>SKEF01000276.1_pt1 | contig 54705 bp, 51 predicted proteins | sample 4826691 | NCBI WGS metagenome assembly SKEF01 (sample SAMN11008816, study PRJNA524170) | human gut metagenome | biome: Human fecal sample; material: Feces; isolation source: fecal sample from pouch patient p23, p27 | host: Homo sapiens | place: Israel: Tel-Aviv | collected 2016-08-24
TGCTACTACAGATGGTGTTGTTCTTGCTCCTTCTGCATTTGTGATAACGGTTGGTTTTCCACCTTCCATAACAGCTACACAGCTGTTTGTTGTTCCTAAGTCAATACCAATGATTTTTCCCATGACTGTTTCCTCCTCATGAATTATAATCTTAATCTATATTCTGATAATTGTTAGTTGGCTACTTTTACCATGCTGTGGCGGACTACACTGTCTTTGTACATGTAACCCTTCTGGAACTCTTCTACTACGATGTTCTCTCCGACTGTTTCATCTTCCACATGCATCACTGCATTGTGGAAATCCGGATTGAATTCATTTCCTACAGCTTCAATGGCTTTTACTCCCATGCCATCCAGTGCGGTAAGGAACTGCTTGTAGATTTTTTCCATTCCCTGTCTCGTAATCTGTGGCTGTGCAGAGCCACTAATAATATTTTTGAAATCATAATGTTTAAGACAATAATACAAATATTCTATCTCTACATCGCTTCTTAAATCATCCAAACACATTGCATTTCCTGTAACATATGCTTTTGGAACCGTAATATTTATTGAACCACAAGTTGCACCTCTACATGTAACAGTTACAACCGGATTCTCGTGATTATATTCATTATAATAACCAATTATTCCATTTGCCCCATAAACCGGGTATCCCTCGTTCAGCAAATCGCTTGTCGAAATAGCTTTCCACTGTTTAGGATTGCATATATCTGATAATTTTACTTTTTCCATCTAAAGCATCCCACTACAAACCCGAATTTTCGAATCTGCCATCCTTTCTTCTATAATCCCAACAACCGCTCCAACTCATCCATTTCTTTTCCGATCTCCAGCTCCAGTTCCCGGATATTGGCCATGATTTCTGATGTTGGCGGATATTCCACTGGGGTGTATTCAATTTCTTTGTATTTATTGATGCTGAGATCATAATCATTCTCCACAATATCTTTTTTCGGTACCATAAATGACTGGTCTGTTCGTTTCCGTTCTGCTTCTTTATCAAGGTTTTTGAAACGCTCTACAATATCCGGAATGTCATTCTCTGTGACAGGAGTACGTTTATCGTCCAGGCTGAATCCGTCTGCTTCCATATCGTAGAACCATACCTGATCAGTTCCGCCGTGTTCTGTTTTTGTGAAAATGAGAATTGCTGTGGATACTCCTGCATAGGGTTTAAATACACCGGAAGGCATGGATATTACAGCTTCCAGTCTTTGATTCTCAACGATTTCTTTTCGGATGGATTTATGTGCCCGTGATGATCCGAAAAGTACACCATCTGGTACAATACAGGCGCATCTTCCTCCAATTTTCATAATCCTTAGGAACAAAGCAAGAAATAAAAGTTCCGTTTTCTTTGTCTTGCAAACTTTAAGAAGATCTCCGGAAACAGACTCTGCATCCAGGCTTCCTTTAAAAGGAGGATTTGCCAGCACAAGAGAATACTGATCTTTATCTGCATTCTGATCAGATAAGCTGTCCCGATACTCAATATAAGGATTTTCTATTCCGTGAGTCATCATATTCATGGCTCCAATACGAAGCATGGTACGGTCCATATCGTATCCATGGAACATATGATTCATGTAATGATCTTTTTTCTGCTTATCATAAAAAATTTCTTCTTTTCTTTTTTCTTTCAGATATTCTCCTGCTGCAACCAGAAAACCTGAGGTTCCACATGCCGGATCACAGATAATTTCATCGCTGGACGGGTTCATCATCTCAACCATCATCCGGATAATATGTCTTGGTGTACGAAACTGTCCATTTCGTCCGGACTGGGCTATTTTTGAAAGAAGATATTCATATACATCTCCTCTGACATCTGCTGTCTGGATTTCATTCATAAGTTTGTAAATTTCATCCAGAGAATCTACCACTTTGGATAAAAGGAGTGGTGTCGGAAGCTTAAATATCGCATCGTCCATATATTTGGAATATGCACTGTTTTTATCATTATGAAGATTTTTTATAAACGGAAATACCCATTCCTGCATGATCATATACATTCTGTCTGCCGGAAAATCATGGAATACGGACCATTTCAGCTGACTTCCGTCAATTGTTCTCTCACCTATTTTTACTTCTCCGGAAAAAATACTCTGAAATGGCAAGCCAAGCATTGCACTTTCTCTTGCACGCATATTATCGGAATCATCCAGATCATGAATAAACATCAGGTATGTAATCTGTTCGATTACTTCCAGTGGATTGACAAGTCCTCCTGCCGCAAATATATCCCATAAACCATCTATTTTGTTTTTTAATTCACCAGTGATCATTTTTTATCTCCCATCTATCGCTCATTATTCCAGGTATATTTCGTATACCTTCCGCCGCCGATTTTTAAAATTTTTTCTGCTGTCAGTAATTCTGCCAGTGTTCTCTGTATCGTTACCACACTGATATCCGGACATTTTTCTGCGATTTCCTTTTTTGTAATTGTACCCAGAGTATTTTTAATAATCTCTTCTATTCGCTCCGGTTTTGATATATTCTGCGTCATCAGCAATTTTATTCTTGAAGAAAACTCTCTGTATGCTCCTACGATAACACCAAGCATATATTTTACAAATGGTATATAATCATTCTTATTCTCATACCAGCTCTCAGAACTTTCCCTTAAACATTCATAGTATAATTCCTTTGAATTTTCTATCATTCTCTCGATACTGATATATTTTCCCACAATATAGCCGGATCTGTACAAAAGTAACAGTGTAAGTAAACGGCTCATTCTTCCATTGCCGTCATTAAACGGATGTATGCATAGGAAATCCAGAATAAACATTGGAATCAAAAGAAGTGGATCTATTTCTCCTGTTGCCATTGCCTCTTCAAATGCTCTGCATAGTTCTTCCATTGCTTCCGATGTTTCCCAGGCCGGTACTGGTTTAAACCGTATTTTTTTTATTCCCTGAGAATCTTCTTCCTCAATGACATTATCTGCAGTTTTATATTTCCCTCCAATATTGTAACTTTCAAATTTATACAAATCTCTGTGAAGCTGTAAAATAATCGCAGACTTTGGTGGGATATGGTCATGGCTTTCATGAATTGTATTCAATACATCTCTGTATCCGGCAATTTCCTGTTCATTTCTTGTCCTTGGCCTTGTTTTGTCTTTTACCAATTCCCGCAATCTGATGTCTGATGTATAAATACCTTCTATTTTGTTGGAACTTTCCGTACTTTGAATTTTAGCGATTTCAACTAATTGTGTAAGAGTATCTGCTTTGGCCTCAATAAAAAGAGTTTGTTCTCCTTTAAATTCATGTATCTGTGTCAGGTAAGATACAATTTCAGGAGTCAACAGATTTTTCCACTTTTCCCGATAATCAAACTGTCTCATATATTTTTCATCACCTTCTTTATAACTCTTTTTGGATTTTATTTACTTCAAGTATATAAATCAATCTTATCATTGTCAACTTTAATTTGATCATTTTCGCAAGAATGATTAAATTGAAAGTAAAATGATAAAATTAAAAAGTCCAACAACAAATGCTTCTGCACGGATCTTCAGCATTTACTGTCGGACTTTTATCCTTTTTATTCCTTTTTGAAATATATCACAATATCATATTGTAGAGCAAAAGATTATTCTGCGTGGTCTTTCAGGTACTCTGCACGTCCCTCTTCGTAGAGGTTATTTCCCTCACTGTCAATGATGACTACAAGCGGCATGTCTTCCACATAAAGCTTGCGGAGTGCTTCTGCGCCAAGGTCTTCGTAAGCAATAAGCTCTGCTTTTTTGATGCATTTTGCAAGAAGTGCACCTGCACCGCCGATGGCTCCGAAATATACGCCGTCATATTTTTTCATTGCATCTACGACTTCCGGAAGGCGGGCACCTTTTCCGATCATTCCTCTGGCGCCTACGGACATCATGGTCGGTGCATAAGCATCCATACGGCCGCTGGTTGTAGGGCCTGCGGAGCCGATGACTTCGCCTGGTTTTGCCGGAGTCGGACCTACATAGTAAATGGTAGCATCTGTAGGGTCAAAAGGAATCTTTTCTCCTTTTGCAAGGGCCTCACACATTCTCTTATGACCTGCATCACGGGATGTATAGATGGTTCCTGTCAGTAAAACCTGGTCGCCTGCATGGAGAGTTCTTGCCAGCTCTCTTGTCAGAGGCAGTGTGATCTTTCTTCTTTCCATATTAAAGCACCTCCGTTTTATGACGTGTTACATGGCAGTTGATGTTAACTGCACATGGCATACCTGCGATATGAGTAGGCATAGTCTCAATGTTCAGACCGATAGCTGTGGTCTTTCCACCAAAGCCCTGAGGTCCGATACCAAGCTTGTTGATCTTCTCCAGCATCTCTTTTTCAAGATCTGCATAGTAAGGATCCGGATTCTCTGTATTCAGAGGACGCATCAGCGCTTTCTTTGCAAGAAGTGCACATTTGTCAAAAGTTCCTCCGATACCAACACCAACTACCATAGGCGGACATGGGTTCGGACCTGCAGTTTCTACAGCCTCAAGAATGAAATCCTTGATTCCCTGAAGGCCTGCAGATGGCTTGAACATACGGATCTGGCTCATATTCTCGCTTCCGAAGCCTTTTGGTCCTACAGTTACTTTCACCTGATCTCCAGGAACGATCTCTGTATAGATCATAGCCGGTGTATTGTCACCTGTGTTTCCACGGCGTACCGGATCCTTGACAACGGATTTTCTCAGGTAACCTTTATCGTATCCGCGGCGTACACCTTCATTGATGGCATCATTTAAATCTCCGCCTGTAAAGTGGACATCCTGACCAATTTCAAGGAATACGCATGCCATTCCGGTATCCTGACAGATCGGAACATTCTCACTGTCCGCAATATCAAAATTCTCGATAATGTTATCAAGGACACCTTTTGCGATCTCGCCGTCCTCGCAGGCACGGCAGGTTTTGATAGCATCCTTCACATCTTCCGGGAGATGTTCATTGGCTTCGATACAGAGTTTTTCGATAACCTCTGTAAGTCTGTTTACTTCGATTTCTCTCATAATAGACTCCTTTCGCTTATCTCATATGTTTTTATTATCATAACATATTTTTAACGTTCGTGGCGGGCATATTTCGGCAGAAGCATAGGAGATACGTCTCCTGTATCAACTCCTGCATTTTTCAGTTCCTCTTCATATTTTCTGATATGATCCAGGTTCATGGTGCCAAGCTCTACCTCTTTGCATTTGGCAGCTGCTTTTTTACCCGCATTTCGTCCGAATACAATTACATCAAGAAGAGAGTTGCCCATCAGTCGGTTTCTTCCGTGGATTCCGCCTGCTGCCTCTCCTGCAACCAGAAGGTTCGGGATTTCTTTTGTAAAGCCGTCTCCGTTGATCTCAAGACCACCGTTCTGATAATGAAGGGTCGGATAGATCACGATCGGGACTTTTCTCATATCAATGCCGTAATTCATGTACATACGGAACATGGCAGGGATCCTCTTTTCGATAGTTCCCTCACCGCCCAGGATCTCGATCATCGGAGTATCCAGCCATACACCTTTTCGTCCACCTGGAACTTCAACGCCACGGCCTTCCTCACACTCGCGGATAACACCGGAAGCATTTACGTCACGAGTTTCCAGCGGATGGATATAAGCTTCTCCGTTTGCATTTACAAGCTGTGCACCAACGGAACGAACCTTCTCTGTTACCAGGGCACCAAGGATCTGTGACGGATAGATCGCACCTGTTGGATGATACTGGATAGAATCCTGGTAAAGAAGGGAAGCGCCTGCTCTGTATCCAAGCACGAGTCCGTCAGCAGTTGCTCCGTAGTGATTGGAGGTCGGGAATCCCTGATAATGCATTCTTCCTGCACCACCGGTTGCGATTACAACTGTTTTTGCTCTTGCAACGGAATAGTCTCCGGTTTCCATGTTGAGAAGAACTGCACCGGCAGTCTGACCTTTTTCATCCTTCAGAAGTTCTACAGCGGAGGTAAATTCCACTACCGGGATCTTAAGATTTAAGACCTCATCACGGATAGTACGCATGATCTCTGATCCGGAATAATCCTTTGCAGCATGCATTCTCTTTCTGGAGGTACCGCCGCCATGTGTAGTGACCATGGTTCCGTCTTCTGCTTTATCAAACTCAACACCAAGGTCGTTGAGCCATTTGATCGCATCCGGGGCTTCCATTACCAGTCTTTTTACAAGCTCCGGTTTTGCGGCAAAATGTCCGCCTCCAAAGCAGTCCAGATAATGCTGTACCGGAGAATCATTTTCTTTATCTGCTGCCTGGATTCCGCCTTCTGCCATCATGGTATTGGCATCACCGATACGGAGCTTTGTGACGATCATAACGTTGGCACCTGCGTTGTGAGCCTCGATGGCACAGGAAGAGCCTGCTCCGCCACCGCCGATGATGAGTACATCTACATCATAATCGATTTTTGTAAGATCGATTTTTTCGTTGAGCAGACGGCTTTCTGAATGGAGCATTTTTGTCAGTTCCAGTGGTGCTTTCTGTCCCTTGTTCGGTCCTACCTTGATCTCTGCAAATGCATCCGGGTTATAATCCGGATGGAATTTTTTGAGAAGAGCATCTTTCTCATCTGCACTCAGACGTCTTGGCTCTGTTGCCATACGCTCCGCTCTTGTAGCCTCTACCTTTTTGATGGATTCCATCATATTTTCTGGATATGGTGCATACATGTTTTACGCCCTCCTACTTCTCGATTTCTCTGCTGTTGTAAAGTTCCTGCATCTCTGTGATCGGCTTCTGCATGATCTTCTCGATCATATCGTCAAATTTGCCCTCGTGGATCTCTTCCACACGTTTCTCCAGATGCTCGCTTTTCGGCGCAATATATTTTCCGGTGAGACGTCTTGCCAGAAGACCTACCATCGGATGGGAAATTCCTGCCGGACATCTTACGGAACAGCAGCCGCAGCTTACACAGTCAAAGGATTCCTCTGCACATTTTTCAAGCTCGCCTCTCTGCGCATATGCAATGTACTGCATGACATTTAAGTCCTGTGTACAGGCCTTTGTGCAGGCGTTACATCCGATACAGCTGTAGATCTCCGGATAGAGCTCCATCATTACCTGCTGGTTCGGCTTAAGATCTTCTATATTATAAAGTCTCTTGTCTGTAGGGAAGAACGGGATACTTGCCACATACATTCCCTCCTGCACCTGTGTCTGACAGGCGAGACAGGTTTTCAGCTCATTCTGTCCCTTGATCCTGTAGATGGTCGCGCAGGCACCGCAGAATCCGTGTCTGCAGCCGCATCCTCTTTTTAATGTATAACCGGCATATTCCATAGCTGTCATAATGGTCAGATCACCGGGAACGCTGTATTTTTTACCGAAAAAATATACGTTTACCATATTATTTTCCATTTGAGATTACCAGTCCTTTCTTTTACTTATTCAAACCGTACACCGCAGTGCCAGGCTCGATTCCGCTTCGCTTCATCTCGCTTGAGGGCGTTCGCCCTATACAGCCGCCGATAAAAACAGCTGCTTACATGCAAGCATGACGCATCTGTTTTTATCAACGTCTGTGCACTGCTCATTGCTTATCAATACTCATTAGGCAGTTCATCAACCTCATCACACCTAAATACCGGGCCGTCTTTGCAGACGTATTTGTCTCCGATGTTGCAGCGGCCGCATTTTCCGACACCGCATTTCATACGAAGCTCCAGTGTGGTATATACCTGATCTCTGGAGAAGCCCAGCTCTTCCAGTCCTGCCAGAACGAATTTGATCATGATCGGCGGGCCGCAGACCAGAGCGGTCTTATTGGTATCAAAACCAATCTCCTTCAGATAATTCGGAACAAATCCTACATGACCGTCCCAGCCTTCCTGCTCGCGGTCAATGGTAAGATATACATTTACACCTTCTGTTTTCATCCATACTTCCTGGATTTCCTTAAGCTGCACCAGATCATCTGCGGAACGGGAACCATAGAGAATATCTACTGTTCCGTAATCCTCACGGTTATCCAGCACATAATTGATCACGGAACGAAGAGGTGCCAGACCGATTCCACCTGCGATGAACAGGAGATTTTTTCCCTTTAACTTATCTTCCACCGGAAAATGATTTCCGTATGGTCCGCGGACTGCGATCTCATCTCCAACCTGAAGGCTGTGGAGATGATCAGTAAGGGATCCGCATTTTTTGATGCTGAATTCCTGATAATCCTTTACAGTCGGAGAAGAAGTAATGGAAAACATACCTTCACTGACTCCCGGTACACAGACCATGGCACACTGTCCTGGCATATGCTCGAAAAGCTTTCCACCCTCCGGAGCTTCCACACGGAAGGTTTTTACATCCGGTGTCTCCTGACGGATATCTGTGATCACGCCAACCTTGGGGATCAGCGTATCCAGTGTATAATTTTTATGACAGGTACATTCACTCATTCTTTTCACCTCCCTGTTTTTCAAAGGCCTTGATAACTTTTACGATATTTAAAGATTCCGGACATTTCTCCACGCAGCGGCCGCAGCCAACACAGGAGAACATGCCGTCATTATTTAACGGATAATAAACAAGCTTATGCATAAATCTCTGACGGAATCTCTGCATCTGGCTGGTACGGTTGTTTCCGTGAGCCATCATGGTAAAATCAGAGTACATGCAGGAATCCCAGCAGCGGTAACGGTGAACACCGTGCCCTGTGTCGTAATCCTTAATGTCATAGCACTGACAGGTCGGACATACGAAGGTACAGGTTCCGCAGGCAAGACAAGGCTTGTACAGTTTCTCCCATACAGGAGAATTGAAACGGTCCATGTATTCTTCCTGCGCCCATCCTTCCAGTGAAAGATGTGTATATGGAAGAAGCTCGATAATATCACGGATCGCCTTCTTCTCCTCTTCTACCTTTGTCTCATCAGCATCTGCCAAAAGCTCCTTCACAGCTTCTGTCAGAGCATTTCCCTTTTCTGTGAGAGGCTTCCAGAAAAGCTCTCCCTCGATGATCCAGGCTGCAACATCTGCTTCCGGATCTGCGGCATCAATGCCAAATACTTTACAGAAACAGCTTTCCTCCGGTTCATGACAGGCAAGAGCTACGATAGTTCCATGTTCTCTTCTTGCCTGGTAAAAAGTATCCACCGGATCCCCAAGGAACACATTGTCGAGAACCTTCACACCCTGTACATCACAGGCTCTCATTCCGAATACGACAAAATTCTGGTCTTTCAGCGCCTGAGGTTCAATGCTGATATTTTTCCCATCTTTTTTACAGGTATAGAGATTTTCACTCTGCGGAAAGAAAGCATCCTTCGGTGATTTCACGGTTTTCAGTGTTTCAAGGGAAACTTCTGCATCCTCGCTCCATGCCTTGAAGTTCACCTGCTCACTTACCTTTACCGGTAAATATAATTCCTGGTCTGCGGCAATTTTCCGGAATAATGCCGGCAGATTTTCTACTGCGATCTTATACATACATTATCCCCTTTCTGCCACGATCCCTGGCTCTACATCCTCAAAGGTAAAGCTGGTAAGCGGACCCTTTGACTCCGCATCCTCGCCTGCCTGATACTCACCGTAAAACGCATCAATATCCTTGATAAACTTACGGTTAAACAGATGAAGGGGAATTCCCTGCGGGCAGACTCTGCTGCACTCGCCACAGTCCGTACATCTTCCGGCTACATGGAAGGCACGGATCACATGGAACATCTTTTCCTCAAAGGAATCCACATTTGCCTTCTGGGCGCTGTCGAATTTGTTGCTGTCAAAAACGCATTTGCGGCAGCTACAGGCCGGACATACATTACGACAGGCATTACAGCGGATACATTTACTCAGCTCGCTCTGCCAGAATGCAAATTTTTCTTCCGGACTCATTGCCTCGATCCGCTCAACTTCTGCGAAACGGTCAGTGTCCTTTGTCTCCTTTGACTCACCGATCAGTTCATCGTAAATTTTATGCTCTTTTCCTTTACATACATGGCAGCGTTCCAGCATGGCATCTTTGTATGCACAGGTTTTTTCTCCGTAAACAGTATCCACAGTCAATGTCTCTGCATCTCCGGTAATCTCTGCTCCGGAAATTCCCCGGATACCCTTGATCCCCATTTTGCGGATCTTTTCAATATCCAGCTTTCCTTTACAGCCAACACCTACGATATAGGCTTTTTCTCTGTCTACACGATGCTCTTTCAAAAGCTGGTTAAAGCTATATGTATCGCAGGGCTTCAGACAGACCATGGTTTTTCCTTCCAGCTTGGAAGCTTCGATCATATATTTGCTTAAATTGGCACCGCAGAATCCATCATAGACAAAATCCTCCAGAGATTCCGGTGTTTCAAAATAGGCTGGTTCCGGATTAAAGGCAAGATCTCCGGCTTTCCACCCAAGAACCCGGACTACCGTGCCATCTGCAAGCAGTTCTTTTGCACGTTTTATCAGCTCCTGCATCTTATATCCTCCAATCTCACGTTTTTACCAAGTGAATGGATCTTCTCAACAAACTCATTCATAGTCTGTGAAAATTTCACGCCCTCTGCGGCAGATACCCATTCCACACGTGTTCTTCCGTTTTCCACACCAATATAATCCAGCATTGAAAACAGAAGGGTCATACGTCTTCTTGCATAATAGTTTCCGGTACTGTAATGACAGTCTCCCGGATGGCATCCGCACATGATCACACCATCGGCTCCTTTTTCAAAGGCACGGAGGATGAACATGGGATTGACACGGCAGGAACATGGAACACGGATGATCTTTACATCCGCCGGATAGCTCAAACGGCTGCTTCCTGCAAGGTCTGCTCCGGCGTAACTACACCAGTTACAGCAGAATGCCACGATCTTTGGTCTGAATTCTTCCTTTGTTTCTATCGACATATTGCATCCACCTCCGCGATAATCTGTCTGTTGGAGAAGCCCTGAAGGTCCATGGCTCCTGACGGGCAGGCTACTGTGCAGGCACCGCAGCCCTGGCAAAGTGCTGTATTGACAACCGCAACTCTTCTTGTCTCACGGATACCGTGATCGTTGACCTGTTTCTCCTCATAGGAAATCGCTCCGTAAGGACATACATTTGCACAGGTAGAGCATCCGTTACAGAGAAGCTCGTCGGATTTTGCCGTACATGGATTGGTTGTCAGCTTATCCTTTGCAAGAAGCCCTATGGCCTTTACAGCCGCAGCTCCTGCCTGGGCAACTGTCTCCGGGATATCCTTTGGTCCCTGGCATACACCGGAAAGGAAAATTCCTGCTGTCGGTGATTCTACAGGACGAAGCTTTGCATGGGCTTCTGTAAGGAAATTGTTGGTGTCAATACTTGCAGTAAGCATGGTAGCGATCTTACGTACATCCGGATTCGGTTCAATGGCTGTTGCAAGAACTACCATATCTGCTTTCTTGAAGATCTGCTTATTATCAAGAAGATCCGAGCCCTGAACAAGAAGTGTTCCATCCGGCTGCGGAATTACTTTTCCTACCTGACCTTTGATGTAGTTTACGTTATACTGCTCAACTGCTCTTCTGTAAAACTCATCGAAGTTTTTACCAGGTGTACGGACATCAATATAAAATACCGTCACATTGGTATCCGGATATTTATCACGGATCAGCATGGCATGCTTAGCTGTGTACATACAGCAGATCTTGGAACAGTATGGCTTTCCACGGTCATCGGAGCAACGGCTTCCAACACACTGGATAAATACGATCTCCTTCGGTGCTTTTCCATCGGAAAGGCGCTCAAGATGTCCTTTTGTAGGTCCTGCAGCATTCATGATACGCTCCAGCTCCAGAGATGTGATCACATCCTTGCTCTGGCTGTATGCGTATTCATCATATTTGTCAAGCTTGATGGTATCAAATCCGGTTGCCACCACGATCGCTCCGTATTTCTGTGTTACGATCTCATCCTGCTGATCGTAATCAATGGCTCCTGCCTGACATACTTTGGAGCAGACACCACATTTGCCTGTCTTAAATTTCAGGCAATGCTCTCTGTCGATCACAGGAACATTTGGAATCGCCTGTGCAAACGGAGTATAAATAGCTGACCGGTTGTTCAGCCCTCTGTTGAACTCATTTGGGATCTTTTTGGAAGGACATTTTTCCTGGCAGACTCCACAGCCTGTACATTTGTCCATGTTGACACTTCGCGCTTTTTTGCGGATATCAACAGTAAAATCTCCTACAAAACCTGCAACTTTTTCTACTTCACTGTATGTATAAATATTGATCTTTTCATGAGCTGCAGCCTCTACCATTTTCGGGGTAAGGATACATGCGGAACAGTCCAGAGTAGGGAAGGTTTTGTCAAGCTGTGACATTCTTCCGCCGATACTTGGCGTTTTTTCCACAATATCAACTTCATAGCCTGCATCGGCAATATCAAGAGCCGTCTGGATTCCGGCGATACCGCCTCCGATGATCAGGGCTCTCTTTGTAACCTGGCTTTCTCCCGGCTGAAGAGGAGCGTTTAAATTTACCTTTGCTACTGCTGCTCTTGCAAGGATCACTGCCTTCTCCGTAGCCTCCTGCATATCCTTGTGGATCCAGGAACAATGCTCACGAATGTTTGCGATCTCCACCATATATGGATTCAGGCCGGCCTTTTCCGCCGCTTTGCGGAATGTAGCCTCATGCATACGCGGAGAACAGGAACAGACAACCACTCCTGTGAGATTTTTTTCACGGATAGCTTCCTGGATCCTGGACTGTCCTGCTTCAGAACACATATACTGATAATCTTCTGCATGGACAACTCCTGGCTCTTTTGCAATGATCTCCACAACCTTTTTCACGTCTACCGTAGCGGCAATATTACTTCCGCAATGACAGACAAATACACCGATTCTCTGCACTTTCTCACCTCCTGTATCTTCTGAACGCACTTACAAGCAGCTGCTGAGGAAGCTCCGGATCAAGAAGCTCCGGAATTTCATTTGGTGAAAGATAGTCTCCGCCTTTTTCCCGGACAACCAGCTGTCTTGCCCCGTCAATGATCTTTCCGGGTTTTACGTCTCGCGGACAGCGCTCCACACAGGCAAAACAGGAAAGACATTTCCACAGGGATGCTGAATTTACAAGTGCTTCGATATTTTCATTGATCACGTAGGACACAAACTGATGAGGCTTGATATCCATCTCGTCAAAGGATGGGCAGGTAGCAGAGCATTTGCCACACTTCATACATTTCAGAGGATTGGTCCCGCTGATCTCCTTTATTTTTTCCGCAGCAGAATGGTTATCTCTCATTTTGCCACCTCCTCTTTGACGCCAAGGGCTTCTGCCAGAAGCTCTGTAAAATAGTAAACCGGCAGTCTGTTTCCGGCATTTTTATTCAGATTATATTTGCACAGTGGACAGGCAGTGATCAGCATATCTGCGCCAAATCCGGCTGCACTTTCTTCGATCTTTTCACACATATTCTGTGACATTTCTTTTTCTTTCAGGGATATATATCCTCCACAGCATTCATTTCTGTAAGGATAGATCACAGGCTCAGCGCCAAGGGCACGGATAAAATCCTCCATGATCCTTGGATTTTCCGGATCATCAAATGCCATGATCTTTCCAGGTCTCAGAAGCAGACATCCGTAATAGGCTCCGATCTTCTTTCCGGTAAAAGGATTTACTACTTTTTCTTTCAGTTTATCAAAACCGACTCTGTCCCGGAGAACCTCCAGATAATGGAGAACGGTTGTCTCTCCTTCATAGGGAGCTTCCAACTGCATATAATTGTTGGCTCTGGTCCGGATATCTTCCACATTTTTCATATCATCATTGACACGCTTGATCACATGATGACAGGCTGAACAGATCGTCACCAGATCCTGGCCTTTTTCTTTTGCCTGGTTTAACGCACGGACGGAAGAAAGCTTTGTTGCGATCTCGTCTGTGCCAAGCGGATAAACACCACCACAACACTGCCAGTCCTCGATCTCCTCAAGCTCAAACCCAAGGGCTGCGGCACTGGCTCTGGCATACTCATCCAGATCTTTGGCCTTTGTTCTCAGGGTGCAACCCGGATAATAACTGTACTTCATACTTTTCATTATCCTTTCTTAGTCTAAAATCTGACGGTTTAAATGCATCTTTTTTATCTAAATATTGTTTATTTTTTAACAATATATACATAAAAAAAGGAAACCTGACTAACACTTACTTGAGATTTTTTCTTAAAAGTGCTCAAATAAAAGAGGTAAAACACTCTTCCTCCGCAATTAAGAAGTGTATTAGCTCGATTTCTTAAACCATCATAACACGATATTCTTATTTCTACAAGTCATTTCCAGTAATTTCTTGTGTTTTTTTTAACACACTTTTAAAAATTCTTCTCATTACTGACACGGTGTTGTAATTTCCTGTGGCATAAAAAAGCTCCGGATTTCTCCGAAGCTTTTTTAATATAATCTCAGTCTATCTGACTCATCCGGCCAGATTACCCGGCTTTAGACCAGGTGACTGTTTTCTTTTTCAATCAGTAAATAATGATCGGGTATCCCGCATCAATCGTCTCATAGATCAGTGCCGCCTGATCCTTTGGCAGGTTGATACATCCGTGGCTTCCGTTGGTCTTATACCGGTTTCCCCCAAAAGAAGACTGCCAGGAAGCATCATGAAGGCCCTGTCCGTAGACAAAAGGCATCCAGTAATTGACCTTTACATCATATCCATATTCCGCGCTGGTCAGATTAAAAGGACTTGCCTTATAGGCAATGGGCCATGCACCACGGTATGTTTCCCGGCCCTTCACCGGTTTTCCGCTGACAATATCCGTTTCTGTCACAAGGTTTCCATCTTTATAAAGCCACAGATGCTGGGCATCCAGGCTGACTTCTATGTAGCTGCCTGCAAGATCGTCAGTTCCGTTTCTCTGATAACCGGTTTTGCTGTAAACGGGATCACGGGTAACTGCAGTACCACTTTTCAGATCTTCCACAAGCTGTGCGTACTCTCCGTCCTGGTCGATCCGGTATCCATACTCATTCCCCTCAATGGTCACGTCCGTTCCCGTTGAGGTATGGAAAGTACGGGGAACATAAATGGTATTGTATTTGTTGGCAAGATCGCTGATATAGGTTTTGATGGCATCTTCATCCAGAGTCAGGGTCTCACCTTCCACTTTCAGCCAGGAACTGATGGTGTCTGCATCCAGCACAACCGTTTCACTTCCAAATGTGTATGTAACTGTAGTACTCCGGTATTTTTTCAGCTGACTGTTCAGACTTGTAACTTTATTTTCCATATCTTCTGTTGCTGTCACTGCCGGGCTGATATATACATGTTTGTTCAACGGGATTGTGATTGTATCTCCAAGAAGAGCTGTATCAAATGCCGCATTCAGATTTGTGTCCACGGTGGTCTCCAGTTTATCCGGATCAATCTCCGTGCCCTGTACCTGTTTCACAAGGATGAATTCTTTTTTCTCCTCATTGTACTGAATGGATGCATCGGTGGAAGATTTTCTTTCTTCCGTTCCGAAATTGGAAAGATCCAGAGCCTGTTTTTCCTGCTCTTCATCTTCCTCGATCTGGCATTCCAGATTTACGTTTTCTTCCTTTGGAAAAATCTTCCGGTTCTCTTCTCTCTGTTTCTGAAGGTCTGTAAGCTTATTCAGAAGATCTTCCTCATTGAGGCTGTACCCCAGATCTTTGAGCGTCGTGCTGTAAACCTCCTTGTCATTTTCCTGAAAAGATACCGGCCGGTTTTCAAATTCCGCAGCAATTTTTTCTTCTGCCTGCTTTGCGTCCAGCCTGGAAACCTCCACTCCCCACACGGAAATTTTCCGGCCCAGTGTGTTGTGATCTGCCATGTATGTGTAGCCAAATAACCCGGCCACAGCCAGGATTGCTGCGGCAATACAGATCCCAAGTATGATCTTCAGTGTCTTTTTACTGATGGTTAATTTTTTCTCCATACCCTTATCCCTCGAGTCTTATGTATTATATGTTATGTTGTCACATTGGCTGTTATTATAATACAACGAATCCCCCTCTTCTGTAAAAATGATTTATCCAGGATCCGCCTGAACCGGTAAAAAAGACAGACTGCCGCTCCTCGCGAAAATCTGTCCTTTCATACGTTTCTTTTTTATGTTTCTGTCAGCAGTATTTCCGAACGGATCTTCTGCTGCTTATTCCGGCATTACGATCTTACCTGCGATCGCACAGGCTGCTGCAGTTTTCGGAGATGCCAGATAGATCTGAACCTTGGAAGTTCCCATACGTCCCAGGAAATTACGGTTGTTGGTTGCCACAACCTTCTCCCCGTCTGTCAGGATTCCGCCGGTTCTTCCACAGCAAAGTCCGCATCCCGGATGTGTGATGATGGCACCTGCCTCAGCAAGCGTATCCAGAATACCAAGTTCAATGGCCTGACGGTAGATCTTGCGGCTTGCAGGAGTTACGATCAGTTTTACAAAGTCTGCAACTTTTTTGCCCTTCAGGACTTCTGCTGCTGCCATCAGATCTTCCAGACGTCCGTTTGTACAGGAACCGATAAATACCTGATCGATGGTCTCACCCTGAAGCTCGCTGACATCACGGATCTTGTCCACCTGTGACGGACAAGCCATAACCGGTACAAAATCCTCTGCCTTATAAGTCATGGTCTTCATATAAACGGCATCCTCATCGCCTACAAGACTCTTCTGGAACTCATCAAGCTCTGTCTCACAGTAAGCAGCAGTCTTCTCATCCGGTGTGAAAAGTGCACATTTTGCACCTGCCTCGATCGCCATGTTTGCCATGGTCATACGACTTGCCACAGACATGTTCTCAATGGTGCTTCCGGAAAATTCCAGTGCACGATAAGTCGCACCATCTGCACGAAGGTCGCCAATCAGGCGGAGGATGATATCCTTGGACATCACATTCTCCGGAAGTTCTCCGTCGATCACAACTTTAATGGTTTCCGGAACTTTGATCCACATGGTTCCTGTTCCCAGGATGCTGGCCATCTCTGTATATCCGATACCGGAAGAAAATGCACCGACACATCCGTAAGTGGTAGTGTGGCTATCTGTACCAAATACGATATTGCCAGGTTTTACGTAACCGGCCTCTGTCATCAACTGGTGGCAGATACCGTCACTTCTGTGCACGTTTTTCATACCATATTTGGCTGCAAAAGCATCTCCCACATGGAAATGTCTGGTGTCGTCCTGCTGGCTTGCAGGTACAAGATGGTCATAGATCAGAACAACTTTGTCCGGATCCCAGAGTTTCTGAAAGCCCATCTCCTCGAATTTGTCCGCTACAAACGGAATAAAGATATCATGGATCATCACTCTGTCAACATTGACCGTCACGATATCGCCAGGCTTTACTGCTTTGCCTGTGTTATGTCTGATAATTTTCTCAATGATCGTCTCACCCATTATTTCTCTCCTTTCCGTCTTAGTCCAGACCGTTCAGTTTACGCATGGCTTTTACAAGTCCGCCAGCCTGAATAATATCCATCAGATTCTCCGGAAGAGAAGCAATCGGGTACTGTTTTCCGTTATGGTCTACATGCTCGTTCATCACAACTGTAACTTCATCTCCCTCTTTCACATTGTCGTGAAGATCCGGCTGTTCGATAAGAAGAAGGCCGTTGTTGATGGAGTTGCGGAAAAAGATCCGGGCAAAAGATTTCGCAATAACACACTGTACGCCCAGTGCTTTAATGATCTCCGGTGCCTGCTCTCTGGAGGAACCGCAGCCGAAGTTCTTTCCTGCTACAATAATGTCACCTTTCTGGATCTGTCCTGCCAGCTCCGGGCGAAGGGGACTGAATCCGTACTGTTTCATATCGTCAATGGTTTTCAGCGCCAGATACTCGGTCGGAATGATGATATCGGTGTCAATATCATCGCCCAGTACCCACACTTTTCCTGTAAATGCTTCCATATGTATATTCTCCTGTTTATTCCTGAATATCTTTTCTGAGGTTTTTATACTCTGTCTGCAGTTGCGATCTCACCTGCAATGGCAGATGCGGTAACCGTTGCCGCAGATCCCAGATAAACCTTGGAGCTCGGATGTCCGGCACGTCCCTTGAAGTTACGTGTTCCGGTGCTGATAAGAACCTCGTTCTCACCGATCACACCCTGGCAGCTTCCCCAGCATACACTGCAGTTCGGGTTCATCACAATAGCGCCTGCTTCCATGAAGATATCGATCAGGCCTTCTTTTAATGCCTGGCGGTAGATGGTCTGGCTTGCAGGAACGACCAGGAAACGAACGCCTTCTGCAACTTTTTTACCCTTGATCACCTCTGCGCCTACACGGAGGTCTTCAATACGGCCGTTGTTACAGGAGCCAAGAAATGCCTCGTTGATCTTGATGCCGCAGGTTTCCTCAGCCGGAACTACATTGTCAACGAAGTCCGGTTTCGCTACAACCGGGCGTACTTTGGAAAGATCGAAGGTGTACTCTCTTGCGTAAACAGCATCCGGATCGCTGTGATATACAGCTTTTGGTTCACGGCCATGCTCTTTCAGATATTCCAGAGCCTTGTCATCTGCCTCAAAGATTCCGGTCTTCGCACCGGCCTCAACAGCCATGTTGCAGAGAGCCATACGGTCGCTGATGCTTAATGTTTTGGCGCCTTCGCCGGTAAACTCCATTGCCTGATAATTACATCCGTTTGCTCCGATCTCTCCGATAATGGTAAGGATCAGATCTCTTGCATAAACACCCTCAGGAAGTTTCCCTGTCAGGTTGAATTTCACAGTTTCCGGTACCATAACCCAGGAAGTTCCGGTTACCATTCCATAAAGAAAGTCTGTACATCCTACACCGGTACCGAAAGCGCCAAGTGCTCCATAAGAACAGGTATGGCTGTCTGCACCAAAGATCAGCTGTCCCGGACGGACATAATTCTCGATCATGATCTGATGACACACGCCTTTTCCTTCCCAGAAATCAATGTTGTTCTCTCTTGCAAAATCTCTCATTTTTTTCTGGGACGCTGCTGTTTTCGGGCTGTCAGACGGTACGTTGTGGTCTACGATAAATACCAGTTTCTTTGTGTCTGCGATATGTGGATTTTTTAATTTGTTGTTGTACATGTCAACAGTCAGATGTGTGGTTCCGTCATTGCTCATCAGATGATCCAGCTGAACTGTATAGATATCTCCAGGTTTTACGCTGTCCACACCGGCTGCTGCCGCGATGATTTTTTCTGCGATCGTCATTCCCATCTCTTATTCCTCCTCACGGTTCAGAGAAGCGATAAGTCCTCCCTGATTCAGTATATTCTGCATGTATTCCGGCAGTTTTGTGCAGGAATAAGTCTTTCCGTTGGCAACCGCTGTTCCCTCGGACATATGAAGCTCCATGGTATCTCCGGTCTTCACATCATCCGGGAGGTCCTTACAGACAATTGCCGGAAGTCCGATATTGATGGCATTGCGGAAGAAAATACGGGCAAAAGATTTCGCAATGACTGCCTTTACTCCAAGTGCCTTAAGAACGCCCGGTGCCTGTTCTCTGGAAGATCCGCATCCGAAGTTCTCTCCTCCCACTACAAAATCTCCCGGTTTCACCTTCTTGGAAAAATCCGGATCCAGTGACTCAAATGTGTGACTCTTCATCTCATCCAGATTCGGCAGAAGCAGGTACTGGGATGCAATGATCTGATCGGTATCGAGGTCATTATGAAATTTAAAAATTGTTCCCTTATCCATAAAACAAGTTCCTTTCTGATTGTTATCCATTTCCGGGTCAACATTCCTCTGTTACCCTTTTCGTCCTATATTCTAACACAAAACGTCATATAATTAAAATGTATATTTTTAATACTTAATATAACTTTAGGTTATAAAGTCATTTCCCTGTGATCAGCGCAAAATATCCCCACTCCCACAGAAGCTCTTCAAAACTGTTCTCAAGATATTCCCGGATATCGTCTTCCTCATATCCGGTCATTCTGGAGATCACTACCATATAATCCCGGAGTGTTTCGTAGGGAAGAGATCCCCGTCCCTCTTTCTGCCACCGGAGAAAAACAGCCTGGCGAATGGTGGCATATTCCATACCGATCCACTGCATATGAACCAGGGCATCTTCCAGATCTCCTTCTGATGTCAGAAGATCCGAATATACTTCGTTGGTAAGAAAGCTTCGGAGAAGATTTTCATATGCACGAAGTTCCCGGTAAAAATCCTCCCAGGCTTCCGTCATTTCCTCTTCCTCATACTCTTCCGATAATTCCTCCGCCAACTCCGTCACCGGCTCCAGATACTTCCGGTAAAGTCCTTCTTTCCAGTAATTTACAGCCAGATCCTGCAAAAGTTCATTGCATTCGTCCATAGTATCCAGAACAGGCAGGTCTATCTCGCTGATAGCTCTTTCCAGCTGGTGAATTGTCTTCTCTGAAAAATAATCTTCCACAAGCTCTGTGGTAAGCGGCGTGTTCCGGTGAAGTTCCTTCAGAACATAAAAACTTTCAAGAAGGGTTTCCTCCGGTGTTTTTTCAGTATCCATTATAAGATCCATAACCTTCCGGCGCACAAGAAAAAGCGGCTGTTCCTTTTCTTTTGGAGTTTCCGGAAAAGCGATTCTTTTCTTCTCCTTCCAGATGTCCAGGACAGCCGGGCAACAGGGCATCATGGTCGCTTCCTTATGATCCTGAAATTCATGGATCTCCCTTGGAAAAATCTGGCAGGTCTCTGAAAGCATCGAATCCCCATAAGCACTTACCAGATAGCACAGTCTGTTCTTTGCCAGGAAAGGACAGTCGTGCTCTTCCGTCATCTTCATGATCCGGCTGCCGTCCTTTTTCATGGTATAGGCCTGCAGGCAGCTTCTGTGTCCGGGCACCTCTGACGGCGGCTGGATGGTTTTCCAGTTTCTGTAGGTTTCATCATCTATGTTGATCTTCCATTCCCTGCAGCAGCTGATGGTGCATTTGTCTGCAATACAGGTAAATTCGTCGTAATAATCAGGTTTTAATAATTCCATGTTTCCTCCATATTCTTTATTTTTCAGCTCCAATGTCTCCTGTTTGCAAAATGGACATGAGCTGACATGTTTTATTTTTCCCCATAAACACAGAAAAGCGGAATTCTATCCGCTTTCTCTGATATTCTGTGTATTCGTTTTTATTCTGCATTCTCTCCCAAAAGTTGTCTGTGCACCTTCCGCCTTACAAACCAGAAACAGGTCACCTGCATGATGATCGTAAGGATCCATGATGCCGGATAAGAAATAAACAGTACTTTCAGTGATCTGTGAGCCGGGAAAATTCCGAAGATCCACACAATTCGAAGGCCGACCGTTCCGATAATAGACAGGATCATCGGCACACCGGAGCGTCCCATTCCACGCAGTGCTCCCGGAAACAGATCCATCTGTCCGCAGAGGAAATAAGTAACTGTGGTATAGGCAAGGATCTCCATTCCGCACTGGATAACCTCCGGATCTTCCGTATAGATTTTCAGAAGCTGCGGGCCAAAGAAATATGCTCCACATCCCATGGCAAAGGACACCACAAAGGACAGGATCAGACAATCCACCAGCACCCGGTCCATACGTTTCGGTTTCCGAACACCGTAATTCTGGCTGGTAAAACTCATACATGCCTGGGTAACCGAATTCACGGACACATACAGAAATCCAAAAATATTATTGGCTGCTGTATATCCTGCCATAGCAATGGAACCAAAGGAGTTTACAGAAGACTGAAGAAGTACATTGGAAAAATTGATCACTGTACTCTGGATCCCGGCAGGCAGTCCCACCTGGAAGATCTGCTTCAGGTACTCTCCCTTTATGGACAGTTTTGAAAAACGCAGCTGATAGCTTCCCTCTGTCTGATACAGACACCGAAGGACAAGAATGCAGGAGATCAGCTGAGAGATCACCGTTCCGATTCCCACACCGGCCACGCTTAAATGACACACGATCACGAAAAACAGATTCAAAATCGCATTGGCACAGCCGGAAATGATCAGAAAGACCAGCGGCCGCTTGGTATCTCCCACAGCACGCAGGATCGCCGCACCATAGTTATACAGCATAAAAAACGGCATTCCCAGGAAATAAATACGCATATAAAGAGTAGAAAGATCGATCACATCGTCCGGTGTATCCATCAGTTCCAGGCAGATCCTGGCAAAGAGCACTCCCAGAAATGCCATGATGACCCCGCTGACCAGAGCCAGTACGATCGATGTATGTACTGTTTCTGACATTTCTTCATCCTTACCGGCAGCATAAAATCTGGCTGCCAGCACATTGGCACCAAGAGAGATCCCGATAAAAAGGTTGGTAAACACATTGATCAGTGCGGTAGTGGAGCCTACTGCCGCCAGTGCCTCACTTCCGCTGAAACGTCCCACTACCACGATATCCACTGCATTGAACATCAGCTGCAGGATACCGGACAGCATCAGCGGCAGTGAAAACGAAATCAACTTGTCCATGATCGACCCATTACACATATCGATCTCATACTTGTTTTTTTTCACGATTTCATCCCCCATGTTCATACTTACATAGGAATATTATAGCACCTTTCGTCGGAAAGCTACAATGAAATATTTTTATGGAGAATATGCAGCGGCTGCATAAAATACGCAGCCGCACAGTAACGTGTGTTTATCATTTCACTATCTTTCCAGGAGTCCTGCATCACGAAGGTTTGCAAGAAGTGCATTAAAATCCTCCACAATATCATCTACGCTTGTTGCATTTCCCACAGCAGCTGCCGGAGTTACTGTTCCAGCAGGACCGGTGGCTCCCGCTGCTCCTGCTGGACCAGTGGCTCCTGTTGGGCCGATTGCTCCCGCTGGGCCAGTGGCTCCGATTGCACCAGCCGGACCTGTTGCTCCCACCGGACCGATGACTCCCGCCGGACCCGTTGCTCCTGTTGCTCCCGTCGGACCTGTTACTCCTGCCGGACCCGTTGCTCCCGTATATCCCTGTATTCCCGGTTCCCCCTGCGGCCCCTGAGGGCCCATAGGACCAGGGACTCCCGGACAGCCTCTGGGGCCGGTTGGTCCTGTAGGTCCCACAGGGCCTGGGCAGCCTCTTGTTCCACATCTGTCACATCCACAGGAACTATGATTTCCATAACAGGACATACAGGACAAATCCTCATGACTGTCCTGCTGCATTTCCATTTCCTTACGTTTTCGATGCCTGAACAGCATTCTTCGATCACCTCATAGGAAAATAACTTTCCCTACAGTATATGACAACAGCTTTTACCTGTGCATAGGATCCCCGCAAGCCTGTACCCTGCCAGGAAAATATAATAAATATGTCTTTCTTTTTATGCCAGACCATATTTTTCCCGGAAATATTTCTGGTCATACAATACTCCCGAATCTTCCGGCTTCAGCTCCATTGCTTTCTTATGAAAAAAGAATGCCTGCTCCGGACATCCCATTTTATCATAACAAACGCAAAGCTGCATATATGGCACAAACCCATGATACTCAGCCATAAAAAATCCACCCTTTTTCTTATCTGAAGGCACAGTAAGCGCCTGCCCGTACCAGTAGGCAGCCTGTCTGGGCAGCTCTCTTTCCAGAAAGATCTTACCGACCTCACAGCAGATTTCCGCCCTCGGCACATCCATAGTCAGACTGTACAAAAAAGCTTCCAGTGCGGACTTTTTCTCTCCCATTTTCCGGTAGCACTGTCCAAGTACAAAACAGGCATCGATCTTATTTTCCAGCCATCCGGACGGATTTTTCAGGAACTCCACCAACACAGCCTCTGCCTCCGGATATCGCTGATGATAATACAGTTCTCTCCCATAATAAAGCTGATGTCTGGGTTCCAGCTTTTCTCCTCCTGCCAGCATTTTTTCATAAATGCGGAGATTACGGTCCGGATCACCTTTTCCACATTTCCGGTGCCGGATCACCACATCTGAATAGATGATGTTTCCCTCCGGAATCACAGTTTCATGAACTGCCCCATTCCATCTGAAATTTCTGGATGTTTTCATTATCCGCTCCCGAAAATAAGAAAATGTTGTTCTCCCGCTCTGGTCAAACCCTGCCGCATATTCCATCATTACAACATCTGTTCCGGGATCCAGAGCTTCTTTAAGACTCTTCAGTTTTTCCAGATTTTCTTCATTCAGGACATCATCCGCATCCATCCACATCCAGTAATCGGTGCGGACTTTTTCCAGAAGAAAATTACGCGGAGCAGAAAAATCGTCACACCAGGGAAAATCATACACCAGCGACGTATACTGCTCCGCAATCTCTTTTGTTCTGTCTGAAGAACCGGTATCTGCGATCAGGATCGCATCCATCACCTGAGAAACCGGCTTCAAGATTCTCTCAAGAACTGCTTCTTCATTTTTTACGATCATACAGAGACTGAGGGAAATCATATTTCAGGATCCTTCGGATTTTTATAATATTTATGCCATTCCCATCAGTTCTATACCTTCTGTCAGTGTACAGCTTCTGCTTTCGGATAAAGCTGAGCTCATCCTCATATCACCAACTGTGGTATATCCTCTATATGTTCTGCAAGATGATCTGCCCCGTTCAGCTCCCCTCTCTCACCATATCCATACAGGCATCCTATAAATGGGCTTTTGCAGGCTCTGGCACATTCCAGATCCTGCCTCCTGTCTCCGACCACCAGATAAGGACCTGTATATTCCCGAATGATTTCCTGCACAATCTCTGTCTTTGGACGGAATCCATACGATTCGCAGTCATAAAAATGATCGAACCATCGTTCCATCCCAAATTCCTTCCAGTGCGCCTCACGATAGGAAGCTTTACAGTTGCTTAAGATCACAAGATGATATCCCCGGTTCTTCAAGGCTGTAAGCATCTCCTCTGCTCCCGGATACCACACAGCCTTATGTTTCCTGATCTGTCTGACCATCAGGTCTCCTACCATCCTGCTTGCCTGCTCTTTATAGCTCTGATCCAGCTCCGGCAAAAATGTATTCCACATCTCCTTACTGTTAAATCCCAGCCAGCCGGCAATTTCCGATGAGCTTATCTCCCGTTCTTCTGCAGCCTTCTGCTCTGTCAGCCACTGATAGGTTTCACGAAATGCCGGTTCATAGATTCCAAGGGTATGATGGATCGTTCCATCATAATCGAATATGATCGTTTTTGTCATCATTTATTTTCCTGTCTTTTAGAGCTGCTTCATCAGATTAACCATCTCGATCGCAGATAACGCACAGTCATAGCCTTTATTCCCGGCTTTGCTTCCTGCACGCGCAATAGCCTGCTCGATATTCTCAGTCGTGATCACTCCGAATAAGACAGGGATCCCTGTTGCAAGTTCAACCTGTGCGATCCCTTTGGCAGATTCATTGCACACCAGATCATAATGTGAAGTATCTCCACGGATGACAGCTCCCACGCAGATAACTGCATCATATTTTCCTGACTGTGCCATTTTCTGTGCTGTAAGCGGAATCTCAAATGCTCCCGGTACCCATGCTGCAGTAATATTCTCTTCTTCTACACCATGTCTTACCAGTCCGTCGACTGCTCCTCCCAATAATTTATTCACAATGATCTCATTGAATCTCGCTGCCACGATACCAACCTTCATTCCCTCCGGTGCTACTACTTTTCCTTCTACTAAATTGATCTGTCTCATTTTTTCTTCCTCCTGCTATTTGCTGTTTTTTATAAATTTATTTCTTTAAAAATATGACCCATCTTTTCCTGCTTCGTCTTCATATACTTCCGGTCATACTTTTGTACCGGAATCTCCAGAGGTACTCTCTCATTGATCTTCAGCCCGAATTCACCAAGCCCATAGACTTTATCCGGGTTATTGGTCAGTAATCTTAATGATTTCACACCAAGGTCTGACAGTATCTGTGCCCCGACCCAGTACTCTCTGAGATCCGGTGCAAACCCTAACTTCACATTAGCCTCCACGGTATCGTATCCCTGTTCCTGAAGCGCATAAGCTTTGATCTTGTTGATCAGTCCGATTCCTCTGCCTTCCTGTCTCATATACAGAATGATCCCTCTGCCTTCTGCCTCTACCTGGCGCATCGCTGTCTGCAGCTGCAGGCCGCAGTCACATCTGAGCGATCCGAATGCATCTCCTGTCAGACACTCCGAATGTACACGGCAAAGCACATCCTCACCATCTCCTAGATCACCTTTTACCAGTGCCAGATGATGCTCTCCTGTAATGTCATTGATATAGCCATACATTTTAAAATCACCGTACTGCGTTGGGAGGTTTGCAGCTGCTTCCTCCTTTACATGCTTTTCATGTATTCTTATATAATCCTGCAGATCACGGATCGTAATAAATGTAAGGTTATGCTCTTTTGCCATTTCCCATAGCTGTGATGTACGCATCATAGTGCCATCTTCTTTCATAACTTCACAGCACACGCCGCATTCTTTCAGTCCGGCAAGTCTCATAAGATCTGTTGTTGCCTCCGTATGGCCATTTCGTACCAGAACCCCGCCTTTTCTGGAAATAAGCGGAAATACATGTCCCGGTCTTCTGAAATCCTCCGGTTTTGACTGATCATCCACACACTTCATAATGGTATAGGAGCGTTCTGCCGCAGAGATACCGGTGGTTGTATCTGCGTGATCCACTGCCACGGTAAATGCTGTACTGTGATTGTCCGTGTTCTCAGCAACCATCGGCGGAAAGTTCAATCTCGCCGCAATTTCTGCACTCATCGGTGTACAGATAAGACCCTTTGCATAAGTCGCCATGAAATTAATATTTTCCCGGGTCGCAAACTCTGCCGCACATATCAGATCTCCCTCATTTTCTCTGTCCGGATCATCTGTGACCAGAACTATTTTTCCTTCCTTAAGATCCCTAAGTGCCTCTTCAATTGTGTTGTACTGATAATTTTGTGACATACTGTATATCCTCCTGTTCTAAAACCCGAATTCTTCAAGAAACTCCATCGTAATTCCGGATTCTTTTTTCTCTTCTTCGTTTTTTCTGATGCCAAGCAATTTTTCTACATATTTTCCGATCACATCATTTTCCAGATTAACCAGATCCCCCGGCACCTTTTCCAAAAGGGTGGTTTCTTCTCCTGTATGTGGAATGACCGACACCTGAAAACCAGCTTCATCAACCCTTGCAACTGTCAGGCTGATCCCATCAATACAAACGGATCCTTTTTCCACGATCAGATGCAAGATCTGTGGCGATGTCTCAATTGATACCCAGATGGCATTTTCTTCCCGGAGCATGGAACGTATCACTCCAGTCCCATCAATATGACCGCTTACTATGTGTCCCCCGAACCTGCCATCTGCAGCCATTGCACGTTCCAGGTTTACCTGGCTTCCAGCTTTACAACTGCCAAGACTGCTTCTTCTGATCGTCTCTGCCATCACATCGGCAGTAAATCCGTCCGGCTGGATCGACGTAACTGTCAGACACACACCATTCACAGCAATACTGTCACCGATCCTTGTCCCTTCCAGGACTTTCCGGGCTTTCACTGCCAGGATCCCTGATTCTCCTGTCAGCTGTATATAACGGACTTTTCCTTTCTCTTCTACGATTCCTGTAAACATGATTCCTCCTGTTTTTTCTCACACACCTGACATCTTATCCGGATGTCCTCACCGATCTGGCAGATATCTGTATATTTCAGTTCTACTGCTTCAGACGGGAATTCAACTCCGATACCTTCTACCGGTGTCTTCCCGGCCACACCACCAAACAGCTTTGGTGCCACAAAAGCCTGTACTTCCTTTACAATTCCGGCTCGCAGGGCACTGTCATTTAACGTACCGCCTCCCTCCAGGAGGATGCTGTCAATACCCCTGTTTCCAAGATCTGTCATCAGCTTTTTAAGGTCTATCTGATCCTTTTCATCCGGACAGTAAATGGTCTCAACTCCCATAGTATGTAATATTTTTATTTTTTCTTCTGTATTTTTCTGATCTGCATAAGCCACGATCGTCCGGTACTTTTCCGCACTTTTTACGATCTGACTGTCCGGCGGGATCCTGAGCTTACTGTCGCACACAATCCTGACAGGACTTTTCCAGCCTTCTACCCGGACGTTTAACATCGGATCATCTGCAAGCACAGTTCCAATACCTGCCATGATCCCCATGTACTGATGCCGCATATGCTGTACTTCTTTTCTTGCCGCTTCTCCGGTGATCCATTTTGATGCTCCTGTCTTCGTTGCGATCTTCCCATCCAGTGTCATGGCATACTTCATCACCACGTATGGGGTTTTCGTAGTAATATAATGGAAAAACACCGGATTCAGCTGATCACATTCTTCTCTCATAAAATCTTCAACTACTGTTACACCGGCTTCCCTTAACATCTGTACACCTTTTCCTGCCACTTTCGGATTCGGATCTCGGGAACCGATCACCACTTTTCTGATCTTCTGTTCAATGATCGCTTCCGTACATGGAGGTGTTTTTCCATGATGACAGCAAGGCTCCAGCGTAACATAAATCACCGCACCTTCTGCTGGTTCTGTAAGAGAAGCAATAGCATTACGTTCTGCGTGAAGTTCTCCATACTTTTTATGATAGCCTTCCCCGATGATCCTTCCGTCTTTTACGATTACTGCCCCTACCATCGGATTGGGATTCGTCCAGCCTTCTCCTTTTTGGGCCAGCTGAATCGCCCGAAGCATATATTCCTGATCCGTCATTTTTATTCCTTCTTTCTTATTCCTGTTCTTTGCCTGGTACGCCAAGGCTTTTAGACCTATGCAATCGGATTCACAGACAAGTGAGTGGTATATTTATTTCGAAAACGATGTGCCAAATACAAAAAAAGCCTGCAGAAATATCTGCAGGGGGGGAATTGATCTGTTACATATGATCAATAAATGAACGTCTGATTATTTCCTACATAAAAAGCTCTGAAATGGATCACCATCTCAGAGCTCTGATACTACATTCATTCATACAAAAATCAACTGTACTATCATCTTCTTCCATCCAGACTATACTGTCGGCCCCGGAATCTCACCGGATCATGCCTTTCGGCTCGCGGGCTCTACCGCCGGTAGGGAATCACACCCTGCCCTGAAGATATCTTTTTATTTATTTTAATACTTTATCTGTTATTTGTAAAGCGGAATTTTTATTTTACTCATTCCATGCGGAATATTATCAGTGAACGGTAACGAAACTAATCACTAATCCGCATACTATACTCATCTTTTTTTGTATATAACCAATTCAGGATTTTCACCGTCTTTCTCATATGTACATATCATAATAAAATCCATATTTGCCAGAATACCGAAGTATCTGTCCCCTCCGAATTCAGATTCCATTTGATTTCCCAGATAAGTTTTCTGGTCATCCAGAAATTTCACTTTTTGTCCATTTGGCAGTGCATATTCCAGATTTACATATTTACCTACAAGTGCATTCAGTCTGTCTACCCTTGGAAGTCCATCTATATGTAAATCATTTATTTCATTTATCAATTGCTTTTTAAACTCTTCAAACTGCCCATTGTCACTAAGTTCATCATATCTTTTCCAGTAATCTAACTTTGGAAGCATTTCTTTCAGATAAGTGCGTGCCTGTTCTTCGGTAAAGCTTTCATTTACCATATTCTTTACACAAACATCAATCAATTCATCCATATCATTATATGTGTATGTTCCATCTGCATAGCACCATTTACAATACTCCTCATTTAATGCGCCATCCTTATCACGTCCCAATATGGAATCATCATCAATTGGCATCCCGCAGCACTGACAGATCAGCTTTCTCGGTTCTCCCAGAAGCGTATTGATCGAGACATCAAATTCTTTCGATAAGAGCTTAAGTGTATCAGTATTCGGAACGGTATCTCCATTTTCCCAGCGTGATACAGCCTGTCTCGTTACCATGATTTTATCTGCCAGCTCGTCCTGTGACATTCCTCTTTCCGTTCTAAGTTTTAAGATTACATTTTTTGTTTCCATAGCCGTCACCTCCGTTATCCTATTATAAAGATAGATCCATGTTCTGAAAAGCAACTTCCTGTTACTATAGTCTATCCATATTTTATAATGTAGTATATGAAGTGGATAATATAAGAAAAACCCTTGAAAATACTGGATTTTCAAGGGTTTTATGGATCTTATTAAAGATATGCAGATAACAGATTATTTACCCATCTGCTTAGCAACTTCCTCAGCGAAGTTCTCTTCTTTCTTCTCAAGACCATCGCCTGTCTCGTAGCGAACGAAGCCTTTGATCTGGATCTTAGCGCCGTTCTCTTTTGCTACCTGCTCTACGTATTTGGCAACGGACTGTTTTCCGTCCTCTGCTTTTACGTATGTCTGGTCAAGAAGACAGATCTCTTTAAGCTCTTTCTTGATACGTCCTGTGATCATTCCCTCGATAACCTTAGCCGGTTTCTGGGACTCCTTCGGATCGTTCTGGATCTGAGCCATAAGGATCTCTTTCTCATGCTCGATGTAGTCAGCGCTTACTTCCTTGTCGCTTGTGTACTGCGGTTTCAGAGCTGCGATCTGCATAGCTACGTTCTTAGCCATCTCTTTAACAGCATCGTTAACAACATCTGTCTCAACGTCTACAAGAACGCCGATCTTTCCACCCATATGTGTGTAGGAAGCGATGAATCCGTTCTGCTCCTCAACCTGAGCAAATCTACGGATGTTCATGTTCTCGCCGATTACTGCGATCTGAGCTGCAAGAGCCTCTTTTACAGTCTTAGTTGTATCAAGTGCCCATGCCTCAGCAAGGAAAGCATCGATATCAGCTGCTGTTGTGTTAAGTGCCTGTGCTGCAACATCTGCAACATAGCCCTGGAACTTCTCGTTCTTTGCAACGAAGTCTGTCTCAGCATTAACCTCAACAACGACTGCTTTCTTTCCATCCTCTGTTACCAGAGTTTTGCAAAGACCCTCTGCTGCGATACGGCTTGCTTTCTTCTGTGCTGTAGCAAGACCTTTCTCACGCAGGAACTCAACTGCTTTATCCATATCGCCTTCTGTAGCTGTAAGAGCTTTCTTACAATCCATCATTCCGGCGCCGGTCATCTCTCTTAACTCTTTTACCTGTGCTGCTGTAATAGCCATTGTTCGTTTCCTCCTGAAATATTCTGTTTATACGAATTATTCCTCTGTAGCTGCAAACTCCTCAGACTCAGCCTCGATCTCGCCATCTGCCTCTGCAGTTCCCTGCTTAGCCTCGATAACAGCGTCAGCCATCTTGGAAACGATGAGTTTTACTGCACGGATAGCATCGTCATTTCCCGGGATCACATAGTCAAGCTCTTCCGGATCACAGTTTGTATCGCAGATACCGATAAGCGGGATTCCCAGTGTATGAGCCTCCTGTACGCAGATTCTCTCTTTCTTAGGATCTACGATAAAGATAGCATCCGGGATTCTCTTCATCTCTTTGATTCCGCCAAGGTTCTTCTGAAGTTTAACAAGCTCTTTGCGAAGCTCGATAACTTCTTTCTTAGGAAGTACGTCGAATGTTCCGTCAGCTTCCATTGTCTCGATCTCTTTCAGTCTTGCGATACGGCTCTGGATTGTCTTGAAGTTTGTAAGCATACCACCAAGCCATCTCTCATTTACGAAGAACTCTCCACAACGCTCTGCCTCTGTACGGATAGCATCCTGAGCCTGTTTCTTAGTTCCTACGAAAAGGATGTGTCCACCGTTGGCAACGATATCTGCTACTGCATTGTAAGCATCGTCAACCATTCCTACAGACTGCTGAAGATCGATGATATAGATACCATTTCTCTCTGTGTAGATGTACGGAGCCATTTTAGGGTTCCATCTTCTTGTCTGATGTCCGAAATGAACACCTGCCTCTAAAAGCTGCTTCATTGAAATAACGCTCATGTCTTTTCTCCTTTTTGGTTAAATTCTTCCGCACAGGTCGCCTTCTCTCTGGACCCATCCTCACACCGTAGGGCACCATCCTTATAGAATCGCCGTGCGTGCTTATTTTTGCAACTTCTGAATTATAGCATAGAAAATCCCCTTATGTAAAGGGGATTTTTCCAATTTTTTTCTGTTTTTCAGCGGTTTCCGGCAGACTTCAGAAGCTCCAGCTCTTTTTCGGTGAGCGAACGATATTTTCCTGTCGGAAGATCTGAAGGAAGCGCCAGCGGCCCCATGGATAGTCTTTTCAAATAAGTTACTTTTTTTCCCAGTGCCTCCATCATCCGTTTTACCTGATGGAATTTTCCCTCGTGGATGGTAAGTCGGATCTCAGATTCCCAGTTCTTACCGGCTTCTGCAGATTCTGTACCGGACTCCCAGGTAGAAAGGATCTCCAGCCTTGCCGGTCGTGTAAGATCTTTTTCCCCGATATCCACGCCTTCTGCCAGCTTCACGACATCTTCTTCTGTCACTTTCCCGGATACTTTTGCATAGTAGATCTTATCCACATGCTTTTTCGGAGAAAGAAGCTCATGTGCAAGAGGACCGTCGTCTGTGATCAGAAGGAATCCTTCTGTATCTTTATCCAGACGCCCTACCGGAAAAAGTCCCTTTCTTCTGTCTTTTTCTTCAATATAGTCGAGAACCGTTTTATCTCTGGAGTCCTCCGTTGCGCTGACACAGCCTGCCGGCTTGTTAAAAAGATAGTATACATATTCCGGTGCAGCATGGATCTCCTGCCCGTTCATAACCACCTGATCTTCTTCCGATACTTTCAGCTCCGGTTTTTTCGCAGTTTTTCCATTGACCTGCACCTGACCCTTCTGTATGTATTTTTTTACCTCGCTTCTTGTACCTGCGCCGGCATCTGCCAGAAATTTATCCAGCCGGACTGGTTTTTCCATTAATCATTTACCTCCCATTCTGTTACATGGGCTGCCTTTGCATCTGCTCTGATAAAATCCGGGATCTCACCGGCAAATGTCATATAAAGTCCGGAATCCCCGCCGGTGCTCTCCTGTCCTTCCAGAACCACTTCCATTGTGACATCTGCATTCCAGATAGTCCATCCGTTTACCAGCTGTGATGGACGGATACATTTTTTCAGAGCTTCCAGCTGTTCCTTTTTATCGTAACGGACTTTATAACCGTTCTCTGTTTCTTCAAGATCCGAAAGGGGCTCAGTGTCGGAAAAAGCTTCATCATCTTCGCCGGCAGCTTCGGAGCTGAAGTAATAAACATCAATATACTCAACAGACAGCTCATCCATGGAAAGAGGATATCCTGTTTCTTCCAAAATTGCAAGTGTTCTCTTATATGCCGGATACACCAGAACGGAGGTAGACACCCTCTCTCCTTCCTGAACAGCCGGTACATTCATTCCCCATTCATCCATGTATCCTTCTGACGGAATTCCCGCATAATCGAACATCAGCATTGCACATGGCTGGTCTTTTACTGTCTGACCGCCGTTTTCCAAAATGTCCTTTCTCAGCGCCTCTGCCAGTGCCTGACGCTTCTCTGCATTTTTCTCAAATAAGGAATGAATATCTCCGTCACAGAAAATACCGGTGACCTCTTTCAGATACTGTTTGTCCAGCTGGAAAAATGAATATCTGTCTTCTTTCCATGTCTGCTCGTCATACAAGGCTTCCATAAGATTCTGCGCCTGTGCAGAAGATACACTATAGCTTCTGCATACACTGAATCCTTGTTTATTTATGTAACGCACATACATGCGCCTTCCTGATTTTTTTCCTTTTTCATTCTGAAGCCTGATATCCTTCAGACTGTTATACAATGCTTTACTTTTCATCACCGGCTGATCCAGCAGACCGGAACTATTGTCTGAGGTAGCAGTATACCGGATCTTATAGATTCCATTTTCTTTTTTTTCCACATTGCAAAGCTGCTCAGTATATGAGAGATTGCATACATTTACCACAACTCCCTGAAGATTGTCATAAGCCGGAAAATATCTGTCATATCCCAGAAGATCTATTTTCATGGTCAGCGCACAGATCGCCACAACACCTCCAAAGATCATAAGCTGCACTTTTCTGCGGAAAAATCTGCGAAAATCCATTTCGTAGATCACTTCCAGAACTCCATGGACCAGGATCGTTCCCAGTATCATTCCGAAGATCCACCATGCTGTTTTGGATGAATCTTCCGGGATCATATAAAAGATCAGACCAATCCCCAGTCCGGATGGTATTGTGATCAGAGCACTTAAGACCGGTTCCATCCAGGTATATACCAGTGCTTTTCCGGTATTCTCTGATTTTCGCCTGCAAAATGCCATCCAGGATAATACTGCCATAAGCAGCACAAAGATCAGTATCAATAACTGTTTTCCATAGTTCCCGCTGCTGTATTTATCCATAAAGCTTACGATCACCATAAGGGGAGAGCCCAGGTCCCGCACTGCTGCCAGGATCCCGTAACTGCCTTCGTACCAGGTATCAAAGAATAAATGTCCGCTTATCTGCAGCATCGCTGCCAGAATGATACTGTAGGTAAACAGCCCTGCCCATGCAAGTGCTCCCATCAGCATGGTACCGGTGCAGGCGATCACCAGCGCTGTGGAGAAATATACCAGCAGATACATCAGGAGATGGATCACCAGCAGTATCAGCGCCTTTTTCATGATGGAAAGGCTGTAATATCCTCTGGCTGCCCCGATGCATACCGCAGCAAATTCCATGATCACATATGGTACCAGATAATAAAGAACAGCCAGGAATACTCTGTGCAGAAACAGTGCACTTCGCTTTACCGGAAGGCTGTGATAGAAATCCACTTTTCTCGGGGAATACAGATACCAGAAGCCGCTTACTGCTGCAAAAAATGCTGTTACCGCAGCCACAACTGCTCCCATTGTGAGAAAGTCACTGCTCCACAGGCTGGAATACAGATAGGAAAGCTGACTTTGAGTATAACTGCGCTCATTCCATTTTCCCATCAACATAAGTTCCGCTACCGGAAATGCCAGGAGAAATGCAATCATGGCAAATGCCGGGATCCACCTTTGTCCTTTAGAAGAAGATTTCATATATTCACTGGAATAAATTTTTGACTTCATAGCCTGCCACCTCCGTTTCGCTGATAAATATTTCTTCCAGAGTCAGTGGGAGCACTTCACAGAAAAGAGGATTTTTTGCCTGTATCTTCTCCATGATCTCTCTTCTTGTTCCCCTTGCAGTAATAAGCAGCAGGGAGCCCTGATGCTCTGTTTTCAAAACATCCAGCTCTTTCTTTAATTCTTCTTCTTTCTTTTTGTCAGTAAGTACACACTGGATCTTATGGATGTGGAATTTCATATCCTCCAGATCTCTGGAAAGGAGAATTCCTCCCTGATGAAGAAGCCCGATGTGATCGCAGATATCTTCCAGCTCACGGAGATTGTGGGAAGCGATCACCGGCGTAAATTCACGACTCATGATCTCCGATGCAAAAATGCTTTTTACTGCCTGGCGCATTACCGGGTCCAGACCGTCAAAGGTTTCATCACAGAACAGATATTTCGTTCCTGTACTGATTCCCAGGATCACCAGAAGCTGTTTCTTCATTCCTTTGGAAAAAGTGTTGATTTTTCGTTTTCCATCCAGATGAAACTGCTTCATCATTGTCTCAAAACGTGCCTGCTGAAATCCCGGATAAATACACCGGTAAAATTCTGCCATGTCCAGAGCATTGTAGTTTGCCGGAATATATGCATCATCAGGGATGTAGAAAAAATGCTCTTTGATCCGTTCATTTTCAAAAACCGTTTCTTCATCCATCAGCACTTCTCCTCTGTCCTGACGGATGATCCCGGCCATGATACGGAGCAAAGTACTTTTTCCCGCACCGTTGGAACCGATCAGTCCAAAAACCTCCCGTTCCCCGATATCCATGGTTACCTTATTTACTGCCTGTATCTTGCCAAAAGCTTTGCTGCAGTTTTTTATTTCAATCATTGTTTCCCTCCTTATAGCATGAGCGGATCACACCGATCATTTCTTCCTCCCCTACTCCCAGAGCCATTCCCTTTTCTGCGATCTCTTTCAGCTCGCTTAAGGTTTCTTCCATACCAATCTGCCTGATCCTGCTGCTGTCTGTAACAAAACTGCCTTTTCCCTTCACCGGGCAGATCAGCCCCTGCTGCTCCAGTTCCATATATGCCCGTTGGATGGTATTGGGATTGATGGATAATTCCACGGCCAACTGTCGCACAGACGGCATCTTGGAAGATGGCTCCACAGCTCCTGACAGGATCAGCATCCGGAATTTTTCTACAATCTGTTCGTAGATGGGACGCCTGTCCTGATAGTCCAAGAATAACATACGACGCTCCTTTCTCTGTAATCCGTGTATTAAGTGTATTAATTCTTTTAATACACTTATAATAGCACACGATACAAAGGTACGCAAGAAATGGTCTCTTAAATAAATATAAAATCTGTATAAATTTCCCACCCGGCAGAAGTATTCCCGTATACTTTTTTATAAAAAAAGAACCTGCAATGGTATCACTATGTTGTGATCCCACTACAGATCCTCTGTAAAAAACAATTATTTACATTTCATCTTTCATTCCGCCCGATCCAGGGACAGACAGCTATCGAACATCTACAATCTACATCCGGTTAACAGTTAAACAGCCCGGTAACCTCTCTTTTCTCCCCGGCGTGCAAAATACTGGTATCCTCCGATCATCACCACTGCAAAGACACCATAGATTATCAGAAGACTTCCTGCTCCTGTTTTTTCTACCAGGGTCTGAGCATATTCGCTGAAAATAAGTATCCAGGTATTGGCTCCGATATGCATCAGCACACTGGTCCACTTATTGCCGCCCATCTCCAGGAACCACGCAAAAAGTCCTCCCAGGATAAACGCATATACAGCTTGCAGGACATTTCCATGGTAGATTCCAAAAAATGCAGCGGAGATCACAGCAGAAACCAGTACGGAAAAATGATCCCGAAGTCTCAGATAGACCAGCCAGCGAAAGATCATTTCTTCCGCAATTGGTGCTACGATTCCCATCCAGAAAATCATCATAAAAAGACTTTTCCCTGAAGTGATCTTCGTCATAGTCTCTCCATAGCTGGATGAGATCCAGTTCTGCAAGATCGCCACCAGCACATTGGCATACTGGGCAAATCCGGCTCCTGCCGCAAGAAGAAGCAGCATTTCCGGGACAGAAAGCCTCTGCTCTTCAATGGAAGTTAAACCACCGATCAGCCTTCCTATACAGTCTTTCCGGTAAAAATATACTGCCGGAAACATAACCAGCACTCCCGTAAGTCCTGTGATTACCAGAGTATAACTGTAATAAGATTCCTGTGCATTGCTGACATGATTCACCAGCCAGAGAAGCACGGCACTTCCAAGGATCTGTCCGATCAGATAATGGATTCCTACCGGATAAAGTTCCCTCCACACCATTTGAAAAATGTTCTGTCTGTGCAGAGGGGTCAGTCGAAAAAATTCAGAAGTTCATCTGCGGAAGCTACGATCTGAAGGGGCTGTGCCGCCTCCAGCTCTTCTCTGCTGCCATATCCGTAAGATACAGCCACACACTGGATCCCGCATCGTCTGGCGCCAAGAATGTCATGCTCCCGATCTCCCACCATGATCACCTGGTCACGATGATCGGAAAGGCTCATTCTTTCCAGCGCTTCCTCGATCACCTGGGATTTGGAAACTTTCGGACCGTTGAGGTCCGTTCCTGCGATCACCTCAAAATAACGGCTCAGATTAAAATGATCCATGATCTGTGTCACGTAAAAAGTAGGTTTCGCAGACGCCACAGCCAGCCGGTAGCCACGACGTTTCAGCTTCGCCAGGGCATTTTCCACACCCGGATAAACGGTGTTCTCATACATTCCTTTTTCTGAATACCGTTCTCTGTAATATTCGATTCCCTTCTGTGCTGTCTCTTTATCAAATCCTGCATATTTCATAAACTGATCCAGAAGCGGCGGTCCTACAAAAACTTTCAGCGGCTCCAGATCCGATGCTGAAACTCCAAGTTTCTCCAGTGCATACTGTACAGATTTCGTAATTCCCTCTCCGGATTCTGTCAGTGTTCCGTCCAGGTCAAAAAAGATTGCTTTATACATAAATTCCTCCTGTTGTGCAAAAAATCAGTAAGTATGCCTATTGTATCACTGTTTTTCTGTTAAGTCCATGCTTTCATGGTACAGCTTCCCGGATTTCACAAAACCAAGAAGTTCTGCTTTCCAGGGCTTTCTGGTTTTTTCCGGCAATTTCGCCAGGAGTTTTTTCCCATACCAGTAAAAATCACATTCTTTTCCGTTGATACGAAATGAAAGAATCTGGAAGGGAATATCCGGTCTGATCTCTATCTGAACCCTGTTACCGTCTATTTCTGCATGGATCGTCGGTGTTTGTTCTTTTTCCGCTTTCTTATCCGGCGTTTCTGCTGGTTCTGTCTGGTAGTAGGATAATGCCGGATTCTGGTCTTTCTTTTTCCTTGATGCGCCTGCTGTTGGCTTTTGAATTGATTTACGAACTGATTTTGGAACCGGCGTCGCAGATAGAATTGCTGACGATGTCTGTGTGGGAACCGGTGGTTTTGTTGGCATTGGTGTTTTTGTTGGTGCCGACGTTTCCGTAAGTCCTTCTGCCGGTGTGTTAACTGTATTTGCTTCCTCCTCAATGGTTGTCCCCGGATTTTCATTTTCCTGGATATCCGGTTCCTGAAATTCATATCTTTCTCCGTTACCACCGGAATTTTCTGATGCAGTATTTTCGTTTTCCATGGATTTTTCTTCCGGAGAATATACTTCTTCTGCCTGGAAATCCGGGTTCCATTGGTAAGAATCCTCCTGTTCATTTTCTGTCACTGTCCCGGTATTTGGATCTTCTCCCGTTTTTTCAGTATCCCGGTTACTGTTATCATTTTCTGTTCCTCCATAACTTCCTTCCCAGTCTTCCGGCAGCTGCCCGGCTCCTTCTCCCACATTCATATCAAATCCACCGGTATCAAAACTATCCATCCCTGACATATCAAATCCATAAACGATGATAGAGCTGACCATCCAGCTGCATAAGATCAACAGAGCTAATGCAGCCGAGCAGCATTTTTGCCGTTCATTCTTTCGTCTTTTTCTCATTGATCTCCTCCCAAAGTTTCAGATTCCTGCTTTCACCTTTCTCCAACAGCTCTGCTTTTTCTTTCTTTTTATAATCTTCCCACAGTTTTCTGCTGGCTTCTTTCTGACCGATCCGAAGTAAAAACATTCCATACTCTCCGTAGGCCACAGGATATTCCTCATCATACAGAAGAATATTTTCATAATACAAAGCCGCTTTCTCCGGTTCCTGCAAAAGCTCCGCATTCCATGCCAGCAACAGCTCAATACGGCGCTGCTGTTCTTTTTCCCTGTAATTTCTGTTTAAGTTCTGTAGTTTCTTTTCCGCTGTTATGCAGTACCTTTTCCGGCTCCTAGAGTCTTCCGGATACTGTCTGGCTTCGTAATACAGGTCTGTTACTTCTGAGAGCGCCACAGAAAACGCTTCCTGTTTCAGTAATCCCGCTGTCAAAAATAATACTCCTATCAGAACCCCGGCGGCAACCACTTCCAGAAAACGTTTTCGCCAGGTAACTGTCTGATATCGGTTTTCCAGTTTCCGGATCCTTTTCTGAACTGATGACATATCCGAATATCTGTATTTTTCCTGTTTTCTGGTACATCGAAACAGAAACCAGAAAAATTCCGGATATAAAAAGCACTGCCATTTCTTTTTTCCGCAAAGTTTTTCCATGGTTTTCCCCAGGGCATAAATATCGCTCCTCGGACTTAAGTAACCCTGATATTGCTCCGGTGCCGCATAGCCTTTCGTTCCTTCACAGATCTGTTTTCTTTTTCCACGATCAGACATGGCACTTCCCAGATCGACCAAATACAGATGTCCGGTTTCAGAGATCATCAGATTATCCGGTTTCAGATCTCCATAGCAGACCGGCGGTTTCCGGCTGTGGAGATAACCCAGTACTCTGGCAATCTCTTTTCCCCTTATAAGCGTTTCCTGTATGGAAAAAATTTTTCCTGAACAAAGAAGTTCTTCCAGTGACTGACCTTTGATATATTCCATGATCAGATAGCAATATTCTTCTGTTTCCATATAATCCACAATCTTTGGGATCGCAGGATGTTCCAGGCGTTGCATCAGCATGGCTTCTTTTTTCTTTGCGAGGGGGATTTCCTTCACAGCACGAAAAATGCCAAGTTCCATATCTTTCGCCAGATACAGGCTTCCGCCTCCGCCATGTCCAATCCGTTCTATAACGCAATAACGTTCTTTCAGGACAGTTCCAATCAGACAGATCACCTTCCTCTCATTTCTGCCAGATACTATTTGTAATTATATTTCTTATTTGTTTGGGATCATCCGGTGAATTCCGGTTTCAGAAAAAATAGAATCAGATAAATAACTGCAAACAAATATATAAGATCCATATTCGTTCAAGATGGATTTTATTATAGCATGTCACATTCCTTTTGCAAAGAGCTTTTGCCCAATAAAAACAGAGTAAAAAAACAACCCGCCGGATACCGCTGACAAAAAATTTCTTCCTGTCCCTGTATCCTGGCGAGTTGTCATTATTTATGATGCTTATACCTTAATCTTTAAAGCTGTACCTTACATACGGTCTGGTGCAGAGAATCCAAGAAGGTCGATGCTTGTCTCAAGCACTCTTCTTGTAAGCTGGAGAAGCTGAAGGAAAGATTCCTTCTGTGCCTGATCCTCTTCGCTTAAGATCTTTGTCTCATGGTAAAAGCTGTTAAATGCATTGGATACCTCGTAAATATATGCACAGATCTTATGTGGTGCTTTTTCTTCAAAGGCATTCTCAACCATTGCCGCAAAGCCGGAAAGCTGGAGCATCAGGTTCTTCTCGCTGTCATTGACTGCCGGAAGGATCTTGCCCGCGCTTAAATCTCCACCCTCCTGTACATAACGGTTCAGGATGGATTTGATACGTACGATGGTATAAAGGATGTACGGGCCTGTATTTCCCTCAAAGGAAGTAAATCGGTCAACATCAAAGATATAATCCTTAGTTGCCTGGTTGGAAAGATCTCCGTATTTGATTGCGGAAAGTCCTACGATCTTGGCAGTATCCTTGGCATCTTTATCTTTTACGCTGCGGTTCTCCACGATCTTGCGGTACATTTCTTCATCAATATCTGCGATCAGGTTCTCCAGACGCATAACACCGCCTTCTCTTGTCTTAAACGGTTTACCGTCTTTTCCGTTCATGGTACCGAAACCAAGGAAGGAAAGTTTGGTCTCCGGATTTACAAGACCGGTCTTTCTTGCACAGCGGAATACCTGGATAAAGTGAAGTTCCTGACGCTTATCAACAACGTAAAGGATCTCATCCGGCTGGAAGAGCTTCATACGCTCTACGATCGTAGCAAGGTCTGTGGTTGTATACAGGGAAGCTCCGTCAGATTTCAGAAGCATGCACGGAGGGATCTCCTTGGTATCGCTCTCTTCTTTTACATCTACAACAAGAGCTCCCTGATCCTCATAGGCGAACCCACGTTTCTTCATATCCTCTACCATATCCGGAATGTACGGCTGCGCGTCGGATTCTTTTTTCCAGAGGTCAAATTCTACGTTCAGATTTGCATAATTTCTCTTAAGGTCTGTTACAGATACGTTCATAATGTGATTCCAGAGAGCCATGTATCCAGGTTTGCCCTGCTGAAGAAGATGGGTTGCCTCCAGTGCTTCATTGCGGTAAGCCTCGTCCTCTTTGGACTTGCCGCTGGCACATGGATAGATCTCTTCCAGTTCGCTGATGGTAAACGGTGCTTCTGTGGGATATTCCCCGGTAAAGCTGTCATCAAAATATACCAGCTCCGGTTTCCGGTGTTTCAGCTCTGTGATGATCAGTCCCATCTGAAGGCCCCAGTCTCCAAGATGCACATCGCCGATCACCTTGTGTCCTACAAAACGTCCGATACGCTTGATGCTCTCGCCGATGATCGCAGAACGGAGATGTCCTACGTGAAGGGGTTTGGCAACGTTTGGTCCGCCGTAGTCGATGATGATCGTCTTCGGGTTCTTGGCAGTTTCAACGGAAAGCTTCTCATCTTCTGCCATCTTATTCATATATTCCGCAACGAATTCCGTCTTCACATCCAGGTTGATAAATCCAGGCTTTACAACTTCTGCTCTGGAAAAGATCTGGCTGTCTGAGAGCTGCGCTACCACATCATCCGCAATCATAAACGGAGCCTTGTGGTATGTTTTGGCTCCAGCCATGGCACCGTTACACTGATATTCGCATAAGTCCGGTCTGTTGGAAACAGTAACTTTACCGTAGGACGGATCGTAACCTGCTTTTTCAAATGCTGCGGAAAGTTCTTCCGCCATCTGTTCCATAATCTTCTTCATGTTTCAAACTCCTCATATCTTTGTTTCTGTATTTTATGCTTATAATGTCACTTTTCTTGAGCATGCAACTGCAAGGGCACCGTAACCGATATGGCAGGCAACACTTAAGGAAAGGGGATCCATATGTATCTCCACTCCCGGGAATACTTCCTGGATCTCTTTTTTAAATTCTTCTGCTTCTTCCAGATTACCTGTATAAGCAGCCTGCAGACACATCTCACCATTGGATACATATTCCTTAAAACGTGTCTCCCAGTCATTCTTCATGGCTTTCAGCATGGCACGTTTGGCCTGCTTCTTGCCACGAACCTTGGCATAGGCATCCAGTTTCTCTCCCTGGATCTGCAGTACCGGTTTCAGGTTCAGAACTGTTCCGATAGCTGCTGCCGCCGGTGTGATCCTTCCGCCCTTTTTCAGATATTTCAGGGTATCCAGTGTGATATAGATACTGGAATCAAATTTCTGGTCTGTAAGGATCTTCTTGATCTCTGCTGCGCTTTTTCCTGCCTCTGCGAGCATCTTTGCATCCATTACGGACTGTCTCTGTGTTACGGAAATCCTCTGATTATCTACTACCTGAACACGGCCGTTATAGTCAATGGCAAGTCCCATTGCGGTAGAACAGGATGCGCTCAGTCCGCTTGACATTGGGATGTGAACGATCTCTTCATAATCTCTCAGAAGCTTATCCCACAGATCACAAAGATCTGCCGGACTCGGCTGAGATGTAGAAATCGTTTCATCCTTTTTAAGCTTCTCATAAAACTCTTCCTGTGTGAGAGTTACACCTTCAAGGTACATTTTTTCATTAATATAAAACGGCATCGGAATCACATAAACGCCAAGCTCTTCGGCCTGGGCCTGTGTGATACCACTGTTGCTGTCTGTTACAATGGCGATTTTGCCCATTATCTATTCCCTCCTGGTTTGTTATCTCGGCGGTCTAAAGAATTAATACATCAGCCCCTGATGGACTAATTCTTTAAACCGCCCTAAAAAAGCCATAATTGTAGTGTATCATATTTTTTTCTATATCACAATTGGAAATTTTCCATGAGTATTTTCCATAAATATTCCGTAAAAAACAGCTGCCATACAGATTTTGATGTACAGCAGCTGTCACATTATTTATGGAAAATATCTTTATCCATTTATGATCTGTGTCTTATTCCATTTCTCTTACGATCTTTCTGACCGGAAGCACAAAGGTCGGAGATACAGAAAGCTCGTCCAGTCCCATTTCCACAAATCTCTCAGTAAGAGTGGTATCCGCACCAAGCTCACCACAGATTCCAGCCCAGATGCCTTCTTTGTGTGCATTGTCCACAACCATCTGGATCATACGGAGAACTGCCTCATGATGAGAATCATAAATGTTATCCAGTTTCGCGTTCTGACGGTCGATCGCCAATGTGTACTGGGTGAGGTCGTTGGTTCCGATACTGAAGAAGTCAACTTCTTTTGCAAGAAGGTCACTGATCATAACAGCAGCCGGAGTCTCGATCATGATACCCTGCTCCACATCATCGCGGAACGGAATGCCCTGCTCGGTAAGCTCTGCTTTCACCTCAGCTACGATGGCCTTGATCTGTTTTACTTCTGTTACGGAGATGATCATCGGATACATAATGGAAATATTTCCGAACATGCTTGCGCGGAAAAGTGCACGAAGCTGTGTCTTGAATACTTCCGGGCGGTCCAGACAGATACGGATCGCACGATATCCCATTGCAGGATTCTCCTCGTGTGCCATGTTGAAATAATCGATCTGCTTGTCTGCTCCGATATCCAGAGTACGGATAATGACTTTTTTGCCGGCCATGTTCTGTGCTACAGTCTTATAAACCTGGAACTGCTCTTCCTCTGTAGGGTAATCTTCTTTTTCCAGATATACAAACTCACTTCTGAAAAGTCCGATACCCTCTGCATCATTGGCAAGTACATTGGCAACATCACCGGTACTTCCGATGTTTGCGTAAAGGTGGAGTTTCCGTCCGCTCTTGGTAACAGTTTCTTTTCCTTTCAGTTCCTTGAGCATTGCACGCTGTGCAAGTTCATCTGCACGCAGGTCTTCGTATTTCTTAAGGGTCTCCGCATCCGGATCAACGATCAGATTTCCGCTCTTTCCGTCTACGACTGCCATTTTTCCGTCCATGGACTCGTCGTATTCGATATTGATCAGTGCCGGAATGTTCATAGTTCTTGCAAGGATCGCGGTATGTGAGTTGGAAGAACCTTTTCTTGTAACAAATGCAAGTACCTTGCTCTTGTCCATCTGCACGGTCTCACTTGGTGCAAGATCTTCCGCAACTACAATCACCGGTTCCGATGCCTCAAGATTTCCGTCACCGTGACCGGAAAGTACACGTACCAGACGGTCGGAAATATCCTTCACATCAGCAGCTCTTGCCTTCATGTAATCGTCGTCCATCTGTGCGAACATAGATGAGAAGTTGTCGCCAGTTGTTGCAACCGCATATTCTGCGTTTACAGACTCTGTACGGATAATGTTGTGGATGGAATCCAGATAGTCATCATCATCAAGCATCATCTGATGAACTTCAAAGATTGCCGCTCCGGACTCTCCAACTTCCTGAAGAGCCTTGTCATAAAGCTTCTGAAGCTGTGCCACAGCCTGCTCCTTGGCTGCCTCCACACGCTTTACCTCTTCTTCCGGATCCTCCACGTGAACACGTTTTACACTGGTGTCAACTTTCTGAAGAATTGAGATCTTACCGATCGCAATACCGGAAAATACAGATTTACCTTCCAAAACCTTCATGAAATTATCTCCTTCTGTTTTTATATTTGCCCACTTATGAGGTATTATAACACACAATCCGAAGATTCTGCCATGCTTTTTTCGTGATCTTTAAAAAACCTGTAAAAATTCTATTTATGCTTTCTTTTTTTGCCATATATACAGCAAAAGTGACAAAACAAACGCTGCCGTTCCGCGAAAAATGCCTTGTATCCGTTCTGCCTGGATGGCTGTCTTCGGAAATATCAGATACCACTGTATCTTTTTTCCGGAGTCTTATCAGAAAAAGGGATTCTTTCCAGCGGCATTTTCAGTTCCAAAAAGTTCCTCTGCCTTCATAAATCCTCCGTCCCAGTAAAAACAGATATCTGTCTTATTTTCCTGTTTCCGGACTGTTTTTAAAATTTCTTCTGCCCGATCCTGATCCGGATAACTTCCTTCCAGAAAAACGGAAAGAGAATTTTCCCCGGGTATAGATATAAATTCCCTTAATCCATACAGAAAACACAATCCGGCAAGCAGGCAGACGGCAAGCTCTGCTTTTCTGTTTCCGATAATGGTCCAGGCATTCCGAAAACTTCCAGAGAAGATGTTTTTCGCCGTTTCTACCGAATGGATTCTTCCAGAAAAGATAAACAACATTTTGGCCTTGGACTTTCCATCGCCCGGGAGATTGTTTCTCTTCATGGCGGAACTATTGCGGTTTCCGAAACTCCTGGCGGCGGCGCAACATTTACCATTGTTCTTCCCATAAGTTTTCCAGCATAAAAATACAGCACATGCAATCAAAAAAGATTTTTTTATGCATGTGCTGTATTTTTAATTCTCTGTATTATTCACTGCGAAGGGCATCAATAGGATTCAAATTGGCAGCTTTCACAGATGGAAGAAGTCCGAAGATCAGGCCGATCAGCATGGAAAATACTACTGAGCCGATAATAGCCGGAATACTGATAGCCGTCGGTGCCCCGGACACCTGGGCCACCACCTTTGACAGTATAATTCCAAGAACTACTCCTATAATTCCTCCGATACTGGTCAGCACCGAAGCCTCTGTCAAAAACTGTCCCAGAATGACTTTTTTCCTTGCCCCGATGGCTTTTTTCAATCCAATCTCACTGGTACGTTCTGTGACAGATACCAGCATAATATTCATAACACCGATGCCACCAACCAGAAGAGAAATACTTGCAATCCAGATCAGCTGCTGATTGGTACTCTCACTGAGTTTCTGGAGATTTTTAACTTTCTCCATGATATCTTCCGCTTTATATTTAAAATTGGAATTGCTTTTTTCATTCTGGATTCCTGTATTTAAGACATCCTCTGCAGCCTTTCCTACAGAACTCATATTATCCGTACTGTCTGCACGGACAGTTACATTCTGTGGCTGATCAAATTTGAATACGATAGGCCAGGTAGCATCCGGAATCATCACGCTTCCCATAATTGTCTGGGAATATTCCTCATATTCAGAAAGCGTATTGATCTTCGGCATGTTATCCTCGCTCTGAGTAATCACTCCTACAATAATATAAGGCTCTGATCCCACCTCAATGGTTTTTCCTACAGGATTCTCACTTCCGAAAATATTCTGTGCGGCATTGGAATCCACAAGGGCAACCTTCCGGTAACTGTCATAATCTTTCTGCACAAAACCACGTCCGGACTGAACCAGATATCCCATCGTCTTCAGATAGCTGCTGTCGATTCCGTACACAGTTCCACCCTGAAAGCTTGTGTTCTTATAATAAACACTTGCAGACTGGCTGCTGTAATAAAAAGTGGAACTGATCACATGATCCAGATCCGCAATCGCTGTTTTCTGAGAATCGGAAATCACCGGCGGAGTAGCGGAACTTCCATATGATCCGTAATCCATATCGTAAGTGCTGTCTCCATCATAGAGCAGCACCTGTACCGTGTTATTTCCGGAACCAATCAGATCTTCTTTAATCTGTTCACTGGTTCCCTTAATCGTAGATACAATTGCAATAATAGATGCAATACCAATAATAATACCAAGCATGGTCAGAAAGGATCTCATCTTATGTGACCATATTCCCTGAAAAGCCAGGCGTATATTTTCAAGCATGAAATTTCTCCTCTCCGTTATTGATTATACATATCATCCAATGTTACTTCTTTTGTTTTGGCCCCTTCTGTAACTGCATCGCCATAAGGAAATGCCAGAAGATCATCCGATTTCAGTCCACCGGTTACCACTGCATAATATCCGCTGTTTACAATACTTCCCACGGTAATCTGCTGCTTTTTCAGAGTTCCCTTAACATCTTTGTAAACATAACTGTTTCCATTTTCCGTCCGAATAAAGGCTTTCATTACAACCAGACTTCCCTTGGCAAGTTTATTGGATTTCAGTGATACCGTTACATAATCCTGATCTGTAAACTGCAGTGACCGGTCTGTAATTTCCGCATTAAAAGTATAATAAGATACATTCGGGTTGGAATCCCCTCCATAAGAGAAATAGCTGGAAGATTCTACCGGATAATCCGATACATTCAGCACTTTTGCCTCAAAGCTTCCCGAGTCATAACTGGTACACTGAAGAAGTGCTCCTTCCTGCATCTGGTCCCTCATCAGCTCACTGACTGTTCCGGTTACATAGAAGCCATCTTTACTTTTTACTTTCAAAAAAGCATCTCCATTGTAGGAACCTGTCGCCTCATCCCCGATATAAGCTACGGTTCCGTCCAGCTTGCTCGTTACCAGCTTATTTTTTACTTTATTTTCAAGTTTAGTGATATTCAGATTATTTTCTTCAATATCCAGTTTCAGGCTTGCAATCTTGTTCTTCTGGATCTTGATGGCATCCTCTCTTGACATGGTTGAGCTATCTGTACTGTCGTCTCCAGCGCTGCCGTCATCCGGAATTTCGTCATCTGTGGTGTCATCATAGGTGGATGCTCCATCCAACGTAAACTCTGTCTCTGCATACATATAAACTGGGTTTTCCAGAAGGCTTCCATCAATCAGATAATAGCCGGTACAGGAAAGTTTTCTGTCCTGAAAATCAGCAATGGTATCATTTTCGTGAAATTCCAGCTGAAACCAGCTGCCACCTTCCTGCACTACTTTGGTTCCATCTGCACTGTAACCTGCCATCCGGTTAAAAAACGAACCCATAACTGTAACCTTGCCTTTTGCACTGCTTACAAGAAAAACATATGGATCCTCTTCTGTTCCTGTTCCTGTAAAAGGCTGCGATGTATCATCCAGTTTCTGATAAAACTCCGGTTCTCCGTCTGTAATTCCGGGAATTTCCTGTTCTGTTCCGTTTCCATTGGGATCAGGAAGTTCATCTGGTCCCAAAGTAGGTGTCGGCGTAGGGGTAGCTGATATTGCAGGTTCATCCGGATTTTCAGTCGGATTTTCTCCGTCTGTAATGTCATCTACCTCCGGATCCTGATAGGACGGCTCCATAATCAATCCATCACCCAAACCATCAGAACCGGATTCTGTACTTTCTGATTCCTGGTCTGCACTGCCGGCAGATGGAACTTCTTCTCCCTGAACATCTTCCATCTGCCCGGAAATATCCTCTGTAGAATCGAATTCTACATCTGTAAAAGCGCTGAGGAGCAATGGCTGAGTCGCAGCCGCCAGATAACTGCCGCTTCTATTCTCTGCTGCTGATCCAGTAGTAGACTGCATATCTCCATCTCCATTTCCGCTGGAAGAAGGATCTGTTGAAGACATTTCATCATCTCCGGTACTGCCGGTATCTCCTGTAGAAGTATCCAGTTCATCTGTACTGTCCTCAATAGGCCCGCCATTCTGAAGACTTGTGAGACGATTCTGTGCTTTTGTAAGATCCTGTTCCTGTTTCTGGAGTTTCAGTTTTGCAATATTCAACTCCATTTCCACAAGTGTCATATCAAAAGAGATCAGATTGTCTCCCTTTTTTACATCGTCTCCCTGAGAAACATAAATTTTCTCAATGATCATATCTTTATCCATGTTTATATTCTGAGAAACATTTGTGGTGATGGTTCCATCCAGCGTTGTTTCCGAATACCAGTCCGTCAGGAGGTTGCTGACACTGGTTACCGGCACTTCTGTCACCTTATTTTTTTTCACATGCACAAGCCCCGTATAAATTCCTCCGGCTGCCAGTGCCACAACCAGTACGCCAACAATAACTCTTTTCACCACTTTCATGCTATCACCTCTTTTCCTGCAGCTCTCCATCCCGGATTGTGACAACTCTCTTGGCATGTGCCGCAATTTCCGGATCATGCGTGATCATCAGTACAGAAACTCCCTCATCATTCAATTTCTGAAAAAGTTCCATAACCTGTGCGCCGGATTTGGTATCCAGCGCACCGGTTGGTTCATCCGCGAGAAGAAGCTTCGGATTATTTACAATTGCTCTTGCAATGGCAACTCTCTGCATCTGTCCACCGGATAACTGATTGGGCTTAAAATTCACCCTGTCCGCAAGTCCCACACGTTCCAGAGCTTTAAACGCCCGCTCTCTCCGCTCTTTTTTCGGAATTTTTGCATAATTCAGCGGCAGTTCCACATTGGTCAGTGCGCTCTGTCTCGGAAGAAGATGAAAACTCTGAAATACAAATCCAATTGTTTTCAGACGGAGATCTGACATTTCATTTTCCGAACACTTCGCAATATCTTCCCCATTCAGAAGAAATGAGCCTTTTGTTGGCTTATCCAGACATCCGATGATATTCATCAGAGTGGTTTTTCCTGAACCGGATGGCCCCATGATCGCCACATATTCTCCCTCTTCCATGGAAAAATTAACATCTTTTAATACAGGAACTGTCATTTTCCCCTGCTGGTAATCTTTATATATTCCCTTTAAATCCAAAATCATTCCGTCGGCGCTCCTTCCATCGGAACAAGATCATCTCCCGAAGAAATGTCCTCTGTCGCATCTGTCATATCGCTGTCCTCGATCATCTCCGGCTCAGCTCCGTCACTTTCCAGATCACTGTAATCTTCTCCGCTTTCATCCAGAGAATCTTCTTCATCCGACGTGTCCCACATGGCAGATGTTGTCTGATCAGCAGTTCCCTCCACAGCAGACATACCTTCTTTCAGTTCGTCTGTCGGAAATGCGATTTTATCTTTCTCAGTAAGTCCATCGGCAATTTCATATTCCGCAAGATTTTCGTCATACTGTCCAAGCACAACATCCCTCTTCACCAGTTTATTTCCAGCATCTGCAATCCACACATACGGACTGTCTGTATCTGCATCCACAATAAAATAATCATTCAGCCAGATACCTACTTTATTGTCATCCTGTCCTTCATCCAGCTCAATATAAACATGCTGTCCGAGCATCAGGCCGTCAGAGGAATCCAGATTCACATAGAACGGATATGTACTGGACGAAGTCTGATCATCGCTGGTACTGGACATTCCAAACATTGCCATATCCGAACTGTTATTACTTGCGGAATTATCCATATCCACAGAACCCATGGTTCCTTTCCATGTCTTGGACGAGTCAACTCTGGAGCGGATAATTACCGGCGTTCCCTCTATGATAGAATCCCGGTTCACCTCATTTACCGTTCCTTTCACACGATAGGCTCCCGTACTTAAAATTGTGATAAATGCATTACTGGAACTGTCTCCGGAACCGGAATCACCAGAATCAGAGGAGCCTTCTGTGAGCGTATCATCTACGCCATCTGAATCATCTCCGCCCATCTTCGAAGTATCAATCTTCTGAATCACACCATCAATTTCACTGCGAACCTCTGTATTCTGTGTGGCCTGGGAAAGTTTTTCAATTTCCGCCTGTTTACTCTTCTGATCATATTCATTCTTCTTGAGATTCATTTTCTGAGTTTCAATTTCTATTGTATAAGAAAGCTGATTGTCTGCTGTAGCTTTCTTTTTCTCAGCTTCCAGAGTTGTAATCTGATCTGAAATACTTAAAGCCTCATTTTTAAGCCGATCCAGTGCCAGCTGTGCTTCCTGAAGGCTCTGCTGGATGCTTCCCAGATCATACTGAAAAAGAAGCTGGCCTTTTTTTACTTCCTCACCGGTTTTTACCTGTACTTCTTTTACTTTCCGTCCGCTTTCAATTTTTACCTGAACGGTTTCCTGCGGTTCCACTACACCAGCGTAGCGATTTTCCACTCCGGAGTCCATTTCTGAAAGCTTACTTATCTTCGTTACATATACAGTATCACTGCCACTTTTGGATCCTGCATGGTGTGTATAATAATACCAGCCGCCAGCTCCAATCCCCGCTGCCAGTATCAGAATCCCAAAGGCAATTAAAATACGTTTCTTCATATCTGTCCCCTTTTCCCAGCATAATGTGGAAACTACAAGTTACCTAAGATATCATAGCAGATTGAACCGAAAAAGAAAAGTCTTTGCGAAAAACGATGCAAATTTCACAAATTTTTCACTGTTTTTTTATAAAAATCGTATAGTTTTAAGGGATTTTTGACTTTTGATGCGATATCTGATAAAATGAGATGTAAATTTTTTTGAAAGGAAAGAACGATATGAAGACAGTGAAATACCTGCTGGCTTTCTTTTTTGTTTTTCTGGCAGTTTCTGTATGTGGCTGCTCCTATTCGGCAAAAACATCCGCAGAGAAAGCAATCAAAAAAGATCTGGATCTTCTGAAAAATCTGGATTCTGAAACAACCATGAAATACATATCGTACCAGGAACTGTTCCCGGATTCTGATGATAATACAGAACTTTCTGATGATATAAAGGAAGTTTTTTCTCTTTTTTTTCAGAATTTTGATTATAAAATTCTGGATGTCTCTACAGATCAGAATCAGGAAACCGCTTCTGCCCAACTCCGGCTTACCACTCTGGACGCTCAGGCACTTGCCAGGGATTTTGTATCCCAGAGCCTTCAGGACGAAATACTAAAAGCCGCCTCTGGTGATAAAAACACAGAAGAAAATGAGAATTCCCTGGAACAGCGTTATCTCCGGCTCCATAAGCTTCTGAAAAACAATTCCTACAAAACCGTAGATCGTAACGCTTCCATTCAGCTGATTAATCATGGATCTCCCTCCAATCCAAACTGGGAGATCACACACAGCTATTCTCTTGAAAATGACCTGGTTGGTGGTCTGATCACTTATCTGTCCGATCCGGATCTTGTACCACCCGATGAAACTCTTGGCGTTTATCTGAAAACACTGCAGGAAATGGATGTGCAGCAGATGTCCAATTATCTTGGACTGGATTCCATTCTGAATACTTCAGATCCTGCCAAAAATGCAATTGCCTCCGCGCTTATGGAGCAGTTTCATTCCTGCTTCAATTATAAAATCACCGATACTTCTGTTTCCGGTTATCTTGCAGAAGTTCAGGCGGATCTGACTACTTTTGACAGTGATTCGATCCTCTCTCAGTACGAAGAAGAACTGAATACCTATCTTGCATCAGCAGACGCAGTTATAGACGGTTCTCAGAAACGGTATAATAAATCTCATGAACTGCTTCTTGACAGCATAAAAAACAATACAACTACAACTACGGCTAATGCAACTTTTCATCTGACAAATGACGGTGTCTCCTGGAAACTAGAGGATGCCGGCACAGAACTTGGAAATGCTATTTTCGGAACACTTACCGCTTCCCCGGTCCCGGAAGATGCTGCCGGAGATGAAAACGCTTCCGATTCTGATGATAATGAATAAAAATCTATTCTGCAAATAAAAATACCCGTTTGGATTTTGTTTCCGCCTGACAGGCAGCAAAATCCAAACGGGTATTTTTTATACTCCGGATATGATCTTTATAAAAAGCAGTGCAAGGACTATAAGGATAATCGGCCGGATGATCCGGCTTCCGTTTTTCATGACCATTCCCGCACCGGTATAATGTCCGGCAATAGAAAATACAGACGCTGCGATTCCAAGCATGATCACGATCTTTCCGCTGAGCAGAAATACGGTAAGGGCTGCTACATTGGAAGAAAGATTGATGACCTTCATGGTACCGGACGCTTTTGCTACGCTCATTTTTCCAAGTCCTGTATACAGAAGCAGGAGAAAAGTTCCTGTTCCCGGGCCATAAAAACCATCATAACATCCCACCGCAAGAGAACATAAGGCACAGATCAGAATCTGCTTCTTTCTGGCGATCTCTCCGCCTTTTTCATCCATATTCTTCTTACGCAATACATAAAAAGCAACCACCGGAAGTACCGGGATCAGCATATAACGCAAGATTTTATCACTGGCAATAAGTGCTACATGTGCTCCCATTGTTGATCCCAGAAGCGCCATCGGGATACACGGAAGTACCAGAATCCAGTCTACAAACTTATTCTTACACAGACGTACCGTAGAGATCAGAGTTCCCGTTGCCGATGACAGTTTGTTAGTAGCAACAGCATTATGTATGGGAACTCCGGCCAAAAGATAAGCAGGCAGGGAGATCAGTCCTCCCCCGCCTGCTACAGCATCTACAAATCCGGCAAGAAATACAAGTGGACAAACGATCAGAAATGTATAGATTGTCGGCTGCATGATCTTTTATTCTTCCTCTTCTTTCTGCGGCTCAAGGTCAAGTCCCAGCTCATGAAGCTGTGCCTCACTTACCTGGCTAGGAGACTGAGTCATCAGACAGGAGGCATCCTTAACCTTCGGGAATGCAATAACATCACGGATCGTATCTGCCTTTGCCATAAGCATAACAAGTCTGTCAAGGCCATATGCAAGTCCTGCGTGTGGCGGAACTCCATATTTGAAGGCATCCAGAAGGAATCCGAACTGCTCATGTGCAGCTTCTTTTGTGAAGCCAAGTGCCTCAAACATTCTTTCCTGAATATCATCCTGATGGATACGCACGCTGCCGCCGCCGATCTCATTTCCGTTAAGAACGATGTCGTATGCTTTTGCACGAACCTTTCCCGGATCTGTGTCAAGAAGCGGAAGATCCTCCTCCATAAGCATGGTGAACGGATGGTGCATTGCTGTAAAACGGTTCTCCTCCTCGCTCCACTCAAGAAGCGGGAACTCTGTTACCCATACGAAACGATACTCATTTTTATCTAAAAGATCCATCTGTTTTGCAAGCTCAAGACGGAGTGCTCCCAGTACATCGTATACCAATTTTGTCTTATCTGCTGCAAAAAGAAGAAGATCTCCCGGCTTGCCGTCCATAGCTTTTACAAGAGCATCCATCTCTTCATCTGTCATAAACTTGGCGAAAGAAGACTTTCTGGTTCCGTCCTCTGCAATGGCAATGTATGCAAGACCTTTTGCACCATAACCTTTTACGAACTCAACAAGCTTATCGATCTTCTTTCTCGGCATTGCGCCCTGACCTTCTGCATTGATACCACGAACACTTCCGCCGTTCTCAAGCGCACCTGTGAACACACCAAATCCGCAGTCTTTTACGATATCACTGACATCATGAAGTTCCATACCGAAACGCATATCCGGCTTGTCGGAACCAAAACGATCCATAGCTTCCTGCCAGGTAATTCTCTGGATCGGGAGTTTTACATCGATATCCAGAACTTCTTTGAACAGGAATGCAAGATATCTCTCGTTAACATCGATAACATCGTCTACATCAACAAAGGAAAGCTCCATATCGATCTGTGTGAACTCCGGCTGACGGTCAGCACGAAGATCCTCATCACGGAAGCATCTTGCGATCTGGATATAACGATCAAATCCGGAGCACATCAGAAGCTGCTTGTACAGCTGCGGAGACTGTGGA
>SKEF01000277.1_pt1 | contig 54627 bp, 47 predicted proteins | sample 4826691 | NCBI WGS metagenome assembly SKEF01 (sample SAMN11008816, study PRJNA524170) | human gut metagenome | biome: Human fecal sample; material: Feces; isolation source: fecal sample from pouch patient p23, p27 | host: Homo sapiens | place: Israel: Tel-Aviv | collected 2016-08-24
ATCTTGTATTCACGTTCCTTCGGTGTGCAGTCCGGATACATGTCAAGAAGCTCCTGTGTTGTGATGAAGAAGATGTCCTTCGGAAGGATTTCTTCGATGTAGTCGTACTGTACAGCCATATATTTCTCAGTTTTACGAAGGACACTGTAGATGGTGCGTACGGTCTCCTTGAGAGTCTCCATGGAGCGCTCTTCCTTGGAGATGATTTTTTCCCAGTCCCACTGGTCTACGTAAACAGAGTGGATATTGTCCAGATCTTCATCGCGGCGGATTGCTACCATATCTGTGTAGAGGCCTTCACCGTGAGAAAAACCGTATTTTTTCAGAGCGTAGCGTTTCCATTTCGCAAGGGAGTGTACGATCTCGGCGTTGCTGCCTTCGATAGCCTTGATATCAAAGTTTACCGGGCGCTCTACACCATTAAGGTTATCGTTAAGGCCGGATTCCGGTGCTACAAATGTTGGAGCGGATACTCGGAGAAGGTTGAGCTTCTGGGAGAGTGTCTGCTGGAAGAAATCTTTTACTGTTTTGATCGCAATCTGTGTGTCATGGAGGTTCAGGTCTGCATGATAGGTTGCGGGGATTGTGATTGTGTTCATTATCGCTTCCTCCTGATGATTTTTTGGCTTGTTGCTCTGTGGGGTATTATAGCAGAAAATGGCCAGGGTGGCAATATAAGGAGGTGTGAAGTCCGGGCCCTGGAGCGGGAAAAATACTGGGTATTGAGAGCATGATATGATATACTGAATGTAAATTGTGGAATGATCGCATTCAGGGACATGCAGCAGGACGAAATGGGAATGTCCGATTGATAAAAATAAATGTAAATGTCCGTTTTAACGGACAGAATGGAGGGAGTTTATGGCAGGTGAGAAGTGTCAGGTTTGTGGCGGCAGGGTTGTAAATGGCAGGTGTTCACTGTGCGGGATGCCTTACAGAAATGATGAAGTACTTTACCATCTTAATGAGCCCCGTGAGGTACATTACAGACATGCTTCCGCCAAAGTGCGGGATATGATGCGACAATATGGACAGACCGTTGATAAAACAGCACAGCGCAGCGGCCGGGTGAAGCAGAGTACGAATATGGGGCGGAATACGAATGCAGGACGCAATATGAATACGGGACGGAATGCAGGAGTGAACCGGAATCCAGGCGGAAACCGAAATATAGGAAATACAGGAAATGCAGCTGCAACTGTGAAAAAGACCGCACCGGCAGGCAGTACCGTGTATAAAACAACGGCGAACAGAAATCGTACAGAAGTTTTAAATCAGGGGAAAAAGCAGCAGAACGAAGGCCGGAAAAGAAACAGTATAAGCTGGATCATATGGCTTATAGTGGCATTGGTCGCCCTGCTTCCCGAGATATGGGATTTCATCGCAGAATGGTTCCAAATGAATTTGTAAGAATATTTCCGCAGTGAGATCATGCAGTGCTAAAAGTCTGTATTTTTTTGTATACAGAAATATCCCTTTTCTTTTCCTCCCAGCTGTGGTATACTCATGCCTAGCACAATATATAGAGAAAAATCAAGATATAGGTAGAGATAGTACTATATATAGTATTTGGGAGAGATGAGCCATGTTATATGTAATTAAGAAAGACGGAACAAGAGAGGAGTTTAATCCTCAGAAAATCGTGGCTGCCGTGAACAAATCAGCAGAGCGTATTCTTTATACTTTTTCCGATGAGGAGAAGGATTTTATCTGCCGTTTTGCCCAGGAGCATGCGGATTCCCTTGGGAAAAATGAGATCGAGATCCAGGAGATGCATAACATCGTAGAGGGAGCACTGGAGCGTGTAAATCCTGCAGTTGCCAAGAGCTACCGCGATTACCGGAATTACAAGCTGGATTTCATTCACATGATGGATGACGTTTACACCAAGAGTCAGGCCATCCGTTACATCGGCGATAAGAGCAATGCCAATACGGACAGTGCGCTTGTTGCAACCAAGAGAAGCCTGATCTTCAATGAGCTGAACAAAGAGCTTTACCGGAAGTTCTTTATGAACCGTAATGAACTTCAAGCATGTAAGGACGGTTACATTTACATTCATGATCAGTCTGCACGTCTGGATACTATGAACTGTTGTCTGTTTGATGTGGCAGCTGTTTTAAGCGGCGGTTTTGAGATGGGGAATGTCTGGTATAATGAGCCGAAGACCCTGGATACAGCCTTTGATGTGATGGGCGATATCATCCTCAGCACAGCAGCGCAGCAGTACGGTGGTTTTACCGTTCCTGAAGTTGATAAGATCCTGGCACCGTATGCGAAGAAGAGTTACGATAAATATATTTCCGAATTTCTGAAATACTCCGATGAGAGCTGGAGCGGCCGCGAGGAACGGGCAATCGAGTATGCCCTTGACAAAGTCCGCAGGGATTATGACCAGGGATGGCAGGGAATTGAATACAAGTTGAATACGGTTGGTTCTTCCAGAGGTGATTATCCGTTTGTTACAGTAACACTTGGTCTTGGAACCGAGCAGTTTGAGAAGATGTGTACGGTTTCTCTTCTTGAAGTGCATCAGGGAGGCCAGGGAAAAGCCGGACATAAGAAACCGGTACTGTTCCCGAAGATCGTATTCCTTTATGACAAAGAGATCCACGGTCCTGGAAAGTGCTGTGAGGATATTTTTGAGGCTGGTGTGGAGTGCTCCTCCAAGACCATGTATCCGGACTGGCTGTCCATGTCCGGCGCAGGCTATATCTCCAGCATGTACAAGAAATACAAAAAAGTCATCAGCCCGATGGGATGCCGTGCTTTCTTAAGCCCGTGGTATGAGCGTGGTGGCATGGAACCGGCAGATGAGAATGATACGCCTGTTTTTGTGGGCCGTTTTAACATCGGTGCGGTAAGCCTTCATCTTCCGATGATCCTTGCCAAGGCCAGAGCGGAGAGCAGAGATTTCTATGAAGTTCTGGATTTCTATCTGGAAATGATCCGTAATCTGCATATCCGTACGTATGAGTATCTGGGACAGATGCGTGCGTCTACCAATCCTCTTGCCTACTGTGAGGGTGGTTTCTACGGTGGACATCTGAAACCGAATGAAAAAATCGGCAAGATCCTGAAGCCGATGACAGCTTCCTTTGGTATTACAGCACTTAATGAGCTGCAGGAGCTTTACAATGGAAAATCCATTGCAGAGGATGGTGCTTTTGCCCTGGAAGTTCTGAAATATATCAACGATAAGGTAAATCAGTATAAGAAGGAAGATGGTTACCTTTACGCAATCTACGGAACACCGGCAGAGAGTCTCTGTGGCCTTCAGGTAGAGCAGTTCCGTAAGATGTACGGAATCATTGAGGGAGTTTCTGACAGACCATATGTGAGCAACAGTTTCCACTGTCATGTAACCGAGGATGTAACCCCAATCGAGAAACAGGATCTGGAGGGACGTTTCTGGGAGCTTTGCAATGGTGGTAAGATCCAGTATGTACGTTATCCCATCGGCTACAATAAAGAAGCCATCCGTACACTGATCCGCAGAGCCATGGATCTGGGATATTATGAGGGCGTGAACCTTTCTCTTGCATACTGTGACGACTGTGGTCATGAGGAGCTGGAAATGGATGTGTGCCCGGTCTGCGGTTCCAGAAACCTGACGAAGATCGACCGTATGAACGGATATCTTTCCTACAGCCGTGTTCATGGGGACACCCGTCTGAATGAGGCGAAGATGGCGGAGATCGCTGAGCGAAAATCCATGTAAAATATAGGCCGGACAGATTGGCTGAGGTAGAGCTATTTACACAGATATGGCATTATGCTGTATCTGTGTTTTTTTGCGCCGATTTCCGGCATAAACAATATCCCGCAGAACTGCCGGTAGATTCAGCAGTTTTCTGCGGGATATTGTTATGGAAAAGTGTATTATTTAATGATGGTTCCTGTCTTCTCACAGTATCCGTCTTTGGCGTGAGCCATATCGGTGATGATGGTACGGCGTCCGGTGCCTTTTTCAACGAAGGAAACACCTGCTTCAATCTTCGGAAGCATGGAGCCTGCCGCAAACTGATTGTCTGCGATGTATTTCTTCGCATCTTCTGTGGAGATGGTATCCAGATAAGATTCCTGATCGGTGTTGTGGTTAAGGCTTACCTTCTCAACACTTGTAAGAATCATCAGGGTATCTGCATTCAGTTCCTCTGCAAGAAGTCCTGCTGCACGGTCCTTCTCGATGATGGCGCTGGCACCGTTCAGCTGGGTACCCTGCTCAAGAACCGGGATTCCGCCACCGCCTGCTGCGATAACGATCTGCTCTGCCTGGGAAAGAACCTTCACGGTCTCGATCTCCACGATCTTCTGTGGCTTCGGTGCTGCAAGGATTCTTCTGTACTGTCCTTCCCCTACTTTTGTGACGAAGTTTCCTTTTTCTTCCTCGGCTTCTGCTTCTTCTGCATTCAGGACACGACCGATGATCTTCTCCGGTTCGGAAAATGCTTCATCATATGGATCAATGACAACCTGTGTGAGAATGGTGCTGACAGGTTTATAGATTCCTCTGGAAATAAGTTCCGCACGAATGGCGTTCTGAAGGTCATAGCCGATATAACCCTGGCTCATGGCAGAACATACGGACATTGGTGCAAATGTATAATCAGGATGTGCCTTGCCGAATTCATTCATTGCGGTGTGGATCATCCCTACCTGCGGACCGTTGCTGTGGGAGATTACCACGCGGGTTCCCTCTTCAACCAGGTCTGCGATTGCCTTGGCTGCAAGTCGGGCGGCTGTTTTCTGCTCAGGAAGTGTGGTACCAAGTGCTCGGTGGCCTAATGCAACTACTACGGTTTTTTCGCTCATAGGAAATACCTCATTTCTCTTTAAAATTGGTTACTGTTCAATAGTAACGAGTATTATATTTTATTATAAAAGACCTATGTTGGAAATGCAATAGAATTTTAGATGAATATGGTTTACAGATAGTTGTCAGGCCGTGAATTTTCAGACAAGGAAAAACCGCCTGATTCGGTCAGGCGGTTCATTTCCTACTATTTTTTGAGGGGGGAGATAGAGAGTGGTTTTTCATCTATCCAAGACCTATTATATAGAGGAAATATGTTTAAATTATGTCGGCAATCTAAAAGAAATCGAAAATTTATAAAGAAAGTTTAAACAAACTTTATAATTTTTATATCTGGTTGCGCCCATTTGAGGAATGTGCTACATTGAAAGAGTCTAATTTCCGCACTCTGCGGAATGTATTCACGCATCAGTTCGATGCAGAAATCCATTTTTTATTGATAAATATTGTTTTTCTGACGGTTATGCACCGTTTTGCCGGGGAGGGATGCCTTTGTCTGTGGAAAAGTAAGCTTCTGTTAAATGTGAATGTGTAAAAGATAATGCCATAGCAGGCAGAAATGGAGAATTGTGATGAAAAACAGAATATGGAAACAGATAAGGAGAACTTCAATTGCAGCTGCAGCTGCGGGAACTGTACTGGTGGGAAATATTCAGCCGGGAACCGTTTTGGCATCTGCATTTCAGTCAGGGCCGAACCCGAAAGTGGAGCAGAGTTGTTTCTGGACAGACAGAGAGAAGGGAATGGCAGAGCTGGATATCCGGATCACGGGATTAAAGGACTGGATAATGGAAAGAAGGATTTCGGACGGCAATGAGAACCTGCCGGAAATAACAGAATCGGAAAATAAGCAGGAAATGGAGGAAGAAGATGAGTACATGGAGGAGCTGGCATCCGGGAAAACAGTATACGAAGAGAATGAAACGCAGGAGGAAGAGAGTGAGGGCTCACAGGAGGGAACGACGTCCGGAGGAGAAGATGTAGAGAATGAAAGCTCTGCCATGATACTGGAAAACGAAGAAGTCACGGAAGAGGATCAAAATCCGGAAGAAACGGAGGAAATGCCAGAAGAAGAATCGGAAGAGGAATCCGGGGAAAACAAAAATCCTGACGTGGAACCGGAACCAGTGACCTGCGTGGTGTATGTCTCGGAATATTTTTCCCCGGAAACAACATCACTTCCGGAAAATGTACAGACACAGCAGATACCGGTGAAAAATCAGAAAGGCGAAGATACGGAAATCACAAAACTGGTATATAAGATAGAAACGGAAAATTTCCATGAGGAATCTATTTTGCTGCAGATTCCGCTGTCTCTGCGGGAAGAATACAGATATCCGGTGGAAGAAACCAGTTATCTGCTGGTGCAGGATGAACCGCTGCAGAAAGACTGTGATGGTGCGGGAACAGCTCTTCTGGTGAAAGAAAACGGAAGTACTCAGATTCTTGCGGAAAGAATTTCTCCAATTCTTATTGTGGAAGCTGCAAAAGCAGATATGATACTTTCTGTAACTTCCGAGACAGAAGAAATGAAAGCCGGAAAAACCATCCGTTATCGGGTAGATCTTGCGAATACAGGGGCTCTGGATCTTGAGAATATCCGGATGACCAGCAGTTTTTCCTGCCCGAAGATTACGCAGCAGTGGGAAGAAGCACAGGGACTTACCGGAAAAGGCTCCAGGGCGGAAGTGACAGAGTTGAAAGCCGGTGAACAGAGGAGTTTTTATATTCTGGCACCGCTTTTAAATGAACAGGAAAAGGATCTGGAGCATAAAGTGGAAGCAGGGGCAAAAGTGAAAGGCCGTCCGGAGGAAACTATCTTTCGGAAGGCGGAGGTGGTCAGTCCGCTGCAGTCTTTGAAGGCGGATTTTTCCGTAAAGAAAACAGCAGACCGGGAAAGCGCAGCTCCAGGAGAAACCGTGACGTATCAGATCTGTATCATAAATACAGGGGAAAAAACACTGCATTCGGTTGTTGGAACAGAACGTTTTCAGGCAGAGGGAATTGAAGCACAGTTTGTGGAAAAGGAAGGCATTAGGTTAAACAGCACCAGAACCAAGGCACTGATCCCACAGATAGCGCCAGGAGAAGCCGTGTCACTTCAGGCAACGGTAAAGATTCCGGAAAAAGCCGTAAACCAGAAACTTTTTAACCAGATCTCTGTGACAAGTAAGGAAACCGGTGAAAAACAGGTGACAGCATCTGCTGAGATTACTGTGGAAGGAAAAATTACCCAAGCTTCAGAAGCGGAGATGATCTCAGAAAACGGAGAGCCGGATTCCACATCTGTACAGGAAGGAATGGCAAGAGAGGCATCCACACATCCGAAAACAGGAGATGATACAGATACAGAACTGTTTGTTCTGCTTGCACTGACAGCTGCAATCACAGCTCTGGGGGCTTTCTGGCTGTACCGAAAATATGCCGGAATGCGAGAGAAAAAGTGATGTTTCAGGCGTTGGGCGCACCGTAAAGAAACGTTGAAAACAGGGGGCAGGTGTGCTATTCTATATGGTATGTACATAAAACAAGAATAGTATGCCTTCCCGTATTCTGGCCGCGAAGCGACAGCAGAGATACGGGGAAATGGAGGAGAAAAAATGAAACTTTTATCCTTATTGGAACATCTTGAATACAAATGTCTTCAGGGAAGTACAGACCAGGAAGTTTCTTCTGTTGTTTATGATTCCCGTAAAGTGGAAGAGGGAAGCCTTTTTATCTGCATCCGGGGCGCTGTAGTAGACGGACATAAATTTGTGCCGGATGTTGTGGCAAAGGGAGCCAGAACTCTTATTGTGGAGGAACCTGTAGAAGCTCCTTCTGATGTAACGGTAATTCAGGTGAAGGATACCCGTTATGCCATGGCGTTTATTTCCGCTGCATGGTTCGGACATCCGGCAGAGAAACTGAAAACCATCGGAATCACAGGAACAAAAGGAAAAACCACAACCACCTATATGGTAAAATCCATCCTTGAGAATGCTGGATACAAGGTAGGTCTTATCGGAACTATCGAGGCGATTATCGGAGAAAAACATATCCCGGCTGCCAATACCACACCGGAGTCCTACATGGTACAGAAATATTTTCATGATATGGTAGAGGCAGGATGTGACGCGGTAGTTATGGAGGTTTCCTCACAGGGACTGATGCTTCACAGAACCCAGGGCTTCATCTTTGATTTTGGTATCTTTACCAATATTGAACCGGATCATATCGGACCGAACGAGCATAAGGATTTTGACGATTATCTTCACTGCAAATCCATGCTTCTCAAACAGTGTAAAGTCGGTATCGTAAACCGTGACGATGAGCATTTTGACCGGATTGTGGAGGGACACACCTGTGCTCTTGAAACTTACGGATTTTCTGAAAAAGCGGATCTTCGTGCAGAAGATGCAAAACTTGTGGGAAGAAAAGGATATCTTGGAATTTCCTACCATGTGAAGGGACTTCTGGACTTCCCGGTTGAGATTGATATTCCGGGTAAATTCAGCATCTACAATTCCCTGACAGCCATTGCCATCTGCCGTCATTTCAAAGTATCAGAAGAGAACATCATCAAGGCTCTGAAAGTAGCCAAAGTCAAAGGACGTATTGAGATGATCAAGGTATCCGATGAATTTACACTGATGATCGATTACGCACATAACGCCATGGCACTGGAGAGCCTTCTTGGAACACTGAAGGAATACAACCCGCACAGACTGGTATGCCTGTTTGGATGTGGTGGAAACCGTTCCAAACTCCGCCGTTACGAGATGGGTGAGGTTTCCGGAAAAATGGCAGACCTGACCATCATCACATCCGATAACCCAAGAGATGAAGATCCGCAGGCTATCATTGACGATATTAAAATCGGAATGGCAAAAACAGATGGAAAATATGTGGAGATTCCGGATCGTAAGGAAGCGATCGCCTATGCGATTCATCATGGCGAACCAGGAGATATTATTGTTCTTGCGGGAAAAGGCCATGAGGATTACCAGGAAATCAAGGGCAAAAAATATCCGATGGATGAGCGTGTGCTGATTCAGGAAATCCTGGAAGAAGACCAGAAAGCGTAAGCGAATGATTTATGCAGATGTGATCATTGATATTTCACATGAGAAGCTGGACCGGGATTTTCAGTACCGTGTTCCGGAAGAACTGGAGCAGTCCATAAAATCGGGCGTTGTGGTTACAGTACCCTTCGGAAAGGGAAATACAGTCCGGAAAGGTTATGTAATCGGGATTTCCACAGAAGCCAAATACGATGCTTCCAGAACCAAGGAAATCCAGGGAGTATCCACAGATGGTGAGACAACGGAATCCAGGCTGATTGCACTTGCGGCTTGGATGAAAGAAACGTATGGCTCTACCATGATTCAGGCACTGAAGACGGTTCTGCCTGTAAAAGATAAAGTCCGGGCCAAAGAAAAAAAACTGATTTTTTTTACCGGGGAGAAAGCGGCTGCCGAAGAATTGCTGAAAGAACTGGAGGGCAGCCGCTTTAAGGCACGTGAAAGATTTCTGCGGACAATTCTGGAGTCAAAAAGTCTGGATTACACCTACGCATCCAAAGAACTGGGGGCCAGCAGTTCTGTTCTTGATTTCTTCGAAAAAAAAGGTTTTATAAAAATCGAAAGTCAGGAAATGTACCGGATTCCGGAAAGTGAGGGGCTTGTAAAAGACGACAGAGAGCTGTGCCTGAATCAGGAACAGCAGGAAGCGGCAGAGCAGATTTTCCGGGAATGGCAGAATCCACATCCGAGACCAACGCTCCTGTTCGGAGTAACCGGAAGCGGAAAAACCCAGGTCTATATGCGGCTGATCCAGAAAGTTCTGGAGGAAGGAAAACAGGCCATTGTCCTGATTCCGGAGATTGCCCTTACGTACCAGACTGTCCGCCGTTTTTATGCCATGTTCGGGGATAAGGTTTCGATTCTGAATTCCCGGCTTTCTTTAGGAGAGCGTTATGATCAGTTTAAACGGGCAAAACGTGGAGAGGTGCAGGTGATGGTAGGCCCCAGATCTGCACTGTTTACACCGTTTTCCAATCTGGGACTGATTGTGATTGATGAAGAACATGAACCCACATACAAGAGCGAAAATACGCCCAGGTATCATGCGAGGGAAACTGCGATCCAACGTGCACAGATGGAACATGCACAGGTTGTAATGGGGTCCGCAACTCCGTCACTGGAAGCATACAGTCATGGATGCAGCGGAGAATATCTGCTGGTGAGACTGCGTGCACGTTATGAGGAAAGACCTCTTCCACAGGTATCGATTGTGGATTTGAGGGAAGAATTAAAAAAAGGAAACCGTTCTGTGCTGAGCAGGGAACTTAAAACTCAGTTGGAACAGGTTCTTGAAAAACGGGAACAGGCCATGCTGTTTCTGAACCGGAGAGGTTATGCTGGGTTTGTCTCCTGCCGGGCCTGCGGTCATGTGATGAAATGTCCACACTGTGATGTATCCTTAAGTGAGCATAACGGAAATCGGCTGATCTGCCATTACTGTGGTTATGAAACAGCGAAGCCGGAAGTCTGTCCGTCCTGTGGTTCGCCTCATATTGGAGGATTTAAGGCAGGAACCCAGCAGATTGAGAGAGTTCTGGAAAAAGAATTTCCGGAAGCCAGGGTACTTCGGATGGATTTTGATACCACAAGGACCAAGGACAGCTATGAAAAAATTCTGGCATCTTTTGCAGGGCATGAGGCAGATATTCTGGTGGGAACCCAGATGATTGTCAAGGGACATGATTTTCCGGATGTAACTCTGGTCGGCGTGATTGCGGCAGATCTTTCCCTGAATATGGATGATTATCATTGTGGAGAGAGAACCTTTCAGCTTCTGACCCAGGCAGTGGGACGTTCCGGCAGAGGTGACCGGCCGGGACATGCGGTGATCCAGACGTATCAGCCGGAACATTACAGCATTCAGGCGGCAGCTATCCAGGATTATGAAAAATTTTATAAAGAAGAAATGGGTTACCGGATGCTTCTGGATTATCCACCGGCAGCCCATATGATGACCGTTTTTGGCGCCTGCCAGGATGAAGAATTTCTCAAAAAAGCCATGTATTATATAGAAGTTTTTATCCGCAGGGTAAGTCCGAAAGAGGAGCTTCACATGATCGGCCCTGCGTCTGCATCGGTAGGAAAAGTAAAAGATGTTTACCGCCAGGTGCTCCATCTGAAGCACACAGATATACGTTTTCTCACGGCAGTCAGAGAAAAGCTGGAGAAATATATAGAGATAAATTCCGGATTCCGGAAGATATACATTCAATTTGATATGAATTAAAGGAGAAGAAAAATGGCACTTAGAACAATTCGTGTACAGGGCGATTCTGTACTGACAAAAAAATCCCGCACAGTGGACAAAATGACACCAAGGATCGGAGAACTGATTACAGATATGCTGGATACCATGTATGATGCAATGGGCGTAGGCCTTGCGGCACCACAGGTGGGAATCCTGAAACGTATTGTTGTAATTGATGTAGGGGAAGGCCCGATTGTCCTGATCAATCCGGAGATCCTTGAGACCAGCGGTGAGCAGACCGGTGATGAGGGATGCTTAAGTGTTCCTGGAATGGCAGGACAGGTTACACGTCCGAACTACGTGAAAGTAAAAGCACTTGACGTCAACATGGAAGAGCAGATCCTTGAGGGTGAGGGACTTCTTGCGAGAGCGTTCTGCCACGAGATCGACCATCTTGACGGAAAAATGTATACAGAACTTGTGGAGGGAGAACTTCACAAGGTAACTTATGATGAGGAAGACTAAAGGCGGGATAATATGAAAATTGTTTATATGGGAACTCCGGACTTTGCGGTAGCACCTCTTGCGGCGCTGGTAGAGAACGGATATGAGGTGGAGGCTGTAATTACACAGCCGGATAAACCTAAGGGCAGAGGCAAGACCATGATGCCTACCCCTGTGAAAGAAGAAGCACTGAAACATGAAATTCCGGTTCTGCAGCCGGTGAAGGTAAGGGATCCGGAGTTTGTGGAGAAACTTAAATGTCTTGCACCGGATATTATTGTTGTAGCGGCATTTGGACAGATTATTCCGAAGAGTATTCTGGATATGCCGAAGTTCGGATGCATCAACATCCATGCATCTCTGCTTCCGAAGTACCGTGGAGCAGCGCCGATCCAGCAGGCAGTGATCGACGGAGAAAAAGAATCCGGCGTTACCATCATGCAGATGGGAACCGGACTGGATACCGGTGACATGATTTCAAGAATTGTGGTGCCACTTGCGAAGGATGAGACAGGAGGAAGCCTGTTTGCCAAACTTGCCCAGGCGGGCGCGGAACTTCTGATTCAGACATTGCCGTCCATTTTTGACGGAACTGCCACCCGCGAAAAACAGCCGGAAGAAAGTCCGACTCCATATGCGGCCATGATCTCCAAGAAAATGGGACTTCTGGATTTCAGCAAAAATGCAGAGGAACTGGAGCGACTGATAAGAGGCTTGAATCCATGGCCAAGCGCATTTACCTTTATCAATGGAAAAACAATGAAGGTATGGAAGAGTTCTGTACAGGAAAAACAGGCAGAAGAAGCGCCGGGAACTGTGATTTCCGCAGACAAAGAGGGAATCCGTGTAGCATGTGGAAAGAATGTGCTGGTGCTTCAGGAAGTACAGCTGGAAGGCAAAAAACGTATGGAAGCAGATGCCTTCCTCCGGGGATATCAGCTGAAACCAGGAGACATGTTTAAAGATTCCAGGGAGTGATGAGTTATGTACGGATATGGTTATTACGGATGGGGAATGGACCCTACCGTTCTTTTACTTGTAATCGGAATGCTTCTTTCTCTTGCGGCCTCCGCAAAGCTCCACAGTACCTTTGCGGTTTACAGAAAAGTCCGGAATCATTCCGGGATTACCGGTGCAGAAGCTGCACAGAGAATCTTAAGAGCCGCCGGAATTACGGATGTACAGGTGGTTCCGATCAGAGGAAGCCTTACGGATCACTATGACCCAAGAACAAAAACCGTGTCTCTTTCTGAAGATATTTATGGAAGAAATTCACTGGCAGCAGTAGGTGTGGCTGCACATGAATGTGGACATGCCATTCAGGACGCCATCAATTATGCGCCTCTGAATATCCGGTCTGCCATTGTGCCGGCTGCAAATGTCGGGTCACAGTTATCATGGCCACTGTTTATTGCAGGACTGATTTTTTCAATCCGCCCCCTGGTAACTCTGGGAATTGTTCTGTTTTCACTGGCAGTTCTGTTTCAGCTGGTAACATTGCCGGTTGAGATCAATGCATCTTCCAGAGCACTGAAGATGCTGGAGAGCACCGGTATTTTAGGCACAGATGAAAAAAAAGGAGCAAGAAAAGTACTGACAGCGGCAGCACTTACCTATGTGGCAGCGCTGGCAGCATCTATCTTACAGCTTCTGAGACTGATTATCCTTGCAGGAGGTAGAAATCGTGATTAACAGCGGAGTAAATGCAAGAGAACTGATCCTTGAGATCCTGCTGCAGATTGAGGAAGAAGGCGAGCACAGCCACATTGCCATCCGCAATGCTCTTTCCAAATATCAGTTCCTTCCAAAACAGGAACGCAGTTTTATAACAAGAGTATGCGAGGGAACCCTGGAATACAGGATTTATATTGATTATGTGATTGATTCTTTTTCCAAAATATCCGTAAATAAGATGAAACCGCAGATTCGTGAGATTTTGAGAAGTGCGGTATATCAGCTGAAATTTATGGACAGTGTGCCGGACAGTGCTGTATGTAATGAGGCGGTGAAGCTGGCACAGAAAAAAGGCTTCTATAATCTGAAACCTTTTGTCAACGGAGTGCTCCGTACCATTGCAAGGGAAATTGGAAATCTGGAACTTCCGTTAAGAGAAGAGAACGAAGTACGTTATCTTTCTGTGAAGTATTCCATGCCGGAATATCTTGTGGAAAAATGGAATGCTGCCTATGGTGTGAAGACAACCGAGAAAATTCTTGAAGATTTTCTCACAGAAAGACCGATTACAGTGCGGTGCCGGACACATAAAGCGTCTCGGAAGGAAATCGTTACCAGCCTGAAAGCACAGGGAGTAACGGTGGAACAGGCACCGTATCTTTCCTATGCACTGAAAATTTCTGATTACAACCATATCCTGACACTGGATGCATTCCTTCAGGGAAAAATCTTGGTGCAGGATATCAGCTCCATGCTGGTGGCAGAGGCGGCCAGCCCCAAAAAAGGGGATTACATCATTGATATGTGCGCGGCGCCAGGTGGCAAGAGTATTCACGTCGCAGATAAGATGGGCGATTACGGAAATGTGGATGCAAGGGATGTAAGCCAGTACAAAGCCGATCTGATTAAGGAAAACATTCAGAGAACCGGTGTGATCAATGTTGATGCAAAAGTTCAGGATGCAACCATTTATGATCCGGAGTCTGAACAGGCTGCAGATATTGTGATTGCAGATGTACCGTGTTCCGGATATGGGGTTATCGGCAAGAAACCGGAGATTAAATACAGGGCAACGCCACAGAAACAGGAAGAAATCGTAATGCTTCAGAGGATGATCCTTGACAAGGCGGCGAAATACGTGAAACCGGATGGAACACTGATTTTCAGTACCTGTACCATTGCCCGTGAAGAAAACGAAGAAAATGTATTATGGTTTTTAAAGAACTATCCGTTCCGACTGGAAAGCCTGGACCCGTATATTCCGGAAGAACTTCACTGTAAATCCACTAAGCTTGGATATCTGCAGCTTCTGCCTGGAATACATAAGACAGACGGATTCTTTATTGCCAGATTCAGAAGGAAATAACAGAAAATGACAGATATAAAATCCATGACAATGGAGGAACTGAAAAATCTGATGACAGAGATCGGCGAAAAGCCCTTCCGTGCAAAGCAGATCTATGCATGGCTTCATCAGCAGCTGGTTACCTCCTGGGATGAAATGACAAATCTTTCCAAAAGCCTCCGTGAAAAGCTTTCGGTTTATCCGATTACAGCGCTCAGTCAGGCGGATGTGAGGATTTCAAAAATTGACGGAACCAGAAAATATCTTTTTCAGCTGGAAGACGGAAATGTAATTGAGAGTGTTCTTATGAGATATCATCATGGAAACTCCGTATGTATTTCCTCGCAGGTTGGCTGCCGTATGGGCTGCCGGTTCTGTGCCTCCACCATTGGAGGACTGACCAGATGCCTGAAACCTTCCGAGATGCTGGATCAGATTTACCGGATTCAGGCAGATACCGGAGAGCGTGTGGCCAATGTGGTTGTAATGGGAACCGGAGAGCCGATGGATAATTATGATAATCTTGTCCGCTTTATCCGGATTCTTACCGACGAGAACGGCCTTGGAATCAGCCAGCGAAATGTGACGGTTTCCACCTGTGGAATTGTGCCGAAGATGTATGATCTGGCGGAAGAAAAACTTCAGATTACCCTGGCGCTTTCCCTTCATGCTCCAAATGATGAAAAGCGTCAGGAACTGATGCCTATTGCAAATAAGTATTCCATGGATGAGGTTCTGGATGCCTGCAGAAATTACTTTGACAAAACAGGCCGGAGGATTACGTTTGAGTACAGTCTTGTGGCCGGGGTCAATGACAGCGAGGAAGATGCAAAGCAGCTGGCAGGCCGTATCAGAGGAATTAACTGCCATGTAAATCTGATTCCGGTTAATCCGATTAAGGAACGTTCCTATGTGAGGTCTACTCGACAGGCTGTGGAGAATTTCAAAATAAAACTTGAAAAATACGGAATTAATGTTACTATTAGAAGGGAAATGGGCAGTGATATTGACGGTGCCTGTGGACAGCTAAGAAAAAGTTACATGGAAAAAACAGAAAGCGAGAAGTGACATGAGGATATACTCAGCTACTGATGTAGGGCAGAAGCGGAAGATGAATCAGGATTACGTGTTTGCGTCTGAAGGTCCGGTGGGAAATCTGCCTAATCTTTTCACAGTCGCGGACGGGATGGGTGGCCATAACGCCGGTGACTATGCATCCTCACATGCAGTACGGATCCTTGTGGATGAAATCCGTGAAGATGCGGATTACAATCCGGTGAAGGTCATTCGTCATGCCATTGAAACTGCAAACACGGAGATCAGAAACCGTGCACAGGAAGACGAAAACCTCCGGGGCATGGGAACCACTATGGTAGTGGCGACTATTGTAGATCAGTATGCCTATGTAGCCAATGTAGGTGACAGCCGTTTGTACGTGATTCAGGACGGGATCCACCAGATCACCAGAGACCATTCACTGGTCCAGGAAATGGTGAGAATGGGCGAGATCAGCCAGGAGGAAGCACGGAATCATCCGGACAAGAACATTATTACAAGGGCGCTTGGCGCGGAGAAAACGGTGGATGTGGATTTCTTTGATCTGAAACTTGAGGAAGGCTGTACCATTCTTATGTGTTCAGACGGCCTCAGCAATATGGTTGCAGATGAAAAGATTGCAGAAATCATATCCGATCCGGAAGCAGATATTGATCAGAAGGGCAGCGCGCTCCTTCGGGAAGCAAATCAGAATGGTGGTAAGGATAATATTGCAATCGTACTGGTAGAACCATTCACGAATGAGGTGGAAACATGTTGAAGACGGGAATGATCATAGCCGAGCGCTATGAGATCGTAGGAAAAATCGGAACTGGCGGAATGGCAGATGTCTATAAGGCTATGGACCACAAGCTGAACCGCTTTGTAGCAGTGAAAGTCCTGAAACCGGAATTTCGGGAGGATACCACATTTATCAAAAAGTTCAGAAGTGAGGCCCAGGCAGCAGCCGGTCTTACTCATCCGAACATTGTCAATGTATTTGACGTGGGAGATGACGGTGGTGTTTATTACATTGTTATGGAGCTGATTGAGGGAATTACACTTAAGGAATATATTTCCAAAAAAGGCAAACTCTCCATCAAGGAAGCAACAAGCATTGCGATTCAGGTTTCCATGGGTCTGGAAGCAGCACACAGCCATGGAATTGTTCACAGAGATGTAAAACCGCAGAATATTATCATCTCCACAGATGGTAAAGTAAAGGTAACAGACTTTGGAATTGCCAGAGCTGCGTCATCCAATACCATCAGCTCCAATGTGATGGGATCGGTACATTACAGTTCTCCGGAACAGGTAAGAGGCGGATACAGCGATGAGAAGAGCGATATCTATTCTCTTGGTATCACACTGTATGAAATGGTAACAGGAAGAGTTCCTTTTGACGGAGATACAACCGTTGCCATTGCTATCAAGCATCTGCAGGAAGAGATGGTTCCGCCAAGTGTGTATACACCGGATCTTCCGTACAGCCTGGAGCAGATCATCCTGAAATGTACCCAGAAGAGTGTGGATCGCCGCTATGGACGTATGGAGGATGTGATTGCAGATCTGAAGCATTCACTGATTGATCCTCAGGGAGATTTTGTGAAGCTTGCCACGGTAGATACAGACGCCAAGACTGTTGTGATCTCCGAGGAAGAACTGGGAGAAATCAAACATACACCGAAGCAGATTACCAAGCCGGAACCCACTGCTCTTGAGGAAGAAGAGTATGATGATAACGACTACGATGATGCTGAGGACGACTACGATGCAGGCGCCAGAAAGAAATCCGGAAAGAAAAAGAAAAAAGGTTCCGGCATGGGCCTGACAATTGCTGCGTTAATCGGAGGGGCGGCCCTTCTGATTATCCTGGTGGTTGTTTTTGGACGTGCGGCAGGCCTTTTTGGAAACAGCAGTACAAACAGCGGAAAAACAGAGACCGAGCAGAAGACAGAAGAGTCAGCATCCAATATGGCAATTGTGCCGGATCTTGTAGGTAAGACAGAAGATGAGGCAAAGACACTTGCAAATGATGCACACCTTGGTGTACAGATGGCAGGTGAGGAATCTTCCAATCAGGAAAAAGGCAAGATTTCCCGTCAGGAAACCGCAGCGGGAACTCAGGTGGAAGAATATACAACTGTGAAGTACTGGGTAAGTACCGGAACTGCACAGGTTACCATTCCGGATCTGGATGGACGTACCGGAATTGACGCACAGCAGACTCTGGAGGATCTGGGACTTGAGGTAACTGTTCAGAAGGAGTACAGTGAATCGTATGAAGATGAGCAGGGTGTTGAAAGGGCAGTTGTAGATCCAGGATATGTTTACAGTATAGAGCCAGCAGCAGGTACATCTGTTCAAAGTGGATCATCTGTGACACTTACAGTTAGTCGTGGATTAGATTTTGGTTCTAATGCGGAAATGTCAAGCGTTGTTGGAATGAGCAAGGATGATGCGCTTACTACTTTGGGCAAGTTTATTGATATCCAGATTACAGAGCAGCAGAGTACAGAGGCTGCCGGAACTGTTATCGCACAGGAACCGGAAGCTTATGCGGCAGCGGATCCGGATCAGCCAATCTATCTGACGATCAGCTCCGGTGACCAGGCTCCGTCTACGGACAGCAGTGCATCCACAGACAGTACCGCGTCTACAGACAGCAGCGTGTCCACAGACAGCACAGCCGCCACAGACAGTACTGCATCTACAGACAGCACAGTGGCATCCGCAGGAAGCACAACAAGCGGTTCCGGCTGGAAATGTACACAGACACTGGATACTCCGTCCGGATATAACGGAGGAGCAATCCGTCTGGAACTGATTCAGGAAGTAAATGGTGAGCCGAAGGCTTCCACCATCCTTGACGGACAGAATGTAAACTTCCCGTATCAGCTTGATGTGACAGGTGCAGACGGTGTTACAACCGGAACCATTTACCTTTACGAGCAGGTAAATGGAGATTATCAGCAGCTTGGTACTTATACCGTTACCTTTAAGGAAGCCAACTGATTATGCAGGGAAAAATAATCAAAGGTATTGCCGGATTCTACTATGTATATGCAGAAGACGGCAATACATACGAATGCAGAGCAAAAGGCATTTTCCGAAAAGATAAATTCAAGCCCCTGGTAGGGGATAATGTAGACATTGCAGTTCTGGATGAAAAAGAGCTGGAAGGCAGTGTGACAGAGATTCATAAGCGGAAGAATTCTCTGATCCGCCCGGCAGTAGCCAACGTAGATCAGGCGCTTGTAATCTTTGCCATGGATAACCCCAAACCTAATTTCATGCTTCTGGACCGTTTCCTCATTATGATGGAACGGGAAGATGTTCCGGCGGTTATCTGTTTCAACAAAAAAGACCTGGCAACGGAAGAAGAGCTGGAGTTTCTCTGTGAAACTTACCAGAGCTGTGGTTATCAGGTAATTCTGTCAAGTGCCCTGAAAGGGGAAGGCCTTGGCGAGATTGAGGAAGTGCTTCAGGGCAAAACAACGGTTGTTGCAGGTCCTTCCGGTGTTGGGAAATCTTCCCTTACCAATTCCCTTCAGGAAGAGGTAGAGATGGAGACCGGTGAGATCAGCCGTAAGCTGAAGCGTGGAAAACATACTACCCGCCATGCACAGATTATACCGGTAGCGCAGGATACGTTTCTTGTGGATACGCCAGGATTTTCCTCCTTATATATTGAAAATATGGAGGAACAGGAACTGAAGGATTATTTTCCGGAGTTCCGGAAATATGAAGGACAGTGCCGTTTCCAGGGCTGCCGTCATATACATGAACCGGGCTGCGCCGTTAAGGAAGCCCTTGAGAACAATGAGATCAGCAGACTCCGTTATGAAGACTATCTGGAGCTGCATCAGGAATTAAAAGAGAAAAGGAGATACTGAGTCATGGAATACCGATTGTGCCCGTCGATTTTATCAGCAGATTTTAACCGACTGGGAGAACAGATTAAAATTCTCGAAAGAGAAGGTGTTGAATATCTGCATATTGATGTTATGGATGGAGATTTTGTTCCGAGCATTTCGTTTGGAATGCCGGTGATCAAATCAATCCGGAAAGAATCCAACATGTTTTTCGACGTACATTTGATGGTAACAGAACCGGAAAGATATATTCGCGATTTTGTAGAGTGTGGAGCAGATTCCATTACCGTACATGCGGAGGCATGTGAGGATCTGGAGCGTACGCTGGAGCAGATTAAAGCTTCCGGTGTAAAAGCGGCAGTTTCCATTAAACCATCCACACCGGTAAATGACATCAGCCATCTTCTCGAAGATGTGGATATGGTGCTCGTGATGACCGTTCAGCCGGGATTTGGCGGACAGAAATATATGGATGAGTGTACAGAGAAGATTCAGGAGCTCCGTGAACTGATCGATGAGGAAGATCTGGATGTTGACATTCAGGTAGACGGCGGCATCAATGATGATACCCTGGAAACCGTTATGCGTGCAGGAGCCAATTTTATGGTAGCCGGTTCCTGGGTATTTAAGGGAGATGTGGCAGCCAATGTAAGACATATCACAGAGCGGATTCACGATATCAAAGAAAAGCTGGACTGAAAATGATTGATACAGTAATAATTAGCGGGGGCAATATCCAGGATGGTTTTGCCCTCGGTTTTTTGAAAAAAAGAATAGAAGAAGGCCAAAGAGAAAGCCTTGCCCTTGTTGCCGCAGATAAAGGCATGGAATGGTTCATGAGAAACCGGGAATTTACTCCGGATCTTGCAGTGGGAGATTTTGACAGTCTTTCTGAAGAAGGGGAAGCCTACATGGAAAGCCTGAAGGATCTTGAGATTGTCAGGCTGAAGCCGGAAAAAGATGATTCCGATACACAGTCTGCCGTGAATCATATGATCCGTGAAGGGGCAAAAGAAATCCTGATTTTTGGTGCCACCGGAACAAGGCTAGATCATGTGCTGGCCAATCTTGGACTACTTTCCATGGGAAAAGAACAGGGAGTACAGATTGTTCTTGCAGATCAGTGGAATTATATTACTCTGGTTGAAAGTGGAACCGTGCTGAAAAAAGAGGAGCAGTTTGGAAAATATGTTTCTTTTTTCTCTGTAGGAGGAGATGTAGCCGGATTGTCCCTGAAAGGATTTAAGTATCCGTTGAACCGGTATCATCTCACCGTTGCGGACAGTGGACTGACTGTCAGCAATGAGATTACAGAGGAAACGGCTGAAATTACCTATGACAGTGGTCAGCTTCTGATGATTATGTCCAGGGATTAAAGCATTGGCTGTTACGGCACAGAGAATCCGGTGGGCGGCAGTCCCGGGTTGCGGATTCCGGTTGTGTGTGGTAAGATGGGAACAGCAAAATGGCTGAAAATGCTGTGAAATCAATACATTTAAAGGAGAAATATAGAGAAATGAAACTTGGAATTGTAGGTCTTCCTAATGTGGGAAAAAGTACATTATTTAATTCACTGACAAAGGCCGGCGCAGAGTCAGCAAACTATCCGTTCTGTACCATTGATCCGAACGTAGGCGTTGTAACCGTACCGGACGAGAGACTGAATCTTCTCGGTGATTTTTACAAATCAAAAAAAGTAACACCTGCAGTGATTGAATTTGTGGATATTGCAGGTCTTGTAAAGGGTGCATCCAAAGGTGAGGGACTTGGAAACCAGTTTCTCGCAAATATCCGTGAGGTAGATGCCATTGTTCATGTAGTACGTTGTTTTGAGGATTCCAATGTTATCCATGTAGATGGAAACATTGATCCGCTTCGTGATATTGAGACCATTAACCTGGAGCTTGTTTTCTCAGATCTTGAGATCCTTGAGAGAAGAATTGCAAAGGTTACCAAGACTGCACGTATGGATAAGGAAGCAGCCAAAGAGCTTACATTCCTCGAAAAAGTAAAGGCACATCTGGAAGACGGCCAGCTTGCAATTACTCTTGAGACAGAGAATGAGGATGAGGATGCATGGCTTGCAACTTACAATCTTCTTACTGCTAAGCCGGTTATTTATGCTGCCAATGTTGCGGAAGACGATATTGCAGATGACGGTGCAAATAATGCACATGTACAGGCTGTACGTGAGTATGCGTCCAAACAGAACAGTGAGGTATTTGTAATCTGTGCACAGATCGAGGAAGAGATTTCCGAGCTGGACGAGGATGAGAGAAAGATGTTCCTGGAAGACCTGGGACTGACAGAATCCGGTCTTGAGAAGCTGGTACGTGCAAGTTATCATCTTCTTGGCCTTATGAGTTTCCTGACAGCAGGAGAGGACGAGACAAGAGCATGGACGATCAAGATCGGAACCAAGGCACCTCAGGCAGCCGGTAAGATCCACACAGACTTTGAACGTGGCTTTATCAAGGCAGAGGTTGTAAACTATCAGGATCTTCTGGACTGCGGTTCCTATGCAGGCGCCAGAGAGAAAGGTCTTGTAAGAATGGAAGGAAAAGATTACGTTGTACAGGATGGAGATGTGATCTTATTCCGCTTTAATGTATAACAGGTGATTTTATGGATATGTCAATTCGCTTTCCCGGATTGAAACTGATATTGGATTATGTTCCGAAATCCTTTGAAATCTTTGGATTCGAGATCACGATTTATGGTGTTCTGATTGCGGTCGGAATGCTTCTTGGAATCTTTTTTGTGGTACTGGAAGCAAGGAGAAATCATGAAGAGCCGGATGCTTATCTGGATCTGGCTATCATAACACTGATTACAGGGGTGATCGGAGCAAGGCTTCTGTATGCTGCTTTTTCGTGGAGCCTTTATAAGAATGATCCCGGACAGATTCTGAATGTGCGCTCAGGAGGCATGCTTTTTTATGGCGGTCTTCTCGGCGGAGTGCTGGGTGGTATCGTCTATTGCAGGATACGTAAAAAATCATTCTGGAAAATGGCAGATCTTGCCTGTATGGGAATTCTGATCGGGCAGATCATAGGAAAGTGGGGAAGCTTTTTTAACAGAGAGTCCTTTGGGGAATATGTGGATAATATTCTTTCCATGCAGCTTCCACTGACTGCGGTAAGGGCCGGAGAAGTGACGACCACAATGCGTGAGAATCTCCAGATGGTAGATGGAGTATCCTGCATTCTGGTGCAGCCGCTGTTTCTTTATGAAAGTCTCTGGTGTCTTCTGGTGCTTATGCTGCTTATGATGCACCTTCGCAGGAGAGTATTTCAGGGAGAAATTTTTCTGAGATATCTTGCTGGTTACGGACTTGGAAGATTTGTGATCCAGTGGATGCGTACAGATAAAGTATTTTTTCCGGGAACGGAGATTGATGTTTCATTAGTGATTTCAGGTGTGCTTTTTGTCCTGTGTACAGTGATTGTTACTGTAAAGATTGTGATGGCGAAGAAGCGTGCCCGGGTACGAAAGAGAAGAATCGAAAAAGATTACCAGGCAGAGCAACAGGCCGCAGAACAAAGAAAAAATGCAACAGAGAATCTGGAAACAGAAACTGTACAGGGAGAAAAATATGAGTCAGAACAAAATACAAATACAGCAGAACCAGGAGACTCTCCGGAAAGCATCCCTTCTGCAGCAATTGCAGGAGGAACGGAAGAATCTGGACAGCCAGATCAGAAGCAGGAGCGATCTTCTGAAGAATCTGGAAGCCAGTCAGAGAGTTGACCGCATTCTGGAGTTATATTATCAGTGCTGAGGATATAGCTGAAAAAATAAACACGGATCTGTGTGAAAACCTGAAGGTTCAGGGGCATACAGATCCGTGTTTTTTTAGTACATTTTCCGGAAGTCCAGAGGTGTTGTGCCGGTAATTTTTCGGAACATGGCAATAAAATGGCTGGAATCGGAAAAGCCGGAGGCGCAGGCAACATCCTGAATTTTCATATCCGGTTTGGAAAGAAGCAGCTCCCTGGCACGGCTGATGCGGTACATGGTAACGTATTCATAGACAGAACAGCCAAGAAAACGCTGGAACAGACGGGAAAGATACTGCATGGATACAAAGACACTCTGACTGAGTTCGGCAGCGGTGATGTCCTGCTGATAACGGGTTTCAATTTCTTTTATTACGGGAACAACATATCTCTGGTAAAGAGGGTTATCCTGAATTTTCGGAGAAGCGGCGCAGTCCATAAAATTCATGAGAAGATTATAGCAGTCCGAGGAGAGCGATTTCATATTCGGGGTTGGTTCGTGGTATTTTCGAAGGGAATAAGAAATCAGTTTCCGGATATTTAAGCCCTGCTCTTTCGGGATGAGGATGACGTCCTGATTATCGGTCATGGATGGGATGCTGCCGGCGAGAGTTCCGGTAAATGTGGCAAACATGGTAATCCATGAAGTAGATTCCCGGTGATAGGAGTGGGGAACGGAAGGTGCAATGAGGATGCCTTCGTTGGCACCCAGAGTGTAGTGCTTTCCATTTACTTCGATGCGGCCGGTTCCTTTTTCTGTCTGAAGATAATGATAGTATGGGTATCCGTCCGGCCGGTTTATGGTATCCTGGTTCCAGTGATTTCCGAGAGATTCGAACATAAACGGAGCACTGACAGGAGTATTTCTGAAATAAATTGACATATGCTTCACCTGTTTCTAAATGTTATATATTTTGGCGAAACATATTATACCATAATCTGTAAGTTTATACTATAATAATGTACAGACAGAAACGAAGTTACGAAAATACAACTGTAAAACACAGCATTTCAGGAAATTCAGACAATATTTACCGGGATACAAAAGCCGGACAGGAGGAAAACATGAAAAAATTTGATTATTCTCTGGTGAAAGACCCACAGTATTTCTGTGACGGAAGAATGGAAGCACATTCTGACCATATGTATTATCGCAGTGAGGAAGAACGGGAAGATGAGGAAACTTCCTATCGCCACAGCCTCAACGGACTTTGGAAATTCCACTATGCGAGAAATTATGCAAGTACAGTTGCAGGATTTGAGGAGGACTCATATTCCTGCAAAGACTGGGAAGATATTTATGTGCCGGCCCATATCCAGATGGAAGGATATGATGCACCACAGTATGCCAATGTCCAGTATCCATGGGAAGGTCACGAGGAACTTCACCCGGGACAGATCCCGGAGCGTTTTAACCCGGTGGGAAGCTATGTGAAATATTTCCATGTGCCGGAAAACATGAAAGGAAAAAGAGTATTTATCTCCTTCCAGGGAGCAGAAAGCGGACTGGCTTTGTGGCTCAACGGAACTTTTGTGGGATACAGTGAAGATTCTTTTACCCCTTCAGAATTTGAGCTTACAGAGTATCTGAAAGAGGGCGAGAACAAACTGGCAGCCCAGGTATTCAAATGGACAGCCAGCAGCTGGTGCGAAGATCAGGACTTTTTCCGTTTTTCAGGAATTTACAGAGATGTTTATCTTTATACAGTACCGGAGGTTCATGTGTATGACCTTAAGATCCGTGCGATCCCGGACGAAACTTTGAAAAAAGCCAGCCTTGAGATCGTGACAAAAACCTGGGGAAAAGGAAAACTGAAACTTACACTTTCCAGAAAAGGCGAGATCCTTTTGCAGGATGAAAAAGCTCTGGACGGTGAAGATACCTGCGCGTGGGAAATTCCGAATCCTGTTCTCTGGAGCGCGGAAGAACCGAATCTCTATGACCTTGACATGGAAGTGTATGATGAGAACGGAATGCTCCAGGAGATCATTCCGGAAAAAGTTGGTTTCCGCCGCTTTGAAATGAAAGACGGCATTATGACCCTCAACGGAAAACGTATTGTGTTCAAAGGTGTGAACCGTCACGAGTTCAGTTCCGTCACAGGAAGACACGTATCCCGTGAGGAACTGATCCAGGATATTGTGACTATGAAGCAGAACAACATCAATGCCATCCGTACCTGCCATTATCCGGATGCCTCTCCGATCTACCGCCTCTGTGATGAGTACGGCCTTTATATGATCGCGGAAAACAATCTGGAATCCCATGGTTCCTGGGATGTGGCCGAACTTACCGGAGATTACACAGATATTGTTCCTCACAATAAACCGGAATGGCTTGGTATGATGCTGGATCGTGTAAATTCCATGTACCAGCGTGACAAAAACCACCCGGCAATCCTGATCTGGTCCTGTGGAAATGAGTCCTTTGGTGGAAAAGATATCTTTGAGATGTCCGAATTTTACCGCAAGAATGATCCTACAAGACTTGTGCATTATGAGGGACTTTTCCATGACAGAAGCTACAATGCCACCAGCGACATGGAAAGTCAGATGTATCCGTCTGTAGAAGCAATTAAGGATTTCCTTGCAAAAGATGACAGTAAGCCGTTTATCTGCTGCGAGTACACCCATGCAATGGGAAATTCCTGTGGCGCAATGCATAAATATACAGATCTTACTGACACAGAACCGAAATATCAGGGTGGTTTCATCTGGGATTACATTGACCAGTCCATTTACAAAAAAGACCGCTACGGAAAAGAATTCCAGGCATACGGCGGTGATTTCGGTGAGCGTCCGACGGACTATAATTTCAGTGGAAACGGTATTGCATACGGCGGCGACAGAACTCCGTCCCCGAAGATGCAGGAGGTCAAATTCAATTACCAGAATATCACTGCAGAAGTAACAGAAGATGCTGTAAAAGTTATCAACAAAAATCTGTTTGTAAATACCGATACGCTCCGATGCGAAGTGACTCTTGCAAAGAATGGACATGTCCTCCGTACAGAGACATTGGAGACATCCGTAGAACCGTTAAGCGAAAAAACATACCCACTTCCTTTTGGAAAACAGCAGCGTCCAGGCGAATATACAGTGACCGTATCCTTCCTTCTCAGAGAAAAAACACTCTGGGCAGAGGCTGGACATGAGGTTGCGTTTGGACAGTATGTTTACAGTGTAGAAGGAGCGGAAAAAGCTCCGGTTTCCGGTGTGGAGATTGTGAGAAGCCTTCATAACATCGGCGTTCGCGGAGAGAATTTTGAGGTGATGTTCTCTGTTCTCAATGGTGGCCTGGTTTCGTATAAATATGCAGGAAGAGAAATGCTCGAGGCAATTCCGAAGCCGAATTTCTGGAGAGCACCTACAGATAATGACTGTGGAAATCAGATGCCAATGCGTTATGCACAGTGGAAGATTGCCAGCATGTACGCAAGCCACAAAGAGTTCCGCAAGGGAATGTATGGTCCGTCCAACGCTCCGGAGACAACTGTTCATGACAACAGCGTGGAGGTCGCTTTTACCTACATCATGCCGACTACGCCGGTCAGTGAGTGCCGTCTTGCCTACGAAGTATTCGGAGACGGAAGAGTAAAAACTACCCTGACCTATGATCCGGTAAAAGAACTGGGGGATATGCCGGAGTTTGGTGTACTCTTTAAATTCAACGCAGATTATGACCATGTGAAGTGGTATGGACTTGGACCTGTGGAAACTTATGCTGACCGCAAACATGGTGCAAAACTTGGCATCTATGAGAATCTGGTAACAGACAATCTGGCACGTTACCTGGTACCGCAGGAATGTGGCAGCAAAGAAGGCGTACGCTGGGCAAAAATCACAGACAGAAAGGGCAGGGGAATGCTCTTTGAGATGGACGAGAAAAACGGCCCGATGATGTTCTCAGCACTTCCATATACCCCTCATGAAATGGAAAATGCCATGCATCCGTATGAACTTCCGGAAATTCATTATACCGTTGTCCGTGCTGCAAAAGCACAGATGGGTGTGGGAGGAGATGACAGCTGGGGCTCCTATACTCACCCGGAATATCTTCTTGACACCAATGAAAAAATGGAATTTTCCTTTGTATTCAAAGGTCTTTAAAATGTCATAAAAAGACACTGCAGAAACCAGAAAAAAGCTTCCGGAATTTTCCCGGAAGCTTTTTTATTTCATAATAATGCACAGAAAATATACATGTTGAAAAAAAACCTGTGGATATTTCATGAAAAGAAAAAAAACTTGGATATGCACTTGTTTTTTCATGGTAAATAGTTTAGAATGATTACATAAGTGGTAGAAAGTGGTGAATAGTGGTAGCGAATGGGGCTGAGTGGCAGAACACACCATTTGCACCCTGGAAACACGAAGGGGAGAATCGTGTTTCACGAGAGTAGGTGGGTTTCATGTTCATGGGCGAGTATAATCATACGATCGACGCGAAGGGGCGTCTGATCATCCCATCCAGGTTCAGGGATCTCTTAGGGGAAGAGTTCGTACTGACCAGAGGGCTCGATGGTTGCCTTTCCATTTATCCTATGGATGAATGGGCTGCCTTTGAAGAGAAACTCCGAGCATTACCACTTACAAATAAAGACGCAAGAACCTTTTCACGTTTCTTTGTAGCCGGAGCTACAACATGCCAACTGGATAAGCAGGGGAGAATTCTGGTGCCGCAGACGCTGCGCCAATTCGCTGGTCTGGAGAAGGATGTGGTGCTTACGGGTAATCTGAACCGGATTGAGGTCTGGAGCAAGGAGAAGTGGAGCGAGAACTGCAATTATGATGACATGGACAGCATTGCGGAGAGCATGCAGAACATTGGAATCGTCATTTGAGCATAGCGCAGGTAGAAATCCCACAGGAGATGGATATGGAATTTAAACATAAATCTGTATTACTCGATGAGACCATTGACGGCTTAAGGGTAAAGCCGGATGGAATCTATGTGGATGGCACTTTAGGAGGAGCGGGACACGCCACAGAGGTGTGTAAGAAACTTTCTGCCAAGGGGAGATTTATTGGCATAGATCAAGACCAGGATGCGATAATTGCTGCGAGTGAACGGCTGTCAGCCTTTAATCAGGTGACAATCATTCGCAGCAATTATTGTTACATGGCAGATGAGTTAAGATCCCGTGGCATTGAAAAAGTGGACGGGATCCTGCTGGATTTAGGAGTGTCATCTTATCAGCTGGATAATGAAGAGAGAGGTTTTTCCTACAGGTATGATTCTCCTCTGGACATGCGAATGGACAGAAGGCAGAGCCGTACAGCCGGAGATATTGTCAACGGTTATGAAGAACGGGAACTTTATCGGATTATCCGCGATTACGGCGAGGATAAATTCGCCAAGAATATAGCGAAGCACATCGTGGCTGCCAGAGCGCAGGCACCAATTCAGACAACCGGGGAACTGACAGAAATTATAAGGGGAGCGATCCCCATGAAAGTACAGGCTACAGGAGGACATCCGGCCAAGAGGACTTTTCAGGCGATACGTATTGAGCTGAACAGAGAGCTTGACGTACTCCGTGATTCTCTGGACGGAATGATCGATCTTCTGGATGACGGAGGAAGGATCTGTATTATCACATTCCATTCTCTGGAAGACAGAATCGTAAAAACGATTTTCCGCAAAAATGAAAATCCATGTACCTGTCCGCCGGATTTTCCGGTTTGTGTATGCGGAAAGAAATCAAAAGGTAAAGTGATCACAAGGAAACCCATCCTTCCCAGTGAACAGGAGATGGAAGAGAATCCGAGATCAAAAAGTGCGAAGCTTCGTATTTTTGAACGTAAGCTGTAAAAGAGTTTTTTTAGATGGAAGGTAGGCAAATGGCGAAGACAGGAAGAGGGACTACAGCCAGAAGAAATCGGAATACCGTCAGGAACAGCAGAGAAATGTATGTTCAGGGAAATGCGGTAAAAAGGTTACAGGAAGTTCCTCGGAGAACTGATCTGCCCGATGTACAGGAAAGGCGTCGGCTGGCCCAGGAGAGAAAACAGAAATCCGCAGTTCCTGTGACACCTGCGAAGCAGGCTGTGAACAGGAAGATACAGCGGAACAGAGAAAAAGCGATGGCCATGAATAAAGGTTTCGTTCTGTTTCTCACTGCGGTTTCCATTGCGGTATTATTTACCTGTATCAATTATCTGCAGGTAAAATCAGAAATCACGGCGAGTATGAAAAATGTTGCAAATCTGGAATCTGAGCTTGCACAGCTGAAGGAAGATAACGATGCATATTACAGTCAGGTTACTTCTGATGTTGATATCAGCGAGATCAAGAAAAAGGCAATCGGTGAGCTTGGAATGAAATATCCTTCTGAGGATCAGATACAGACATATGTTACCGAGGGTAACAGCTATGTGAGACAGTATCAGGATGTAGATTCGCACAAGTAACAGATGTACAGTTTTTTGAGCAGGTGATCGATTGAGTACAAGAAGGCGCAGGCCGGTAAAAAAAATTAATAAGAATATGAAAAAAAAGCTGGCAGTACTATTTTCTTTAGTGGTGTTGGCTTTAGTTGGTTTGGTGGCAAGAATTACCTATATTAATGCCACAAGCGGAAGCAAATACAGAAAACAGGTGCTGAGTCAGGCACAGCAGAAATATGAAAATCAGACACTCCCCGCCAAAAGGGGAGATATTTATGACCGGAATGGAAATATTCTGGCAACAAGCAACAAGGTTTATAATGTAATTCTTGACTGTCTGGAAGTCAACAAGGATGAGGACTCTGTGGAGCCGACCATCAAGGCTCTTGTGGAAGTGCTTGGCCTGGATGAGGAGGAGATGCGTAAGCTTCTCAACGATGACAGCACAAAGAGCAGTCAGTATCAGATTGTGAAGAAACAGATCTCCATGGATGATAAGAAAGCCTTTGAGAGCTATGAGAATCCGGGGAATGACAGTGAGCTGAGCGCCGCTCAGAAGAAAGAGCGTTCCAAGGTCACAGGAGTATGGTTTGAGGAGGATTACTTAAGATCTTATCCGTTCAACGAAACAGCCTGTGACACCATTGGTTTTACACTTTCCAGAGATGTGGCAGATGCAGGTCTGGAGGGTTATTACAATGCAACGCTTGCCGGTGTTGACGGAAGACAGTATGGATACATCAACAACAATTCTGATGTGGAGCAGACGATCATAGAGCCCACCGACGGAAAAAGCATAGAAACTTCCCTTGACCTGGGGCTTCAGCAGATTGTGGAGAAGTATGTAAATACTTTTGAAGAAAAAATGGGAGCCAAGAATGTCGGTGTCATTATCGAAGATCCAAAAACAGGAGAAATTCTGGCCATGGATGGTGGTGACCGTTACGATCTGAATAATCCGAGAGACCTTTCCAACGTTTATTCCGAGAGTGAGATTGCGGCCATGAACGATGAGGAAACCGTAGATGCCCTGAACGGAATGTGGAGTAATTTCTGTGTGACAGACGCATACGAACCGGGATCAGTAGTAAAGCCCATTGTTATGAGTTCTGCTCTTGAGATGGGAGCCATTTCCGAGACAGATAATTTTGTCTGTGACGGAGGACAGTCCTTTGGTGCGGAAGGAGCTACGACATTTATTAAATGCGCGGTATGGCCCGATGCCCATGGAACAGAAGCACTTTCCGATGTTATTGCCAATTCCTGTAACGATGGTATGATGCAGATCGCGGCGAAAATGGGAAAAGATAATTTCCTCAAAACGCAGAGTACGTTCAACTTCGGAACAAGAACCGGTATTGACCTTCCGAATGAGGGAAGCGGTGTAATCCACACCAGCGAGACCATGGGAGAGACAGAGCTTGCATGTTCCGCATTTGGACAGGGATATACGCTGACGATGATCCAGGAGATCAACGCCATGTGTTCCGTTATCAATGGTGGATATTATTATCAGCCACATCTGGTAACCAGGATCAAAGACAGCAGTGGTGGAATTGCGAAGACGATTTCTCCGACTCTGATGAAACAGACCATTTCCGAGAAGATATCCGCAGATATCCGCTCCTATATGGCAGCCAGTGTAGATCACGGTACCAGCCGTACTTCTAAGGTTCAGGGCTACAGCTCCGGTGGTAAAACCGGTACAGCCGAGAAGCTTCCACGAGGCAATGGCAAATATCTGGTATCTTTTATCGGCTTTGCGCCGGTGGATGATCCTGCTCTTGTGATTTACGTTGTTGTAGATGAGCCGAATGTAGAGGATCAGGCAAGCAGTACTTATGCACAGTATATTGCCCAGGGAATCCTTTCCGAAGCGCTTCCGTATCTGAATGTGCAGCCGGATGAGGCTGAGGACGGCGAAGTTCCGACTACAGAACTGTGGGATATCTTTAAGGGAATCAGTGATTCCGCAACAGGATCTGCTACTGACGGACAGAAGGAAGCAATCTCCAATGAAGATGTTCCAAGCCCGCCGGAAGATGCTTCCGAGGACGAAGATACAGAAGATAACAACGATATGCAGAGTGATGGCCTTACCAATGAAGAGGCCGGCCTGGAATAAGATTTCGAATACCCTCTCAGGGAAATGTCATATATTACAATGACAATCTCTGAGGGGGATTTTTTTATGATCCGGACCATGGTTTATCACAGGAAAAAAATCTGGGTGGTTTTTATAGTCTGTGCGGCGCTTCTTCTGGGACTTGTGGGGAGACTTCTGTACCTTATGGGAGCACAGTCTGAATATTATTCAAAAAAAGCAGACGACCTTCATGAGCGGGAACGTGACATCAAAGCTGCCAGGGGAAAAATTCTGGATATCAATGGAAATATTCTGGCAGATAACCGGACAGTCTGTACCGTATCGGTGATACACAGCCAGATGAAAGATCCGGAAAAAGTAATTCAGGTACTTGCCAGAGAACTGACCATGGATGAAGAAATCATCAGGAAAAAAGTAGAAAAAGTTTCTTCTATTGAAAGAATTCGAACAAATGTGGAAAAAGCAACCGGGGATGCGATCCGTGAGTATGCACTCGCGGGAGTGAAAGTGGATGAAGATTACAAAAGATATTATCCCTGTGGTTCCCTTGCCTCCAAAGTGCTGGGATTTACAGGGGGTGACAACCAGGGAATCATTGGCCTTGAGGTGAAATATGATGAGATCCTGAAAGGTGAGCCCGGAAAAATTCTCACAGTTACCGATGCACGTGGAGTGGAGATTGACGGGACAGGAGAACGGCGGAAGGAACCGGTGGCGGGAAATACACTGCGAACCAGTCTGGATGTTAACATTCAGAAATACGCACAGCAGGCGGCTCTGAAAGTGATGGAGGAAAAACAGGCAGAGAGGGTGTCCATTCTTCTCATGAATCCTCAGAATGGAGAAATCTATGCCTGTGTCAATGTTCCGGAATTTGACCTGAACGATCCGTTTACGCTAAACACAGAAGAGACAGAAGAAACGTCTTCAGATGGAAAAAAGAAGCAGGATCTTCTGAACCAGATGTGGAGAAATCCCTGTTTGAACGATACTTATGAACCAGGTTCGACTTTTAAGATTATCACCATGGCAGCGGGACTGGAAGAAGGAGTTGTGTCAACGGAAGATCGTTTTTTCTGCCCGGGGTATAAAGTGGTGGAGGACCGGAGAATCCACTGTGCAAAGAGAACCGGACATGGGGCACAGAACTTTGTGGAGGGCGCACAGAATTCCTGCAACCCGGTGTTTATTGAAGTGGGGCTGCGGCTGGGAGTAGATAATTATTATAAATACTTCAAACAGTTCGGACTTTTGAAAAAAACAGGAATTGATCTTCCGGGAGAAGCCGGAACGATCATGCATAATCCGAAAAATATGGGAGAGGTGGAACTTGCCACGGTATCCTTTGGTCAGTCGTTTCAGATTACGCCGATCCAGCTGGCAACAACGGTCAGTGCGATCATCAACGGCGGAAACCGGATCACGCCCCATTTTGGAATCAGTGTGGAAAGTGTGGATGGAACAGAAGTGCAGACACTGGAATATCCGGTGGAAACCGGGATCGTGTCCGGAGAAACTTCACAGACTGTACGGACAATTCTGGAAACAGTAGTTTCGGAAGGCTCCGGGAAAAATGCAGGGATCGAGGGTTTTTCCATCGGGGGAAAAACAGCTACTTCCCAGACCCTGCCAAGGGGTTCCGGCCGATATATTTCTTCATTCCTGGGTTTTGCACCGGCAGAAGACCCAAAAGTCCTGGCTCTTTGTATTATCCATAATCCTAAAGGTATGTATTATGGAGGGATCATTGCCGCGCCGGTAGTACGGAGCATCTTTGAAAATGTGCTGCCCTATCTTGGAATTGAGAAGACCGTCACGGAAACTCCATCCGGGGAAAACCAGGCAGATGGGGTTGATTAATGAAAGGAAAAGCCTTATACTGTTGAAGAAGTATAAAAAAACGAAAGAATTAGAGGTGTGAGGATGGAGTTTCATGTTGTGATCCCTGTGCTGATTTCATTTGCGATCAGCCTTGTATTAGGACCGATTGTTATCCCTTTTTTAAGAAGACTTAAAATGGGACAGACAGAGAGAGAGCTGGGCGTGCAGTCCCACCTGAAAAAGAACGGTACCCCCACCATGGGCGGAGTGATCTTTCTCATTGCGACAACTGTAACATCACTGTTTTATATCAGAGATTATCCGATGATCATCCCGGTACTTTTCCTGACCCTGGGATTTGGACTGATCGGATTTCTGGATGATTATCTGAAAGTAGTCCTGAAACGTTCAGACGGACTTCTGCCATGGCAGAAAATGGCACTGCAGATTGTTGTGACAGCTGTATTTGCTTTTTATCTTGTAAATTATTCCAACGTATCCCTGACTATGAAGATCCCGTTCTGGAGCGGACATTATCTGAATCTGGGATGGTTTGCGGTTCCGGTACTGTTTTTTGCAGTTATTGGTACAGTAAACGGAGTAAACTTTACCGACGGACTTGACGGACTGGCATCCAGTGTTACCCTGATCGTTGCAGTATTCTTTACCGTTGTTTCCCTTGGAATGAACAGCGGCGTGGAGCCGATCACCTGTGCAGTTGTGGGCAGCCTTATGGGCTTCCTTCTGTTTAATGTATATCCGGCCAAGGTATTTATGGGAGATACCGGTTCTCTGGCACTGGGCGGTTTTGTGGCTGGTGTGGCTTATGCCATGCAGATGCCGCTGTTTATCATCCTGGTGGGACTGATCTATCTTATTGAGGTACTGTCCGTTATGATCCAGGTATCCTATTTCAAGGCAACACACGGAAAAAGAATTTTCAAGATGGCGCCTATCCACCATCATTTTGAGCTTTGCGGGTGGTCCGAGACACGGGTCGTTGCAGTGTTCTCTGTTGTAACTGCCATTATGTGCCTGATCGCTCTCCTGGCATTATAAGGAGGAACAGAAAAATGGATTTAAAAGGAAAAAAAGTTCTCGTTTTCGGAGCTGGAAAAAGTGGCATTGGTGCCGCTGACCTGCTTGGAAGTGTAGGAGCACAGCCGATAATCTATGACGGAAATGAAAACCTTGATAAAGAAGCGGTTTTACATAAAACAAACGGAACATACACCCCGGAGATCTGGGCCGGTGCTTTTCCGGAAGGAGAGATGGAAAGTCTTGATCTCGTAGTGTTAAGCCCGGGAGTTCCAACAGATCTTCCACTGGTAAAGAGCTTCTACGAAAAAGGCCTTCCGGTATGGAGTGAGGTAGAACTTGCCTACCGTACAGGAAAAGGCGAGGTTCTTGCAATTACAGGAACCAACGGCAAGACAACAACAACCGCTCTCCTTGGAAAGATTATGGGAGATGCCCGTGAATCTGTATTTGTTGTAGGAAATATTGGAACTGCATATACATCAAAATCACTGGAGATGCGTGAGGATTCTGTAACCGTTGCGGAGATCAGCAGCTTCCAGCTGGAGACTATCGAGCAGTTCCGCCCGAAGGTCAGTGCGATCCTCAACATTACAGAGGACCATCTGAACCGCCATCATACCATGGAAGAATACATCCGTGTAAAAGAACTGATCACCAAGAATCAGGGACCGGAAGATGTATGTGTCCTGAATTATGAGGATGAAGTCCTCCGTAAATTCGGTGAGAACATCGTTCCGAAGGTGGTATATTTCTCAAGCCTCCGTAAACTGGATCAGGGTATCTATCTGGACGGAGATCAGATCATTCTGAAAACAGAAAAAGAAGAGATCCCGATCGTAAAGACAGGAGAACTTAAGATCCTTGGCCGTCATAATCACGAGAATGTAATGGCTGCAGCAGCCATGGCATATTATGCGGGAGTTTCTGTGGAGAGCATCCACAAGAGTGTTTGCGAGTTTGTGGCAGTTCCTCACAGAATCGAGTATGTGACAGAGAAGAACGGCGTTGCCTATTACAACGATTCCAAGGGAACCAACCCGGATGCAGCCATCAAGGGAATTCAGGCTATGAACCGTCCGACTCTTCTGATCGGCGGCGGCTATGACAAGGAATCCAGCTACGATGAGTGGATAGAATCCTTCGACGGAAAAGTCCGTTATCTTGTTCTCATCGGCCAGACGAAAGAAAAGATCAAAGCAGCAGCAGAACGTCTTGGATTTACAGACATCATTCTCTGTGAGGATCTGAAAGAAGCTGTTCAGGTCTGCGCGGAAAAAGCAAATCCTGGAGATGCGGTTCTTCTTTCACCGGCATGTGCAAGCTGGGGACAGTTTGACAACTATGAGCAACGCGGCGACATGTTCAAGGAATATGTGAAAGCACTGTAATAATCCGAAAAATACATACATAAGCTGAAATAAAGATCACTGTGGAGGCCACAGCATGAAGGCAGAACAGAAACAGACCGGAAAGACTGATACCGTTCTCTGGGTTCTGGTTCTGATCCTTGTCATGTTTGGCCTGGGGGCGCTTTTTTCGGCAAGCGAATATAATGGCAGAGTGCGTTTTCACGACTCTGCCTATTATTTTAAGAAGCAGCTCTTTGCCACGGCACTGGGGCTGCTTGTTATGTATCTGGCATCAAGGGTGGATTATCGCATTCCTGTGAAGCTGGCACCGGGAGCATATATTCTTTCACTTTTTCTCTCAACGGCAGTGCTGCTTTTCGGACAGGAAATTAACGGATCGAAGCGGTGGCTGAATCTCGGGCCGCTATCATTTCAGCCCTCGGAATTTTCCAAGGTTGCGGTAATCCTTTTTCTTGTGTGGCAGATCAGCCGGACAAAAAGCAAGACAACCGGATTCTGGTTTATGTGCAGGACCATGATGACGTTGCTTCCGGTAGTTGGTCTGGTAGGTTCCAACAACTTAAGTACAGCGGTGATCATTCTCGGGATTGGTGTGCTGCTGATCTTTGTGGCCAATCCCAGATACCTGCAGTTTCTGGCTCTGGGGAGTGCGGGAATCGGATTTATTGCAGTTTTTCTTGCTGCGGAGAGTTACCGTCTGGAGCGTCTGGCAATCTGGCGGGATCCGGAAAAATATGAAAAAGGCTTTCAGACCATACAGGGTCTGTATGCCATAGGAAGCGGAGGGATTTTTGGCAAAGGTTTCGGAAACAGCCTTCAGAAGCTGGGATTTGTGCCGGAAGCCCAGAATGATATGATTTTTTCCATTGTGTGTGAGGAGACCGGGATCCTGGGAGCGTTTCTGGTATTGTTTCTGTTTGGGCTTCTGATCTGGAGGCTTTGTGTTCTGGCACTGAACTGCCGGGATCTTCAGGGGACACTTCTTTGTGCCGGGATCATGGCACATATGGCGATCCAGGTAGTTTTGAATGTTGCGGTTGTGACGAACACGATCCCCAATACCGGGATTACGCTGCCTTTTGTAAGTTATGGCGGAACTTCCGTTGTTTTTCTTCTGGGGGAAATGGGGCTGGCGTTAAGTGTCAGCAGTCACAGACAGGGAAGAATCACATAGAATAAAAAGTAAGAGGCCCTTTTAGGAGTGGAAGACTTGAATGAGATCGATGAGATCGTCGTAACCGGAGGCAGGCCGCTGCATGGGACTGTGCGAATCCAGGGGTCAAAAAATACAGCACTTCCGGTTATGGCAGCGGCCCTTTTAAGCTCCGGGACCAGTGTGTTGCGGGAATGTCCGAAGATCACAGATGTATTTCTGATGGAAAAAATCCTCCGGGAGCTGGGGGCGAGAACCTGGTGGGAGGGTCATGACCTTTATCTGGACTGCAGCCATGCGGACGGTACCGTGATACCGGAACATTTTTCCGGAAAAATGCGTTCTTCCGTGATTCTGATGGGGGCAATGCTTGGACGGAACGGGAAAGCACAGACCGGTTATCCGGGCGGATGTGTCATTGGCAAACGCCCGGTGGATCTTCATATACAGGTTTTACAGAAACTTGGTGCCAGAATCGTGGAAAACGGAAGTGAAATTCAGGCAGCCTGTGGAAAACTGAAAGGAGCGGAAATAATTTTTCCCAAAAGCAGTGTGGGAGCTACGGAACAGGGAATTCTGGCAGCTGTCTTGGCAGAAGGAAAAACCGTTCTTTCGGGATGTGCCCGCGAACCGGAAATTAACTGGCTGTGCCAGTATCTGACCGGGATGGGCGCAAGGATTGAAATCCTGAAAAATGGAAGGATCTGTATTGAAGGCGTAAAGAAACTGCACCCCGGAAATATGACGATTCCCCCGGACCGCATCGTTGCCGGAACTTATCTTATGGCAGCGGCAGCGACCAGAGGAGAGATTATTCTGGAAAATCCGCCGCTTGATGAAATGGATGCAATCCTGGAAGTATATCGGAAAATGGGTGGACAATGCCACCAGGTAGGTGGTAAACTAATAGTCAACGGAAAAAATGCAGGTTTTCCCCTTGAACTTCTGGAGACAGATGTTTACCCAGGATTTCCTACAGATCTGCAGTCCCCGGCGATGGCTGTGCTGGCCACGATCCCGGGAGTGAGCAGGATCCGCGAGAAGATTTTTGAGGACAGATATAAACTGGCGTCATGGCTCTGTTATATGGGAGCGAAGATTGAGATCCGGGATGGAATTGCTGTGATACACGGTGGTTATCCGCTTAAGGGATGCACTGTGGAAGCAGAGGAACTCCGCGGAGGTGCAGCACTTGTAATCACGGCACTTGCGGCAGAAGGTGTTACCAGGATCAGAGGCTGCTCCTTTATTGAAAGAGGTTATGAACATATCTGTGAAGATTTGACTGCGCTTGGCGGTCTGCTGATAAAGGACAGAGGAACTTTATGAAAAAATCCAAAAAAAATTCGCTGGCAGCAGCCGGAATGATTCTGGTTCTGCTGCTGGCAGGCGTTATTTTCTTTTTTACTTATTATCAGGTTGATGAAGTACAGGTGATGGGAAGTAGCCATTATTCTGAGAAACAGATCAAGAAGATGGTCCTTCGGGGGCCGCTGGCATCCAATTCTGTTCTGGCACCCCTTCTTTACACCAAACAGAATACAAAAGATGTTCCTTTTGTGGATGGTTATACAGTGACCAGACTTAACCGTCACACCATTTGTGTCAGTGTGAAGGAGAAGGATATTGTCGGCTGTATTCCTTATCTGGACAGTTACATTTACTTTGACAGAAATGGAGTTTTTGTGGAAGGTTCCACAGAACGCAATGAGAAGATTCCGTTTTTTGACGGAATTAAAGTAAAAAAAGTAATTCTCAATGAGAAGCTTCCTATTAAGGATGAGACTGTGATGAACACAGCGGTGGCTCTGTCTACTATTTTTTCAAAAAATGACAAGGTTCCGGATCATATTGAATTCGGAGATGACGGGCAGATCAGCCTGGTTTACGGAGATATTACGGTCAAGCTTGGAAAGGACGAGTATCTGGAAGACAAAATGACCAGGGTACTTGCCATTCTTCCGCTGATTTCCGGAAAAAAAGGAATTCTCCACGCTGAAAATGTAAATGATAATTCCAAGACCATAACACTGGAGCAGGAACAGGATGAGAATCAGAATTCCGAAGAAACCTGGACAGGCGGTTATGATGAGGAAGGAAATTACACAGGCGAGGGCGAATACGACGAAAATGGCAATTATGTAGGGCCGAAACCGCAGACAGACCTGGAGTATGCGCAGGCGAACTGGGTAGGCGGATATGATGAAGAAGGTGACTATACAGGAAGCGGTGAGTATGACGCCAACATGAATTATGTGGGAGAGGCACCGACAGAAGAAAGTATGGCGGCCAACGGAAACTGGAAAGGCGGATACCGGGAAGACGGCGGTTATGACGGAGTCAGTGAGTATGACCGTGACGGTAATTATGTAGGTACGCTGGAGGATTATCTTGCTTCGGAAGAAAGCACCGGAGACGGAACAGATTCTGTCAGCATAGACACTCAGAATACGGATTCGGAAGGCACCGGAAATGGAGAGGATACTTCTGATAACAGCGCAGACGGCACCGACGAAGAAGCCGATGCAGGGGCAGATTACAGCGGTGATTACAGTAATGAGTCGGATAATTATGACGAAAATCAGTACAGTGATTACAGCGATGAGGCCGATTACGAGTAGAGATAAAAAAACCTTTCTTAATATAATACCAGTATTTGGTCATTTTGCCAGAGATTGTTTTGCAAATGTTTCGGTTAATAGAAACAGTGCCGAAATTTAGTGAAAAAAGTATAAAAAAACAAAATTAGTGGTTGATTAATTAACGAAAAAAATATATGATATAACTATGTGTATATGTAGCTTGGAATAGATTATTACACTGAATCGGATATCAGGTAGAAATAAAGGAGGAAGTACATTGTTAGAGATAATGACGAATGAGGCTGAGTCTTCTGCGAAAATTATTGTAATTGGAGTAGGCGGCGCAGGTAATAATGCAGTAAACAGAATGGTGGAAGAGGCCATTGGTGGAGTTGAGTTTGTAGGTGTCAATACCGATAAACAGGCTCTGACACTGTGTAAAGCTCCGACTGTACTTCAGATTGGTGAAAAAATTACGAAAGGTCTTGGCGCCGGTGCACAGCCGGAAGTTGGACAGAAGGCAGCTGAGGAGAGCATTGAGGAAGTTAAGAAGATCATCGAGGGAGCGGACATGGTGTTCGTTACCTGTGGTATGGGTGGCGGAACCGGAACCGGAGCTGCTCCTGTAATCGCTGGTGCGGCAAAAGAGATGGGTATCCTGACTGTCGGTGTTGTTACCAAGCCTTTCCGTTTTGAAGCGAAGACCCGTATGAACAATGCACTTGCGGGAATCGAGAATCTGAAGAAAGCAGTTGACACTTTAATTGTCATCCCGAATGACAAGTTACTTGAGATTGTTGACAGAAGAACAACTATGCCGGAAGCACTGCGTAAGGCTGATGAGGTTCTTCAGCAGGCAGTACAGGGTATCACAGACCTGATCAACCTGCCGGCACTGATCAACCTTGACTTTGCAGACGTACAGACTGTCATGACAGATAAGGGAATCGCTCACATCGGTATCGGTGAGGCAAGAGGCGATGACAAGGCTATGGAGGCTGTACAGCAGGCTGTATCTTCTCCGCTTCTTGAGACAACCATCAAGGGCGCTACTCATGTAATCATCAACATTTCCGGAGATATTTCTCTTATGGATGCCAACGATGCGGCAAGCTATGTACAGGAGCTTACCGGTGAGGATGCAAACATCATCTTTGGTGCCATGTATGATGATTCTGTTGCAGATTATGCAAGAATTACAGTTATTGCCACAGGTCTTACAGACAATAACCTTCAGAATACACCATTTGGAAACAGAGCTTCCAATTCTGTATTTGGAAACACCAAAAAGACAAGTCAGCCACAGACAAGCAGCATGAACCTTAACATGCCAAGCTTCAGCCTGCCGACTATGAATTCCACACAGTTTGGAACAAAGACTCCGACAAGCACTGTTCAGAAAAAGGACATCCAGATTCCGGATTTTCTTAAGAACAGATAATAAATGAACATAATAAAATCCGGCAGAGGATCCATCTGGAACCCTGCCGGATTTTTTTGACTTTCAGATCAGAATATCAGCATTTACAGCTGAAGGTATCGCATTTTGTATCACAGCAGCGATGTGCATTATCACCGGATACATTGATGGAAGCTGCGGTACATTTGCAGTGCTCATTGTAGGTACAGTTGTGTGCTTTGCAGTCAATGTTAATGGTTTCACATCCGCAGCCGGAATCTGCAGCATTTGTTGCGGAACCTTCTTTCTGATCGCGGAAGCTTTCACAGGCGGTATCATCTGCATAACGTGCATCTGCGCCCTCTACATTAATGGCTCCTTTGGAACAGAGAGAATCTTTGTTATAGTAGCAGTTGTGCGCGGAACATTTAAGGATTGTCATAAAAGTGTCCTCCTGATAATTATGATTTTACCGGAAACCGTCAGCTGTCGGACTTTGAACCTCTGATCAATGGTCCATGTTACAGTCTGTCTTGCCGGATTCCGATGTTGGATAGTATGCCCGGAAAAAGAAAAACTCATACGCACAAATAAATACATAATAATATAAAAAAACAGTTGACAAACAGAAAATACCATGGTATTCTCTTAAAGTACGTAGCGAAAAGAAAGCAGAGTTCACTCTCACCTCAGCGCTGAAGATAAGCGACTCAGGTCAATATTGCACAGTACTGCGAACGGATCAACCATCAGTGCGCAGGTGTAATTATTTGAAGTGTGGACATCTGTCTGCGCTTTTTTTGTGCAGCTTAAGCTACATTAATGAGAAAGAAAAAAATAATTCTATCATGTTCATGGAGGTGTACAACAATTAGCGGTTTAATGATTAACGAACAGATCAGAGACAGAGAGGTACGCTTGATTGGTCCGGACGGAGCTCAGCTTGGAATCGTGTCCGCCAGAGAAGCGATGGCGAAAGCACAGGAGGCAGGACTTGACCTTGTAAAGATTGCCCCACAGGCGAAACCGCCGGTATGCAAGATCATCGATTACGGTAAATACCGTTACGAGCTTGCAAGAAAAGAAAAAGAGGCCAGAAAAAAGCAGAAAACCATCGATGTCAAAGAAGTGCGTCTTTCCCCGAACATTGATACGAATGATTTGAAGACGAAGGTAAATGCAGCAAGAAAGTTCCTTAGCAAGGGCGACAGAGTTAAGGTTACACTTCGTTTCCGCGGAAGAGAGATGGCACATATGTCCAGCAGTAGGCATGTGCTTGATGACTTCGCAGATCTTCTGTCCGATATAGCGACTGTAGAGAAGGCTCCGAAGGTAGAAGGCAGAAGCATGACTATGTTTCTGACTGAGAAACGGTAGATATCTCAGTCTTCACGGCAACAGCCGGGCAGAACGGGATGCTATATAAAATTTAGAAGTACCAAATCAAGGAGGAATTCATAATGCCAAAAATTAAAACTTGCAGAGCAGCAGCAAAGCGCTTTAAAAAAACAGGTACAGGAAAATTAGTAAGAAATAAAGCCTACAAGAGCCATATCCTTACAAAGAAATCTCAGAAGAGAAAGAGAAATCTGAGAAAATCTACTGTTGTTGATTCTACTAATGTAAAGAGCATGAAGAAAGCATTACCATATTTATAAGATAGAGAAGACGAACAGGAGGAGAATTAAGAAATGGCAAGAATTAAAGGCGGATTAAACGCAAAGAAAAGACATAACCGTACATTAAAACTGGCAAAAGGCTACAGAGGAGCCCGTTCCAAACAGTATAGAGTAGCAAAACAGTCTGTAATGAGAGCTCTTACAAGCTCCTATGCAGGAAGAAAACAGAAGAAACGTCAGTTCAGACAGCTCTGGATCGCTCGTATCAACGCAGCAGCAAGAATGAACGGACTTTCCTACAGCAAAATGATGCACGGCCTTAAAGTTGCAAACATCGACATCAACAGAAAGATGCTTGCAGAGATGGCAGTTAACGATGCAGCAGGCTTCACAGCACTTGCTGAGATCGCTAAGAAAGCAATCGCATAAGTAAGAGATAAAGAGACGAAGAAGTCCAGGGAGTTTTTCCCTGGATTTTTCTTTTGTACAGAAAATTTATACAATTTGCCGAAAAAACACACAAGCTGTGAAACGGACAAGTGTCCGTCTTGTGCAATCATACGAAAAACAGGGGATCGGCAAATTCACCCTTGAAATAAAAAATATGCAATGCTATAATTTTACCATTAAACATTAGTAACGCGACAAAGCGCAGGAGGAGAGATTATTATGAAGAATTGGAAGAAAGTAATCGGCGTTGCATCAGCAGCAGCTATGACAGCAGCTATGATGATGCCTACATCAGTTTTTGCAGCAGAGATGAGACATTTAAGATCGGTGTGATCGGACCGATGACAGGTGATTACGCACAGTACGGTACCAACGTATACAACGCAGCCAAGATCGCAGCTGATGAGATCAACGAGAACGGTGGATTCAACGGATATAAAGTAGAGATTCTTGACGCAGGTGATGACCAGGGAGATCCGGAGAAGGCTGTTAACGCATACAATGACCTGATCGATAAAGGAATGCAGATGCTCTGTGGAACTGTAACATCCGGTTCCTGTATCGCAGTAGGAGCTGAGGCAGCTGAGGATACATTCCTCTTCACACCATCCGCAACAGCACTTGACTGTATCACAGCAGGAACAAACGAGTTCCGTATGTGCTTCACAGACCCGGCACAGGGAACCAAATCTGCTCAGTACATTTCCGAGCACAAACTTGCAACGAAAGTAGCAGTACTTTATGATTCCGCTGCTGACTACAACTCCGGTGTACATGACGCATTCGTTGCAGCAGCTGCTGATGACGGACTTGAAGTAGTTGCAGATGAGGCTTACACAACAGACAGCAACACAGACTATTCTGTACAGCTTGCAAAGATCAAGAAGAGCGGCGCTGAGCTTCTTTTCCTTCCGAACTACTATTCCGACAATGCGCTGATCCTTCAGCAGGCATCTGAGGCAGGGCTTGACATTAAATTCTTTGGTGTAGATGGCATGGATGGTATCCTCAATGTAGAGAACTTCGATAAATCCCTTGCAGAGGGTGTTATGCTTCTGACACCATTCTCCGCAACAGCTACAGATGAGAAGAGCCAGAACTTCGTAAAAGCATACGGCGATGCTCACAACGGTGAGATCCCGAACCAGTTTGCGGCAGATACATATGATGTACTTTACGCAATGCAGCTTGCAGCTGACGATGCAAAGATCACACCAGATATGGAAAATGCAGACATCAGTGCAGCAATGAGCGCATCCATGGCAAACATCGAGCTTGACGGACTTACCGGAAAAGCAAAATGGACCGAGGATGGCGAGTGTGATAAAGAGCCGAAAGCATTCGAGATCAAAGACGGTGCTTATGTAGAGATGAAATAAGTAATTTCTGTTAACGTTAGGGGTCAGGGGACGGTTGCCTTTAGTGGAAATCGTCCCCTTTTTCCCTTATCAATAAACAATTAAAAGAGGTGCGTTATGAGTTTTATATCTTATTTAAAAGACGGCATCAGTCTTGGCAGTATCTATGCAATCATCGCACTTGGATATACCATGGTTTATGGTATTGCCAAGATGCTGAACTTCGCACACGGAGATGTTATTATGGTAGGAGCTTATATCATTCTTACCTGTATCACAAGAGGCGGCATGTCACCGATCCTTGCTGTGATCCTTTCCGTTGTGATCTGTACACTGCTTGGTGTTGTCATTGAGAAGGTAGCTTACAGTCCACTTAGAAAAGCTTCCTCAAACCTGGCCGTTCTTATCACGGCTATCGGTGTCAGTTATCTGCTTCAGAACCTGGCACTTCTGATCTTCGGCGCAGATGCCAAGAGTTTCGTAGCTGTTATCAAAGTTCCGTCCATCACACTGTTTGACGGTGAGCTTACCATCAAGGGAATCACCATCGTAACCATCCTTGCATGTATCATCATCATGGTGGGACTTTCCCTCTTTGTAAAAAAGACAAAACCTGGCCGTGCCATGCAGGCAGTTTCCGAGGACAGAGATGCGGCACAGCTGATGGGAGTTAACGTCAATGCGACAATTTCCCTCACATTTGCCATCGGTTCCGGACTTGCAGCGATCGCAGGCCTTCTGCTCTGTCAGACTTATCCGACACTGACTCCGTACACAGGAGCCATGCCTGGTATCAAAGCTTTCGTAGCTGCTGTATTCGGTGGAATCGGTTCGATTCCGGGAGCTATGGTCGGCGGCATCCTTCTGGGAATCATCGAGATCTTCGGAAAAGCTTATATTTCTTCCCAGGTTGCAGATGCGATCGTATTTGCAGTCCTGATCGTCGTGCTTCTTGTAAAACCTACCGGACTGTTCGGCAAGAACATCCAGGAGAAAGTGTAAGGTGGCCGATATGAAGAATATGAAAAACAAAACAACAAAAAATAACATGATCAACTATGGAATTGTCATTGTGCTCTTTGTGATCGTACAGGCACTTTCCTCAACTGGAAATCTTTCCAGACTTCTTATGGGACTTCTTGTTCCCCTTTGTGTTTATACCATTGCATCAGTTTCCCTGAACCTGGTAGTCGGTTTTTCCGGTGAGCTGAGCCTTGGACATGCGGGCTTCATGTGCGTGGGAGCTTTTTCCAGTGCCCTGTTTTCACAGGTTGCTGCAGACTCCATTCCGCAGGTTCCTCGCTTTATCCTTGCAATCCTTGTAGGTGCGGCAGTTGCAGCACTGTTCGGTGTGATCATCGGTATTCCGGTACTTCGTCTCCGCGGTGACTACCTGGCTATTGTTACACTGGCTTTTGGTGAGATCATCAAGAACCTGATCAATGTACTTTACATTGGCGTGGATGACAAAGGACTTCACGTTGCAACCAGTGCAGCCGGTCTTCATCTGGAAGCCGGCGGAAAGCAGATTCTCAAAGGTGCCCTTGGTATTTCGGGAACAGCAACTCTTTATAAAGATATCAAGAATTACTTTTTCCTGATCGGCGTGATCCTGCTTCTTCTCACATTGTTTATTGTACAGAACCTTGTAAACTCCAGAAGCGGACGTGCTATTATGTCAACCAGGGACAACCGTATTGCAGCGGAGTCTGTAGGAATCAATATCACCAGATATAAGCTGCTGGCATTTACCATTTCTGCAGCCCTTGCAGGAGTTGCAGGTGTGCTGTATGCACATAACCTTTCTCTTCTTAAGGTTTCTGTATTCGATTACAATATGTCCATTCTGGTACTTGTGTATGTAGTGCTTGGAGGAATCGGAAATATCAGAGGATCTATCATTGCAACAATTATCCTCTATGCACTGCCTGAGCTTCTCCGTGGATTCGCAAACTACCGTATGCTGATCTACGCAATCGTGCTGATCATCATGATGCTCTTTAACTGGGCACCTGCAGCAAGAGACTGGAGAGCGCGCATGGTAGAGAAATTTAAAGGCAAAAAAGCGAAAAAGGAGGTGGCCTGATCATGGCAATGCTGGAAGTAAATAATCTGTCTATCCAGTTCGGCGGTCTTCGTGCTGTTGACGGCTTTAACATGACCATTGAGAAAGGACAGCTCTATGGACTGATCGGACCGAACGGTGCCGGTAAGACAACGGTGTTCAACCTTCTCACAGGCGTATACAAGCCAACAGAGGGAATCATTAAACTGGACGGCCAGGACATTACAGGAAAAAGCACCATCGAGATCAACAAGGCCGGAATCGCAAGAACTTTCCAGAATATCCGTCTTTTCAAGGATATGCCGGTTCTTGACAATGTAAAAGTAGGACTTCACAATCATCATCCATACTCCACACTGACCGGAATCTTAAGACTGCCGAAATATTATAAGGTAGAAAAAGAGATGAACGAACGTGCCATGGAGATCCTGAAGGTCTTTGACCTGGATAAGGAAGCAGACACTCTGGCAGGCAACCTGCCTTATGGTAAACAGCGTAAGCTGGAGATCGCCAGAGCCCTTGCCACAGATCCGAAGCTTCTTCTTCTGGATGAGCCGGCAGCCGGCATGAACCCAAATGAGACGCAGGAGCTGATGGATACCATCCGTTTTGTGCGGGAGCATTTTGATATGACAGTCCTTCTGATCGAGCATGACATGAAACTGGTCGGTGGTATCTGTGAGGAACTGACGGTTCTGAATTTCGGTCAGGTACTGATCCAGGGTGAGACATCTGCAGTACTGAAAGACCCGACTGTTATCACTGCATATCTGGGAGAGTAAGGAGGAACGAGACAATGGCAATGTTGGAAGTAAAGGACCTCCAGGTCTACTATGGTGTGATCCAGGCTCTGAAGGGAATTTCTTTTCATGTAAATCAGGGAGAGGTTATTGCGCTGATCGGTGCCAATGGTGCCGGAAAGACAACCACACTTCAGACACTTACCGGAATTCTTTCTCCGAAGTCCGGAAGCATTGTGTTTGAGGGAAAAGACCTCACAAGAACACCGGCCCATAAGATCGTAGAGATGGGTATGGCACACGTTCCGGAAGGAAGACGAGTATTTGCGGATATGTCCGTTTATGAGAATCTTCTTCTTGGAGCCTATACAAGAAAAGACAAGGCAGAGATTGCAGAGAGCCTTGCCGGTGTATACAAGAGATTCCCTCGTCTGGAAGAACGTAAAGGACAGCGTGCAGGAACACTTTCCGGTGGTGAGCAGCAGATGCTTGCCATGGGCCGTGCGCTGATGAGCAAACCGAGGATCATTCTGATGGATGAGCCGTCCATGGGTCTGTCACCGATCTTTGTAAATGAGATCTTTGATATCATCCGTGAGGTAAGCGAGAGCGGCACAACCGTACTTCTTGTTGAGCAGAATGCGAAGAAAGCACTTTCCATTGCGGACCGTGCTTACGTTCTTGAGACAGGAAGCATCACCATGGACGGAAAGGCCGAGGATCTTCTGAACGATGAAGCGGTTCAGAAGGCATATCTTGGAGAGTAGGAGGAAAGACATGGATAATTTCGTAATTACCATTGCAAGACAGTATGGAAGTGGCGGACGTACCATCGGAGAGGAGCTTGCAAAGAAATTAGGGATTTCTTACTATGACAAGGATATCATCCGCATGGCATCTGAGGAGAGCGGCATTCATGAGCAGCTTTTTGGAAGGGCAGATGAAAATGTCAGCACAAAGCAGAGATTTTTTGCAAAGTCCGGAATCTACAAGGGTGAGCTGATCCCGCCTCAGAGCAAGGATTTCACATCCGATGAGAACCTGTTCAATTATCAGGCAAAAATCATCCGCCAGCTGGCAGAGACAGAGTCCTGTGTGATCATCGGACGTTGTGCAAACATGATCCTGAAAGACTATTCCAATGTTCTCCGTGTGTTTGTTTACGGAGACTGGGATTTTCGTATCTGCGAGGCAAGCAAGAAGCTCAGCGGAACCACAAAGGACATTGAGAAATTCATGCATAAAGATGACAAGCGCAAGGAAGATTTCTGCAAACGTTTCATGGGAGTTGACTGGGCAGATATGACGAAATACAATCTGTGCCTGGATAACGGTACCCTTGGCTATAAAAAATGCGTGGAAGAGATCGAGAGTGCACTTGAGATCCTGAAGAAATAAAAAGAAATTGCAGAGAATATTCCCCGGGGAAAGAACGATAAGAAGTCTTTTCCCGGGGATTTTTTCATATATTGTGGAAAAGTATGTTTGATCCGGCGGGAGATATGGATAAGAGAAAAAAATATTTCCGGGCAGTGACAGTGGCAGTACTGCTGGTCGTACTCAGTGGATATGGGAAAATTTCAGACCGTACGTTTCGGGTGCAGATGGCCAGAATGATCGCCAGTGAGGGAATGCTCCGGCTGGTGGAAGCACAGTACGGACAAAAAGCAGCAGAACCCGTGGCCAAGACGATATCTGACAGGAGTGAAACGGAGGACCGTCCCAGGGCCGCACTCACCTTTGATGACGGGCCTCACGTAACCTATACCCCCATGCTTCTGGACGGCCTTCGGCAGAGAGGGATCCATGCCACATTTTTTCTTATGGGAAAAAATATCGAGGGAAAAGAAGATATTGTAAAACAGATGCAGAAAGACGGTCATCTCATCGGCAATCACACCTACGACCATGTACAGCTGGATAAGCTGCCCGGTGACCAGGCCTGCCAGCAGATTTTAAAGACAAATAATGAGATCTATGAGATCACAGGAGAGTATCCCCTGTATCTCCGTCCGCCTTATGGAGCTTGGCCCAAAAATCTGGAACTCTGTGTGACCATGCTGCCGGTATTCTGGGATGTGGACACCCTGGACTGGAAATCAAAAAACGTCCAGTCTGTGGAGAATATCGTAAAAAGAGAAGTGAAGGATGGCTCCATTATTCTGATGCATGACAGTTTTCCTACTTCAGTGGAAGCAGCCCTGGAGATTGTGGATATGCTGACAGAGGAGGGGTATGACCTGGTGACTGCGGATGAACTGCTGGTGACGTGAATGGCTGCTTGGACAGAAACAATTGCTTTTTTTTGCGCAAACAGGTAAAATTATAAAAATAAGAATCGATCAGCTGCTAGGAGAGAACCGGCGGCAGTTTTTTACAGAAATTACAGGAGTGAAAACCATGGATTTATTTGAATACGCAAAATCAAAAACGCTGGACCAGGAGTCGCCTCTGGCATCCAGACTGCGCCCCCGGACGCTGGATGAGGTGGTCGGACAGCAGCACATCGTTGGAAAAGACAAATTGCTGTATCGTGCTATCAAGGCAGATAAGCTGACCTCTGTTATCTTTTATGGCCCTCCGGGAACCGGAAAGACCACTCTGGCAAAAGTCATTGCCAATACCACAAGCGCAAGTTTTACCCAGATCAATGCAACCGTAGCAGGCAAGAAAGATATGGAAACAGTTGTAAAACAGGCTCAGGATGATCTTGGCATGTATGGAAAAAAGACCATTCTGTTCATCGATGAGATCCACCGCTTCAACAAGGGCCAGCAGGATTATCTTCTTCCTTTTGTGGAGGACGGAACCATCATCCTGATCGGAGCCACAACGGAGAATCCATATTTTGAGGTAAACGGAGCGCTTCTTTCCAGATCTATCATCTTTGAGCTGAAAGCTCTGGAGATCCCGGAGATAAAAGAACTGATCCTGCGTGCAGTTAATGATCCGGAACGTGGAATGGGAAGCTACGGCGCGGTGATCGAGGAGGATGCCCTGGAATTTCTGGCAGATATGGCAGGAGGAGACGCCAGAAGAGCCTTAAACGCCGTAGAACTGGGAATTCTCACCACACCCCGAGATCCGGACGGTAAGATCCATCTGACCCTTGAGGTGGCTTCTGAGTGCATTCAGAAGCGTGTGGTCCGTTACGACAAGAATGGGGACAACCATTACGATATTATTTCCGCCTTTATCAAGAGCATGCGGGGTTCCGATCCAGATGCGGCAGTCTATTATCTGGCAAAAATGCTCTATGCAGGAGAAGATGTGAAATTTATTGCAAGAAGAATCATGATCCTGGCTTCCGAAGATATTGGAAACGCAGATCCCCAGGCCCTTTGTGTGGCAACGGCAGCAGCACAGGCAGTGGAACGGGTGGGAATGCCGGAATCCCAGATCATTCTTTCCCAGGCAGTAACGTACATGGCCTGTGCACCCAAGAGCAATTCTGCGGTAAATGCCATACAGGAAGCCATGCGCTGCGTGAAGGCGAAGAAGACAACCGTTCCGGTGCATCTGCAGGATGCCCATTACGGCGGCCATGAAAGCCTGGGCCATGGCATTGGATATAAATATGCCCACAATTACCCGAATCATTATGTAAACCAGCAGTATCTGCCGTCAGAGATCGAAGGAGAACATTTTTACGAACTCAGTGATATGGGATATGAAAAGAAACTGAAAGAGCATATGAAGAAGATCCACGAAGAAGCGGAATAAGAGAATCTATATGAGAAAAATGGAGGAGCTTTTCAGAGAAGCTCCTCCATTATTTTGTCGTAGACGTTCTGATATTTATAAGGCCAGCTTTCACATACGGACTGGGCCGCAGCAAGATTGGGAACTTTGATGTTGAGATCAACAATACTGACACCGCCTTCGATAATCTGCAGGCGGACAGAGTAACTGCCTTCCTTGGTGGGGTAATAATCCGCAGGAGTGAGAAGATGTTCCTCAATTTTGCAGTGCAGGGAATTGAGATATTCCTCGACTTCTTTCTTAATGTCAGAAGAGAGTTCTCTGGAAAAATATTTCAGCGTATTTTTTCCTTCTTCAGTCAGTCGGTAATACGTGCGGTTGGACTGGGAAGACATTTCCACAAGATCTGCCTCCACCAGTTCGGAAACAGCCTGCTGAAGCTGAAAATAATTGGTATATTTCCGGTCCAGGATAAAATCTGTGATCTGTGAGTTAGTGAGATCCCCTTCGGAATTCTGAAGCATGTATAAAATGATAAGTTTGTAGGTTGTAAAAGGTGATGCCATAAGAATCCTCCTTTTTACTGGCTTTTTGAAAGAATCTCAAGGGCTTTTCCCTGAAAACTTTCTTTTTCTTTCATCCGGTGATGAAGAAGATTTAAAACTTCTCGTTTGCGGCTGGCCCATAAAGGTGCGATCAGCAGATCCTTCGGTCCGTCGCCGGTGACCCGGTGGATCACGATATCCGGTCTGAGATGTTCCAGACAGTCAATGACAAGGTTCAGATACTCGTCCCGTTCATAAGTGCGGAAAAGACCGGCTTCATGATCAGCGGCAAGATCTGTACCACGCAGTACATGAAGAAGCTGCAGCTTGATCCCCTGGATATCCATGGCGTTCAGATAAGCCATTGTTTCCAGGATATCCTTCCGGCTTTCGCCGGGAAGCCCTAGGATGGTGTGGACGATCACTTCGATGCCGCCTGCGCGGAGATTTTTCACTGCGGTATCAAAACAGGACAGTGGATAGCCGCGCCGTATATATCTGGCGGTATCTTCATGGATAGTCTGGAGTCCTAGCTCCACCCACACCGGTTTGATCTGGTTCAGGGAATCAAGAAGCTCCAGTACATCATCTCCCAGACAGTCCGGTCTGGTACCAATGGACAGTGCCACGATATCCGGATGGGAGATGGCTTCTGTGAAGATCTTACGCAGGTGTTCCACAGGAGCATATGTGTTTGTATATGCCTGAAAATAGGCGATATATTTATGAATCGGGCGTTTGGAAGAGAGACTTTTAATCTGTGTGTTGATCTGCTCTGTAATGGAAAGAGCGGCGTTTGCTGCAAAATCTCCGCTTCCGCCCTGGCTGCAGAAGATGCAGCCTTTTTTGCCCAGGGTGCCGTCACGGTTGGGACAGGACATGCCGCCGTTTAATGCAACCCGGTAGACCTTTTCGCCGTATCGCTCCCGGAGCATATAGTCCAGAGAGTGATAAGGCTTGTCATTCCAGCGTTTCATTATACCTCTTTCGGTTCGTTTTTCTCTTCGACGTTTTCTTCGTCTTCATCTTTCGGTATATAGTTATCGAAGATCTTTACGAAGATCTTTGATTTCCAGTAGGCCAGCGTGGAAAATCCCATCAGAATAAAAAGCATGATCAGGATGGATGTAAACTGTGCGTAGCTCACATAAGCAAAAAGCCACATCAGAAGGAGCGGAGACGCAGAGATCACAAGCATCAAAAGTGTCAGCGGAAGATGGCGGACGGACATTAGGAATGCATTTACAAAGGTATTCTTGACGGAATTAAAAAATTTGGAAAGGATCGGATAAATGTACAGAAGGATCATCGCATAGATCAGTGCAAATGCAATGAACAGACTGAAAAGTCCTTTGTACATAGCTCCGCTTCCGGCTCTGGCGATCCGAAGATCGATAAACAGAACAGCAGCGGTGAGGAGCATGATGATATTGATGATGGTCGCCTGTTTGAAGTTCTGTTTGAATGAGCGGAAAAAGCTACGGACAATATAAGATTCTTCGTCTCTTGCCATCTTCAGTGTGACATAGTAGAGAGCTGTTATGGAGGCGCCTGCGGTGACGATCGGAATACAGCAGAGGATGCACAGAAAATTCAGAAGAAGCAGGTCTGCTACGCGTCCCATGAACACGAAGAATTTGTTGTCCATGTTGAAAAAACGATTCATTTGATAAGTCTCCTTTTCTTTTGGATATTATTTTAAGTATACCCAATCACAGCAGAAAAAGCAAATCCCAAATGTTTTCCGGGGCAGTGAAAATGGGAAAATCATGTGTCCGCCATAGAAAGACAAAATAGCGAAATAGTTTATTAAATTTCCCTAAAATGCTTGCTTATCACGATTTAGAGTGTTAAAATATCAGTATTGTATCAAACGAAAATTATGTATTTTAAAGGAGCGTAACAATGAGCAAAAAAATCAGGACGGAGGCTGTGGATCATCTGTTTGAAGCGATCCTGTGCCTGAAGGACAAGGAAGAGTGTTATACATTTTTCGAGGATGTGTGCACCATCAATGAGCTGCTTTCTTTATCTCAGCGCTTCGAGGTAGCCAAGATGCTTACCGATAAGCGTACATACCTTGATATTTCCGAGAAGACAGGAGCTTCCACAGCTACGATCAGCCGTGTAAACCGTTCCCTGAACTATGGAAATGACGGTTATGAGATGGTATTTGCACGTATGAAGAAGAATAACGAAGAGCAGGGTGGCGAAGCAGAATAGGACTTATGCCCATGCCGTGAATGATAACGGATAATGCTATAACGTAAAAAGAGACAGGCGATCATGCGTCTGTCTCTTTTCTTCATGCGCCTGGCGGCACACGTTTCCGACCGGATGTAAGAGCCGGATATTATTTGCCTTTTTTTGAGGAATCGGTATCTTTTGGAGAATTCATGTGGTCGATCATATTTTCGATGATCATTTTTTTCATGTATACGTCGAAGCTCAGCAGGCAGATAAAAGAAAACTGATGAAGGAATTCCTTATCTTCCGGATCAGCATCTTCGAATATTTCTCCGGCGCTTTTGAACCGGCGCATGAGATCTTTTTCCAGGTAACGGATCTGAGTCTGTTCCATACTGAAAACTTCCTGATAGATATAAGTCATATCTTTCTCAGTCATGGATTTGAAATATTTATCCGTGATCGGCCCGAGAAGAGTCTGGATGTCACTGATGGAGAGAATATTCTTAAAATAGTAAATAAAGATCAGCATCAGCAGATGTTCCCGGGAGTAGCGTTTCTTCTCCGGCGGGGGGAGAAGCTTATTCTTGGCGTAGTTGTTGATCATGGTCTTGGTCAGGATCTTGTCATCCTCGTGACGTTTGGTGGAAGCGAGATTTTCTTCCATGAAAGTAGTGACCTGATCCATGTAAAGATCGATGTTTGGGATTTCATCTGGTTTTATATAATCAAGCTCAGCAATTTTCGCAAAAATGCTGCTCATCATCTCTTTTTCGTTTCTTGTCATCACATTATCACCTCTGCTCCCTATTATATAG
>SKEF01000283.1_pt1 | contig 53601 bp, 34 predicted proteins | sample 4826691 | NCBI WGS metagenome assembly SKEF01 (sample SAMN11008816, study PRJNA524170) | human gut metagenome | biome: Human fecal sample; material: Feces; isolation source: fecal sample from pouch patient p23, p27 | host: Homo sapiens | place: Israel: Tel-Aviv | collected 2016-08-24
GGTCTCCTCGGCAGCCGGGGTGCCCCCGCCGGTGTCCTCCTGCACGGTCACCGGCTCGTCCGCGCGGTGTACCCACGCCATGCGGGTGTTGGCCGCACCCAGCAGCGTGACGGAATCCGCCGCGCCGGGCAGCCAGGCCGCCGCGGCCGTGTTGGCGGCGTAGCTCGTATCGCGCATTGCGCCGATCAGGTCCTTCGTGCCGTCCTGATAAACGGGCAGGTAGGGCGTCTCGGTGCCGTCGGCCAGCAGCAGATGTCCGCTGCTGCTCAGCTTGGCTGTGTAGCTCGTCTTGCTGCCGGTCTCGGTCCTGGCACTGTCGGCGTAGGTCACGGTGTCGGTGACCTCGTTGACGATGGGGGCCGAGCCCGCGTTGCTGACGCCGGAGTCCTCGGCACTCTCGTTGACCTGGCTTGCCTGGACGATCTTCTCTTTAACGGCCTTGACGTCCGCCTTGTAGACGACCTTTTCTTTGACTGTCACGGTCTGGGCCTCGGGCTGCGTGTAGCCCTCGATGGGCTGGACCGCCAGCGTGTAGTCGCCGGGGGTCACGTCCTCGGCCAGTGCGGTGCCGGTCTCGGTATCCAGCTCGTAATCCGTGGCATTTCCCTTGGCGTCGGTCAGTGTGATGGTTGCCGCCACGCCCAGCAGCGGGGTCTTTTCGTCCTCGGCGTCATCCTCCTTCGCGCTTTTGGACGGCGTCGGGGACGGCGAGGCGGACGCATCGGGCGTGGGGCTGGGCTCGGGGGCGTTCTCGACGTAGAGCGTCACACCGACGTCCTGCTGGATGACGCTGGCCTCCATCGTCAGCGGCTTGTCCGGCTCCGGCGTGGGGCTCGGCGTCGGGGAAGGGGTCGGCGTGGCCGCCGCCTCGGGGGTGGCCGTCACGATGGGCGTGGGGCTGGGCTCGGGCGCGGAGAGCGGACCGACGCTGGCCGCAAACGCGCCCAGGCCGATGCTGGCGGTCAGCACCACCGCCGTGCCGCCCGCGGCCAGCTTATACAGCGGCAGCCGCGCAAAGGTGCTGCCGGAGAAATACCGCATGGGGTTCTTTTTATTAAACATTCCTGTTCCTCACAGTTAAAAAGCGATAAACTATTACAAAATGAATCATACCACGAAAAAAGCCCCCGCCGCAAGTGGGCAAGGGTGGAAAATCGCACAGAAAAACGCCGAAATTTTCAACATCCATAGGGTCTGTTTGTGGATAATTGTGACACCGCGGACACAACTTTCCGGGCATCTAGTGGTCGCGGCTGCCGTCAGGTGCCAGCAGTTGTGTTGGGCAAAAATTCCTCCACCAATAAATCGACACACGCACCGCAGCTGCGCTCCGGCCCCGCAAGAAACGGCCAGCGCCCGGTCAGCGGGTCGTAGAGGTGGCTGTACCCCGCAAAAATTTCGCTTTTGTACTGTTTATTATAGAAGAATAGCACCATGCTTGCAAGCCGGCTGCCTTCCCACGCGGGGGGCTTAGGGGACTGGATTTTTACGTTGGATTTGCTATAATAAGCGTAAAGGATGCAGGGGCGGATGCAGGCATCGACCCCTGCAGCAAACGGAGGGCAATACAACAGGAATGTTTAATAAGAGGTAAACACCATGCAATACGTCAATTTCGGCACCACAGGCTTACAAATCTCCCGCCTTGGGTTTGGCGGCATTCCCATTCAGCGCATCGACCAGCCCGGCACGCGGGAGCTGCTGATCGCCGCGCATAAGGCGGGCATCAATTACATCGACACCGCCCGCGCCTACACGGTCAGCGAGGCATGGATCGGCCAGTCGCTGGAGGAGGCCGGGCTGCGGGATGACTTCATTCTGGCGACCAAATGCCGCGCACTGACCAAAGCCGACATGGAGGCCGAGATCGCCACGAGCCTGAAAAACCTGCGCACCGACCACATCGAGCTGTTCCAGTTCCACAACCCGAGCCTCGACGGCCTGAAAACCATTCTGGCGCCCGGCGGCGCAATGGAGGCGCTGCTCGAGGCAAAGGCCAAGGGTATCGTCGGGCATATCGGCATCACGGCGCACCTGGCCGCTGTGTTTGAGGCCGCGCTGGACATCCCCGAGATCGAGACGATCATGTTCCCGTACAACATCGTGGAGCAGCAGGGCAGGGAGCTGATCGACCGCTGCGCCGCGGCGGGCAAGGGCTTTATCGACATGAAGCCGCTGGCGGGTGGTGCCATTGAGGATGGCCGCCTGGCACTGCGGTACGTGCTGTCCAACCCGGCAGTCACGGTGTCCATCCCCGGCATGGCGACGGTGGAGGAGCTGAACGCCAACGTGGCGGGCGCGGCCAACACCGCCCCGCTCACGCCCGAGGAGGAGGCCGCCTGCCAGAAGGTGCGCGACGCGCTGGGCACCCAGTTCTGCCGCCGCTGCAACTATTGTGCGCCCTGCACGGTGGGGATTTCCATCCCCAGTGTGTTCCTGTTCCAGGGGTACCTGAACCGCTACGGCCTGCAGCAGTGGGGCCGCGAGCGCTATGCGACGCTGCAGACCAAGGCCGGTGCCTGCATCCGGTGCGGTGCCTGTGAGCCGCGCTGCCCGTACAACCTGCCGATCCGGCAGATGATGCAGAAGGCCGCGGAGGATTTTGGGGAGTAAGGGTAGATAAAACAAGGCGTAGGGGCGGATTCCATATCCGCCCGTGGGGACTTTCGCAGCCACAAGCTGCCCGGGCGCATATAGAATGCGCCCTTACAGGGTCAACAGAATAAAGCGGCCTTCCCATTACAGCACATTTGCCGGTAAGCCGCGGGCCGGGCATGCCCGGCCCCTACCGGGTTACAGCCCGTAAATGGGCAATCAGGATGAACTCTGCCCGCATCAGTCCGCTTCGCGGCCAGCTTCCCCCACGGGGGAAGCCTTTTTTTGTTTCTGAATATTGTTTTTTGCTAGGCGAACGTGTATAATTTAATCTGTATAATTTTGTGCAATAATGTGAGGAATGAGTGCTATGCTTTCCGACCCCCAGCTGCATTATCTTGATAACGCCGCCACGTCCCGGGTGGACCCGGCGGTGGCGCAGGCCGTCAGCGAGGCGCTGACTGAGCTTTGGGCCAACCCCAGCAGCCTGTATGACCCCGCCGTTGCCGCGCAGGATGCCATTGCCGCGGCCCGCGCCCGCGTGGCCAAAACGCTGCACTGCCGCAGCGATGAAATCTACTTCACGGCCTGCGGCAGTGAGGGCAACAACATGGCCGTGACCGGCGCGGCCCGCCCGCGTAAGCACTGGGGCAATAAGATCGTCGTCACGGGCTTTGAACACCCCAGCGTGCAGCGCCCCATCCGCGCGTTGAAGGACGAAGGCTTCACCGTCGTCGAGGTCATGCCCGGGGCGGACGGACGCATTGACACGCAGAAATTCCTGGCCGAGATCGACAAAAACACGGTGCTGGCCGCCTGCATGGCCGTCAACAACGAGACCGGCGCCGTGCAGGACATCGCGGCGCTGGGCAAGGGCATCAAGGCGCGCAACAGCCGCACCCACTTCCATGTGGACGCCGTGCAGGCGTGGCTGCGCATGCCCATCGACCTGCAGAAATGGCGCGAGGTCGATACGCTCTCCGTCTCCGGCCACAAGGTCCACGCGCCCAAGGGCGTCGGCGCACTGTTCATCCGGGACAGCCAGCGCCAGACGCTCAAACCGCCCTATCTCGGCGGCCATCAGGAGCGCGGCCTGCGCCCCGGCACCGAGAACACGCCCTACATTGTGGGTCTCGGCGTGGCCGCCGCGCAGGGCCAGCAGAAGTTGCGCCCCCGCATTGCACACATTGCCGCGCTGAATCGGCAGCTGCGCGCGGGGCTTGAAGAATTGGACGGCATCACGCTCAATTCGCCCGACGACGCGGTGGGGGAGATCGTGAATTTCTCCACCGGCTGCATCAACAGCCAGACCTTCATCAACTACCTGAATACCCGCGCGGTCTATGTCTCGGGCGGCTCTGCCTGCGACAAGGGCGAGCCGAGCCACACCCTGCTGGCCATGGGCTGCGCCGACCTGACCGTCCGCACCGCCCTGCGCGTGAGCTTCTGCGCCGATAACACCGCCGAGGACGTGGACGCGCTGCTGGCGGGGCTGCGGGATGGATTACAGGAATTGCAGCATATTTGAACGGCTGCCGACGGCGGCCTGAGGGCAGGCCGCCCTACGTACCCCTTTTCGAGCAAATCGTAGGGCGGGGTGCCCTCACCCCGCCGCAGGCAGTAGGGGCGGGACATGTCCCGCCCGCAGCCTTCCCGTTACAGCGTGTTTGCCGTAAAGCTGCGGGCCGGGCATGCCCGGCCCCTACTGCGGCACATCCATTTTGAAAGGAACCATTTTATGAAAGAACTCATCCTCGCCTATCAGGGCGAAATGACGCTGAAGGGCCTGAACCGCGGCAAGTTTGAGGCGCGGCTGGCCAAGACCATCCGCTGGCGGCTGGAGCCGCTGGGCAAGTTCAAGGTCTATCAGGCCCAGAGCACCGTTTTCATCGAGCCGAAGGAGGACGGCCTCGACATGGACGAGGCGTTCCGCCGCGTGTCCCATGTGTTCGGTATCGTGAAGCTGAGCCGCGCCGTCGAGTGCCCGAAGGACTTTGCCGCAATATGCGAGACCGCCGAGGCGTATCTCGGCGAGACGCTGCGCGGCATCCGCACCTTCAAGGTCGAGGCTAAGCGCGCCGACAAGACTTACCCGATGAAGAGCCCCGAGATCTGCCGCGAGCTGGGTGCCTATCTGCTGGACAAGCACCATCATCTGCGCGTCGACGTGCATAACCCGCAGCTGGAGATCATGGTGGAAATTCGCGACTACGCCGCCTATGTCCACGGCCCCAAGGTCGAGGCCGCGGGCGGTCTGCCCGTCGGCACGAGCGGGCGCGCGCTGAACCTGCTGTCCGGCGGCATCGACAGCCCCGTCGCCGCGTGGTGCATGGCCCGCCGCGGTTTGGCGCTGCACCACATCCACTTTGCCAGCCCGCCGTACACGAGCCTGCGCGCCAAGCTGAAAGTGCGCGACCTGGCTCGCGAGCTGGTCGAGTACACCGGCAACTGCACGCTGTTCGTCGTGCCCTACACGAAGCCGCAGGAGTATATCCGTGACAACGCGCCCGACGTGCTGTTCACGGTTCTGATGCGCCGCAGCATGCTGCGCATTGCCAATCAGGTGGCGAAAAAGCTCGAGCTGCAGGCCCTCATCACCGGCGAGAGCCTGGCTCAGGTCGCCAGCCAGACCATGGCCGCTCTGGCCTGCACAGACCAGGCACAGGACCTGCCCGTGCTGCGCCCCTGCATCGGCATGGACAAGATCGAGATCATCAATATTTCGCGTAAGATCGGTACATTTGAGACGTCCATCGAGCCGTATGAGGACTGCTGCACGATCTTTACCCCGCCGCACCCCAAGACGAACCCGACGCTGGAGGAGATCCTGGCCGCCGAGGCCGCTATGCCCGGCCTGGCCGCGCTGGAAGCCGAGGCCGCCGAGAACGTCGAGAAAATCTATATCCGCATGGGAGATGACGAGCTGCTGTGACTGCTGAAATTATCTGCGTAGGCACGGAGCTTCTGCTGGGCGACATCCTGAACACCAACGCGCAGTTTTTAAGCCGCGAGCTGGCCGAACTGGGTATCAGCGTGATGCACCAGCATGTCATCGGCGATAACCCCGCCCGCCTGAAGGAGCTGGTTTTGCAGGCGAAAAGCCGCAGCGACCTGCTCGTCTTTTCGGGCGGTCTCGGCCCCACCGAGGACGATTTGACGAAGGAGACCGTGGCCGAGGCGTTTGGCGATACGCTGGCCTTTGACGAGGGCGAGTGGCAGAAGATCATCGACTTTTTCGCCCGGACAAACAGACGCCCCACGCCGAACAACCGCAAGCAGGCCATGTGCCCGACGGTGGGCCACAAGCTCATCAATGACCACGGCACGGCCCCCGGCGCGTGGTTTGAGGACGCCGACGGCCACTGCGCCGCGCTGATGCCCGGCGTCCCGCGGGAGATGAAGGCCATGTGGGCCGAGCAGGTCCGCCCGATTCTGCTGAAACGGCAAAACTGCACGATCCACAGCCGCACGCTGCGGGTGCTGGGCGGCGAGAGCGCCATTGCCAGCAAGGTCGCGCCGCTGTTTGAGGCCGCGAACCCCACCGCCGCCATCTACTGCAAGACCGGCGAGTGCGAGATCCGCGTGACGGCCCGCGAGGCCACCGAGCAGGCCGCCGAGGCCGCCTGCAATGCCCGCATTGCGGAGTTCAAAGAGATTCTCGGCGCAGCCGCCTACGATGTGGACGTGCCCGCGCTGGAATACACGGTGGTACGCGCTTTGCGGGAGCACGGCTTGCACGCCGCCGCGGCGGAGAGCTGCACCGGCGGCATGATCGCCGAGCGGCTGACGAACGTGCCCGGCTCCAGCGAGGTGTTCGGCTACGGCTTTGTCACCTACGCCGAGGCCGCCAAGCAAAAGCTGCTGGGTGTGGATGCGGCTGTCATTGAAAAGTACAACGTCGTGTCCGGCCCCGTGGCCGCAGCCATGGCCTTTGGCGCTGCCCGGGAATCCGGTGCAGAGCTGGCCGTGGGCATCACGGGATTGGCCGGACCCGGCGGCGCACTGCCCGGCAAGCCGGTGGGTACGATCTATCTGGCCGGTGCCGACACCCGCACGGACACGGGGTATTTAATGCGCCTGACCCTGGGCGGCTATCAGGACCGCCAGATCATCCGCACCCGCGCCGCCCTGTACGCGCTGGATATGCTCCGCCGCATGGTGCTGGGCCTCGATGTACCGGACAGCGTGCGTTTCACGCCGGAGACGGCGGACAGAGAACTGGATATATAAAGCCCCAAGCGAAGGCTGGACTGTCGAAAAAGTGCATTGTAGGGGCGAGCACTGCTCGCCCGTGCCCGTTTGCCTTGTGAGAGGCTTTCCCACAAAGGCGCTGCAGCGCCAAGTCGGCGGGCGGACAATGTCCGCCCCTACATTCTCTATAGGGCAAAGTCAATGCTTTTCGACACACGGCAGCAAAACCGTAGGGGCGCATTCTATATGCGCCCGGCCCGTTTGCGGCTGTAGAAAGCTTCCCCGGGCGGATATGGAATCCGCCCCTACGGACAAGCTCGGCAACATTTCCAAACAAAGAAAGGTTCCACCATGGTCAACACTCAACTGAAAATCCTGCGTGTTTTCGGGCCCACGGGCGCGGAGGTATCCTCCGTGCTGCGGGGCATCCGGGATGATGGCTGCCCCGGCCTGCGTCTGCTGGAACGGGACGGCGAGTTTGCCATCTGTGTGCAGGTCAGCGCCCCCAACCGCGCCATGGCGGAGCAATACTGCGATAAATGGGCCGCGCGGCTGCGCGCCAAGTTCGGCGACGATGTCTTTGCCGAGGGGGAGACCAGCCTGGCCCAGGCCACCCTGGACGCTCTGCTGGAAAAACGCAAGCTGCTGGTTGCCGTGGACGAGCCGACGGGCCGCCTGCTGGGCAGCCTTTTGCAGCCGCTGCCCCACAGCGAGGCCGTCTTTGACTTTGGCACCGAGAGCTACGCCGACCCGCAGAAATCCCGCCGCATCACCGTGCCGGAGCAGCTGCTCCGGCGCTTCCCCGGCGACATTGTGCAGGCCGCAGCGGGCCGTGCGCTGGCCGCGCTGCAGGTCACGGGCGCGGATTACGCTGCCGCCTACATGCCCGCCAGCGTCGGGCAGTGCCCCTTTGTGCTGGTGTGTGACCGCCGCGGCGCGGTGGCCTGCGCCCTGCCGCCCGATATGAACGATACCTTCATCGGCAACCAGATCCTGGACCTGCTGCGCCGCCGTTTGTTCGGCCTGCAGCTGACAGATTCCTGCATCACGTTCCGCCCCGGCCATGACCGGCCGCTGCTCGTTGTGTCGGAGGCCGCCCGGAGCCGCGGCAACACGGTGCGGTTCTCGCTGCGCCGCCGCACGCCGCCCACGCGGGACGCCGACCATACCGCCGATTTTGAGCCGATGCTCGATTTTGACCGGCCCGCGCCGGTCAGCCCGCCGAGCTTCCCGCAGCCGGAGCAGTCTGCCGCGCCCGACCCCGCAGCCCCGCACCGCACGCTGCACCGCCGCGACGCCGCCGCGATGCCGCCCGAGGTCTCCGAACCGACAGGCGTCATCCGCTTTGAAACGGACGCGGACGCGCAGGCAGCGGCCCCGGAGCCGGTCCAGACGTCCGGACCGGAAGCGCCGCGGCACGCCCGCATCCGCCGTGCCCGGCCCGTGGAGCCGACCGCCCCGGCGGACGAAGCACCTCTGCCCGACGTTCCGCAGGGCCGTGCCCCCGCACCGTCGGTGCTGGACGATGACATCCCCGACTTCTCCGCGGATCTTGACCCTGCCGCCATCGCCGCCGCGCAGGCTGCCGATGACGCCGCCGAGGCCGCGGGCAAGAGCGCCAGCGTTGAGGACTTTACCCGCGCTGCGACCCAGCTGTTTGACGCCAGCGCCGTTGAGGAGGCCGCCACAGAAAAGACCGCGCGGAAAACCGACAAAAAGCGCCGCCGCAAGGCCGAAAAGCCCGAGAGTGGGCCGGTGCAGCCCAGCATCAAGAACCGCAGCCTTGAGATCATTGAAAAGAGCGAGCGCCGCCGCAGACGCACCGTTATTCTGGGGCTTGTCGTGCTGGCGCTGGTGCTTGCGCTGGGCGGCGGGGCGCTGTGGCTGTTCCTGCGCTGTGATCTGGGCGCACGCCCCGCGGCCAAAAGCTACGGCACGGCGCTCTACGATACGACCGCCGAGAACTATCTGGGCAAGGCGCTGGAGCGCCGCCCCGGCGTCGTCGGCTATCTGGGCTGGCCCGGGCTGGACGGCGCACTGGTTTACGCCGCCGACACGCCCGCCCCGGAAACGCCCGAGAGCGGCGAGGCACCGTCCATCGTCCGCTTTGCCACGCCCAGTGCACTGGACGCCGCCACCCCCGGCAACACCGTGGTGGAATGCACGGGCAGCGACTACAAGGCGCTGGCCGACGAGGATACGCTCAAACAGAACAGCGGCTTCACGCTGTACACGGCGGGCGGTGTCTACCGCTTCAAGGCCATCGCGGTCTACTATTTTGACCCGTCCGAGCAGGGCGCGGGCGCATTTGACCTGTACGGCAGCACCGACCTGTCGAGCTATTACGACTACCTGACCTTCGTCGCGGGCATTCAGGCCCGCAGCCTGTTCGACACCGGCGTTGACGTGGGTGACGACTCCCGCTTCCTGACCGTGACGACCCACAGTGACGAGAGCGGCGTGCTGCTCTGCATCACGGGGCGGCTGATCCGCGAGGGAGAGGCAGAGCTTTTAAACACCTCGGCCATCGCGGCAGCGGAGGAGCCGCTGCTGACGGCGGCCCAGTATGAGCGCAAGGGCCAGCCGATGCCGACGGTCAGCACGCTGGTGCAGGCCAGTGTGGACCGCTACGCCCAGCAGAGCACCGCCGCCCAGGCCGCCCGCAAGAACGGCGGCACGGGCAGCGACACCGCCGCGGACACGGCGGACCTGGCCCAGCGCGCGGACGACCTGCAGGCCATCACGGACAGCCTGCTGGCCAGCACCGACAAGCTGCTGGCGGGCCTGACCGACGTGGCCGGCTCGACCTCCGCCGCGGAGGCCGACCTGAACAAGGGCGCCGAGGGCAGTCTGCCCGAGCAAACCGTGACGGTGGATCAGATCAAGACCAGCGCCACGCCTGCGCCCACCGAGCCCCCGGCGGATTCCGCCGTCTCCGGTGAGACGACACCCGATCCGACAGCTGCCCCCACCGAGGCTCCTCAGCCCGACAACAGCGGCGCAGGGGAGACCATCAACGTGACGATGAACGGCACGGCCCAGACGATGGATCTGGTGCAGTGCCTGGCCATGGTGGCCCAGAACGAGCTAGGCCCCAACGCACCTGCCGAAGCCTACAAGGCTCAGTGCGTGGCGACCCACTGCTGGATCATCAGCCAGTCGGGCTACCCGTCGGTGCTGGGTGCCGAGCCGGGCGCTGCCGCGCTGGCCGCCGCGCAGGAGGTTGCCCATGTGCTGGTTACCTACAACGGGCAGGTCTGCTTCACGCCGTACTTTGCGTCGGCCAGCACCGGCACGGCCTCCGCTGCCGAGGTCTGGGGCAATGACCGCGCCTGGCTGCAGGCCGTGGACAGCCCGTATGACCAGAGCGTGTCCAGCCACTGGAACACGAACGGCAATTCCAGCGGCACGGCCCGCTTCTCCCGCCAGACGCTGCAGGACCGCATCCGCGATGTGATGGACATTGACCTGTCCGGCGTGGACCCCAACAGCTGGTTCACGATCCAGTCCGCCAACCAGTACGGCTGGGTCGCCAAGATCCAGGTCGGCCCGGACGCGGGCGTCGGCACCGTCAGCGGGCGCTGGTTCCGCGAGAATCTGCTGGCCCGCCAGAGCGTTGACGGGCGCAGCCTGCGCAGCCAGTGCTTCACGGTCAGCTACAACGCCGATCTGGACTGCTTTATCTTTGATGTCTACGGCTACGGCCACGGCTGCGGCATGAGCCAGTGGGGTGCCATCGGCTACGCCCGCAACGGCTGGGGCTATCAGGATATTCTGACGCATTATTTCGTTGGGACGACGATCACGACGTATTGAGACATAAGAAAAGAGCGTGTGCACAGAAAAGCACACGCTCTTTTTTTGCTGCACGGTAGGGGTCGGCGTCCCCGACGGCCCGCGGGGCCGTTTGCTATAGTAGCAGGTATACCATCTGCCTGTAGGGCGGCATGCCCTCATGCCGCCGCTGCCCGTTTATCACAGCGCCAAGCTTACCCCATCCAGCACCGCCTTTACCAGCACATCCCCGTCATAGGTCAGCTCTAAATGGAAAAACGGTGCGTCCTCCGCCAGCAGCTTGAAAAATATCTTGTCCCCCTGCCAGATCGGAAGATCCTGCACGGCGGCCTTGTCCACCCACTCTAAGCACCCCTCGTCGCAGTCGGTCATCACGCCGGAAAAGTCCGTGCAGGTGTACAGGTGCATCCGCTCGGCGGGCCATGGGTCACAGAAAAAATCCACGATGCCGCGGTAAACCGGCGCGTGCATCGTCAGGCCGGTCTCCTCGCGCACCTCGCGCAGGGCGCAGGCCGGCGCGTCCTCACCCGGTTCAAACTTGCCGCCGACGCCGACCCACTTGTCGTGGTTGACGTCGTTTTTCTTTTTGACGCGGTGCAGCATCAGGTACGCACCGTCCTTTTCAAGATAGCAAAGCGTTGTCTGCAATAGCTCCATAACCAAACTCCTTACATATTTATAGGCACCCCCGCAGATACTACCAGAAAAAACCAGGGGGGATTTTGTATGAGAGAAACCGGAATCGTGCGCCGTATCGACGAATTGGGCCGGGTGGTCATCCCGAAGGAGATTCGGAAAACGCAGCGCATCCGCACCGGAGATTCACTCGAAATTTACACGGACGGCAACGGCGAGGTCATATTTAAAAAGTATTCGCCGCTGGCCGAGCTCGGCGAGCCTGCCGCCGTCTATGCGGACGTGCTGGCCCGGCGGCTGCGCTGCGCCGTGGCCGTCTGTGACCGGGAGCATATCGTCGCCGCCGCCGGAGCGGGCAAGGGCGAGCTGCTCGGCGCACCGCTCCCGCCCGAGATCGAGCCGCTGCTGACCCGGCGCAAGCTCTACACGGCCCCGGCGTCCGCCGCGGAGCGGGAGCCGCTGGGCAGCCGATACCTGCTGTGCGCCGCGCCGATCCTGGTACACGGTGACATCGAAGGCGGCGTGCTGCTGCACGGCACCCTGCGCGAGGCCGCGCCCAACGCCGAGACCGTCCGCGCCGCCGCCACCGCCGCAGAGTTTCTGGCGCGGTGGATGGAGGAGTGAAAAGCAGCGGCAGCGTAGGGGCCGGGCATGCCCGGCCCCTACATATATAATAATAGGGAAACTGCCCAATCCGATTGTGACGAAACTGTTAAACTTACAAAAAATTCGGAAAAACCCTTGACAGTTTGCAAAACGGGGATATAATAAACTTAGCACTCGGAGATAAAGAGTGCTAAACAAACCAACAAAAGCAAACCAAAGGAGATGAGCAGCATGGCCATGGATGCGCGCAAGCAGCGTATACTGGAAGCTATTGTTGCCCTGTATGCCAACGACGGTGAGCCTGTCGGCTCGGGTCTTTTGGCAAACTACTTTGACATGGCACTGTCCAGCGCGACGCTGCGCAATGAGATGGCTGCCCTGACCAAGCTGGGTCTGCTGGAACAGCCCCACACCAGCGCGGGCCGCGTGCCCAGCGCCCAGGGCTACCGCTACTACCTCGATCATCTGATCGACGCGCCAAAGTCCGGCACCCTGCCGGAGAAGGACCGCCGCCGCATTGACGATTTGTTCGCCGCCATGGATGCCGAGCCGGAAAAGCTCGTGCCCGCCGCGACCCGCTGCCTGGCCGATATGACAGGCTGCGCGGCTGCCGCTACCACACCGCAGGCGCCGGATCTCTGCATTGCCCATTTTGAGGTCGTGCAGGTGGGCCGCTACAGCGCCGCAGTGCTGGCCGTGACCAGCGCAGGCGGCGTGCGGACCCGCGTGGCCCGCGTTGACACCGGTCTGACCCGGGACGATGCTGCCAACCTGGCACAGCTGCTCAACCGCGGGCTGACTTTCGTCGCCCCGCAGGATTTAAGCCCGATGCTCATGGCCAGCATGGTGCTGGCCGCAGGACAGCGGCTGGCCCCCGTCATCATGGCGGCACAGGCGCTCGTCACCACCGGCCCGCAGGCCTGTCTGGAGGGCGCGCAGTATCTGGCAAAGATGGCGGACGTCCGCCAGAACCTCGGCACGCTGTTGGAGATCTTCTCCGACAATGAGGCCGCGACGGAGCTCATCCGCCCCGAAGGCAACAAGATCACCGCAACGCTGGGCTGCGACCTTGACCCTGCGATGCCGGGTGCCTGTATCGTCAGCAAGCGGTACTTAGCCGGCGGCGGGCTGACAGGCTCCGTCGCACTGATCGGCTCCACCCGCATGGAGTACGAGCGGCTGCTGCCGATCCTGGACTACTTTGCCGCCAGAATGGGGCAGAGCATGGCCGGGCAGGGCCAATAAACGAAGAAGGAGAGACCCGCAATGAGCCAAGAAGAGAAGAAACAGACCGCCCCGGAGACGGAAGCGGCTGCTGAAAAGCCCGAGACCCCCGCACAGGAGGCCCCTGAAAAAGAGGCCCCCCAGACCGAGGAAAAGAACGAGGGCAAGCACGACTGCAAGCATCACCACCACGAGACCGCGGCCCTGCAGGCCAAGCTGGAGGCGGAGGAAAAGAAAAACGCCGACCTCAAGAACCAGCTGCTCCGCACCGCTGCCGAGTATGACAACTACCGCAAGCGCTCCCAGCGCGAGGCTGACCAGAAGTTCAACGACGGTGTGTCCCACGCCGTGACCCAGATCCTGGGCATCCTGGACACGCTGGACATGGCCGCCAACGCCGCCTGCGCGGACGAGAACTACAAGAAGGGTGTCACGATGACGCTGGACAAGGCCGCCAAGGCTCTGGAAACGCTGCACATCACCGAGATCGAGGCGTTGAACCAGCCGTTTGACCCCAACTTCATGAACGCCGTCCAGCAGGTCCCCGCCGCCGAAGGGCAGGAGAGCGGCAGCGTCGTGCAGGTTTTCCAGAAGGGCTATAAGATCGGTGACAAGATCATCCGCCACGCGATGGTCGTCGTCGCAGAATAACGCACCGCTTACTTGCCTCCCCTTGCAGGGGAGGTGCCCGCAGGGCGGAGGGGTAGAGCCTTCCGGAAGGTTCGCTCCCTCAGTCGCTGCGGCGACAGCTCCCTCGCCGAGGGAGCCAAGAAAACACGTCGAACCGAATCAAACGATTCGTTTCCATATAAATTGACATTCACTGCATTCAAAGCAAATTTGAAGGGAGTTTTATTTATGAGCAAGATCATCGGTATTGACTTAGGTACTACCAATAGCTGCGTCGCCGTTATGGAAGGCGGCGAGCCCGTCGTCATCGCGAACGCCGAAGGCGCCCGCACCACCCCGTCTGTCGTCGGCTTCACCAAGACCGGCGAGCGTCTGGTCGGCCAGGTCGCAAAGCGCCAGGCCATCACCAACCCCGAGAACACGATTTCTTCCATCAAGCGTAAGATGGGCACGGCTGAAAAGGTCCATGCCGGCGGCAAGGACTATACCCCCGAGGAGATCAGCGCTATGGTCCTCTCCAAGCTGAAGGCTGACGCCGAGGCTTATCTGGGCGAGCCTGTCACCGAGGCCGTCATCACCGTCCCCGCCTACTTCAACGACAGCCAGCGTCAGGCCACCAAGAACGCCGGTACCATCGCCGGTCTGAACGTCAAGCGTATCATCAACGAGCCTACGGCTGCTTCTCTGGCTTACGGCATCGATAAGGAAGCCGACCAGAAGATCATGGTCTACGACCTCGGCGGCGGTACGTTCGATGTCTCCATCATCGAGATGGGCGACGGCGTTACCGAAGTTCTGGCTACCAACGGTGATACCCACCTGGGCGGCGATGACTTCGACCAGCGCATCATCGACTGGATGGCCGAGGACTTCCAGCGCGAGAACAACATCGACCTGCGCAAGGACAAGATGGCTGCCCAGCGCCTGAAGGAGGCTGCCGAGAAGGCCAAGATCGAGCTGTCCAGCGCGACCACGACCAACATCAACCTGCCCTTCATCACCGCGGACGCCAACGGCCCCAAGCATCTGGACATGACGCTGACCCGCGCTAAGTTCAATGAGCTGACCGCTGATCTGGTCGAGCGCACCATGACCCCCGTCCGCAAGGCTCTGGCCGATGCCGGCCTGAAGGCTTCCGACCTGGCCAAGGTCCTGATGGTCGGCGGCTCCACCCGTATCCCTGCCGTCTACGACGCTGTCAAGAAGGAACTGGGCTGCGAGCCGTTCAAGGGCATCAACCCCGATGAGTGCGTTGCTGTCGGCGCTGCCATCCAGGGCGGCGTTCTGCAGGGCGACGTCAAGGGTCTGCTGCTGCTCGACGTTACCCCGCTGAGCCTGGGCATTGAGACTCTGGGCGGCGTCTGCACCAAGATCATTGACCGCAACACCACCATCCCTACCAAGAAGAGCCAGATCTTCTCCACTGCGGCTGATAACCAGCCCAGCGTTGAGGTCAACGTCCTGCAGGGCGAGCGTGAGTTTGCCCGCGACAACAAGAGCCTCGGAACCTTCCATCTGGACGGCATCGCTCCGGCTCCCCGCGGCGTGCCGCAGATCGAGGTCACCTTCGATATTGATGCCAACGGTATCGTTCACGTCAGCGCGAAGGACCTGGGCACCGGCAAGGAGCAGAGCATCACGATCACTGCTTCCACTAACATGAGCAAGGACGACATCGACAAGGCTGTCAAGGATGCCGAGCAGTATGCCGCCGAGGATAAGAAGCGCCGCGAGGAAGTCGATGTGCGCAACAACGCCGACCAGATGGTGTTCCAGACCGAGAAGGCACTGGGCGAGTTCGGTGACAAGGTTTCCGCCGAGGAAAAGAGCGAGGTCGAGACCAAGCTGTCTGCCCTGAAGGAAGCCCTGAAGTCCGGCAGCGTTGATGACATCAAGGCAAAGCAGGATGACCTGCAGAAGGCCTTCTACGCCATCAGCGAGAAGGTCTACCAGCAGGCCGCCCAGGCACAGGGCCAGCAGCCCGGTGCACAGCCCGGCCCCGATGCCGGTGCGCAGCCGAAGGACGACGGCGCCGTTGACGCCGACTTCCACGAGGTCTAAGCTGTAACAAACCCATAATAAGGCCGCCGCTGGGCAAACCCGGCGGCGGCCCTTGGGGGTTATAGAGAAAGTTAAAATAAAGCCTTCCCCCCCGCGGGGGAAGGTGGCCGTGCGCAGCAAGGCCGGATGAGGGCCAAGCTGCCGGGATTGCCTGTTTGCGGGCAATATCCGGCAGGTCTCACCTCATCAGTCCGCTCCGCGGGCAGCTTCCCCTCAAGGGGAAGCCTTTTCACAACCCATAAATAGAGGGGATAGATTCTATGGCAGAAAAACGTGATTACTACGAGGTGCTGGGGATCGGCAAAAACGCCACCGATGCCGAGATCAAAAGCGCCTACCGCAAGCTGGCCAAAAAGTACCACCCCGACCTGAACCCCGGCGACAAGGACGCCGAGGAAAAGTTCAAGGAGGTCAATGAGGCCAACGATGTTCTTTCCGACCCGAACAAGCGCAAGCGCTATGACCAGTTCGGATTCGCTGGGGTCGATCCCAACTATGGGGCCGGCCAGCCCGGCGGCGGCTACGGTGGCGGCTTTGGCGGCTTCGGCGGCACCGGCGGCGTCGATCTGGGCGACATCTTCGGCGATATTTTCGGCGGCGGCTTTGGCGGCTTCGGCGGCTCGACCCGCTCCAACCCCAACGCGCCGCGCAAGGGCCATGACATTCAGGCCAATGTGATCCTGACTTTTGAGGAGGCCGCCCACGGCTGCGCCAAAAAGGTCACGCTGAACCGTCAGCAGACCTGCCCGGACTGCGGCGGCAACGGCTGTGCGCCCGGCTCCAGCCCCGAGACCTGTACCGAGTGCGGTGGCCGCGGCTATGTCGTGACCCAGCAGCGCACGCCGTTTGGTGTGATGCAGAGCCAGCAGCCCTGCCCGCACTGCGGCGGACGCGGCACCATCATCAAGAACCCCTGCAAGACCTGCCGCGGCACCGGCAAGACCAGTGCCCGCAAGACGCTGGAGGTCAAGATTCCCGCGGGTATCGACGACGACCAGAACATTGCGCTGCGCGGCCAGGGCGACGCCGGTACGAACGGCGGCCCCGCGGGCGACGTGATCGTCCATGTGACGGTCAAGCCCGACGCCGTGTTTGAGCGCGACGGCTACGATGTGTACGTCCGCGTGCCCATTACCTACTCCCAGGCTGTGCTGGGCGCTGAAATTGAGGTCCCCACCGTGGACGGCAAGGTCGCCCAGAAGATTCCCGAGGGCACCCAGAGCGGCACGAAGTTCCGCCTGCGCGGCCAGGGCATCCAGTACCTGAACGGGCGCGGACGCGGTGACCAGTACGTCATTGTGGACGTGGAGATCCCCAAGAAGCTGAACCGCACCCAGCGCGAAGCCCTGAAGGCCTTTGAGGACAGCCTGAAGGACGAGAACTACGAGAAGCGCAAGAGCTTCTTCAAGAACCTGAAGGATCGGTTCATGTCTTAAAGTTTTAAACAGCCCAGCCCCCGCAATGTGGAAAACATTGCGGGGGCTGGGTTTTGTTTTTTATGCTAACGGAAACGGCCACGGCGGCATGAGGGCATGCCGCCCTACAGCCTGTGCGCCTTGCGGCGGCGAAAACGATGCGGGCATCGGCCCCTACGGTTACCATGCCGTTCACTGTAGGGCGGGGTGCCCTCACCCCGCCGCCAGGCAGACATCCACCTCGCGGGTCACCCGTAGGGGTCGGCGTCCCCGACGACCCGTGCCCGCTTCCGGCCAGTAAAAACCGTCCGGGCAATGACACTCACCCCACAAACTCCATCTCCGTATACTCCGTACTCCCGTTCAAAAATGCGTCGGCGGGGATGGTGGCGTAATTGGCAGCATAATTATGCGCGGGGTCGCCCCCGAGGGTCAGCACAACGCGGCCGTCGTCCAAAAGATATTCCATAATAAGGGCCACGTCAACGCCCGCGGGGGCGGCGTTGTGTCCGATTTCATTGCCCTGTAAGTCGTAGAACGTGTAAGTGCGGGGAGTGTCGTCGTTCGGAACCATAAACCATCGCAGCGCTTCGTTTTGGTGCATCGGGCGAATAAACTTTTGCGCCGTCATAATGCCCAAATCTTCCTGCGTGCCGTCACTGTGGATGCAAAGGACGGAGGAGCCGGTCCAGTAAGACGGTGTCATGTGGTCGGCGATAAAATAGAAATCGCTTCCGTTTTTGCCCGCGTAGGTGTAGGTGATATAGCCGTCCCCCTCGGGTGCGCCGTCGCAGGGATACTCAAAAATCTTTTTGATAGGCCGCCCCGTGGCAGGGTCCGTCAGGTCGAACTCATAGGTGGAGTTTTGCATGATGGCACTGAGCATTTCGGAATCGGACGGGAGTGGGATAGGATAGTCCGAAACGATGCGGCTTGTGACAATGCCGCCGTCGGCCACGCCGAGTACATCGTAGGTTTCGATGGGAATGTCCCATTTCTCGCTTGCCCCGGTTTTCAGGTCAAGGCGCATCCCACAGGTGGGAGAGGTCGGCGCTTGGCTGTAAGACATACAGTAGACATAGCGGTCATCGTACAGCTTGGTACCCCATGTGTTGGGGCCAAGCGGAATTTCCCAAACCTCGCCGCCGTCCAACGGAACGGCAAGCAGCTTGGTGTCGCTGTCATAGCGGTACATGACGACGTACAGCGTGTCGTTTGCTAGAAATTGGTATAACGTACTATACGCGCTATCGTTGTATTCGTAGAGCGCGGTTGTCTGTCTGGCGTCAGGGTCTGTTTTGTAAATGACGGTTCCAGTAAAGTTGCCCTCATCGTCAAGGACGGGACGGGTCTGACAAATCACATTGCCGAATTTGTTCTGCCCAGTTTCGGCAAGGGCGTGCAGCTCCCCCACCGGTTCAGGTGCCGCCGTCGGTTCCGGTGTGGCGGCGGCAGTCTCCGCGGGCGCGGCTGCGGTTGCGGAATTCGCCGCCGACGCACAGGCGGACAGCGCCAGCGCCGCGGTGAGGATGAGGGGAATGAGCTTATTCGTTTTCATGGGTACACGTCCTTTCCGGTGATTGAAAAACTCTGCGGCAGCGGGCACGGCCCACCGTGCCGTTCCCTGTAGGGCGGGCCCGTTCACTCCGCAAATGTCATCTCGCGGTATGCCGACCCGCCGTTCAGAAATTCGTCGGCGTCCATCACGGCGTACCGGGCCGCGCTGTCGTGCTCCCAGTCGTAGCCGACGACCATCAGCAGGCGTCCGTCGTCCAGCATACAAAGCGGGAAGAAGGCCTCCAGCCCGGCGGGCCGCTCGTTGCGGCCAATCTCATGGCCTTGCGTGTCGTAAATCAGATAGATGCCGTCGGTGCCGCGGGTCAGGAGCCAGCGCACCTCATCGCCCTGCAAAACCGCACAGTAATCCAGGTAATCCGGCGTTTTGGTAATGCCAAGGTCGGGCCGGGTGCCGTCCGTGCCGATGCGCAGCACGGACTGGGAAACCAAAGCGTACTCATCGTCGCACTGGTCTGCGCGGAAATAGAAGTCGCTGCCGCACTTGCCAAGGTAGGTGTAGATTGTAAGGCTCCCCGGCTGCGGTATGTCATAGGGGAGGGTAAAGCAGGTCTGCCGCACCGCGCCCGTCGCGGGGTCGGCCAGGGTGTATTCCAGCGTGGTGTTCTGCAAAAGCGCCTGGGACATCTCGTCGTCGTCCGGGTAGGGCACCGGATAATCCGAGACAACGCGGCAGAGCAGCAGCGCGTCTCCGACGACATCGGGAATGTACTTTGTCTCCACCGGGATATTCCACGGCGCGGTCTCCCCGGTCTGCAGGTCAAACCGCATACCGCCGGTGCGGTAGAACGGCGCGGCGCTGACGCTCCGGCAGTAGAGGTAGTGGCCCGCGTAAAAAACAGGCTCCCAGTCGTCGTAGGAGAACGGCAGCACGTGCGCCTCACCGCCCGCCGTCGGCAGGGCCAGCATACCGCCGTCGTAGCAGATGAAATACAGCGTGTCGTCTATGACCAGCGGCGCGGACGTAAGAATGGAGTCCGTGCGGTACATCTCATAGGTCTGCCCGGTGGTAAGGTCTGTTTTATACACGGTGCTGTGATCAAAATTACCGAGACTGTCCGCGCTGCTTGAAAAGTGGGGGACCGCCACATAGACGCTGCTGCCGCTGACCGCGAAGGCGCTATAGGCCGAGAGGGGGTGCGGCTCACCCGGCAGCGCCGCTTCTGCGCTGTCCTCCGCCGCGGCGCTCTCCGCCGTACTCTCAGCCGGTGCGGCCTCCGAAGCCGCCGCGGTATCGCCCGCAGACGCGCATCCGGCCAGCGCCAGCATGGCTGCCGCCAATAATAAAGCTACTTTTTTCATCCTCAAAGCTCCTTTCTGTGCCTGGTTTGCCCCTATCCTACACCCCGGATGTTGCAAAGTTGTCACACGGAGCGGGTGTTTTGGAGATTTTTGCAATTTTTTTGCGGGAAGTGGGCGCGGGGCGTCGGGGACGCCGCCCCCTACAGGCTGGCAGTAAAGTGGATGCCTGCCCGCGGCGGGATGGGGGCATCCCGCCCTACGAATGACATAAAGTGAGTGCGTAGGGAGGCATGCCCTCATGCCGCCGCCACTCGCCGCCTGCAAAAAAGGGGAGAGCACCGTCTCCGGCACTCTCCCCATGCGTTTGTTTAAAATTCTTTTGGTTCTTTTCTTCTAAGAAAAGAACACCCGTACTCCTCGTACCCTTAAAAGCCGTGCTTCTCCAGCAGCTTGCGGCCCATCAGGACGCCCATGACGGAGGCCATCATCAGGCCACGCGTCCAGCCGGAGGAATCGCCCAAGCAGTGCAGACCCGCAATGTTCGTCTCCAGATCGGTGTCCATCTTGACCTTGTTGGAGTAGAACTTCAGCTCAGGGCTGTACAGCAGCGTTTCGGGGCTGGCAAAGCCGGGCACGACCTCGTCCATCATCTTGATGAACTCGATGATGTTGACCATGGCGCGGTAGGGCATGGCGGCGGTGATGTCACCGGCCACGGCGTCCTTCAGCGTCGGGCGGACGTTCGTGCGGGCCAGCTCGTTGGCCCAAGTGCGCTTGCCGTCCAGAATATCGCCGTAGCGCTGCACCAGAATGTGGCCCGCGCCCAGCATGTTCGTCAGCTCACCGACCTTCTGCGCGTAGGCGATGGGCTGGTTGAACGGCTCGGTGAAGTTGTGGCTGACCAGAATGGCCAGGTTTGTGTTGTTGCTCTTTTTCTCCTTGAAGCTGTGGCCGTTGACGACGGCCAGATCGTTGTCGTAGTTCTCCTGCGCAACGAAGCCGCCGGGGTTCTGGCAGAAGGTGCGCACCTTGTTGCGCCACGGGGCCGGGTAGCCGATCAGCTTGCCCTCATACAGGACCTTGTTGATCTTCTCCATGATCTCGTTGCGGCACTCAACACGGACGCCGATGTCAACGGTGCCGGGCTTGTGGGCAATGTTGTGCTCGGCGCAGATCTTTTCCAGCCAGTCCGCACCGCGGCGGCCCGTGGCAATAACGACCTGCTTGGCGTAGACGTCGCGGACGCCGTTCTTCTCGCGCAGGCGGACGCCCTTGCAGACGGAATCCTCGAGGATGATGTTCTCGCACTCGGTACTGAACAGCATCTCAACACCGGCGTCGGCCAGATAGTTCTGGATGTTCAGGTAGAGCTGCTGGGCCTTCTCGGTGCCCAGATGGCGGATGGGGCAGTCAACGAGCTGCAGACCCGCCTGAATGGCGCGCTTGCGGATGTCCTTGATGTCGGGACCCTCGTAGACGCCCTCGACCTTCGGGTCGGCGCCAAACTCGAGGTAAATTTTATCGGTGTAGTCAATAAGCTCCTGCGCGAAATCCTCGCCGATCAGATCGGGCAGTTCGCCGCCGACCTGATAGGACAGGGACAGCTTGCCGTCCGAGAATGCGCCCGCGCCGGAAAAGCCGGTGGTGATGGCACAGGTCGGCTTGCAGTTTACGCAGACGCCGGTTTTATCCTTGGGGCAGTGGCGCTTTTCCACAGGCTTGCCCTTTTCGACGAGCAAAATTTTGTGGGGGGTGCTGCTCTTGCGCAGCAGTTCCAGCGCGGTGAAAATGCCGGCAGGGCCGGCGCCTACGATGATAAGGTCATACATGGATAGGGGTTCTCTCCTTTAAAAATAACTCGCGATCCTTCGCGCGGGAAACAAAATAAGGACAAACGGAGCTTGTAGGGGCGGATTCTATATCCGCCCGTGCCCGTTTGCTGATGGCACGGCGCTGCGGGCGCATATAGAATGCGCCCCTACGGTGTCACGGAACGGTTATTCACCGTCCTCCGACACATCCTTGCTCTCGGCGTCGTACACCACAGGGCCGTCGCTGCCGACATCGCGCTCGGCGGCTTCGTCCTCGTCCAAGGCGTCACCGATGGCACCCAAGGCCGCATTGGCGGCGGCAGAGGCCATGCGGTCCAGTGTGCGCAGCTCCATGGCGGCGTAGAGAATGCAGCCTAAATTCAGCGCACCTTCGGCGATCAGCAGGATGCCGCAGAGCATGACGGCGCTGACCGCCGCATCAAACGGGTGCAGCACCAGCAGTACGCCCAGGGCAACGGATACGATGCTGAACAGCAGCAGCAACCACCATTTCTGCCCCTTGCGCTTGGCAAGGTCAATGGCGGTACCGATGCGGCTCAGGCCGTCAACGACGATGAAGATGCCGAACACAATGGGCAGAAAGCTGGTCACTACCTGCGGCTTTGCCAGCGTGAAGATGCCCAGCCCCGCCGTGATGACGCCGCCCACCAGCATGAACGGCGCGGTAAAGCCGGTACCGCGGATGCGGGCATACTGGATCAGGCAGACAATGCCGGTGACAAGCACCACAACACCAAAAATGTTGCAGATCCAGAGCAGACTGGTCTCGGGCATGATGAGCAGCAGCATACCGATGACGATATACGCGACGCTCAACAGCAGCATTCCGTTTTTGACATAGCGCAGCATAGTGAAAGGCTCCTTTTTACTTGTTGGCTTCCTGCATAGCCCTGGCGGCGGCCACGATCAGGTCGGCGCAGGCCTCGCGGCCCAGGGTCGCATTCAGGCACAGATCGTAATTCTTGGCCTCGCCCCAGCGGTTCTCGGTGTAATAGTTGTAATAGCTTGCACGGGCGCGGTCATGCTTGGCCAGCTGGGTCTCCCACAGGCGGTCCGGCATGTCCTTGGCGTCGGGACGGCTCTTGGCAAACTGGATGCGGGTCTCCAGCGGCGCGTAGACGAAGGTGCGCAGCACGTTGGGGCGCTCACGCAGGACGTAGTCACCGCAGCGGCCCAGAATGACGCAGGGGCCCTCGGCGGCCAGCTCCTTGATGACGTTGCTCTGCAAAATGTAGACCTGGTCGGCCAGGGGCATCGTGTTGCCCATCATGTACAGGCTGTAGATCAGGCTGCCGCTGCGCTGGTTCTCGCTGGCGGCAATGGCCTCCTCGGTCAGACCGCTCTTTTTGGCGGCAAGGGTGATCAGCTCCTTATTATATAAGGGAATACCCAGCTTGTCGGCAACGGCCTGTGCGATCTCGCTGCCGCCGGATGCGTACTCACGCGCCATAGTGATGACCATAGGTTCCTTCATACTGATACACCTCACAATATTTTATGTAGTATGCGCAAAAAGGCATACTATTCTGCTTATAGTATAACCTGATTTTGTGGAAAACGCAAGAAAAAATTGCGGGAAAGGAGCAGTGTGGGCGGGGAAAAGCCCCTCAGGCCTCGCAAGCTCGGCCAGCTCCCCGCAAAGCGAGGAGCCTTTTTGCGCGGGCTTTGCCCGCGAGAAAGCCTCCTCACGCAGTGGGGAGGTGACGAGCGAAGCGAAGTCGGAGGGGCTTTCGCGCCTTGCCGCCGGCGTTCGTCCCTACAAAAACTGCCCGCGGCAGAACACCGCGGGCAGAGAAAACAAAATGTAAAATTTTATTCGGTCACTTCGCCGGAAATCTCCTTGATCGCGGACACGGTTGCGGCGAGATTCTGCATGTCGCTGGGCACGATCAGCTTGGTGGCCTTGCCGTCAGCGACCTTCTCCATGGCCTCCATGCTGCGCAGGGCCAGATAGTTGTGGTTGGGGTTCGCCTCGTTGATCATGCGGATGGCATCGGCCTGTGCCTTCTGGACAGTCAGCAGGGCTTCGGCTTCGCCCTCGGCCTCGCGGATGCGCTGCTGCTTCACGGCCTCGGCACGCAAGATGGCGGACTCCTTTTCGCCTTCGGCGCGGGTGATGGCAGCCTGCTTTTCGCCCTCGGCCAGCAGGATGGAGGCGCGCTTCTCGCGGTCCGCCTTCATCTGTTTCTCCATGGCCTGGCGGATCTCCACCGGCGGCTCGATGTTTTTCAGCTCGACGCGGTTGACCTTGATGCCCCAGCGGTCCGTGGCCTCGTCAAGGCTGGCGGTGATCTTCGTGTTGATGAGGTCGCGGCTCGTCAGAGTCTCGTCCAGCGTCATCGAGCCGATGATGTCACGCAGCGTCGTGGCGGACAGGTTCTCGATGGCTTGGATCGGGCGGTTCACGCCGTAGGCGTACATCTTGGCGTCAAACACCTGAAAGAAAACGACGGTGTCGATCATCATCGTGACGTTGTCGCGGGTGATGACGGGCTGCGGCGGGAAGTCGGCGGCCTCCTCCTTCAGCGAGACCTTGCGGGAGATGCGCTCGACAAACGGCGTGCGGATGTGCAGGCCCGCGCCCCAGGTATCCTTGTAGACGCCGAGCCACTCGGTGACATAGGCGTTGGACTGCGGCACAATAACGATGCAGCGCACCAAAACCACCAGAATAATGATGAGCAGGATGGCAAAGACTAACAGCATTTGGGGGTCCTCCTTTTTCCTTTGTGATTTAAACCGCAGCCGCGTCAGCGGTCACGGGAGCGACAATAAGGATCGCACCGTCCACGGCCACGACCTTGCAGCGGGTGCCCTGCGGGAGTGTGACCTCGGCGCGGGCCTGCCAGTCCAGACCGTCCACGCGGACCCGGCCCGGAAGGCCGGGCTCAATGTCCACAAGCACAACGCCCTGCTTGCCGATGGTCAGCGGCGAGCCGTTCGTGACAGGGGCACGGTGCGCACCGCGCCGACTGATGAGCCGGGGCAGCATCAGGCCGAGTGTAATGGCCGATACAACGGCAAAAACAAGCATCTGCCAGCCAAAGCCGACATTAAAAAAGCTGACCAGCATGGCCGCGGCAGCGCCCACCGCAAACCAGACCGAGACAAGCGCCGTTGTGGCGGCCTCGACCATGATGAACGCCACGATGGCAACCAGCCATAAAATCGTATCAAACCACATGGAAATCTCCTTTCAGGGACAGAAAGCGGCTTTGTGACCACTTTAACATTATGACGGTATTCTGTCAAGATTGCCGGAGAAATTTTACAAAACTGCAGGAAAAGTGCAAAGAATTGCAGCCCTCTTTCGAGCGGCTTTGCAGGGAGGGGTCTTGCCCCCTCCGCGGCGGGGTGAGGGCACCCCGCCCTACAGTTTGCTTGTAAGGGGGGATGTAGGGCGGCATGCCCTCATGCCGCCGGGATGTGTGCGGCTGCAGCAAAGTGCCCGGGGCGTCGGGGACGCCGCCCCCTACAGCACCGACGCGCCCGGCAGGCGGGCGCTGACGAGAATTTTCACGAAAAACATCGGTTTACCGTAAATTATTGTAATTTCCAATCATACGGCTCTTTACCTTTTGAAAAAAAGTGGTATAACAGAAGCAAGTAAGATGAACAAAGTATGCGCTGTAAACAGTGTACCACAAAACAGGAGGAGCGACAATGAAAAACTGTTTTGACCGCACACCCCACACGATGAAGGACTGGCTGCTGCTGGCGGCGGGTGCCGCGGCGGTGTTTGCCGCGGCAGACTGGCTGCCGGGCGTGCTGCGCGGGGCAGGGGCGTTTCTCGGGCTGCTGGCACCGTTTGGCTGGGGGCTGCTGCTGGCCTATGTACTGGACATACCCACGCGCTTTTTTGCGCAAAAGCTCTTTGGCGGCAGGCGCGGCGGGGCGATGGCCGTCAGCTATGCGCTGTTTTTCGGTGCGCTGGCGCTGCTGGCGGCGCTCGTCGTCCCGCAGCTCGTGCAGAGCGTGACGACCTTTGCCGGGCGGCTCGGCGCGTATGAGAAGACCATCCGCGGCCTGCTGGTCTGGGTGCAAAATACGTTCGGCATCGATACGGCCACGGCGGAACAGCTTGTGCAGATGGTGGGCACGGCACTGCAAAATTGGTTCGGCGGTTTGTCCAGCAGTGCGGCGCGTGCGGCGGCGGATTTCGTCTCCGGCGCGGCGGGGGCTGCGGGCAACGCCGTGGTGGCACTGGCCGCCAGCATCTACCTGCTCTCCGGCAAGGAGGCGCTGCTCCGCGCGGCCCGGGCGTGTCTGCACGCGGCGCTGCCGCCGCGTGCCGCGGGCAGTGTGCTGGAAATCTGCCGTCTTGCCAACAAAATTTTCAGCGGCTACATCGGCGGGCAGCTGGTGGACGCCCTGCTCGTGGGCGGGGAAACATTTGCATTGATGTCGATCTTCGGGCTGGAATACGCGCCGCTGCTGGCCGTGCTGGTCGGCGTCACAAACATTGTCCCGGTGCTGGGGCCATTCCTCGGTGCGGTGCCGGGGCTCATCATCCTGCTGCTGGAATTGCCCTGGAAGGCGGCAGAATTTGCCATCATTATTTTTGTGGTCCAGCAGGTGGACGGCAACTTTATTGCGCCGCGCATTCTGGGCGGGGCCACCGGCCTGCCGGGGCTGGGCGTGCTGTTGGCCATCGTGGTGGGCGGGGCGTGGTTCGGCATCCCGGGCATGGTGCTGGGCGTGCCGACGCTGGCCGTGCTGGCGGCGCTGCTCAAACAGGCTGTCGGGGCAGGGCTGACGGCCCGCGGCCTGGATGAAAACGGTGAGCCGCGCCGGAATTTACCAGGCGGGCCGCAAGAAAATTAACAAGTTATTCCTTGCAATACAGGCGTGCATAGCGTACAATACTCTTGTAAAATGATGTAAAAGGAGCGGAGCATTTGAAAGAGGAACATATCTGGACCAAAAAGCCGGAGACGATGCTGGACTGGTTCTGCGTGGTCGGGGCCTGTATTGCGCTGTATCTGACTTTGAACAATCTGGGGTACTTTCTGGGGAAAATCGGTGTGTTTATCGGCATCGTGTCGCCGTTTGCGGGCGGCATAGTCATTGCCTATGTGCTTGACCCGATGGTCAAGTTCTTCTACACAAAGCTGTTTAAAGAGAAGAAAAAGACGCGTGGATTCGCGATCCTTCTGGCGTATCTGGTGGCAATTCTGCTGCTTGTGCTGCTGGCATGGCTGGTCATCCCGCAGATCGTGGACAGCATCGCCATGTTGTTTACGAACTTCCCAAGCTACATACAGAGCGTACAGGATATGCTGGGCATGGCTCAGGAGCGCTTCGGCGTTGACCTGTCGTCAGCCACAAAAGTGCTGGACGATTCCGAGGCGATGGTCAAGGAAATCTACAGCATGGCCAGCGCCGCCATGCCGCAGATCGTGGCCAGCATCGGCAGCGTGGCATCGAACTTTGTGGCGATCTTCACCTCGATTGCGGCCAGTATCTATATGCTGGCGGACAAGGAGCATCTGCTCCATCAGCTGCGCACGCTGGCGCATGCCTTCCTGCCGGAAAAGGCTGCGGAAAACACGCTGCGCATCTGCCATTATGCCAACGTGAATTTCACGGGGTTCTTTGTGGGCAAGATCATTGACTCGGCCATCATCGGCGTTATCACGTTTGTGGCAATGGCGATCCTGCGGCTCGATTTTGCACTGCTCATCAGTGTGTTTATCGGCATCACGAATATTATCCCGGTATTTGGCCCCTTCATCGGCGCGATCCCCAGCATCTTCATTCTGCTGTTGGTTGACCCGATCCAGGCGGTCATCTTCGGCGTGCTGATTTTGGTCATCCAGCAGGTGGACGGCAACTTCATCGGCCCGAAGATCCTGGGCTCGTCCATCGGCATCTCTGCCTTGTGGATCCTGTTTTCCATCGTGGTCGGCGGCGACCTGTTCGGTCTTGTGGGCATGGTCGTCGGCGTGCCGCTCTTTGCGACCTTCTACGGCCTGGCGCGGGAATTTGTGCACTATATGCTGGACAAGCGCGGGCTGGACAGCGAGGGAAACCACGTTGGTGAAGTGGTGGAGGATGAGGAGAACGTGTTTGAGTGATGCAAGGGGGGAACGGGCGGTGTAATGCACGCCCGGCAAAGCCCCTCCGGCCATCGCTGGCGCTCGGCCACCTCCCCTGTGAGGGGAGGCTTTTGACGCGGGCGAAGCCGCCTGAGGGACTCTGCCCGTTTACGGCTGCCCGGCACTTGGCCCCCTCTGTCCTTTCTTTATAAAGAAAGGACCAAAGAAATTTCAGCGTCTTACCCCAAAAGCAAAGCACCTGTTTACTGCTTTTTACCGCAGCAAACAGGTGCTTATTTTTTATGGCTTTGTCTGTGGCTGATTCTGTGCGCCCGGCAGCAGGGTCACCACATCCCGCAGCAGCACCAGCGGGCTTTCGCCCTTCTGCACGCGCAGGCTGAAATAGGGTCGGCCCAGTGCATTGTACAGCATCCGATGCGGGAACTTTTCCATGACCTCGCCCAGCTGCTTTGGCCCGACGATGTCACTATACAAAATCAGCTGGTCGCCGCGCTGGACGATCTCCGCAATGCCGACGCGGGCTGCGGTCACGCGCACGAGGGAGACGTCCACCAGCCCCTGCACGCTCTTGGGCGGGCTGCCGTAGCGGTCGATCAGCTCGTCGAGCACGTCCTCGGCGTCGCTCGTCGTCTCGATGGCTGCAATGCGCTTGTATGCCTCGATGCGCCCGGCAGCGTCCGGGATATATTCCTCCGGCAGGAATGCGTCCACGGTGATGTCCACCAGGCAGTCGCTCTTGTCGGGGGCGGGGGCCTCGCCGCGGGCCGCGGCAATGGCCTGACCCAGCATCTTCACGTACAAATCGTAGCCGACGGCCTCCATGTGGCCGTGCTGGCTGTGGCCCAAAAGACTGCCCGCACCGCGGATCTGCAAGTCGCGCATCGCAATGCGGAAGCCCGACCCGAACGACGTGAACTCCCGGATGGCCGAGAGCCGCTTGGCCGCGATCTCGGTCAGCACCTTATCGCGTGTGAAGGTGAAATACGCATACGCCTTGCGGGAGCTGCGTCCCACGCGCCCGCGGATCTGGTACAGCTGGCTCAATCCCATGCGGTCCGCATTTTCAATAATCAGCGTGTTGCAGTTGCGCACGTCCACGCCGGTCTCAATTAAGGTGGTGCAGACAAGGATGTCGATCTCGTTGTCCAACAATTGCTGCCACACCGACGAAATCTGTTCCTCGGTCATCTTGCCGTGGGCAATGCCGATACGCGCTCCGGGCACGAGCTTGCCCACCCGCGCGGCGCATTCCTCAATGTTGTCCACGCGGTTGTGCAGGTAGTATACCTGCCCGCCGCGGGCCAGCTCCTTGCGGATGGCCTCGGACACGATGCCCTCGTCGTACTCGAGCACATAGGTTTCAATCGGCTGGCGCTCAAACGGCGGCTGCTCAATTGTGCTCATATCGCGGATGCCCGACAGCGCCATGTTCAGCGTGCGGGGGATCGGCGTGGCCGACAGCGTCAGCATATCGACGCCGATGAAGCTCTCTTTGAGCTTTTCCTTGTGCTTGACGCCGAACCGCTGCTCCTCGTCGATGATGACAAGGCCCAGGTCCTTGAATTTCACATCGCCGGACAGCAGCCGGTGCGTGCCGACTACAATGTCCACGGTGCCGTCCTTCAGCCCGCGCAGCGTCTCCTTCTGCTCCTTGGCGGTGCGGTAGCGGGACAAAAGCCCGATGCGGATGGGGAAGGACTCCATGCGGGTCAGCGCGGTGTTGAAGTGCTGCCACGCCAGAATCGTCGTGGGGGCCAGGATCGCGCACTGCTTGCCGCCCATCACGCATTTGAACGCGGCGCGCAGTGCGACCTCGGTCTTGCCGACGCCGACGTCACCGCAGAGCAGCCGGTCCATCGGCCACGGCTCCTCCATATCGTGCTTGATGTCCGCCGCGCAGGTCAGCTGGTCGGGCGTTTCCTCATAGGCAAAGCGCTGTTCAAAATCACCCTGCCAGGTGTCGTCGGCGGGGAAGGCGTAGCCGTGCGCCTGCTTGCGGCGGGCGTACAGCTCGATCAGCTCCTTCGCCATCTGCTCCGTCGCAGCCTTGACCTTCTTGCGGGTCTTGGCCCAATCGCTGCCGCCCAGGCGGCTCAGCTTCACGTTGTCGCTGTCGCCCGGCGCAGTGTAGCGGGACAAAAGGTCCAGCTGGGTGACGGGCACGTACAGCACGTCCTTTTTGTCGTATTCGATGCGCAGATAGTCCTTTGTGACGCCCTGCACGGCCATCCGCTGGATGCCCGCGTACCGCCCGATGCCGTGGTTCTGGTGGACGACCAGATCACCCACCGAGATTTCGCTCAGGCTGTTCAGCGCGTCCTTATTGCGCTTTTTCTTCTTCTGTGCGCCGCTCACGCCGAAGGCGCGGGCCGTAAACACGGCGTATTTCGCAAACGGCAGGCTGCACCCGGCGGAAAGCTGCCCCGGCAGGATCTGCACCAACCCGGCGCTCGGCTCCGCCGCCGCGTCCGTTGTTACGTTCAGCCCTTTGGTGCGCAGGTCGGCGGCCAGACCTGCCGCCGCACGGGGCGTGCCGGCCATGACCGTGACCGCCGTGCCGCCGCTGCAAAGCGGCTGGATGTCCTCCAGCAGCGCCGCGACCTCGCCGCCCCAGGCGGGCAGCGTGTGGGCGGGTGCGTTGACGATGGTTTTCAGCGCCACATCGGGCATGCTGCGGGCAAAGTTCTCGGCGCAGAGCGTGCGGTGCGCGGCGCACTGCGCCCAGAGCCAGCCGCTCTCGGCGTAGAGCTTATCCAGCCCCGCCGCCAGCACGCCGTCCTCCAGCAGGGCGGAAAGCTCCTCGCCCCGGCGGAACGCGGGGGCGCGCTCGGCCTCCCGCAGGGGGGCCGGCTCCTCCAGGATCAGCAGCGGATCGTCAAAGTAGTCTAAAATCGTCGCAGGCTCGGGATAGCGCAGCGTGAGATATTTGTCCATGTTGACGGGCATCGCGCCGCCGTCCAGCTGTGCCAGGTCCGCAGCGGTGCAGGTCTCTAAGGCGGTGCGCCGCCTGCCGCGGGCCTTTTTGATATAGGAGCGGATCTTCTCCGCTGCGTCGGCGGGTTGACCGAACAGTATCTCCCGCGCGGGGGAGACGCAGATTTTTTCAATCGGCTCGTCGCGGCGCTGGGTCGCCAGATCGAAGGTGTGCATCGTGTCGATCTCGTCGCCCCAGAACTCCATGCGGGCGGGCTGCTTCATGTCGGGCGCGTAGATGTCCGCAATGTCGCCGCGGATCGAAAACTGACCCGGGCCGTCCACCTGGTCGCGCCGCGTATAGCCTGCGCCGTACAAAAGCGCGGTCAGATCGGCGCGGGGCAGTGTGTCGCCGGGGCGCAGGCTGCGGGTGTTCGCGCAGAAATCCGCCCGCGGCGTCGTGTATTGGGTCAGGCCCTCGTCGGGCACGCAGACGGCCTGCAGCCGCCCGCCGACGAGGTCGCCCAGCACGGCCAGACGGCGGTATTCGTACTCGCGGCCCGTACCCTCGATGGGGCGCAGCACATAGTCGCGGGCAGGGAACACTGCCGCCGCCACGCCCAGCGCGTTCAGGTCGCCCGCAAACCGGGTCGCCTCGGCCTCGCCGGGCGTCACGATGCAGAGCGGCTTGTCGAGGGCCTTCGCCAGCGCGGCATAGACCATCGCCCGGCCCGACCCCGGTATGCCAAATAAGGCGCAAGCCCCCGGACCCCCGAGCGCCTGCGCCAGTCTTGCGTATTCGTCTGTTTTGGTGAAAAGTGCGTTGAACATACATTTCTCCTTGGCCCCCTCTGCGAGGTGGCTGCCGCCGCAGCGGCTGGGGGAGAGAACCTTGCCATTGCCCTAAATATTTCGGATGGCCGCAAGGTTCAACCCTTCCGGCCCTGCGGGGCCACCTCCCCTGCTAGGGGAGGCAAGAGAGCTTTTACCCGTTCAAGAACTCCGTCTTGAGCCAGCCGTAGGTGCCGTTGTAGTTTACAACGACCCAGCTGCCGTCCTCATTGGTGCCCAGCGCGGTCACGCCGGTGGAGGCGGGCACCTGACCAATCTTGTCATAGTCGGTGCCGGGGCCGCTGCGCATGTTCAGGTTGTTGCCGTCGGTCACGGTGTAGGTCGGCTGCTCACCCTCATTATAATAGGTGGTGGGCTGCACGCTCAGGCCCTCGTACTCGGGTACGGGCGTGGGCTCCGGCGTCGGCTCGGGGGTGGCCTCGGGCTCGGCGGGCGCCTCCTCGGCAGGGGCGCTCTCTGCGGTAAAGCTGTCGGCGGTGGGATCGTCAACGCCCTCTACGGGGGCACTGCTGCTGATGGTATCGCCGGAGGCAGGCTTGCTGCCGCCGGTTTTGCCGTCAAAGGTGCCGCTCAGCAGCAGGACACTGAAAATGATGCAGGCAACGAGCGCTACAGCGCAGAGCACCAGACGGGTCATTGCTTTTTTACGGATTTCACTCATGATTCACGTCCCCTTAGTGGTTGAACTTGTTCTGGGCGTACTGCAGATTGTCGTCCATCAGCAGCTTGCAGGCTTCCTCAATGTCCGGGTAGCGGTCCGTCATGGCCTTGCGGTCTGCGGCAGGCAGCTTGCCCAGCACCCAGGCGGCCAGGTCGTACTGCGGGTTCGGTTTGGCGCCGATGCCGATGCGGATACGGCTGAAATGGTCGGTGCCCAGGCTGGCAATGATGCTTTTCAGCCCGTTGTGCCCGCCGGCAGAGCCGTGGGGCCGGATGCGCAGATGTCCCGGCTCCTGGGTGATGTCATCGCACAGCACAATGATGTGGTCTGCCGGGATCTTGTAAAAGTTGGCGGCGGGGGCAATGCTCTGGCCGCTCAGGTTCATGTAGGTCAGCGGCTTGAGCAGCACGACCTTGTGGCCGTTCACCTGTGCCGTGCCGTACAGGCCCTGCCATTTGGCTTTGGCAATGTCGCACTGCCACTGCGCGGCCAGATAGTCAAGCGCCTCAAAACCGGCGTTGTGGCGGGTGCCGTCATATTTCGGTTCGGGGTTGCCCAGTCCGGCAATCAGCCAGTCCGCCCCGGAGGTCATTTCGAACATAGATATATCCTTTGAAAAATCGTGAAGTACCGTAGGGGCCGGGCATGCCCGGCCCGGCAGCGTAAGATAAGCGGCTGCTTATGGGAAGGCCGCGGGGCGTCGAGGACGCCGCCCTCTACAACGCTTTACTTCCCTTTCTTCTCCGCTTCCAGCTTCTGCTTCTTGGCGATATACTTCTCCAGCTTGCGCTCGCCCCAGCCGTCGACCTCGGCCTGTTTGGCGCGCTCGATGCCCAGCGCACCGGCGGGCACATCATGGCCGATGGTGGAGCCGGCAGCCGTGAACGCATGGTCGCCGATGGTGACGGGTGCGACCAGGTTCGTGTTGCAGCCGATGAACGCATAGTCGCCGATGGTCGTGTGGAACTTGCCCTCGCCGTCGTAGTTGCAGGTGACGGTGCCGCAGCCGAAGTTGCAGTACTTGCCCACCGTGGCATCGCCGATGTAGGTCAGGTGGCTGACCGTGTTGCCCTCGGCAAAGTCGGCGTTCTTCGTTTCGACATAAGCGCCCAGATGGCAGCCCTCGGCGGTTTTGGTGCCGACGCGCACATGGGTGAAGGGACCGATCTTGTTGTTGGGGCCGATGTGGCTCCCATAGCACTGGCTGGCATTGATCGTGGACCCGGCGTCAACGACGGTATCCTCCAGCAGGGTGTTGGGGCCGATGACGCAGTCCGGGCCGATGACCGTCTGGCCGCGCAGGATGCAGCCCGGCAGGATGGTCGCACCGGGGGCAATGACGACCTCCGGCTCAATGCAGACGTTATCACTGATAAAATTCACGCCGTTATCCAGATGGCGCTCAAACGTGGCGGCATAGCGCTGCTGTGCCAGCTCGAAATTCTCTCTTGCGGTAGACATATAGCGGTTCTTCCTTTTATACACTCATTTCGTGCCCGCGGCGCACGGGGGCTGCCGACGGGCCTTATATCTATATATTGTATAACATGCGGCGCATTTTAGCAAGCCGAAAAACGCCGTTCGCCGCAAAAATTTACCGCGGAACTCAAAAAGAAAAAAGTGACAGTTCAAAAAATATTTCAAACTTCCCACCCATTATAAAATACACGATTTTTGTGCAAATTGCAATACCTGAACCAAAAAAGTTTGGCTACTTTTCAGCGAAACTATTGAGCATTTTTTTAACAATCTACTGGAAATCTGTCTTTTGGTCTGTTATAATGGACTATGCAAACATGATTTATGTGATGCAAACACGTCACCAATTTGGGAGGTAACTATGAGCAAGAAATTCTTGTATCTGTTCAAAGAGGGCCATGACGCCTTCGGCGGCGACCAGACCACCATGAAGAACACTCTGGGTGGTAAGGGCGCCGGCCTGGCCGAGATGACCCACGCCGGCATGCCGGTTCCGCAGGGCTTCACCATCACCACCGAGGCCTGCACCCAGTACTATGCTGACAACCGTGAGATCAACGATGAGATCAAGGCAGACATCTTCAAATACATGGGCATCCTCGAGGAGCAGACCGGTAAGACCTTCGGCTCCATCGAGAACCCCCTGCTGGTTTCCGTCCGTTCCGGCGCACGTCAGTCCATGCCCGGCATGATGGACACCATCCTGAACCTCGGCCTGAACGATCAGGCTGTTGAGGGTCTGGCCAAAAAGACCAACAACCCCCGTTTTGCCTACGACTGCTACCGCCGCTTCATCCAGATGTACTCTGACGTCGTCATGGAGCTGGGCAAGAGCTTCTTCGAGGAGCGCATCGACGCTATGAAGGAGCGCAAGGGCGTCAAGCAGGACGTTGAGCTGGACGCCAACGACCTGAAGGAGCTCGTCAAGGAGTTCAAGCAGATCTACCTTGAGAAGCAGGGCGAGGAGTTCCCGCAGGATCCCAAGGAGCAGCTGATCGGTGCCGTCAAGGCCGTTTTCCGTTCCTGGGATAACCCCCGCGCCAACGTGTATCGTAAGATGAACGAGATCCCCTACGAGTGGGGCACTGCCGTCAACGTGCAGCAGATGGCCTTCGGTAACTCCGGTATGCGTTCCGGCACCGGTGTTGCCTTCACCCGTAACCCCGCCACCGGCGAGAAGAAGCTGATGGGCGAGTACCTGATCAACGCTCAGGGCGAGGACGTCGTCGCCGGTATCCGTACGCCTTCTCCCATCAGCAAGCTGCATGAGGAGATGCCCGAGGTCTACGATCAGTTCGTTGAGATCGCTACCCGCCTCGAGAACTACTACAAGGATATGCAGGACATGGAGTTCACCATCGAGGATGGCAAGCTCTTCATGCTGCAGACCCGTAACGGCAAGCGTACCGCCCAGGCTGCTCTGCAGATCGCCTGCGACCTGGTCGACGAGGGCGTTATCGACGAAAAGACCGCTGTTCTGCGCGTCGAGCCCAAGCAGCTGGACACCCTGCTGCACCCGCAGTTTGATGCTGCCGCTCTGAAGGCCGCCGAGGCAATCGGCAAGGGCCTGGCCGCTTCTCCGGGATCTGCCTGCGGCCGCGTCGTATTCTCTGCTGAGGAAGCCGAGGAGAAGGTCAAGGACGATGCCTGGAAGAAGGTCGTTCTGGTCCGTCTCGAGACCTCTCCCGAAGACATCGTCGGTATGCAGGTCTCTCAGGGCATCCTGACCGTCCGCGGCGGTATGACCAGCCACGCTGCTGTCGTCGCCCGCGGCATGGGCACCTGCTGCGTCTCCGGCTGCGGCAACGATAACAACGTCGCCATTGACTATGACGCCAAGGTCATCACCATCAACGGCCACACCTTCCACGAGGGTGACTGGATGAGCATCGACGGCTCCACCGGCAACGTCTACGAGGGCCAGATCGCTACTGTCGCTTCCACCGAGAACGCCAACTTCAAGCGCTTCATGGGCTGGGCTGACGCAAACCGCCAGATGAAGGTCATGACCAACGCCGACAACCCGCGTGACGCGCAGAACGCCGTTGACATGGGTGCCGAGGGCATCGGTCTGTGCCGTACCGAGCACATGTTCTTCGCCGAGGACCGCATCAAGGCTGTCCGTGAGATGATCTGCGCCCGTACCGTTGAGGAGCGCAAGGCTGCCCTGGCTAAGGTAGAGCCGTTCCAGGAGGCCGACTTCACCGCTATGTACCGCATCATGGGCGAGCGTCCGATGACCATCCGTTATCTGGATCCGCCGCTGCATGAGTTCCTGCCCACCAAGGCCGAGGACATCGAGGCTCTGGCTAAGGACATGGGTATGACCACCGAGGAGCTGAACAACGTGGTTGTCAGCCTGCACGAGTTCAACCCCATGATGGGTCACCGTGGCTGCCGTTTGGCTGTTACCTATCCCGAGATCGCCGAGATGCAGACCAACGCTGTCATCAAGGCTGCCCTCAAGGTTTCTGCCGAAACCGGCAAGATGATCACCCCCCACATCATGATTCCTCTGGTTGGCGAGGTCAAGGAGCTGAAGTTTGTCAAGGACGTTGTCGTCAAGACTGCCGATGCCCTGATTGCCGCTGCCGGTGTTGACATGAAGTACGAGGTCGGCACCATGATCGAGATCCCGCGTGCCGCTCTGACCGCCGGCGAGATCGCCAAGGAAGCTGACTTCTTCAGCTTCGGCACCAACGACCTGACCCAGATGACCTTCGGCTTCAGCCGTGACGACGCTGCCAAGTTCCTGACTGCCTACTACGACACCAAGATCTACGAGAGCGATCCGTTCCAGCATCTGGATCAGATCGGCGTTGGCAAGCTGGTCAAGATGGCTGCCCACGATGGCCGCGCGACCAACCCGAACCTGGGTCTGGGCATCTGCGGCGAGCACGGCGGCGATCCCAGCAGTGTCGAGTTCTGCCACAACGTTGGCCTGGACTACGTCAGCTGCTCTCCCTACCGTGTTCCCATCGCCCGCCTGGCCGCTGCACAGGCAGCCATCAAGTCGCCTCGCGGCTGATTTGCCAGCGAGTATAACCATTAAGTTGAATTACGAACAGGCTCGCACCTATCGAAATTCGCGTGGTTACGTACTTTGGCCGGGGAATTGGAAAGACCTGATAGTTAAGGCTCTTCTATAAATCCTATCAAGTCCCGAATTGCTTGTATCTGCAATTCGGGACTTTTTGTTTTATTTTGCCCTGTTTTGTACATTTTCCTGAAAATGTACACGGCTTGATGGGTCAGACAAAAAAGCGCACACCCCTCGGTGTGCGCTCGGATTTTACGTCTGCGTCGATTCCCGCAGGCTTACCTGGTAACCCAACTCCATGCGGGTTTCAACAGGCTGCCCCTGCAAGGCGCATAGCAGCTGCTGCGTTGCTTTTAAGCCAAGGATATCCGCATTAAACTGCACGGCGGTGATGGGCGGCACGGTATTGACCAGATTCTCATTATCATACAGCGACGCCAGCCGGATATCCTGCGGCACGCGCAGGTTCAGCTGCTTGAGCATATTCAGCGTCAGCTGTGCCAGCCGTTCGTCCATGCACAGGATGCAATCCGCCCCGCGCTCTACAGCCTGCTGCACAGCCTCCATGCGCAAATCGTCGCTTTCCAGCTCCAAAAACAGCAGGCTTTCGTCAATTTTTTGCCCCATCTTGACATAAGCCTGCCGGAAGCCCTCCAATCGGGATTGGTTGACGGTGTACAGCATACTGCCGCCCAGCAGCGCGATATGCTTCATGCCCTTCATCAGCAGCAGACTGGTCATCTCACGGCAGCCGCCCACCTGGTCATGGTCAACGGAAAGTACCTGATCGTCCTCCGGCTGACCGATGGCGACAAACGGCACCTTGCGCGCCTTCAGCAGCGGGATCAAGGGGTCACGCTCCAGTGTGCGGGTCAAGATCAGACCATCGATTTTGCGGTTATCCAGCAGTCGTTCCACAGGACGGGTTTCGTTTTCGCCCACCAGCGTCAGCAGGACATCGTAGTCGGAATCACCGGCAACCTGATAGACAGAGCGCATCACCTTGCGCAAAAAGGGCAGCTCAAAGTCGGAAAATTGCGTGGAAATCACCAGCGAAATATTGTAGGAGCAGCGCTTCACCAGCCCGCGCGCCATCATACTGGGGGTATAGTTATGCTCTTTTACATAGTCCAGCACACGTTGGCGGGTTGCTGCGCTGATGCGCCCGTTGCCGGATATGGCACGGGACACGGTTGTCTTGGATACGCCAAGCACCTGCGCGATTTGCGTGATATCGATCGGCTTGTCGTTCTTCGGCAAAGGTGGCATGGCTTCTCATCTCCGATATGTATTTACCCTTATCATAATCGTTTTTTGCCGAATCGTCAATTATTTCTTGCGTAAAGCTTCCCCTTGCACAGCCCTCACACCGTTCGTCTGCACAGTTTTTTGCGTAATTTACGGCACAGGGTCTGTATCTCCTGCGCGGTTTCGGCGGTGCATGGATCGGGCGCAAACTGTGCTGCCTGTACGGCATCCAGTAGGTGCTGCACGGTTTCGCGGTCCGTCTGCGGGCAATGCGTTTGCAGAAATTCCGCAAATGCCGCTTCGTCAGAGGACACCTCCGCCGCCAGCCCGCAGCGCCGCATTTTGCGATGGAGCGCACAAAATTCTGCCTGTACGGTCTGCAAAGGTGTGCGCCTTGCACGGCGCAGAAGTGCCAAGGCCAAGGCGAGCAGCAGCAAAACCGTAGGCAGCACCCACAAAAGCGGGACGCTTTGCGGCGCCTCGGCAGGGGAGTCGGCCTCCTGCCGCGCGGGCAGGGGTGTATCACTGTCTGCGGCGTTTTGCCCTGCCTGTGCGGCATCGGCGGCAAGCTCGCCCTCGGTCAGTTCGGCTGTCATACCGGGGGTGACCTCCAGCGGCGTCCAGCCCTGCCCGGAAAGGTAAATCTCTGCCCAGGCGTGGGCGTTATCGTCCTGCAAAACGGCACGGCAGCTGCCGTCGCCCGCAGCGGTAAACAGACTTTGCGGTGCGGCGTAGCCTACCACATATCGGGCGGGCAGCCCCACCATGCGGCACAACAGCACCGCTGCCGAGGCAAACTGTGTGCTGCTGCCCGTGTGGCTCTCGCTCAGGAAATACAGCAGCGGGTCGGTGTCGTCGGGTGTCTCGGCGTCCGCGCTGTAACGGCAGTGCTCGTTCAGCCAGCTGCGCACCAGTGCGCGTCGGCCATCAATGTCATCATCCCTGAGTTTGCGCTCCTTCACCAGCGCAGTCAGTTCCTTGTCTATGGCATCGTACCCGGCACCGTCGGGCACATCCAGGCAGCGCGCACGAACATACGCGGCGTAGGCGCTTTCCAGACGGTCCAGCACCCCCGCGTCATCATCGTCACGGGCCGCCAGCAGCTCCTCTGCCTGTTTGCGCGGAAAATAGTAGAACATATCGTCCTGCACGGTCTGCCCCGCTATGGCTCCGTCGCCGTCCGGCGTGTAGTAGTCGTTAAAATATGCGTTGTACGGCGCAAACGTGTAGGCATCGTTTGCATGCAGACGCTGTACGGTCATTTGCTGCGGCTGTGCGCCGCTGTATGCCGCGCGCAAAAACGGCAGGTTCGCAATGGCAAGCCGCCCGTCGCCGTCGGTTTTCCAGTTTGCTGCGGCACTGTCGAAGTCAGCGGCATTCCCTGCCTGCCAGCTTGTGCCGTCATAGTCCACGCCGATAAACCCGCGCAGGTAGACGGTCTCCTCCGGCTTGGCGTCGGTCGTGACCATTATATCCTCCAGCCCCGTCAGCGCCAGGCCGTCGCCCCGTGTCAGGCTGCCGTCCTCCACGCCGCCCGCAGCAGCGCTGACATGGAAATTCAGTGCCCCGCCGCTGATTTTCGGCAGCCACTCGATCGCCGCGCTCAGCCCGGCCTCGCAGACTTTGTCGGTCACAGGCTGCAGCGCGTTCAAGGGCAGCATCAGCACGGGGCGCAGTGCCAGGGCAGGCAAAAACAGCACCGCGCAAATGGCAGCCATGCCGACACCGGCAAGCCTTTGGTTTATGCGGTGGGTCTGCAGGTTGGCGGCATAGACAGCGGAACCCTTGCCGCGCCACAGCCGTTTGCGCACCAGCGACCGCGCCGCCGCACAGCTTCCCAACCAGCCCGGCAAAAGCAGCAGCCAGCCCAAAACGGCACGGCCCGTTCCCGCCAACAGCGTGAACGCCACGATCGGCAGAAGCACCGCCCCCAGCAACAGCGCGTCGGTGTGGCGGGCTGTCAGCGCGGCCAAAAACATTGTAAACGGCACTGCCGTCAGCAGCGCAAACAGGCCCATCTGCGCCGAAACCGGCGAGGTGGACACCACAAAATTTGCGTTGAAGCGTGTATTCAAGCACAGCCTGACGGCATCCGCGCACTGTGCCGCACCGGCCAAAAACGGCTGCTGCACGGCAAACAGCAGCACCAGATACCCCACGGCCAGCGCCAGCGCCGCGCCGTAACGGCCCGCCTTGGAAAGCGGGACGCGGTGCAGTGCCGGCCACGCCGCACACAGTGCCGCCACGCCAAGCCACACCCAAATCGGCAATGCCAGTGCAAACGCACCGTTCAGTGCCGTCAGCAAGCCCAAGGCCAGCAGTTCCGAAATCAGCAGATCCGCCGCCGTTTCCGCCATGGGGTGGGCAGCGGCCTTGGTGCGGGGCAGCAGCACACGGTCCACAAATACCAGCCCCGTAGCGGGGTCGGTGTCCTTGCGGCGGGTCAATCTGCGCAGCCGCTTTACGGCGGCCTGCCCAAAGTGCAACAACTGCTGCGGCGCGTCGGCCCTCTCTGCCAAAACGCTGCCCGCAGGGTCAGCGCGGTAGGTTGCGCCCAACGGCTCGCGCACGGTCAACTCGCCCACGCGGGCGGTCAGTTTCCAGTGAATCAGCTTCGGTGAATCGCCTGCACGGTAGGGGCGCAGATCATAAACGCCGTCGGTCAAATCGCAGCCCGCCGCAGTCACTTTTTCGGCGCAGTTCTGCGGTTTTGTGCCTGCGCCGTCGTCCTCGCCCTCGGCGGGGGGCAGCACACACAGTTCTCTGCTTTGAGGCGGCACGGCGCAGTGCGCGGCAAACAGCCCCAACGGGTCGCGCACGGTGGCTTCCCGCACACGGAACCGCCACAGACCGCTTTTTGCTGCGCGCAGGGTCACGCGCAAATCGGCACACTGATGCGGGGCCAGCATCGCGCCGCAGGGCAGTTCAATGGCCGTTCCACTTTCGGCGTCCACAGCCTGCAAAACGACACGCAGCTCCGGCACGGGCCGCCGCCCGTTGTTGTGCAGTTTCACCAGTACGGCAAAATCCTCGTCGGGGTGCACGGGGCGGGCAGGCAGCTGCAGCGTTACCGTCACATCCCTGCGCAGTGTGCGGACATACCACGCCAAAAAGCCGACCAGCAGCACCACCAGTGACGCCAAAAAGACCGCAAACGACGTGCGGCTGACCGCTGCCGCGGCAAACAGCACGGTCAGCAGCAGCGCGCAGCCCACCTTACCTGCCATGGAACGGTTTCTCCGGGCGGGGGCGCGGCACGGTGTGCAGAACATCGTCAAGGATATTCTGCACTGTATCGCCGCCGGTGCGGGCCTGTTCGGTCAGGCACAGACGGTGGCGGGCCGCATCGGCAAAAATCGCGGTAATATCCTGCGGGGCCACATAATTGCGCCCGCCCAGAAAAGCCGCCGCGCGCGCCATACCGGCCACTGCCAGCGACGCACGGGGCGAAAGCCCCAGCATCAGGCGGCTGTCCTGCCGCGTCGCGCGGGAAAGTTCCACGATATACCGTCTGATTTCATCGCTCATATATACTTCGTCTACCTGCTGCTGCATAGCCAGCAGGTCGTTTTTGTCCATCACCGGCTGCACACGGTCCAGCAGGGCGCGGCGCGGCTGGCGGGACAAAATCTCCATTTCCGCCTCCACATCGGGGTAGCCCATGACCACGCAGACCATAAAGCGGTCCAGCTGGGATTCCGGCAGCATCTGCGTACCCACCGAGCCGACGGGGTTTTCCGTTGCAAAAACGGTAAACGGCTGCGGCAGAACGCGCGTCACGCCGTCCACTGTGACGGCGCTTTCCTCCATGACTTCCAGCAAGGCGGACTGGGTGCGGGCGCTGGTACGGTTGATTTCATCGGCCAAAAACAGGTTGCACATCACCGCGCCGGGGTGGTACACAAATTTGCCGGTTTCCTTTTGGTACAGCGAGAACCCCACAATGTCGGACGGCAGAACGTCGGGGGTAAACTGCACGCGGTTTTGGGTCAGGTCCATAGCGCGGGCAAACGCCTGTGCCAGCGTAGTTTTGCCCACGCCGGGGATATCCTCAATCAGCACATGGCCGCGGGCCAGTATCGCCATCATGATTTTCAGCACGACTTCCGGCTTGCCCAGCACCGCCTTGCTTACCTCGGCTGTAACGGCCAGCGCCTTTTCGTTGATATTCTGCATGGGTCAATCCTTTCTATGCCTGCGCCAAATCAGCATACAGCCGATCACGGCGGCAATCAGCAGGCATCCCGCCCACAGGGCGTTGTTTTCCAGCCAAATCATCCAGTTGGAGTACGCGCCGCCCGCGTTTTCGCCGCCGCCCTCGTGGGGCAGGGGAGTGATACTTTCGGGGGTGACTTCCTCCAGCGCGGAGGTTCCGTCGGCCTCCACCGTCACTTGGCGCGGTGCGGCGTCCCAGGTTTCGTCACACTCGGCCAGGTCTGCCGCATGGGTGGCGGCCTCTGCGTCGGGGTCGCGCTCGGCTATCACCAGGTAGCGCTGGGTGTTTTGGGTGTAGGGGTGGCAGGTCGTCAGGGTAAGCAGGTCGCGGCCGGGCTGTATCAGCACGGCGTTTATGTCGTCCGGCTGTATAATTTTCAGCTCGCACACGCGGTAAACCAGCGTGTCCCACGGCGTTGTCAGGGTAATTTTGTCGCCGATTTGTATCTGCTGCACGTTGCGCAGCATTTCCGCACCGTAATAGCCGCGGTGGGCGGCAATGACGGTGTTGGTGTTTTCGCCGCCCAGCGGCATGGAGGTCTGCCCCAGCAACGCGCCGCCGCGGGCCATGTTGGCCGCGTTGGCCCCCAGATAAACAGGCAATTCCAAGTCCAGACGCGGTATCCACAGCGCGGCGATAACGTCGTCTGGCAAGCCGTAGCCCGTCAGGTCAAAGGCGGGGGTCTCGTAGGCAAAGGGGTCTTTCAGGCCGCTTTGGCCTTGGGCAAAAAGCTGTTGGTTGTAGGCCAGAAACGCGTCGTACAGTTCGGGGTAGGCGCGCGCGGGTTCGGCGGCGGAGGTTTCAGGCGCGGCGGGGGCGGCAGCTTCGGCGGCCTGCACAAATTTTTGCACGGTTTTTGTGCTTTTCTGCTCCGTCAGATATCGGCTGACCGTGGGCTGCAGCATCAGCCCAACGCCCAGCAAAATTGCCAGCCATGCAAAAATTTGCAGAAACAGGCGTTTCATCAGTCTTCCTCCTCGCGCTTTTTGCAGCGGTGCAACAGCAGCAGCAACAGCAGCGCCTCGCCGCCGATAACCACACTGCCCGTCACGCTGATCCACGGCCAGGCGTCCACAATGCGCTTTACCACGTTGCCGGTATTTAGCTGTTGGTACTGCACGGTCTGCGGCGTGTCGGGCTGCTCGTCCTCTCCGGTATACGGCACTCGGACGCCGCGCACAAGCATACGGTGGGTGTTGATGGCATAGGGTGTGCAGGTGACCAGCGTGCAGTAGTCCCCGCCGGGGATGATTTCCAAATCCTCGGTGTTTTCCGGCTCCACGACCTTGACCTGGTCTACCTGATACGCCAGCACCTCGTCCATGATGTGGAGGTAAAAACGGTCGCCCTCGCCCAGCTTGTCCAGGTCGGTAAACAGTACCGCCTCGGCCAGACCGCGGTGCCCCGTCAGCACACTGTGGGTGCCCGCGCCGCCCAGCGGATAGCTGGAGCCTTCCAGATGTCCGACGCCCTTTACCAGCACATCGTCGCTTGTGCCCTCATAAATGGGCAGGTTTACGTCAATTTTGGGTATGGTAATGTAGCCAAGGCTCTCGCCCACGTCCAGCATGTCCACATAGCTTGTGCCGATGTCGTCCGCTTCGCCCGCCGCGTCGCGGTCGATGGCATTGTTCAGCTGTTGGTTGTAGCGGCGCGCAGCCTCCTTGGCGGCGTCGATTTTCTCGGCGTCCATCGACTGCACATTGTCGTTGTAGCTTTCAATGACCGAGCTTGCGTGGCGCTGTGCCACCGCGTTGCTGACAACGGGGTACATGGCCACGCCGATGCCGGAGACGATCATCAGCGCAGCAAAGCCAAGTTTTAATTTGACGGTGGTTTCCATTGCAAAGAGCCTTTCTGTAAAGGGTTGACGCACTGCCACAACCGCCCATAGGGGAAGAACCGTTTCCGGCCCTTCCCCTATGGATTACCCGTTTATTTTGCTGTGGGTGTTTGGATGGTGTGCATTACGCACGGTTGGATTTCTTTTTCAGGCTGAACAGAACGCCGACGCCCGCCAGAACCAGCAGCACACCGATACCGCTGAACAGCAGCGTACCGAAACCGCCGGTGACAGGCAGCGTAAAGCCCTTGCGGTTGACGACTTTGGCAACAGCAAGTTCCGTTTTTGTGGCATCGCCATTGTTGCTGGTATGGGTGAACGTGGTTTTCGTAACCGTGCCATGCTTAACCAGATTGCCACTGGCGTCATATACGTTGGTCTTTTGCCAAGTAGTTGTGGCGGTAACATCCAGCTTAACCTTAACAGGCTTTGTCAGCAGGTTATAGCCATCAACCGTCTTGGTTTCGACCAGATAGTAATCACCATTGGCAAGACCGTGGGTGTAGTTGGTGGCGTTGTTAGAGTCAGACGTATCAATGATGCCGTTTGCGTTAGTTGTCAAGCCAGACTTTACAAGAATCCATTTTTTAGTGATGTCAAGACCTGCTTTCTTGAGGGTTTCAGCATTTACAATAGGCGTTTCTCCCGTCTTGGCTTCACGGTACAGGTCAAACACAACGCCGGGCAGTGCAGTAGTTCCGTTTTCCGCAGTTTTTACCACTTTGATGCCAAAGCTGTACATAACAGCGCTGTCCTCAATGGTGTTCGTGCTAGGTGCGGCGGGGGAGTCGTGGGTATTGATTTTATTGGTGTATGTAAGTTTTGCGTTATTCGAGTTGCCTTTGCCGCCGACTGCAGCGGTATCCTTTACAACTGCATCGTAGGTAATGGTCACCGTGCGTCCGGCACAAGCCTTTACCGTGTTAGAAGTGAGAATGAAATCAATCTTGAATCCATCTGTGCCTTCGGCTGCAACCGTATAATCCGTGCCACTCATCAAGGCTGTAGTGCTGTCTTCAATTTTGATGCTGCCTACATTATCCTTCAAACCCGTCGGCGTGTCGGTGACGGTAAAGGTGGAAAGTTTATCAATGTTCTTCGGGACTTCAATCGTGATTTTGTAAGGAACGGTATCGCCGACACCGTACTGGGCATCCTGCGCCCAACTGTCGCCTTTTTTGACTTCCTTCTTCATATCGGGGCGGTGGTTGGCAACTTGAATGGTTGCATTAGGAGTGGCTGTATTTTCGCCTACCTTAATCTGACCATCATTCTGCACGGTAAAGTTGTGGTATTCCGCATCCAAGATATAGCCCTTGTTAGCAGAATCACCGCTGTATGCATCCTCAAAAATGCGGTAGTTGCCTTGCGAAAGCCCTGCAATTGTAATTTTACCGCTTGGGTCCGTTGTCAAATCGTAGGGGTTGCCATTGCTATCGTTTGCAGTAATGTCTGTCCAATTGGCGCCATTCTGTTCCTGCAGCTTGAACTTAACACCCGCCAACGCGACCTCAGAACCACCGCCGGTATAGCCCTTTTTCTCAATCGTGACTTGACCGTAGGCGGTGCTGTTTTTCGGGTAAACGTGGACATCATAAATCCAGTCCGTTAGCTTGTTCGTGGTGGTCGTATCAGCAATGCGCGTCATAGGTACAGAAACCAAGAACGGGGCAACAGGGGACGTGACCTTATCGGGGGCGCTCGTTTCAACAACCAGATACAGACCGAAGTCAAGACCGTCTTTTTTGGCTACACCAATATTGGTTCCAGAAGTTGCGGTTGTAACCGTGTCTATCTTGTTGCCATTAACTGTGATTGCGCCAGTTGTTGAATTCGTTGAATAATAATTACTTGCATCTATATTAGAAAAGTCTTGACCAGTCGCAGCCGCTTGACCGCCATAATAGGCTTTCAGCCATTCCTCATTCTGCACCTTGTAAATCTCAAAAGTTACCCCGCCCAGCGGCTTTGCGTCTGTGGGCGCGGCTTCGCCCTCGGCACCGGTACCCTGTTTGGGCGTTGCTCCCGGTGCAGGGTTATACTCATACTTATGAATCGTAATGCTGCCCTTTTTGCCCGATTCCCAAACAGGCGTACCGTCTGCCAGCCTCGTCGTTCCCGTCGTCCCCGCCGTCGTCGCCCCTTCCGCCATGGCGGGCATGGCGCAAAGGCTCAGGGCCAGGGCGGTGCTGAGGACTGCGGTAAATAAACGTTTCAGTTTCATCTTGTTGCATACCTCATTCTTTTTATGTTGGTTTGTGTAGAGGGGTGGGGGTCAGGAACGTTTGCCCCCTCTCTTATAGCGGAACACCAGCACCAGCAGCACAGCCACCAGTGCGGGCAAACCTATCAGCAGCCACAGGCTGGGTGCGTCCGCGCCCGTATGCGGCAGGGTAAAGCCCTTGCGGTTGTAAATGGTCAGGGCAATGTTGTACACGCCGTCGGCACCTGGGGTTATCTTGCCAAACGTCTCGTCGCCGCGTCGGCATTGCCCGTCCGCTGTCAGCGTAAACTCGATGGCTTCGCTCAGCAGGGTGTAGCCCTCGGCGGTCTTGGTCTCGGTCAGGCGGTAGTTGCCGGGGGTCAGGTCTGCAAAGGCAAGTTCGCCTGTACCCGCGGCGGTCGTGCCTGTTTTCGGCGTTTCAATCGGTACAGTGTTCAGCTTTTCCAGCTTGAACTCCACGCCGCCCAGCTTTATGCTATTATCCTGTGCATCCTGCTTTGTGATGACCAAGTTATATTTGGCATCTTGCAGTTGGTTGGTCAGGGTCAGCGTTTTGTTGGTCGAATCGCCTGTGACGCGGGTGGTATTGAGAACCTTGTACTTCTTGCCGGAAATCTCAATCACATCGCCAGCCGCGCCGCCGTAAAAATGCCCGCCTGCCGACGCGCTTTCCAGCACGCGGTAGGTGTAAGCGACACGCGCACTCTCCGACTTGCTCGCATCGTACTTGTCCAACCCGGTAAACTGTTTGGTCCAGCCTTCGTAACCGTCGGGTTTTTTCAGTTCTACGCTTTCATACCCCGAAACCGGCAGCCAGCTGTCTGCCTCATCCGGCGTTTCGGTGCGCTGCAGTTGCAGGTAAATGGCGTTGGGCAGGTCGGCTTGCGGAATGTCCGTCGTACCGTCCTGCTTTTTCCACTCTTTTTTGACCGTTATGTCAATCAGTTCGCGGGCGGTATTTTCAAACGTTGCCGTTGCAGCGTTCGCTTCGCCCTTCGCAATGGCGCCGTACACCTTTACGCCGTCCGCGGCAACAGCGCAGTCTTTGCCGCCCTCGATAGACACCGATTTCAGGCTTGTGCCCGTCTGTTCATTTTCCCACACAACAAACCGTGTGCCGACAGGGATCTTGTCGATCACGATCTCGCCGTAGTACGTACCATTGTGGTTTTCCACCGTGCAGGTGTACTCTTTCGGCGCGATTGTGTCGCCGAGGCTTTGGCCGCCAACATCGCCGAATCGGACGGTAAAGGTAAACGCCTTGCCTTCCAGTGTCTCGCCTTTGGCCGGAACCTTGCGTATAATCAGCTTGCCTGTCTTGACCTTGTTGTTGAAAACCACTTTCAGCTTGGTCAGCTCGTTATCATCGGCCGAATTGCGGTAAGAGCGAAAAACCAGCATGTCAGCGTTCGGCTTTTGGGCCTCTGTGTAAGCGTTCTGGGTGTTGTGTCCGTCAAGGGTTGCAACAACCGCCTTTTCCGTTCGGCCATCGTTCGGGGCGGTGCCGCTGATGTTTTGCAACGTGCTAACACTGCCCGTCGTAACAACGTCAGCCTTGCCGCTTACATTTGTAACAGGTACGTCGTTTTCGTATACCGTCCAAGTTGTATCGTACAGTTCGGTGTCGATCTGCTCTTGCAGGGCTATGTAGCTGCCGCGGCGGAACTGGTCATTAAAGGTAACGGTCTCACCGTCCTGCAGCAGGAACCGTCCGTTTTCATCCACAACGTCGCCGTTGCCAAGGTTGGAGGAAAACACCGCATAAGCCGCGTTTTCCAGCTTACCGGTTGTGGCAGAGCCATAGTCTGGGACGTTGTACTGCGCGGTGGTAAAGCCTGTTTGTTTCGGCAGGGTCGGCGCACTGCTGAATGTAAAGTTGCGCAGGTAAATGCTGCGCGCATAGTTATCGCCCACCGTTATGCTTTTTAGCTGCGTTTTGTCGAAACCCTCGACTTGTTTCAGGGAGTTCAACATCAGCCGTACGGTGTACCACGTTCCCGGGTGCAGCGCAGTCGCCGCGCCGTAGACATCGCTGCTTTGCAGCCCCTTGGTGCCAAGGCAGCCCATTTGCTTGCCGCTTGTGTCCCAAAGTTCCACATACAGGTTGCTCAGGGCGCAGGTTTCGGTCGACTCGCCCTGCACATAGACATCAAAGGTCAGGTAGCTGTACGGACTTATATCTATGGCTGTGTCCCATGTCAGTGTGCCGCGGCGCTGGTCGCGGTATAGGCTGGATGGGTCACTTTTATCCGATGACCACAGCACGGCGCTGCCTTTGTCTTTGTCTACATTCTCCGGCAGGGACGACTCATAGCTTAATAGTCCCGTGACCGAACTGTATACGTCGTTCGGAAGTTCGTAGGTCTGGATTTTCGGTTTATCAGTACCTTTTGTTTCGTAGTGGGTGGCCAGATTTTGGATGTTGAAGGTGAAAATTTTCTGGTTTTTGAAACTTGCTTGGAACAGCGGGTTCACGTCCGAAACATCGACCTGCTTTTCGACCTGCAATTCGTTATGGTCGGGGAAGTTGAACGCCAGCGCCATGTTAGACTCCCACATGCCGCGCTCCATGTAGTACATGGTCAGGGTGTGGGTGGATTGGTCCTTCAGGGTTTTGGTGGGGCCCTTCTTATTGAACGTGATCGGTTGGCCGTTGTAGTTGACGGTTTTGGTTGTTTCGCCGGGCTCATACCCCTTGTAGACCATGGTATCATTTTGGTCGGTGTTCTTGTTGGAGCTGACGTAGGGGGTTACCTTGTTGTTTGCGCCAAATTCCAGCAGACCGGACGCTTTACCGTGCGCGCCGCCGACATCCAGCATCAACTCGCCGTCAATGTAGACCCACACGTCATCGTCGCCGGAGAAGAAGAACTTGATAGGAACTTTGATGTCGCTGCCGCTGGTGTCTTTTCCTACAACAACATTGCCGTCCTCTGTAAGCGTAAAGTCAAATTGCAGCTTGGCGCCAAAGCCGTAGTTGTATTGGGGGGCACTGCCGCCGTTGCCAACTGTTTCGTTAAACGGGAAGAAACCATACCCCTTACCGTTTGTACTGTTGTCGGCACCACGGTTAAGTGAGGCATCATCTTTCGTACCATTCCCCGCCAGATAGTAGCTTTGGCGGGCGATGTCCTGTTTGAGGTACAGCGAGGTTTCGTTGCTGTCATAGTACCAATATTCGGCTTTGCTCTCCGGGTCGTTAGCGGACTTATTGTTCGGATCCTGCGCAAAAACGGCTTTTTGCTTGAGCGGGAAGGAAACATCCTCGTACACCTTGCCCAGCACGGTGTTAAAGGCGTTTTTGCCTTGCAGGAAGTCTTTGTCAAAGTGCGGGTCAACCGACGCATTTGCGTTGGAATTCTTGGCTCTTAACAGCGGCAGACCGTTTGCCGTACCGTCAGAGGTCTTGCTTTCCACAAGGCCCTGGAAGGTGCAGTTGTAATCGTCGCTTCCTTTACCACTATCATCCAGTGCCGAGTTGTTCACGGCCATAAAAGTATTGTAAGCTGGACTGTTCGTATCGTTGCTCCAGCCGTATAGACCCATACCGGCGGCAACGGTTGCAAAGGGGTTGCCCCAACCATTTATTGACGGTTGGAAATGCCCGGTATAAAGCGGGTATTTGACATTGTCGCTTGCCGTGTAAGCGCTGCTTAGTGCGCGGTTGAACTGCTCAAAAGTGACGTACCCGCGCTGGGAACTCGTGTAACTGTCCGGGTACGTGTCGCGGTTCAGGCCGTTCAGCTCGTAGTCGGTGTAGTAATCGTACAGGGTGCTTGTGATGTACTTTGTGCCTGGCTCTTGCTTGAACTCGCCGCTTGCAATATCCACAACGGTGGTATTTTTGCCGCTTTCGGCATCGCGGACAGAGGCTTTCTCTCCCCAGTAGCCGTTACGGTTGACACCTTCGCCGCCCGTGTAGGCCGACGGGTCGCCGTCGTCGGCAAAGAAGCAGGGTTCTTGCAGGGTTGGGGGGATTTCTGCCGTGCTGTACTTTCTGGTCTTGTTGTCTTTTGCGGGGGCGTTTTGGTTATCCGTTGCGGAGAATTGCACCGCGGTGTAAGTTCCCTCAGGAATTGTGCAAGACCACAGCTTGCGGTTGGTATCGGTTTCCTGCGTCATCGGCAGCGGTGTGACCGCGCCGTTTGAACTCGTCAGGAAGCAGTACATGGTTTCGCCGTCGCCCATGGCGGACTGCTGTAAACCTTCGCCCTCATAACTGTACGCGGACAGTGTGGCGTCAAAGTAAATCTTTTTGTCCGCGGTAAGCAAATCACCGCCCGCGCTTGCCCAGGTGCTTGTGGTATCGTTGTAGACATAGCAATTCGCCGCTGTTAAGTCCAGTTTCTGGGCGTCCGCGTAGGGGGATATGGTGAAGTCTGTGGTGAAATCATACAGGGCGCTTTGGCCATCGTTCCAACTAAACTGCACAAACCGCGACTGATTGTCGGGAATCAAGATCTGCTGCGCGGCAAGTTTGCCCGCATCCACCGTGCCGATCGTTTGGCTGCCGGTTGGTGCCAGGGCGCTGTTTTCCAGCTTGTAAAATGTTGCGGTTACGTTGGTAAGCACGGTGCCGCTTGCATTTTTGAAGTAAAGCGGCGTGTCCTTGTAATAGTACTCCACGCGCGTCCATTGGGAGAGGTTGTATTTTTGATTCTGGTTGAAATGATTGTGGTCGTTATCACTTGTTTCATTGCCTGTTCTGACAAACTTTTTGCCTGCAAGCAGGTCAATCGCTGTCAGGTAGGCATCATTGACTCCATCGTCCCTGCCAAAGGCGTTGATTTCTTCTTTCCAGGTATTGTTATTGTCTATATAATACTGGAAGGCGATTCGATAAAACCCGCCCGCCGGATAGTCCGCAGAATTCAGCGTGATGCTGAAGATTTTGTGGGTATTCTAGCCGGTTACTGTGGTTTCGGTATCCTCCATGACTTTGTTTATGTAGGCACTTGTACCGTTACCCGTGAACCCGAGGAAACGCATGGTGCAATTTCCGCCATTTGCACTTAATTTATCGTATGTGCCGTCATCCTCAAAATAAATGGTTGTCGTAGCCGGGATAAAGCCCGTCGATACACTGGTGTCCGCTATCGTATCAGGTATGTTCGCGTCATCGTTGTCAGGCAAATCATCCGCAAGCATAGTATCTTCTTCGTTGGGGTTGTCCCCGTCAGCAAAAAGAACATCTTGCTCTGTGTTGGTTTTTGCCGCCGTGGTTTCCTCTGTGTTGATGGCATGGTTTGGCGCGGCAGCCGTATCGGAAGTGTCCGCAGGGGTTTTGTTCGTCAAGGCTGGGTCGGCAGGGGCGGTGTCCGTATCGGCGGCGGGAGTCTGATTTTCTGCCGCTTCCTGGGCTTTGCCGTCATTGTTCGGAACCGCTGCTGTATTGTTTACCGTGTCTCCCGCTTCTGTTCCCGGCTCGTTCGCAGTGGGCGGGGTATCTCCTTCATCCGGAATCGTTTCCAAGTCGGATACAATAGGTTCTTGCGCAGGCTCTACACCCTCGCTTGACGTGTCTGCGGCAGGAGTGGCCGGAATCGTTTCCGAACCTGCGTCAAAAAATAAAGCCCCATCCTCAGCTGCATAAACCGGCAGAGCCATACCGACCAGCAGGCACAGGGCGACAAGCAGTGCCGCCGCACGGTGCAGGATAGAAAATGCTTTCGTCATTTGCTTCGACTCCTTTTCTATACATGTGTGTTCTCACGATATATCGAGGGGAACGCGCGCCATTCGGCGCGATTTTATGCGCTGCGCACATCTGGCACGGAAACGGACTTTTTCCACAAGCTGAGCTGTATTTACAGTCTTTTTTGAGAATATAATCCGATGTGCAAACATTTGCGCTTACGTCGGGAAAAGTAAGACACGGTATGTTTGTTGTGTGCCTTCTTATTTATAAGGAACAGTATAATACTTTGGGATGAAAATTTCAATACGGCTACATTCAAGCAAGTGATTTTTTGGCAGATTGCAAAATTTTGACTTGTCGAATTCGTCACAATGACAAGCGCTTTCGGCAACTATTATACACACCGCCAAGCACTTGTTAAAATCTTGCTGATGCTTTTGCGCAACTATTGCGCAAAAATCGCCACAAAAAAGCGTAAACACAACACAAATTCAACGGGAATGTCCGTGAATTTGGTCGTGTGTGTGCTTGCGGTTTTATCCTTATCCGGAGCCGAAAAGGGCAGGGGTCAGCTTTGTTGGCTTGTCCAAAAGCGGACGGCTTCATCCAGCCAGCCCTCACAGGCAAGACCCTTGCCCAGCCCCACGCCGTGGTCAACGCCGTGTTAGACTGTCAGCTTATGCGGTGTTGCCTTATATCTTCCCTGAGTATGCAGACTGTCAAAAAACTCTTGTAGGGGCGAGCATTGCTCGCCCGTGCCCGTTTGCCTGTGAAAAAAACTTACCCGGAAAAGGCGTTGCTGCGCCAAGTTGGCGGGCGACCAATGGTCGCCCCTACATATTCAATAGGCCACGAATGTGATTTCTTGACACGCCGGAGTATGGGCAGGAGCTGACAAGCAAGTTGCGGTGGCCGCATAAAAAGGCGCACGGCAAACACACCCGGGCAAGGACTGCGCTTGCCGGAAACAGCATTTGAGAGGTGTCCCTTGCGCTATAGGACACCCGGCAAAGGGGCGCACCTCGCCCCTGGTCGGAGCCTTTGGGGGCGGAAGGCTTTACCCGCTGATGGCATCCTCGACCACGTCCAGCAGGTGGCAGGGGTCGAGCTGGGCGGCGGTGCAGCGGCGTGCGAGGGCCTCGACGAAAGCGCGGTCCAACGATACGTCGGAGATAAACTGCACGACCTGCTGGCAGCCGCAGAGGTCCCGCGCGGCCAGAATGCCGTAGGTAGTGTAGGGCCCGAGCTCGGGCGCGGATAGCTTTTGACAGACAACGCGATAGGTATACACGATTTTCACCCACTCCTGCTATGCTACATAACAAAATATATTGACAAAAAATGGTAACTGGAGTAAAATTGTGGTAGTGTTAGTGTACTTATAGATGCCGCCCTTCACAATATAGCATATCCCGGTGTGCAAAGTACACAACCAGTGCCGGAAATTTTGGCGGCGCATTTTGCACCGCCGATTTGCTGTTTTTCCGGCGGTGAATCGCGTTTTGAGGGGAGAGAAGATGTTATGTCCGCATATCGATACCGTGTGGCAGAAGCAATGACCGCTGCGAGGGAGGCAGCGGGTGTTTCACAGCGGGAACTGGCAGACCGCCTGGGCCGGGATAAGCG
>SKEF01000315.1_pt1 | contig 50699 bp, 45 predicted proteins | sample 4826691 | NCBI WGS metagenome assembly SKEF01 (sample SAMN11008816, study PRJNA524170) | human gut metagenome | biome: Human fecal sample; material: Feces; isolation source: fecal sample from pouch patient p23, p27 | host: Homo sapiens | place: Israel: Tel-Aviv | collected 2016-08-24
ATATAATACATTATCATAAATACTAAATATTTAAGGTTAGCAGATGAACAAAAATGTCTATCTGCTAACCTTTTTCTACTTTGTCTCGAAAATAATATAAAATGTCCATTTTGCGTCGTAGCGCTGTCCATTCTATCCTGATATCATAAACTTATCAAAAAAATAGAACGCTGAAGGGAGGTATTAAAAAAGAATAACTGATACATACGACTAACCAAATAGAAAGATTAGCCGAACAAGTGTAAATGAACTGTTTGCACAGATCGTATTCACACTACAAAATTCTTAATGGAGGTTCCCTATGATAAAAACAAAAAATGTAATTATTCCCACTGTTATCACGATATTAGCTCTTATATGTACAGGATGTATTAAGAAACAACAAATTATCAATCCGATAAATGCCAAAGTAGCAGCTCAACCAGATGCTGACAAAATGTGCCTTTCTATAGGAACACTTTACAAACCCTATTGGTATGGTACTAGTAGATTTAAAGCAGACCAAAAGCTTAATGACATCAAGAAAACAAAATTAAAGGATTTTTATCCTCAACTTTTCATAATATTAGGAAAAGAGGCCACCCACATCGTTTTGCTAAATGCTACTCTTTCCCTAATACATCAGTTTTTGCAGTGTCTATTAAAAATATTTCATAAGATTCGCAAACACTGGTTATTCTTAATGAAAAAATTTTTAAGAAGATGGCTAAACAAACATAAGTAGTAGATATCCCATATCTAGATTTCTCCTTCAATTAGTGCCATAATAGTCCTATAATTCTGGCACTGGTTGAAGGTAAAATCTAGATATAGCCTGTAGCAAATATCTGTGCAGATGTTCATAGACTGGCTGCTGGTATTCCAGACTGCACCGGATACACCATTGTACCATCGTTGCGATTAGTGCCGCAGGTGCCTCTGCTACTACAATACAGCTGTCATCCTCCTGTCTGGATGTCCGACTCTAATATTTCCGTTTATGGGAGGTTACCGCAACCTCTTTCTTCCCCGGGCACTCTCTGGGCAGTATCTTCTTCTGCCTCTTCTTCTTCCGAAGGAAGGATCTCACTGGAACTGCCAAAAAGTTTTCGCTTGAATTCGTGGACAGTCTCTTCCAGATTGGCGATAGTCCCACGTAACTCTGCAACGAGTTCACGCAATTCTTTGATTGTCTTGGTCTGTTCATCAATCTGAACAGACTGCGTTTTATTCACTGTCTGCATTAATTCTATCATTGCCTCTGGGCTTACTTGTGCCATGTGGTATCCTCCCTTCTTCTTTTTATTACTCTTATTATAAGAAAAAAAGAAGAAACGGCAAGACCAATATCATTCTTATCTAAATGACATTGACGGCAAGGCGGGCTTTTTTTCTTTCTGATATATCCTAAAACTCTTTTTTCTTTGCTTTTTTTATTGCCTTAGGCTGTGAGACGGAAAGTCCTTCTAAAAGCCAGCGGTATTCCTGCTGGATCAGTGTCCTTACTTCGGAAGCATTGCGGAGCCATTGAAAACGCCCGCTGTCAAGAACCTTGTATAAAAGGATAACTCTATCGTCCATGAAAAAAGAATGGGACATATGTAAAAACAGCCTAATCTATCATTGAACCTATATCATTTTATAAATTATCTCATCTATAAATCCGCTAATTTTCCAAAGTCATGTTGAATTCGCGTATAAACTTCCCATGCAACATTCTTTAAAATCCCCTGACGTTCATTAAACTGTTCTGCTGATGTTCTAACTGAAAAATATAATCTGCACAGGGTATTATCCTACTACAACCTCCCGCTCCACCTATTAAAAGTGAATCTGTTCCTCTTTTTAATTCTCTAATCATCTTAAAATTATTATTCAATATATCAGGCTTTCTATAGTCTTCCCATTGATGTGCTCTTCGCATAAAATATTGCAGTAATACAAAATCTGTAGACCCCTCACAAATAATTATACTTTTCATCTATCTAAGCTCCAATCCCATATTGTCCTGTGCTTCCACTGCATCTTTTCCTGATAATCTACGGACAAGAGTCCCTTCTTTCCCTCTATATAAAGTATATAGTGCTATATCATCTTGTATTTCAGGAGCACACTTTAAAACCTTATCTATAGCTTCCTTGCTATGAGAAGTCAAAAATACTTGAACATTTAGCTTTCTACAAGTTCGAAGAATCCAATGAAAAGTTTTATTCATAGCTGATGTATGAATTGCCGTCTCGAACTCATCAAGTAACAAAATTCCATTCTTAGCCTTTACAACTGCACTCATCAGAAGAATGGCCTTCTTCATCCCATCTCCATACACATTCAAAGGTAACGCCTTTCTAGAAGTTCTGGATAAAACTTTATAAATTCCTCTATTAAAACCAGCTTCATTTTTAGTATCATAATTAATACTTACTATTCCTTCATCATACTCTCTAAGAATTTCTATCATTTCTTCATATAATTCTGGATCTTCTAACACATTATTTAAAAATACACTACCTTCTGCATGACGTACTGGTGAAATATATACAACATTATAACTTAACTCTTTATTTGAATCTGCCTTCTCTAAGAGAATACGGGCTCTCTGTCCTTCATATACATGCATAGAATCTTTTTCTTCCTGATTAACAAGAAGTCGCAGGTTCAAACGAGAAAGCAATTCTGTTCCTTCAAACTCTAGACTTTCGTCTTCAAAGACACTTCTCATTCCCCATAGTCTATCTTTTTCCTTAGCGTCAACCTCTACTTCTGTCTCTTCTGCACAAATTTGAACATCCATAAAATTCTCATCAATTTGCATACTATACTTTATCTGCTTCTCTTCTGAATTAATGTCAAATAAATCATAAAAACCCTCATAATAAGACAGGCCTCTATAAAAATATACATCTCTTCGTAACAATTCACGCCATACACCAAAACTACCTAATGACTTTAAACTTTGCAATACCTCTAATATACTTGTCTTTCCACAATTATTGTCTCCTGTTAATATATTAATCGGAGCAAGATTCTCTAATCTTAGATTCTTTATTCCACGAAATGTTTCAATATATATGTTCTTAATCTCGGACATCTTTCCTCAGCCTTTCAAAATATACAATATAATGATCTTTATCCCATCATACTTAATATATACTATACCAAAATTGTTCCTTTACTACTACTATTTTATCACTTTGCAATCATTTTTAATCATTTTTATTTATCTTGCGCTGAAAAAGAAATTTCTCATCAATCTATAACAATTACAGTATATTGTACTACTACAAAAATCATAAGAAACTAATCTTTAATATTTATTTTAACATTTCTCCTTCACTGGTTCAACCATTTTTTATTCTTTTTTCTATTTTTTTCTATGTTAATTATGAAAACACAGCGGCAATTTCTCGCCGCTGCTCATATTATTTCAAATCTTTAAACAAATCCCTCTGATACACACCATTTTCGCTTAAAATATTCTTTAAAACCAAACCTAACATGCAGAACTGATAATACAAAAACTATAAATTCCCCACCCAGCACAAATGTATTTTTTATCTAGATATTTTCCCACTTTGAATTTATATGTTAATTTGTTATTTAAAACAGAGGATATTCCACCGTCATATACCATGAAACATCCCCTGCTTTATACTTTTTATTATTCTATACCAACTATTCTACCTTAACATTAACAATTCCATATGTAGTCCAGTCTGGATCAATCTGAATTTTAAGTCTATCCGTTCCGGTAACATCTAACTCGAAGGACATAAGACTCTTTTCCGCATCCAAATCGTATTTTTTAGGATTCCCCTCATCTTTGATAAGCAATAACTTACCATCGTTGATAGGGCACTCATCTACCCGGCCCACATCAAAAGATATATGTTTATACTTCTTTTTTAAGTTCACATACACCCAACCAGATTCTTTATTGCCAATAGTTACTCCTGAGTAGTAATCTTCACCTGCAATTTTGAAACTGCCCTCATTGTTGTCTAATCTATATACTGTTTCTGCTTCTCCATCACCAAATAAATTCATGACCTCCGCATCTGTACTTGCCTTCGTATCATTATCCGAATTATCCGCTGTAGAACTGGTATCCTGTCCAACTGTTGCTTCAGAAGAAGAATTGCTTACTTTAAGACCGGCATTCTCTTCCTTAAGCTTTATTATCTCATCATTTTTTTTAGACAACTCTTTATCCTTCTCTTTTAATTGATTAATTAATTCATAAACAATTCCTTCTATTGATCCTGTATTATTAGTTATATTAATAGTTTTTGAATTGTCAATCAACTTATTTAACCTGACATTAACAGATATTCTATATACAGCTGCTCCACCTACCGCAACTGTAATCAACACTACTATTTTTATTAAAAGCTTGAGTACGTTCTTTTTAACACCCTTGGATTTCTTCCCTTCTGTCTTTTTCATGGCCACTCCTCCTTCGAAAATAAGACAACAAAACAATAAATTATATTTATATTAAAATGCTTATTATAATAAGCACCTTGCTTTCACAATTTGCATCTTTATCTTTAAATTCAGCTTACTACATCTTCTAAAAAAGAACAAGTAATTTTTGTGCATTTTATGTCGTTTCTACATTTTTGCATTTTATATTTTATGCAAAATACTGGTATTTTTTTACATTTAATATATATGCACAAAAATATCACTTTATTTTCAGCACTATTACCTGTTTTTTTGTGCTATTATACTATTGAGTCCAAAAATAAATTCTTATTTTTATACACACTTTCTTTTTACGAATTAAAAAAGGAGATTTTTTATATGAAGAATAATAATACTAAAAAAATAGAATATATTACTTACAGTCAGAAAATATTAGAACGAATCAAAATTGAATTAACTAGGCAAAAAATATCGCAAAAAACACTGGCACAGTTATGTAACGTATCCCAGCCTACGATATCCAAATTATTAAAAGGGGACTCTCCTCTGACATTAGAATTTATTTACAAGGTATCTGAGAAACTAGATATACCTATCGAAACACTACTCTCAACACCAGATACATTAACTGATAAGTTAACAGAAATACAAGCAAATATACAAGATGAGATTTATGATAACTTTCATAATGATAATGAAGCTATTGTATCAGATCCTACCTTATATCCTTTTCGGGGCATAACAGGAAAGTATAACTTCTACTGTAATCCTACGATATCTTCCGAATCCGAACTTCTGAAAGGAACTTTACACCTCTTACCTTCCAAAAGAGCAGGAAAATCATTCTGTTCTTGTCAATTAACTTTATATACTGGAAAGTATGATAGCGAAGGGAAAAAAGAGAAAAAATTATATACCGGGATGATGCTTATCAGCCTTCCTATGCAGTCCTGCTACTGCATCTTATCCTGTGATGAATCGGCAGAGTATGTTTTTCTGCTATTCCACCATATGTTTTTAACTAAAGCTAATTTAGAATGTAGAATCGCTGCAGTCCTCACAACATCAGCAGGTTCCTATCGAAGACCAACTATGGAAAAATGTATTATTTCCAGAACCAGTCTATCTTCGGAAGACTTAAGTGAAATAGAAGGACAATTAAAAATGAATTGTTCTAATATACAAATAACAGAAAAGGATTTTCAAGAACATATATTAAAAGACTTCCCAGAAGATTTCCCTAGGGTCAATATCACACACGAAACAATATATAGTATTGAAGAAGCTTTCATTCAAAAATCTTCTCTTCCGGAAAATACACGTACTGAGCTAATTAATAAATTGAGAAAATATTCTATAGACAGACGTTATACAAAAATAAGCACGCATGCAGATGATATTCTGTATAACTTTATAATAGATAAAAAAAGGAAAAAGAATGTTTCCTCTGAAGATACCTCCGAATCTAAAAGCTGAATATTCAGCTTTTAGATTCAGAGATGTAATAAGATAATAAATTATTTCAAATCTTCAAATAAATTCTTCTGATATACACCAGCTTCTATCAGTCTGGCAAATGATTTCACTACATAGTCTTTATCTTCTTTATAGGTTACCCCGAACCACTTGTCATTCGTATCTAACACTTTTACAGAAACTCTGCCTGCCTGAAGAAGTTCGTCTATGTAGATTGGCAGTAAATATTCTGCTTTTAGGATATCTTTGTCTCCCATGTTAGCAAAGAACTCTTTAAATCCATCTTCTAAAGTCTGCATGAATTCCGGTGTGAGTCCCCACATATTCATGGATGCGTAGGATTCTGCATTAATTGAAGTAAGCTGTCCATCTTCGTCTACTGCTGCACCCTCTGGAGTCTTAACAATATTGGAAGTTTCATGTACTGCTGTGAGGTAGCCTTCCTCATTTGTCTCGCAGATACCTCTGGTAACGGCACCATTTTCACTTAATGTATTCTTTAAAATGAAACCTGCCATACAGAACTGATTGGCTTTTTCTGGTGTATAGCCTACAAGGAAATTATGAAGCTTAACAAATGCTTCTTTTCCATAGTAGTCATCTGCATTGATAACTGCAAATGGCTCATATTTTTTTCTCTTATATTCCTTCGTAAAATAAAATTGTAAGATACAGGGCATTATTGAAATCAATCACGATTTATCTTCAATTAAGTGTAATTCACTTGATAAATCATATGTCATATCATTAATACTCCCAACTGGATTACTGTTTAAATAATTCACCAGCGGAATGCACAACTGCTGGATTTTTTCTCGATCCTCTGGTTTATTTTTGTCTAAACCTAATTTATCGATAAAACTATCTATTTGCGAATTTATAATTGTAAGTTTTTTAGCATCAAGATCTTGGCGTGCATTTTCATTTTCAATTTGTTTTGTTTCCTCTTCTAATTTTTTTAATCTAATATCAGAAGGTAAAAACGCAAAAGATCTTATAGCTGATACAAGAGCGTCTACAATATCCTTGATACAAGAAAGCTCAATTTCTTTACTTGCCAACACAACTCTCAAAGAACCATTTTCTATTTTTCTTGTAAAAATTATTCGGGAAGTTCCTGGTGCCTTAATCATTTCAAATTGGGTTAGAAATTTAGATAAATTTTGTATATCATCAGAATATGTCATAAAATCATAACTCTCTTTAGCAGATTTTATTTCTAGAAGATTAATTTCATTTTCTTCAACACCTTTCGGCAAAGGTTCATATAAAGATTGTTCAATATATGTAACATGATTACATAATAAAACAATATATTTATGATGAGCCAAAAAAGTTGTGAGTGCATCTAATAAATCACTACATACACCGCTTTTTTTAAAATCTCCTAGCTGTAATTCAATAATTTTACATATTATATCCATAACTACATTTATTGAATCTATAAATTCTGAGCATTCATCGACTAAAGCTTGGTTAGATATCGGCTTATTTTCTAACAAAACAGTACATTTATATAATTCTCTCGATTGAGAATTCAAATGTAAAACCGCATTATAAACAGATTCCATACACCCAGAAATATTATTAGCTAAATTAGAAGTCGGATTGCTTACTGTACCATTAAAATAAGTAGTAGTAGAACTTTTAAGCCTCCGAGAATATGTTGATACTATATTCTCGGATTGTTCTATAGCCTCCGAAATATTATCAATAATCGCTTTTACCTCTATATATTCTTTAACCACATCATTTAATGTCATACTTAACCTCTTCTTTCATTTGGTCTAAATCCAATAACAATTTAACTTAATTTTAGATAATCATCCAATAATGTATTAGTATTATAATACTACCATTCTTGTTCCGTGATTTCCATTACTACCAGGTATTAGAGAAATCTGTATTTGTTCAGTTTTATGTGTTTTAACTGCTTCTCTTATAATATCTAAATTTACAATTTTAGCCGACTCAAGCTCAACTCTTACAATCAAGTCAGTAATCCTTTGTCCTAATATCGTAATGCTTGCTGTTTCTTTAAAGTCTAAACGCGGCTCACTATGTATATCAGCTTTTCCATCTTTCATCTTTACAACAACTTGATACCCTTGTGGTAAAGCCTTGCTCTGCCTTAAAAATATATTTGAAATTGAATCCAGTGTTATTTTTAAGTCCTCTGGATTATCTTTTATATGACTGATGGCTATTGCTGGATTTTCAACCTTTATTATTGAATCCTGATATATATTTCCATTCTTCACACTATCGATTTGGATATTATTCTGTCTTCTGTTTTTTTGAAAGAACCCTTTTATTTTCTTGAGTACATAATTCAGCATGATGTGTTTCCTTACTCTTCGACATCCTGTTTAATTGTACCAGTTACTATTCCTACATTTATACTATTTGACTTTTTTACTTTTTCATCCACTGCATCTGAAGCCCCTTTTTTATGAACATCCTGAATAATTGATTCCACTTTTTCAGCCTCAATACTATTTTTCTTATCAATTTTTTTGAAATTTCATACCAAGTAAAAAAGAGGGTACAATTCCAGCTAATAAACTAATTAAAAATGCCCCCAGTGCTGTAGACGGATCAAGCAAATTCTGAAATTGTTCTACCAAAATCATATATAATTTTTTCTTCAAACCTTACTGTATTTTGCTCATATTTTAGCCACTATATCAGCGTTACCTACTACTTATTACGGAGCGGTGTGGAGAGCCTGCTACTCCTAGTATGTTACAAATCGCTAAACAAGTCGGCTTTATACACACCTTTCTCCAACATCTTCTTGAAGCTATCCTTTACTGCTGCGACATCCTCATGGTAGGTCATACCATACCAAGTGTCGTCGGTTTTCAGAACTTTCACAGACATCTTGCCTTCACTCAGTAATTCTCCAATGAAAATCGGGATTAGGTACTCCGCTTTCAGCGGACTTTCCGGTACTTCCTTCTTGAAAAACTCTTTGAATCCATTCTCCAGGATGTCCAAGAACTCTGGAGTTAATCCCCACATGTTCATAGAAACTAAGGAATTAATATCAACAGCTATGCCATCTGCCTCCGCTCCGTTCACAGTCTTTACAATATTCTTGGTTTCCACAATCTCCGTCAGATTACTTTGCTCGTCCATCTTGCAGATGCCACGGGTCACACCACCGTTATCGGACAGAGTGTTCTTCAGCACAAAACCTGCCATGCATGATTTTCCGCCATTTACCAGATACTCATGAACAGCCTTGAAGCCTTCCTTACCATAGTAATCATCTGCATTAATCACAATAAACGGGGTATTGATGACCTTCTTTGCTGCAAGTACAGCCTGACCAGTCCCCCACGGCTTTGTACGTCCTTCCGGCAGAGTGCCCGGAATATCGTTAAGATCCTGAAAAGCGTAGTCTACAGTTACATCATGAGCGGAGCAAATGGCTGCGATCCGATCGCCGATCACCTCTTTGAACTCTTTCTCAATATCCTTACGGATAATAAATACCACGTGGTTAAAACCTGCCTCAATTGCATCATGAATTGAGTAGTCCATAATAATATGAGTTGAAACATCCACCGGCTCCAACTGTTTAATTCCTGTTCCAAAACGGCTACCGATACCGGCCGCCATAATCAGTAATGTTGTATTCATAATTTTTTCATACCTTTTTTAACAATATTCTTTTACCATAGGTTTCTTTCTTCACATCTCAGCCGACCAAAATGGATCGTTGCCTGCTGTTCACCACGAAGAGGTGTGTGAAGTTTTGAGCAGCTACCGTGTGTGAATTCACACGGCTTTATTTTGCCTAATACAGATGCTAATTCGACAGCATTCGACTTTTTAGTTACATTTTGTTCATTTTGCGTTTACAGTTTAGTACCGGGGGTCTGGCACACGGTATCCACTTCTACTGGAGAGACCACCATGCGGATAGCAAAATGGATGGATGTAGTGTCAATGCCCTCTCGGGCTTTTTAATTTTTAGTTAAGGGAACTGCCTTTAGGCAACTCCCATCTCTAATGTATCTTGCATAGCTTTTATCTTTAGTACATTTGTAATATATTATATTTCGACAGACTCTGCAACTAAAATAATTTGACAGTATTCGACTTTTTTGTCATATTTTATTCATTTTGCGTTTACAATTTAGTACCCGGGTCTGGCACACGGTACTTCATTAATTTTCTATGTTTCAAAGATTTCCCAGTATGAATCCAAATCAGTATTTTCTAATTCGTCTATAAACTCTTCCTATTCCAAGTTTAAAGCTTCTCTTAAAAACATTAATCAATCCATATTCTCCATATTTCTTAGCCATAAAATCAAAATCTTTTTTTAAATATGAATCCCAAAATTCTTCTCTATCCTCTGGCTTTGAAAATGGTCTTTGCATAGTAGACATCATACATTTTTCTACTGTACTAGTTTGGTAGATTAAATCTTTTTTTATCAAGTCAAAAACTTTTTCGCCTTTTTCATTATTAATCAAAACCAAGGAAACGCCTTTATCATCATTAAATCCCGGAATTGCACTATCTATTTTCCAAAAATCAGCAATTGTTATATCTGCAGGATGCATAATATCCTTATAGGGACATTTATAGCAACTTGGCCTAATAGTATAATGGGAATAGAACATATTTTTAAATACTTCACTATGAAAGCACTTAACTTTTCCTCTATAGTCTTTTAACTGTAACGTTTCTTTATGTGCCGCCCATCCAAACTTTTTTTTGTTTCTAAAATCAACCCCTATACATTTTGACTTATATTTCTGCTCCGCCCACTCTAAATAATCTTTCCATACTTTTGGGCTCGGTACTCCATGGCATATTATATCTACCAAAATTAAATTAGAATAATCCTTTTGTAAAACTGCTTTTAAAGCTGCGATTTGACAAGACGTTCCAGAAAAAAGTACTGTATATCCATCCTTTAAATCATCCCTAACACGATTATAGCAATCTCCAATCTCACTTTGAATATATTTAGAACCTCGCATTTTATCGCGCTCTGTTTTCGTTGTAGCTCTGCAATGTTGCGCCTTACTGTTATCACTATTTAAACTACATCCATATACAACACCATTATTTTCTAATACATAATCTGATATTGCGGTAAAAAAGCCTCCTGATCGCGACTCTAGTCTAATAGATTCATCTTTGTGTTTTACGCCATAAACTTGTGGTAAACTAAACATTTTCTATTTTCCTTCCGTGTAATATAATTGATAGATTAAAAACCTTTTTCTGCTTGATTCGTTTTAAAAACACAAGTTTTAATGCATTTTTTACACCCGATACATTTACAAAAGTCAATTTCAGGATACAAGAATCCTTCTTCGTCTGGAACCATAGTAATTGCATTAGCCGGACATACACTATAACAGGCAGAACAGCCACAACATTGAGCCTTTTCTATATACAAAACTATTTTTTCTTCCATAATTCACCATTCACCTTATTATTTTCTTTTTATAGTACGCCAAATCATTGATATTTTATTTTTAAAGAACCATCCAATCAGAATCGCCACAGCAATAATTATATAGCGAATTAAGGGATATCCGTATAATAGCATGACCGATAAACATAATACGGAAGTTACAAAACCAATAAGAAAATACCTTTTTCCATTAAAGAACACATCGATATTTTCCTTTTCTTTTACACGTTTTGACATATAGGTATAATGAAAGTATGTAAAAGCAGCAAAGCAAATTGCTGTTGTATATGCAGCTGCAATAAAACCAAAATACTTAATTCCAAAATAATTTAATACAACATTTATTGCCGCTCCGGCCATTGAAATATACATTGTATACTTGTTTTCTTCGTAAAAAAATTCAACATTTGCAAACAATGAATACATAAAAGAAAACTGAAGTCCAATAATAATCGGAGGAATACAATATACTGCTTCTATATATTTTTTACCAGCTAAAACAGACATCATTTCAGGTGCAAGACAACAAAAAAGCATTGCACAAACAGAAACAATTAAACATATAACGCATGACATATTATCAACTTCTTTAAATTTTTTTTCTTCTAATTTTTCATATTGCCATGGTATAAACGCATTATTAACACTTTGGGTTACAATTCGCAGTACAGCAGCCGCATTGTATGCAACACTATAAATACCAGCTGATGCCATTCCAACCATCTTCTGAATCATCACTCTATCAAATTGATCCAATATATACTGAGACAAATAATGTAACAATAGTGGTATATTAAATTTAATTGCAAAAACGGCATAGGGCTTGTAAAAAATTCTTTTAGCTTTTATAATGTTATACACATATAACACTGAGCCAAATATTATATTTACGAACACACACGATAATATACGCGCATATCCCTTTTCATCACTTATAAGTACCGCCACTACCCCTAATACAGCGTTTGCTACAACCAGTAAAATAGACCGAATGACTACTGGGACGTAAATATACTCATATCTCTTTCTGATTGTCCAAAAATCTATCGCAGGTGTTACTAATAATTCTGCAAATATTGCAATCATAATAAACGTTGGTAATTCAACAATGGAATTGATAAAATCCCTAAAAATGATGTATAATACAAAAGTTATCAACGTTAAGACTGTTGTAATAGTCTGCATCGTAACTGTATAAACATCTCTATCCTCTTTATATTTACTCATTCCCTTGTTGAAAACGCCCCAATTCAGCCTCAACGTTGTAATAATTGTAAATATTTGAAGCCATGAATTGTATATACTAAATTGTCCATACTGATCTGGTGTCATTAGTCTCGTAAAAACTGGAGTTGTAATTAATGCCACGCATTTCTGAAGAACATTACAAAACACAAACCACAATGCTGCTTTAGCAGCAATCGGAATATCATTATACTTTTTCAATATTTTATTCATTGTTTTATCTCATTACTCCTGTCTTTACAAGCACTCTTTTTATAGATCTTTTTATCCCTCCCCAGTACTTATCTTTTAAGTATGCATAATTTGTTTTTCTGTGTACTGTACAGTCCATTGCCGACTTGATTCCTTTTCGTCTGTATACATTCCAAAACAATTCATACTTAGCGGATTTTTTAGCGGGTCCTTTTAATTGCCCATTACCATTAACTGCTTCGCAATTATCACGTTCTTCTAGGTACAACCCATCACATAATTCCAAAAGTTGTTTTCCCTTTTCAGTATTCACTAATAATACTGATACCCTACATTGTGGTCTGCTGAAAGACCGAACTTCACCTATCCCCCAAAAATCTCCAATTGTTAAATCAGATCCACGATTTGGAGTAGCATATGGGCACTGATAACATTTCTCGTTACTGAGAATGCCTTCTTGAAATGCTGTTAGATAATCGTCCTGAAATGATCGTCTTTTCCATATTACTTTATTTTGAGAATAAAGAACTAATTCCTCTCCTAATTCTGTTCGAAAGAGAAGTTTATCTATTACTTTATTACTTGCAATTACATCATTCACATATTCTTTAAAAATCTTCTGGGATGGGACACCATGGCAGATTAATTCAACCGTAGTTAAAAAATCTCCGTATCTTTCACCAGCTAATTTTCTTGCCGCATCACATTGACATGGTGTACCTATAAATAAGACTTGTTGCTTCAGCTTGAAGCAATCTTTAATCCCACTGAAAATCCCCTTACAATCTGCTTGCATATATTTACTTAGCTTGAACTTTTCCAAATACTCTGTCGTATTTGATAAAATCATTTTTGCTCTAAAATCTTCATCAAGTATAACTCCTGTCACATAATATCCTTGTTTGATTGCACAACTGTAAAGTTCTGCTGCTATACCACCAGAGCTACTTGTTTTAGTAGACTCTACATCTTTCTTCCATGCTACATAAGTATTTTTTGTTTTGTATAAATGTGGCACTGAATTAGACGGACATTTTTCATGACACAAAGAACAATTAATACATTTTCTACTATCTACTTCTGGTACAAAATGCCCAGTTAGCTTTTTCTCTTTCATTGTTATTGCTTTTTGAGGACAGATATCCGCACATAAACCACAACCTGAACATTTTTCTTTAGGACATATATAGATCATTTCTTTTACCACTTTCTTGCATTTTTTCAATCTTTGTCAAAATTTCTTGATATATACTGCTTGACTGTTTTCTTCTAATCAACAGATTTTCCTCAAAAAGATTGTAATTTGGTTGTATATCTAATATTTTAATAAATCTCTCATATGTACAATTTACTCTATTAACCTGATTTGTCATACCGGTCCATGCTAATAAGTCTTTAACTTTTTTTGATTTGATATCGACATAACACCTTTTATGTTGTAAAAATGTAAAAATACTACCATGAAATGTCGTCGTATAAACACATTCTGCATCACGAATCAAACTTAAAAATTCTAACGGACTAACACATATATTTTTATCACACCAACCGTGTTGCATACATACTGCAACAGTTTTAAGCTTTTTTTCATGCGCATATCTTTTAATCCATTCAATATGTTCCTTAGAGATATCATATGAATAAATAAGCATATATTTTTCAGAAATGATTCTTTTATTTGGAACTGGATAATATGAAAATGGAATTAGCAAGGTAGGATCTACAACTAGTTTAGTCTTTTTATTCAAAAGCTTCTCTACTAATTCAACCGTACTCTGATCTCTTACTCCTATAATTTCAACTTGTGCCAATGAACAACAAACAGAATTGTACCTTTCTAGTTCAGCTCCATTGCCTGCACTTGGCGCATATGCACAAATCTTCGGAACATTGATTTCTCCATAAAATACAGGATTTTGAAATGTATTCACATTAATATTCCAAATTTCATCACTTCCTAAAATAGCGAGCTCCATTGCTGACAATTCATTCTCGTCAATTTCATGGAAAATGTCCAGTGCATCAGAAAAAACATGATACTTATGTGCATTATATTTATATTTCATAATATATTTAATCAAATTTTTAATAGAGTCCTTTTTTCCCAAAAAAAGTTGTTTTCTTTTCTTTGGGCTTCTCCACTTATAAAAAAATACGCTATGACCTAACTCCTCTAAAAAAATCTTGTTCGCTAATGCCTGAAGGTAAGCTCCGTAATTAGCAGAGTCATAAGGGGTTACAATTGTAATTTTCATCTAATAGTATTCTCCTTGTTCTTGCTTTACTAACTTTTGTTTTACTGTTAAGGTAGCAGCACATGCTACAAAGTATGGTATAAACATCTCCTTATCATATATCGGATTACCAGTTATACCATATAATAAAAAGAATGCTTGAATACAAAATGATGTAATTATCCATTTTTCATTTTTTTCAGATACTACAATTATTCTTTTTCTTTCTTTCAAAAATATAGATGTTGTTGTTACCAAAAAATAAAGAAACCATATCAAATAAAGACTAAAACCGACAATTCCTGTTTCACACAAAATTTGAACATATATATTGTGTGCATGCCATCCTCGCGGATTGATTTTTTGAAATTCACCCCATCCAATACCAAAAATGGGATGCTTTTTGAATTCTTCGATTGCAAGTGTCCAAAAAGCCGTTCTTCCTAACGTAACATCTCCTGATTCTGCGGCATCACCAAATCTCTGAATAAAAACTGCCAATGCTGGAACGTATAAAAAGATTAAATATCCAACAACAATCATTCCAACCAATAATGCAAGCATCTTAATAATTCTACTTCTTTGTCTATTAGATAAGTAAATGTAATATGCCATAACTATTGTTGCTAGTAAAAATATAATGTGTGCTCTTTTCCCTGTCAGCAAAATTGCTATAATAAATATAATACTCATTACCAAACTGTTTTTATTATGTCTATTAATGAATTCTGCAATAAATATAATTGCACCAATAACCAATAACATTGCATTTGTCGAATAGTGATTTGTCATACCAGGAAATGCATGCATACTATATTGATATCTTAATGTAGCAGCATTTGCAGGAAATACATTACACACAACATCTATCATATTACTCGACAAAGACATAGTAATTGTACATATCGCGTAAAACAAATATCCAATTTTAGCAATTTTGAAAAGTTTTTCAAACCAATCGTTGTATTTTTCAGCCGATATAGTAAATAATATTACTAATACATAAATCAAATTATATTTTAATATGCCTGAATCATTATTTGTAGAATTTCCAATCCAATACACTGTAATGAGTAAGATTGCGAGTGCTGATATTTTTTTTATATACCTAAAACCACCAATTCCATTCGTCAAAAATAAACTAACAAATAAAATAATCAAAAAAAGCAATTGAACAAATGTCGGAACAAGAAAAAACAAAGAACCGCCTACCATCCATAGAGCTATAATAAATGTTGTAATTACAGTTATAAATTCTTTACAACTTATTCCTTTTCTAAACATACTGTTTTTAACCTTTCTTGGAAAATATGCTTGCATTCTTCTCTTTTATTCTTCAAAATCTCATTCACTTTATCAAATGAAATATCCTTTTCCAGTCCTATAATTTGATTTATATTAGATAATTTTCGTTCTTCCATACCAATCAATTGAAGCAAACATTCTATTCTAGTTGAAAATTGCTCTGGATAAATTACTGAAAACGGTCTATTAAGATTTACCGAAAAAGCTGTTCCATGAAATGAATCCGTAATAACGTAATCAGCATTTGCAAACAGAGAAATAAATTCCTCAACCTTCGGCAAAACAATTTTCTTCCCCAGTTGAATGTCCGAGATTGAATAAGTGATTCTAATAATATCTAAGCCAAAACTTTCAGCTATTTTTCTCACCACCTCATTAAACACTACACCCTGATGTTTATCATAATGCAACTGATATACCAACAAATATGGTCTAGCAACACTTCTTTTCGTAGCCATTTTTTTCCAAAAACAGCCTTCAATTAATAGTGTAGGGTCCATAGCGGTGTATGCACTAATACCATATTTTTTTAAAAGTAATTCTGCTGATTTTTCTCTCACTGAAATAAACGAATACTTCTTTATCAATCTTAATAATATTTCCTTATCTTTAATAGGAAATTCTGTCATACCGATGCTAGTACAAAAAGCAATCCTTGGTTTTTCTTGCGCATAATCCAAAAAAAAGCTCTTCTCAATTCCATTATTCCAAAATGAATTCCACATCTGATCACTACCTGTACAGTAAATATCAGCAAGCGGTGGATTTACTACCAGCTCTTCAAAAGAGCCATATGATATCTTTGACATTTTAATATTTCTATTTAAAAATCCACGAAATACTCTATAAGATTTCCCCAAAGAAATAATATCAAGAGCATCTTTGATTGGCTTTTTTATCATTTGCTTCAAATTATTTCTTTTAGAAAAGATTGTTTTCTTTACAATTTGCCCATATTTTTGATCCTTTCTTGAAAAATCAACAAACTCCGTATCAAAACCCATGTCACTTAGATACTTTTGAGTAGCGTAAGTTTGTAGTACAGAACCATAATTAATCGTATTTAAAACAGTAATTATACTAATCTTCATGTACAGTTATTCTCCTCATAATATTTATCAATTTTTTTCAATCTTACTCATACATGTCTCAGCATGGTATTAAACCATCCTATGTACACTAAAATCAAACACCTTCTCCGGAGATTTCAACTTCCATCATCCAGACTTCCTATTAACCAATGTATCATCCTCGTTCACTCTTTTACAATTCACATGAAAACATCAATAAATCCTTCAAATAATTTAGTCGATATCTTCATTAAGTATATTGCTATTCTTCTTTTATATGAAATATATTCTCTGATGTCATAAATCGGCAATGCCTTTATTGTTAATATATATTTTTTCCATTCATCTTCATATGATTTTCTCAATTCACTTTTATGCATTAGCATAAGGACATAAAACATAGTAGTAATATAATTACTGCGAGCTATTTTTTCTAATTTTTCACTTTGTACATAGCACTCTTTATGCATTTTATCCGCAAAAAAAACAGCGTCAAACCATCTATCATCAAATCCAGAATGCGCCACTGACTCATCATGATAAATATAATTATATAATCCGTTATTTCGATATACTATACTCTTAGATCTCATAATGGCATGAAAACAAAAATACTTATCTTCATTCATGCGTTTTCCAACAGTAAAATCTAAATCTCGAATCAAATCATACAAAAATAATTTATTCCATGCTCCGGATTTAATTTTTCCACCTAATAATAAACTTTCTAAAGCCATTTCTTTATCGAGATATTCAATTTGACCACTCCAAATCTTATTTACGATATGAGTATTGTTTTCACTGTATTCATTTATACCGCAAACACTTATTTCGGAATCCGATTTTAATATATCCTCATATAAGCATTGAATCATATCGGATTGAAGTGTATCATCAGAATCTACAAAAATAATATATTTTCCAGTTGCATTCTTTTTCCCATTGTTTCTAGCAACGCTTACACCCGCATTCTTTTGATTGATACACCTGATTCTAGTATCCAATTCACAGAATTCATTACATATTAATAATGACGTATCAGTAGAACCATCATTAACAAGTATAATTTCAAGATTTGAGTATGTTTGTTTTAAAACAGATAATATACAATCTTTTAAATATTTTTCAGCATTAAAAATTGGAATAACTACACTAATTAAATCCACTTCTTACCTCCACTTACTTTCATGTGCTACAACAATATCTTCTTTTAAGATAGATATATCCTCTCTAGCCGTATTGCTGTATCATCAATATTGAACCCCGCATTCGTAATTTCCATACGTGTATTCTTTCGTTTGTATCCGTTATACCTTTCAATTACTTCGTACCACTTGGATGTTTTCTCATCTAAACCTATATATTCTACAGCATCTGTTATTTTTAACTCTTGCGTTATAGTATTAGACACGATCAAAGGCAATCCATTTGCCTGTGCTTCAACTCCTGCAACTGGTAATCCCTCATATAGAGAAGGCATTACAAAAACATCTAACATATTCCAAAGCCGATTTACTTCATCTGATAGACCATGAAAAATAACAACTTCCTCTATTCCTAATCGCTTTACTTTTTCTTTTATTTGATTTTCTGTTTCTCCAATGCCAACCAAAAACAATCTTGCACTATTATCATGCTTATAGACTTCATAAAAGATATCAATCAGAAATTCATGATTTTTCTGTACATTAAACCTTCCCACATGGCCCAAAACAAAATTATTCTCTAATCCATATTTTTTTCGTAATTCAGTGCGAACTTCGGGCTTAAAACTGTGTTTATCATAATCTACGCCATTCTTGATAACGGTATAATTTTCCGCGTCAACGATTTTCTTCGGAAACATGAACCTTGCTGCTGCATCTGAGCATGCTAAATAATCTGTAATCACAAAAGGCATAAACCACTTGAATACTTCTGATAATTTTACGAGTTTCTGGCCAGGATAGTAGCTACTATTATGAGAGTGATAAATTATTTTTTTTGCACCTCCGATTTTTGCAGCAAATGCAACCAATACTTCATATGGTGTGGACGAATTTATATGTATTATTTTAATCTGCTCAGAATGAACTAATTTAATAATACCGAAAAATTTCTTCAAGCCTCTAACAATCGGATTTTTAACAGTTTGTAAATCCACTCGATAAATGGTACTATGTGCTTCTTTTGCCCTTTTAGAGGCCTGATCAAAAGTATCTTCAAATGTTAAATAATCAAACTGAACCTTTTCAAAATCAATTTTTTCGGACAATGTGAGAACGAGTTCTGTTATACCGCCCATACGAATAGGAGCCATATGCAATACTCGAATTGGATTATTGCCATTAATCTGCTGTTTCATTCTCACCACTCCTTCCCATAAATTCTCTTTGATACTTCTCTATGCTTTTCTTTTTATTATATAAAATTACTGCTTTTCCTATTGGGCCAGTATAACGAAGAGATTTTTTAACAATATCTCCAATAATCATTTTTAATGTAATCGGTGCATATTTATTTGTTAATTGTTCGTATGTCATTAACTCTCTATCATGAAAAAATGCTTCTCGATTTTCACTTTTCTTTGCCGACGCAATGAGCATGGAACCCTCTGTTAAAATCAACTCTTCACTATCAACTGATTTTATTCTCATCTTATCTATTACATCAGGTTGCTCTAATAGTTTTTTACCTTTATCACTATGACATAAGATACTAGTTGTTCCTATATCATCATCCATATCTTTATTATAAGAACCTACTAATGCGCAATCAAATATGGTTATATCGCTTACACGATGTTTTGTTTTAAAAGTACATTCATAACACGATGGTCGCAATGTAATTCCCTTGAACATAAGCCTTGTAAAAGTTTTTATATCATTTCTACAATCAATTGTCTTTCCATTGGCAAAATAGACTTTAATATTGGTTGCTGAATACCCATATGTTTTATCTCTAAAGACAAAATTGGAAATTTTACCTTTATACTTATGCTCTAAGAACTGAATAAAATCCTTGAACACTCCTGGTGAAGGAACTCCATGGCAAGCTAAGTCCATTAAATATAAATTTTCTTTATTTCTTTTAATATAAGATTCAAGGCCAGCTACCTGACAGGGCATACCTATAAAAAGTACTTTTTTATCTGCATCTAACTGTTCTTTTATGCTTTTAAAGCAATCTCCCAGTTCGCTCTGAACATACTTTGAACCTTGAAATTTTCCCAGATCACTTATATCTGTCGCCATTGTATGTCTGCAAACTCTATCATCCGAAAACTCGCAGCCAAATACGACTCCACCGCATGAAATAACATATTCTGCAATTGCATTTACAGCCGCCCCTGATGTACTTTTTAATCTAATGGAGTCATTCTTATTCTGTACAATATAACCAGATGTGTTTTCTTCTCCTATTTTTCTTTTGTTTAATATAGGACATACACTATTGCATAACCCACATTCCACGCACCTATTTTTATCTACCCAGGGATATTTAAACCCTTCTTCATCAAGCTTCATTTCAATTGCACTCTGCGGGCAAACAGCATAGCAGGCTGTACATCCGCTACAATTCACTTTATCATTGATTTCAATCATTCTTCCCAAGCGCCTCTCTAATATAAGCAACCGATATGGCCTTTTCTTTTTCCAATCTTTCATCGACTCTGTCATAATCTATAGGCTTTTTCATTTGCTCCAACACATCACCATTATATCTTCTAGATGACAGACCAGTTATATCACAAAGATTAGCTATTCTTGAATTACGTGACATCATTAAAGGATCACTATAACGATCAAATGCTAAAAATTGCTTATGATGCAGTATTGAAAAAACAGTACAATGGAACGAGTCGGTACATATATATTTTGCATAGCGAATTAAATTCACAAATTGCTCTGAATCTATATCATACAAGTGTTCCGCATTAAATTGCAGATCGTACGGAACAAATTCATCTATATGCGGCATATCATAAAGAGGAATACCTGTTTTCTTAGATAGTTCTTCCGCAACCTTTCGATGTTCGGAATTTGCTCCTAAAAAATAACAAAAGATATAATCATTTTCTAATACAGGTTTTACAGGAATTGCTTGTGCCCATTCTTCTTTATTCAGTAATAAAGTTGGATCTAGAACGACTACGGCTCTTCTTCCTGTTAATCGCTCAATGAGTTCTGCACCGCTTTTCTCGCGAACTCCAAGCATCTCTATTCTATTTAAATATTCGATTGTTCTTCTTTTCTGATAAAACGGCACCTCTGTAACACCAAAGCTAGTTGAATATGAAACACGTTTTACTTTTTCATCAGCAAACATCAAATTGAAAAAATTTGTTGGTAATCCAGCTGGAATCCACAGCTGATCGCCACCGGCAACTACAACATCATAGTTTTTACTTCCTGCCTTAAGTGCTTCAAAACCAATATATGGAGCTGATACTTTATCTTTCAAAAAATTCTCCAGAAATCTATCAAATGCTCTTTGACGAATCGCATCTTTCATCTTAATATCAGGATGTTTCTTTAATTGAATCTTTTTTTCAATCAGGCGAAATTTTTCCTTCATAAGATACTTATTCAATAATCTGGGTAACCACTTGATTTTTTGAATCATATTAAGTTTTTTTCTATAGCACAAAAACTCACAGTCATAGCCCAATTCCACAAATTTCACATATGTTGCATAAGCTTGCAACATGCTGCCATAATTGTGATTATCATAACATGTACAAATACCAATTTTCATATACTTTTCCTCTTATACATCCATTAACAAGACTTGCTTATAAGCTTGTTCAATTCGATTTAAGTGTGCTTCTAACGAATATCCCTCTTTTACGATTTTCCAAGAAGCCTCCCCGAATGATTTTCTTTCTTTTCCATCTAGAAGTATCTTCGTAATTCTTTTCGCAAATCGATTAACATCACCCGGATCACAACAGTAACCATTCTCTCCATCATGTACAATCTTAGGGATTCCACCCACATTTGTACTTACAACTGGGAAACCATACCCCATTGCATCTAGCACTGACATCGGCATTCCCTCGTTATAAGATGGCAAAAAGAATACATCTGCTTCCCTAAGCAGTTTATCCTTCGTATCACCACGAACCCATCCAGGGAATTTCACATTATCGGATACACCTTTTTCAGTAATCAACTCCTTGATTGCTTTCTCATCAACTTCATCTCCTGCTCCAGCTAAGACAAATCTTACATCTGGTATACTCTTTTTTACCTGTGCTATGACTTCTGGTATATCATAACAGCCTTTGCGTTTTCCAAGCTCTCCTAAAAATAATACAATATTATTACATTTTCTTTCCAATCGTTGCTTCAAAGCATCTTCATGAAGAATACTATAATTTTCTACGATACTAATTTTACTTGGAGAAACAATTTGGCTTAAACATTCTTTCCATTCCTCAGATAAAGCAATTAGTACAGAACACTTCTCATATATTTTTTTTACTTTTTTCTTTTTACTTTCAGATGCATTGACATAAAACTCATCAAAATCTGCCCCATGAATATGATTAACTATCGGAATTTTAGCCCACGATGCCATATATATAAAAGGCATTTTACGATAAAAGGAAGGTCCAAATGATGAATGAATATGTACAATGTCTGGTTTGTTTGTTAACAATACTTTTATAAACTGAATATATCCACTAATTCCCTTAAATAGCTTAGTTAATTTACTTCCATCTGTATAAGATTCAACATATGTAATATCATAATCTTTTTCTAATTTAGAACCTCTATAGCCATTAACAACAGAAGCGATTCCACCTTTAACCATTTTATTTGGAACAATCATACATACTTTTTTCATCACTATTTACCCCTTATCATCGCATTCCAAATAAATTTTGTATTGGTATGGAAATATCTTTTAAACAGTCTCTTCGGGTCTTGCATAAGTCGATATAACCATTCCAGATTACTTTTCTGCATCCATTCCGGCGCACGCTTAATATTTTCTGCATAATAATCAAATCCGGCCCCTACACCAAGCATTAATCCATCTATTTTTCCCTGATGCTCTGCCATCCACTTTTCCTGCTTTGGAGCACCAAGTCCAATCCAGACAAAGTCTGGTTTTGTTTTATTGATATTCTCAATAATATTTTTATCTTCTTCCTCTGTAAGAGGTCGAAATGGAGGACTATACATACCTGCAATCTGAATTCCCGGATAATTTGCCTGTAGCTTTTCCTCCAGCAATTTCAAAGTTTCTTCCGTACTTCCGTAGAAATAATGACGATATCCTTTCTCTGCTGAAATTTTAAAAATCTCTCCCATCAGACTTGGACCAGTTGTTCTATCCATATCGGAATAGCCACGCTTTCTACCTACGGAAGAAAGCGGACCACCATCTGGAATAGCCATAAGTCCACCATTCTGAACTGCACAATACGCTGCATCCTCATAGCTGGTTACTGTTGTATGCACATTAGAAACACAAATATAGTCACCTTTAATATCGGAAAGATTTTCATCTATATATTTTAATAACCAATTCATATTAATGGCTGCGATATTCACACCCATAATATTACAGGTTGGAATAAGAGATTTATCTACTTTTCGTTGATATTCACTCTTTATATTTTCTTCCTTCATTTACTGTCTCCTCTACTCCCTACATAGATCCTTCTTTTTTGAATACCACCTGTACCGTCTTAAATAGAATCTTGATGTCAAGTCCCATTGTCCATTCGCTTATGTACTGTTTATCGAGTTTTACGACTTCTTCGAAGTCTGTGATGTTGCTTCGTCCGCTTACCTGCCACATTCCGGTAAGTCCCGGCTTGGTTGCGAGGCGGGCACGGTGATGAAGTTCGTATTTATCCCATTCGTCTACTGTTGGCGGGCGGGTTCCGACTAAGGACATATCGCCTTTCAGTACGTTAAGGAACTGCGGGAATTCGTCCAGGCTCCAGTCACGGATGAAGTTTCCGACACCTTTTTTGATTGTGCCGTCCGGGAGCTTCTTGCTGCCGATGATTCGAGGGTCAAAGTCGAGCTTGAACATCATGCCATCCTGCACACGGTTTTCCTTCATAAGTTCGGCTTTGCGTTCTTCGGCATCCATGTACATACTCCGGAACTTATACATCTGGAACAGCTTTCCGTTCTTTCCGACACGGGTCTGCTTGAAGAAGATTGGCCCCGGTGACTGGATATAGATGGCTGGTCCTACAAAGATGCAGAGGATTCCGGTGATAATGCAGCCTGCAAGTCCTCCTAAAGATGTCGAGCATACGCTTTAAGACGATCTGGCGGCGGCTTACGCTGTTAATACTTGTTGTGAGGACGGTGTAAGTTCCAAGTCGTTCGACGAACTGCTTCTTGCCGAGCAGGTTCTGCGACTTGGCAAGCTTCATATGTACGACAACACCCATCTCAATGAACTTATCCAGAAGGTCTGATGGATAAGATTCGCTTTCCGGAATATTAAGAAAGACTTCATCTACCCATTCACGACAGACATATTCAACGAGATCTTCCTTGTCTGCGACAACCGGAACACCGTCAATCGTTCGTCCCTTTGCCTTATCATCAAGGATACATACACCGGTCACAATATAATCTGAATAATTTTTATTCTTAATATTATCAATGACCGTATCGACAATCTCAGATACTGTTACAATAAGAAGGGAGCGTCTTCCGTTTTCTCCCAGATACTTACGCAGTAAATACTTCCATATATTGCGGGTAATATAGCTTAGCAGTAAATATAATGCTGCTGTGTATGTAAGCACCAGTCTCGAATAATTATCGGCCTCTTTAAATGTAAATAAATAAAATACGGAACATAAAGTGATGAGACAGGTCTGCTTGACCGTCATAGTAAATTCGCGATAAAAACCACGTTTTAATACATTCTTCAACGAATCGAAGAAAAAGATTACCACGATATCCATGAGAGCAAGGCTCCACATCATATCACGGTATAAAGAATTCGCAAATACATTCAGCGACCCATGCCGCATACCGAATGCAAGCGTAAAAGAAATCCACAGACAGACTACGTCCAGGATCATGAAATCCAGGTGCTTCAACCAGCCCTGTACACTCTTCTTATACATATACTTTCCCCAATCTTATTTTTCTTGTGCTGATTATCCTATAAATGAACTTCTATCCCCGCAAAATCCATACTTCTTCTTATGTGATAATCCTGTTTTCATACTTTTTGGTGTGTCTTAACAGACAGTACACAAATGATTCAGAGTTGAACTATAGATGTAAATTAAAATATTCTGATGTACTGATTTTTTTAATAAAACCACACACCTTTTCATAGTGAATAAAGTATAACATATATTTCTTATTTGTAGTATTCTTAAATATGACTAATTTCGACCTTTTAATCTGGCTATTTTTGGTCATGTCGGACTATATTTTCAATTTTCCACTAAAACTTTACTTTATCTGTGTTATTTCCTTGTCATTTTTTACTGTTTGTATATATATAATGTATACTTTGTAAAATTATAAGACGAAAAAGATTCTACAAAAAAAGACATATCTGACAGCTGCTAAACTGCTTTGATATGTCTCCTTTATTTTATAAGGTTTTCTTTCTTATTTTACTTAATAGGGTTTATTACTTCCCATTATACTGATAGCGAACTCCTTTTACAACATATCCTGCTGCTGTCTTCTTCAGCTTCAGTGTTGTTGTGCCGATGTTCGTTCTGCCCTTCTCTCCGTAGCATCCTAAACGGTTCTGTGTTGTTACGGTGTAGGTATTCTTACCGGTACGGGTTACCTTTGTGATCTTGTAATCTGGAATCACATCTCCAAAGTCTCCGCCACAGTACATATATGGATCTTTATAGTACTTGCTATTGGAGCTGCATACTAACATCGCATGATTCTTATTCTTCTTGTTCCTGATGTTATTAACGGAAGCGCTCTTACCAAAAAGCTTCTTTGTCTCGGAACGAAGTTCCTTTGCTGTGTAGCTGTAGTCTCCTTTGTAATTATATCTTACAAATACGGCGATGGATAACTTGGCATTATCGTTAAGCTTCATCTTTACCGGTCTGGTGGTGGACTGTTCGCTTAAGTTCATCGCTGTCGTATATGCGGTCATCATCTTGCTAATGTTCTTAATCTCACGATTCCCTGCCATCTTACCGGTTACGTCTGTAGATGCTGCCTGCACCGGTGTAAATGGAATGAGTATTACTGCCATAAACATTACTGCTAAAATTGTACTTAATCTCTTCTTCATAGGGAACCCCTCCTCGTCTTCCTGATATAGTAAGGAATGTCTTTGCATTTCCTATGCTTTTATTTTAATATTTTTACAGGAAAACTGCCATAACAGAAGTATTATCTTTGGTTACAGGCGGGATAAGAATGTATAACAAAAGTGTTAACATGGATTTCATTTGGTCAAAATTACTGAAAGAAGCCCCCTTCTCTGCTTTCACAAAGAAGGGGGCTTCTTTTGATTCCATGCCCCTACTATACTGGTTCTGTAGATTAGCTTACGGCACTTTATCTTTCGTATACACAAAAAACTTACAGTAGATGTAAGCTGTCCTCGTGAAGATTACTCTTCTGTCAGCTTATATCCGGCGATTCTGGCAAGCTCGCGGATAGAATCTCTTGATACCTTCTTACCTCTATATTCAATGAGGTCTTCACACTGTCCTGTAAAGATATCACTAGGGTTATACTTCTTAATGATGATCTTATCTTCTTCTGTGAAGATTTCTAAAGGTTCTCTCTCACCGATGTCGAAACTTTTACGAAGTTCCATTGGTAATGTAATTCTTCCTAATGAATCAAGCTTTCTTACTATTCCAGTACTCTGCATAACGTACTCTCCTCTCTGGCGCAGCGTCTACTTCTTATTTTACTTTTTAATGACCTGCTGCCTGTGCAATGTTTTTGTGATGACTGTAGTATATCATAGGGCGATTCATTTGTCAACTAAAAAATGGAAAGTTTTTTTTAAAATGTTAGGCGGTGTGCAAACTGTTATTTTGAAGTTCTTATTACATTTCGCCGTTATATTCTCATTCTAGTATAATAATGGAAATTCTTGTACTTTCCCTTGTAAAAAGTTGTTATCTGTCTCTAAGAATGAGACTATCTCGCAAATGCGATGGCAACTTTTTACTTTACAGTTAACAAAATACCCCCACTTACAGCAATTGAAAATCGTTCTTTAACAAGTTCTTACTTTAACTTTACTTTAACTTAAGTAAATACTGGCCATAATTGGTCATCTTTAAACTTTCTCCAATCTCGTGGATCTTGTCTAAAGATATAAATCCTTCTTTCCATGCAAGTTCTTCTAAGCAGCCTACATAGCATCCGGACTTCTGGAGTGCCTTAACGATCTCAGCCGCTTCTAACATACTGTCTGCGGTTCCGGCATCCATCCATGTGAGTCCTCTGTCAAATGGGATAACCTTTAACTGGCCTCTTCTTAAGTATTCTAAGTTAACATCTGTGATCTCGTACTCACCTCTTGCAGATGGCTCAAGATTCTTAGCGATGTCGATTACCTGATTATCATAGAAATATAATCCCGGTACGATGTAGTTCGACTTCGGATTCTTCGGCTTCTCTTCGATGGATACGGCCTGTCCGTTCTCATCAAACTCTACTACACCGAATGGTCTTGGATCGTCTACATAATAACCAAATACCTTCGCACCATGGTCATCCTTGATGGCTTCCTTCATAATCTCATCAAGATTATGGCAGTGGAAAATGTTATCTCCTAATACAAGACATACGGAGTCATCTCCAATAAAGTCTTCCCCAATGATCAGAGCATCTGCAATTCCTCGTGCAACCTTCTGTACCGCAAACTCGATATGAATTCCAAACTCACTTCCGTCCCCAAGAAGATTCGTAAATTCCTTCTCTTCTCCCGGTGGAATGATTACGAGAATGTCCTTGATCCCTGCCTGAAGTAAAGTAGCGATCGGATAATAAATTAATGGCTTGTCATATACTGGTAATAATGGTTTACAAACCGGCTTTGTCATAGGGTACAGTCTGGTACCTTTGCCGGCAGCTAGTACTATTCCTTTCATATTAAAATCCCCTTGTCATTCGTTAAATATCTTATTATATCAGATGTGAGATGACTCCCACCTCTGTAGATGGCGAGCAGCAAATCAGTATCAGTGGGGGAGTCAATCCCCATCTGATATAGCCTCCGGCAGGATTGCAGAGATGCGCAGAAGAAGTATGTCATGCATTGCATGACGCGCATCTCGCAGCAAGAATGCCGGGGCATTCTTGAATATCACGTTACAGACTTTATAATGTCGTTTCCAGTGTTGTCAATCTTATGCAAATGATAGTAAATTCCCATTACGAAATCATCTTGCTTCCAATATTTTATATTATTTCCTTCCATTTGTCAAACTTTCTTTGCAAATTTAACTAAATATTTATATAGTTGGTTTTTATTTTTCTGCAAATGCGTTCTGTACTGTGTCCATCAACCATATTTAGGAAAACTTTGCGGAAGTTATCAAGGTCTGACTGTTCTACTTCTGACACAATATTCTCAAGCATGGAGGCTGCCTTTTCACATAAGGATTCGAAGTCTGCGACAACCGGCCCTGGAGTGAACTGGTCATAATCAAAGTAAAAGTCTCTGCTATCCATATATTCCTTCTCATCAAATGCATAAAACAGCATCGGAAGTTCTAAGATTGCCGCTTCAAATACACTCGAGCTGTAGTCTGTGATGAGAAGGTTGCTTATGAGCATAAGGTCATTAATATGCTCCTTTGTACTAAGGTCAAACACTCTGTCCTTCCACCGTTCTTCTACAAAAAAGCTCTGCTTTACAAACGGATGATTCTTGAGAATAAGCACCGTATCTTCCGGCTGTCGTTCCATGAAGCGATTAACGTCAAATGCCTCCGGTGGATAGTGTGCATCTTTATTCCCATCTCCTCGGAATGTCGGCGCAAACAAAATGACACGATTATCTTTAAACGCCGGGTACTTCTCATAAAGTTCCCTGCGCTTCTCTTCTTCGTATTCCCAGTCAAAAAGCCGGTCTGTACGAGGCACGCCGAGCGCCTGTACCTTACTTGGTGAGATGCCAAATGCTTCCGCATAAATGTCTCTTACGGTATCGCTGCTTACCGGTACGAGATCATAATTCCTGTGATTCATGGAAGTCTGCGGCGCACCGCCCTTTTTCCCCATGCGGGTAAGCCCGAACGTCTTAAAGGCACCGCAGGCATGCCATAACTGGATAATCTTTGTCTCGTTCCGCTTATGAATGCTATGAAGCTGCGGATAAAAGTCTTCTAGAATAATGACTGCCGATGTCGCGCACTTTAAGGCACTCTCCCGCAGTTCTCTCTTCTTTAAATGGTCTACCGTCTTTGTATTAATAAATGTAGTAATCTCTACTCCCGGTTCATTCTCCTCAAACCACTTCTTTACAAGCATAAGATTCCCGCCCTCTTCCGGCTCTCTTTCCGACAGAAAAAGAATCTGATTCGGCTTCACCTTATTCTTTGCCACGTATTTACGGTATCTGGCAGCAAAATAGTCGGTATTCTGCTGGCGTGCACTGTAATTATATCCACTGATACGGTACACTGTCTCATTCGCCCGCTTCGCCGCCTTTATAAAGTTCTTTCCTTCTTTAAAATAATCTCTTACGAGCAAAAATGGCAAGCCGAGAGAACATCCTGCAAACTTAAGCAGATTCCTCTTACGCACGATCTCTGCTCTTGCAAAAAGCTCCTTCTGTACCGGAAATGGCTGGTCATCAAGGCTGATCTCTTCTGCTCCGCACCAGAGCGCAAACACAACATTCACCTTATGGCGTGGCGGACTGTAAAATACATATGGCAGAAGAATCTCTGCATCGGCGCGGATCTGCTCGCCCACTTCGCCCTCTTCAATCACTACTTCCATCGGAAAACGGCGTTCTACCTGTCTCTGCGTAAATACTGCCTGTACACGTATGCGCTTTCCCTCCATCTCCTCCGGCATCTTGGCGCGGAATCCGAGCTTCATCGTCTTCTGCGTAATATTCACTGTAATTCTGTAATTAATCTTTCTCATAACTCTTATCGGTTTCTTTCTCTTATGATTTTTAAGCTCCTGGACTAACTTTATTTAGTAAATGCATTCTTTTCTATTGTTCCTTTTAAATAACATTCCAGCTTCGATAAAGGAATCTTCTTCTCCCACTGTCTTCGGGCAATATCCTGCTTTAACGTAAGTGCCTGATCCTGTGACTTCTTTAAGTCTTCCGCATTACCTGCTTCTTTTGCACCTTTTGTATCTTTTGCTTTCGCTGTGATCGAAACAAGCTGGCTGCTCCGGCTTACCGGTGAAAAAGAAGAACCGGTATTATTCACCCTAAGTGTATTAAGAAGACTTCCTCCTGTGGACATCTTAAGAATGGACACAACCTTCTTAACAGATACTTCCTTCTTCTCTTTCTTTAATAATTCAGGAAGTTCTCCCGTCACCTTCATATACGAAGCATCTGCAAAGTCTTCTTCCATATCTTCCTGCGTATAATTCTTAATCGCCTTCTCTCTCCGGGCCGCACTGCTTCCCTTATCGTAAGACATTACCCAGAAAGGACCACCGGCACTTGCTCCTTTCGACTGTGCAATAACATCTGCCAACCGATACTTGTAAGCGGAGCGTGTTCTGCTTCCTACATCGGCAACCGTAACACAGTCATTGTTATCGATTGCAACGAGGACCATAAAGTGACCGCCTCTTGTAAAATACCCCGGTCCCATAAGGCATACGACCGGCTTACCTGCCTTAAGCGCCTTCTTAATCGCCTGATAGTCTGTTCCTGCTCCCTGACAGCGAAGCCCATATGCCGTCGCCATCGCCGGTATCATCTCGTGAGCAGAGCCTTCTCTTGAATAAAATCCATGCTGGTATCCCCAGATGGCTGTATCAAGCGGAGTAACCCACTTACCGGTAAGCGATGTAATGACAACTGCCATGGAAGTCGGTCCACAGCCTGCCTTTGCAATACAGTACCCATTCTGATTCCATGCGCTATCTCCCTGATTAAAATAAATATAACCGGCTATATACTCTTTATGATTCTTCATCGAAAGACGGGTATCGTTATATACTTTCGGAATAAATGTATTGACCGTATCTCTTCCATCCGGTGCATCTTCCTCTGCAATCTCCTCCTTGATGTTCTTAACCGCACTCTTTGTCCTGATCTCCATATCTTTTCTTGTAGAAATCTTGTTATTCTGTGCGGTGTTATCTGTATTCCCATTCGTACGGTCATCCTCTAAATGATCAGAATTCTTATCCTGTGTCGTATTCTTATCACTATCTGCCTGTCCATCTGATCCAGCTGCCGAACTGCCGGTCTGCTCTGTCTGATGCGAAGCATCGTTTGAAGAGCTGCTGCCCGATGTGCCATTCTCAGATGCCGAACTTCCTGCCGAACTGCTTCCAGATACAGAACTTCCTGATGTAGAACTTCCTGATGTAGAACTTCCTGATGTAGAATTTCCTCCGGATGTCTGACTGCCTGATCCTGAACTTCCTTCCGTACCACTTGATGTACCGCTTCCCGACGTAGTATGCGTACTTTCTGTCGTATGATTCGTCTGCGATTCATCCTTTCCGGTGCTGCTGCCTTCGGTATTCTTCTCGGAAGAAGCCTTCGTACCTTCTTCCTTCTTTGTCGTCACTTCTGTCGTACTCTCACTTTTTCCTAAACAATCGGCAGATACTCTTACAGATATACTAGATCTACTCTGCACCGTCAGCTTCCTGCCCTGTACGACGGCTTTCTCTGCCGCATAAACCATCGTCGGCTCTGACTCTGCCTGAAAAAAGCACTCTGGATTCGTAAATGTCATGACTGTACCCAGCCCCAATGCCAGTACCGTCCGTCCAAAGTTGTTCATCAATCCTTCCTTCTTTCTTTTTACATAGTTAATGTAGATTTTTTCGTGACTTATTGATATAATATAGCAAATAACATATTTTTACAATAGGCTTTTCTATTCTTTTGCATATTTAAGAATTGCCTATTTTGCCCGGAGGAGGGGCATACTATGGATAAAAAGTTTAATTTTCAGGAATTACAGGCAATCGTGGCAACACTTCGCGGAGAGAATGGCTGCCCATGGGATAAGTCACAGACACACGAATCGCTTAAATTATATACGTTAGAAGAAGCCTACGAAGTGAATCAGGCTGTATCTAACCTGACTAAGACCGGAGACTGCACCAACTTAAAAGAAGAACTTGGCGACCTTCTTTTCCAGGTGCTTTTACAGTCACAGGTTGCCGAAGATAACGGTGAATTTGCCATCGAAGATGTGATTGACGGCATCGCACGCAAGATGATCCACCGTCATCCACATGTATTTGCCGGCCGCCATTATGACAGCGTAGAACAACAGCAGGCTGACTGGGAGAAGTTAAAGACACAGGAAGAAGGCCATAAACAGACCTCTTTAAAAGAGGACATCGATCTTATCCCGGAAAACTTTCCTGCCCTCATCCGCGGTGAAAAGGTAGCAAAAAAGGCTGCCGCTGCCGGTGTACTTTCCACCAACGATGAAGATGTATTCAAAGATCTTCTCACTTCCGTCATCAATCTGCAGCTCGGCACCGCCGGCGAAGACCCTGAAAAGAAGTTCAACAGCGATGAAGAACTTTCCGAAAAGTTAGGAGACACCCTGTTCGCACTGTGCCGCTTCTGCGCAAAATATAAAGTCTCAGGTGAGATGGCACTTTTAAAGAAACTCGAAGAATTTTAGAAAGCATCATCGCAGAAACGAAACAAGAATTCTTCTATTCGGATTGCCCCGAAGATACTAGAAAAAGAAGGAATGGTTTCTCATTTGATTTTGTTCCGTTGCGCTAAACATTTCATTTTGCCTCAAAAAGCAAAAACTTCGGAAAAACGAGTCTGAAGTTTTTAGAGTCAAAATTCCATAGCGCAAAGTCACAAAATTCAAATGAGAAACCATTCCTTCTTTATTTTTCTTTCGAGTAATCCGAAATCCAGCCTTTTATTTGCGGACACATATTTGGAGGAGTCGGAGCAAATCCGGCTCCTCTTTAATTTTCAACAGAAAGCAGATATTTTAATCTGTCACGACGTTTTTTCGCTTTCAGGAGGACTAACGAGTAATTGCTGCTCCATTAGGCAAACGAATATCACCAATGACAGAAACTAACCAGAAAACAGGAAATCCATTGCTAGTCTCTGCGGCTTTAGAGCAAAGTCAAGATGCGATTGAGCATATTGACTGCAGTGATACAGAGCAGAGACTAACAATGGATTTCCTGTTTTCGTCTGTTTCGTTTGTTTCTTAAAATATCTCATCTATCAGAACGCTGCAGAATTCGCTATAGTAGTAAAGGAACTGATTCATATCCTTTTCCCCCATACGCTCTTTGACCCTCTCTAAGAGCGTTCCACACTTCTCCAGCTCTTCGGTAATAAGCTTCTTCCCTGCCTGGGTAAGCTGTACTTTTACGTAGCGGTGATCTTCTTCACTGCTTTTCATTTCCAGATACCCTTTCCGTTCCAGGTTATGAAGCATTCGGGATACGGCTGGTCTTGACAGCTTCAGCGCATCTCCGATATCGGATGGAATGACAAATGTTTTGGCTAACAGAAGCCGCCGCAGAGTAAGTAACATCGTCAGCTCGCCTGACGGGATGTTACACATCTGTTGAAACTGAACATTCGCCCTTCTCATCTGAATGATTAACTGTTGATAATCTTCTAAAGTCACCTTCTGTTCTGTCTGAGGTTCGTCTTCTGACCAGTCAGAACTGCCTGTGTCTTTCGTTTCCATATTTCCTCCAAAAAATACTTATATTTTTTTCATATACTGAAATATAACCATTTACTTTGCTATAACGATCCTGTCCTTCATCGGAACGTATTCTTTATCCATGGCTATGCTCTGGTATGCCGGACGGATGATCTTGTCGCAGTTCATCAGCTCTTCTAAGCGATGTGCGCTCCAGCCGACCATACGGGCAACGGCGAACATCGGGGTAAACAGCTGATCCGGCAGTCCTAAGATACGATACATTAAGCCGCTGTAAAAGTCAATATTGGCGCTTACACCTTTGTAAATGCGGCGCTTTTCCTGAATGGTCTCTACGGCAAGTCTTTCTACTCTGTTGTAGAATTCAAATTCTTCATCGTACCCTTTCTCTCTTGCAAGCTTATCAAGGAATCCCTTAAAGATTCTTGCTCTTGGATCAGAGATAGAGTATACGGCATGTCCCATTCCATAGATTAAACCACTATGGTCAAATGCTTCTTTATTAAGGAGCTTCAGAAGATAGTTCTTGATCTCGTCTTCGTCTTCCCAGTCTTTTACTGTCTGCTTCATCTCGTCAAACATATGTACAACCTTGATGTTAGCTCCACCATGTTTCGGTCCCTTAAGAGAGCCTAGGGATGCTGCCATCGCTGAGTACGTGTCGGTTCCTGATGATGTTACTACGTGGTTTGTAAATGTGGAGTTATTACCACCGCCATGGTCCATATGAAGTACGAGTGCGACATCTAAAACTCGCGCCTCTAATGGTGTATACTTCTTATTCGGACGCAGCATACGCAAGATATTCTCTGCGGTAGATAGTTCCGGTTTCGGTGAATGAATATAAAAGCTCTTACCTTCTACATAGTGGTTATATGCCTGATAGCCATAAACTGCAAGCAGCGGTACGGTACTTGTAAGCTGGAGGCACTGACGGAGTACGTTCGGTATGGAAATATTATCTGCCATGTCATCGTATCCGTATAAAGTGAGTACGCCTCTTTGTAAAGTGTTCATCATGTCCTTACCCGGTGCCTTCATAATAACGTCACGTACAAAGTTCGTTGGTAATGTACGATAACTTCCAAGAAGCTTCTGAAATTCTTTCAGTTCTTCCTCTTCTGGCAAACGTCCAAAAATAAGGAGATACGCGACTTCTTCATAACCAAATCTCTGCTCTGCTACAAAACCGTCTACAAGATCGTGGATATCGTAACCGCGGTATCGCAGCTCTCCATCGCAGGGAACCATCTTTCCATCAACTTCTTTGGAAGAGGTGATGGTGGAGATATCCGTAAGTCCTGCCAGCACACCCTTACCATTCACATCACGAAGGCCACGTAACACATGGTACTGGTCATACAGACCTGAAGGAATCTGCCCATGTTCCATAGAAAGCGCGGCCAGATCCTGCAGTTCCTGTGTCATCATTGAATATTCATTCATTCTATCACCATCTCTTTCTTAATTAACAATGTTAGTTATCTATGTTAATTATTATACTGAAAAAGGGATACTTTGTCAAACTAACGTGATGTATTGCACTGTCTGAAATCTATTCTGACAATATTTTACCCTGCTTATAAGTAGTTTACGCAAAAACACTGTACCTTAGCACCAAAATTTTATGTAATATGTACAAGTTTTTTCTGTTTTAAAATATTTGACTGTGCTATACTATAAATAACTTTATTTATATAAGGGGTTAGTATGCACTTTTCCCCTGTTTTAGTGCGACTGGTACTTATTTAGAATGTAGTTTTCATTGCGGCATTTGGAATACGACATTTCGATTTTGCCGGATTTTTCTACAGGATAAATATTTACTGCTATTATAATTTATCATTTAAAAATTTTTTAGAAAGGAGCGTATCATTTATGCAAATACAACGTCTCGTAGATCTGGAGGACTACGAATTTGATACATTGCTCGTTACGTATAATCATAAAAACCGCCTGAGTATCGAACTTGGAAAGGTCAGCGAAATTTTTGAAAGTCTTCAGGCTGACGGTCTTGTTGGCGGAAGCAAGGTATACGGACTTCGAGGAAAGGACTTCTCCTATCAGGGCCAGCCTTACTATAATCTGATCTTTATCGGTATCCCTGAGAAGGCAACTCCAAGAAGATTTCAGTTACAGTTTGGCCAGGCTATGAAGGAAGCGAAGCGTTTCCATGGTAAGAACCTTCTTATGACTGCGATCGGTGAAGATGTTTCCTACTGGTTAAGTTCCGCTATGAAGGGACTTCTCCTTGCAGACTATTCCTTCGATAAGTACATTTCTGACAAGCCAGAAGCCTCTGAACTTCATCTTGGAATCCTGACAGGAATTGATTCTGCATCCTTTAAGAAAGAAGAGCAGTACACAAGAATGATGGCGAAGGCTGTTACAACCGCTCGTGATCTGGTGAATGAACCAGCGAACATTATGACACCGGCTGCTCTTGCCGCTAAAGCAAAAGAAATCTGCGAAAAGAACAATATCAAGTGCACCATCCTTGAGAAACAGGACTGCGAAGCACTCGGTATGAATTCTTACCTTGCCGTTGCCCGCGGTTCAAAACAGTCTGCGAAGTTCATCGTTATGGAATATAACGGACGTGTTACTGATGATGAAAAGATTGCCTTAATCGGTAAAGGACTTTGCTTTGACTCCGGCGGATATAACTTAAAGCCTGGCACTGCCATGAAAGGTATGCATGGTGACATGGGCGGCGCAGCCGCAGTAATCGCTGCAATGGGCGCGATCGCCGAAGCGAAGCTCGGCATTAACGTAACTGCTGTCATCCCAGCCTGCGAGAACATGATTTCCGGCAAGTCTATGAAGCCGGGTGATATCGTTAAGTCTATGAACGGTAAGTACATCGAAGTTGTTAATACAGATGCAGAAGGCCGTATGGCTCTTATCGATGCCATCACTTATGCAATCCGCGAATGTGGCGCTACAACATTAATTGATGTAGCAACCTTAACCGGCGCATGCGTTGTTGCCCTCGGTGACCGCTACACCGGCGCATTCAGTAACAGCGATGAACTCATGGCTAAGATCGTTCAGGCATCCATCCTTGCAGGAGAGAACATCTGGAGACTCCCTATGGGCGATGAAGAATATGATAACTTAAACGCATCCACCGTAGCTGATATCGCAAACTGCGGTAAGAAGTGTGGTGCAACCGCTGCCGCAAGATTCTTAGGCGAATTCGTAGAAAAGAAACCTTGGGTACATCTTGATATCGCCGGAACATCCGAATCAGACGAAGACAAAGAGATTTACTCTAAAGGCGGAACCGGAGCTGCAACAATGCTGCTTTATGAAACAGTGAAGTTGATGGAGAAACCGTATAAGAGTTATTAAGGGACAAAAAGAGACGGAAAGCGAGCGAATCTTAATATAGAAAAAGCTTAGTTTCACAAAAAAAGATGGCTTGGATGCCATCTTTTTTTGCTCTAATGCGCTTTTTCTATATTAAGATTCGCTCGCTTTCCTGTTTTTTGGCTGTTGGCTTTTGCCTTTTAATAAGAACTCTCTTATACGCTTTCTCCTGTTTTTTAGCTGTTATCTTTACTGAAACAGCTGTGCTTCTCTGATTACGACGTTTTTATTTTTTGCCCAGATAGAGCCGAATTCGCCTCCGCCTAATGGTGCTGCTCCTCTTCCAACTTCTACTGTAATGAATGGAATCTTTTTCTTATAAAGGTAATATGTTCTGGAGTATCCATGTGGAAGTGCGTAGCTTTCATGCTGTACAAGCTGGTAACCTGTAAGGCTTTTTGCAGTCTGGTACATTCTTGTCGTTGCATTTCTTACTGCCTTTGGTGCGCGGCTGGTTGACTTACCGTAAATAATGGAGCCCGTGGAGTGATAGCTTACAATACCGACAATCTTGCCCTGTTTCTGGATTCTATTTGACCAGTTTACTAATGCTCTTGTCTCGCTCTCGCTTTCTGCCTTTGGTCCACAGTATCCTGAACTTCCTTTTCTTCCGGATGTTTTAAATGCTACGTTCCAGTTACGGTTTAAGTCTACACCTCTTGCATTCGCTTTCCATCTGCTGGAGCTGCCTCCCATCTTTCTAAGAGCTGAACGAAGCTTTTTATTACGGATTGCATTAAATCCACGCTGGCTAATCGCTGTTCCGTCCGGATTACAGGATGGTACATAGTGAATTGCCACTTTATCCAATGTAGCAGAAACCTTCTTGCCACTTATCTTTTTATTGTAATTACTTAAATAATATTCAATCTGCTTCATACAAAGCTGTACTGTCATATGCTCTCTTGCATGAAGGTTACCCATAACAAGAAGATGCTTCTTTGCATCAGGATTACCGATTACGACTTCATAAAGATTTCTCTTATCTTCACTCTTTCCGATCACGTTCACCTGACAGTGATTCTTATACTTTTTCTTAAGCTGCTGTAAATCTTTCTGCAATTCGCTATAGCTGTAATTCTTCTTACCACCGGAAACAATCGCTGCATCTGCAGTCACGCCCTTTGTTGTAAATCCGATACAGCAGATCAATACCGCTGTAAAAATCCAGCCCATCATTCTTTTCATGTTCTTTTTCATGATATTTTTCTCTCTTTCCCTCTTATTTGCCTTGTTTATTCCTACTTTTTCTTAGTATATGCCTTAACAAAATTGTATACAAGACACGCTGCAACAATGACTGCTGCCATTATAAGAAAATCTGCAAGTGTCATCCTCTATTCACCCCTTTATTCATAGTCCAGTCATATGATACCAGAGTCAAAAAGTCAGAAAGCCGATGCAAACTTGCTTGCAAGAGGATTTTTGAACTCTTGACCCTAACCGTTATGTGTCATATTTTTAAATTATATCATATTTTCCAAGAAAAAAATATGATATCCATAGCAAAAAATGCAAAAAACAGCCCTCGGCATTGGGTGTGGCATAGCAAAACGCAAGACATCTACACTTTTATACATAGAGCCACATTTATCCATAAATTTATATGCGATTTTCTAATGGTAGCCTCAACCTACAAATGCAAAAACAGCCCCTGGCATTGGGTGTGGCATCATTGGCAGGAATTCTCATAGGATACAGGAATCGCATGCAAAAATTTATGAAGATGCGCGGTACCTATGATATAAAAGAAGCAGATGCTTTGCAGGTTTTGCGTTATGACACTTGAGAACGAATCCGCCACCGAGCGCCTTGTTTGAGCTTTAGCGAGTTTGGGCGCGAATGGCGTTTTTATAAAACGTTCGAAAGTGGCATAGCAAAACGCAAGACATCTGCGCTTTTATACATAGGGCCACGCATCTTCATAAATTTTCACATGCGATTTTCTATATCTACATATAGATTCCTGACATAGGGTTAGGGGCTGTTTTGCAACAGCCCCTCGCCCCTTTTATAGGGAAAGTTACTTTATCCGCCTTTTCCTTTTGGTAGGGGAATGGAAAAGGCAGTTCCAAAAAAAGTTACTTTGCTCTTATTACTTTTTTCACCTCCGGACCATTACCGTATCCTTTACCTAATGCTGTACTGATTCTGATCGTCAGCTTTTTCCCTTTCTGTGCTCCGTTAGGAACCCATACGGTATAACTCTTTTTACTTCCTTTTACCCAGTTAGTAGCAACCCACATACCGCCAATTTTCGGTACTTTTTTCTTTAAGGTTACTTTTACTTTATACTTCGTATAGGTATACGGTGGTACCCATTCATAACGTGAAATGCGTCCACCAATCCAGTGCTTGCGCCACCAGCCCTTAACCGTTACCTTTTTCCTCTGTACGATTTTGATGGACTTGATAGCCGGTTTCTTCTTAGAACCAGTCTTCATCGTTACGATATCGGATGGCGTTCCTGTCATACCATTTGCATAAGCCTGTACGCGGAACTTGTAATTCGTCAGAGGTTTTAATCCTTTGATCGTCACCGGATTACTGTTACCACAGGAGAAATATCCCAACGTCTTTGCTGTCATCCATTTACCCTTCTTTAAAACCTGAATCCTTACAGACGTCTGCAGCTTATTCGGGTAATCTACCCAGAACTTTGCAGAATTATAACCAGTAGCCACACGTGGCTTTTTCAATTTCTCTGCTGGACTGATCACATAAGTTGTAAATGTCTTTCCGTTTGTTGTCTTAAAAGTGATCCATGCATGTCTGCCTGGTGCAGTAGCAGTAGAAGGAATTCCATCATAATCAACTGTATTTGAATTATACCAGTCCCATGTTTTTCCGGTAAGATGGTCATATACTGAAACAATCTTATCATCGGAATTCGCTGGTACGGTCTGTGCGATCACCTTTTTCTTCCCTATGTCGGAAAGCTGAATCTCACTTGATGAACAGGTAATTCCATTCGCAGGAATCCAATCATGACCGTTTAAGTTAAACATAAATGTTGCTGGATAATAAGCACCCTTATTGGCTATCTTCACGTAATAGGTACCACTTGTTAAAGTTTTTGAACCCAGATTCCATATATTCTCACCTGTATACTTTGTATGAGCTTCTGTATATACCTGTTCATCACGAGAATTATAGATTCGAATAGTTGTAGTATTGTAATTAAAATGTCCGTTTCTTTCTTTTTCGGCCAGCTCAAACGTTGGATTTATTGCTGCTCTATCCTTGACATTAAACGTATACCAACGTTCATCTCCTCCAGGATCAGTAACACCTTCATAAAGACTGTTCTGCATACCGGATAATGGAATTTCCACTGCGGTATTTTTATTAAGACCAATCGCCTGCTCTTTCTTTTTTACTTCTTTACTAAGATAGGCTGCTTTAATGTAAAATGTAACAGAAGTAGAACTTGAAGCTGAAAAAGAAAAAATAACTTCACAAGCCTTCTCTATACGCTGATATGGATATAAATAAAGCACATTTGCATCTTTTGCTACTGGATTTTGGCGGCTTACACACTCATGATTTCCTACATATATACTTAGTTTATAATTATGATCCGTTTGTGCAATATTATGCTCAAAAGTTACTTTTATCGGTTTATCAGAGTTATTGGTTATATTAATATATGGATTACTATTTTCTCCTTTCGTAAATGGAACCATTTCTATCGTTCCTGGGGTAAAGTTTTTAGGAATACCGACTTCATCGGCATTCACCCCGGCATCTGCCATAAACCAGAACCCAAACACCAAAGCACATAACAATAATCCCTTCATAAAATAGTTACATATTCGTTTCGTTCTCTCTTTTTTCATAATGATCCCTCCTGTTTATTCTCCAACGAAGTTGCGGGAGTGTCGTTTTTAAACCATTAAGTTTTCTAAGAAAATTATAACAAATATGCTCATTTTTCACACTGTCCTTAAGTACAGGTTTTCTTCACAAAGAAGGTGGATTTTTTTCTGGACTGCTTGGAATAATAAAGTTTTTATTGGTGACTGCGATTGCAAGTCGTGTTTTATTGGCATAGCCGGTTTTGGATAAAATATTGGATACATGAAACTTTACTGTTCTCTGGGATATATGCATTCGTTCGGCGATTTCACTATATTCAAGTCCTTCGCAGACGAAGCGCAGTACCTCGATTTCTTTGGCAGTAAGTTCTGAACTGTCAGCAAGCCCCAGCTTTACACTCGGTGTTTTATCTGGGAAAATGTGTTCTCCCGCCATCGTTTGTTCTATGACATCAATGAGGTTCTCCGGGCTGATATCTTTATACCAGAAGCTGTCAACTTTCGCTTCCTTTGCTCTTTTTAAATAGCCGACTTCAACCATGGAAGTGACGATAATTATTTTTATATCCGGGAATTCTGCTTTAATTTCTGCGGCCGCTTCTATACCATCTTTATTCCCGGCTGTACATACGTCCATCAAAATCAGGTCGATTTTCTCCCGCCTGCATACGGCAAGTGCAACATCTGCTCCATTTACACTGGCGGAAAGTGCGTATTTCCCACTATCTAAAAGTATTCTTTCCATATTTTCACGAGGCATCCTCTGATCTTCTACGATTAATACCTTCTTCATTCTTCCTCCTCACTTTCCCTCTCCTTTTGAAATGTTATTGTCAATGCAAAATACGGCATGGATTGTATATGCATTTCCCCACTATAATCAAATATATGCCGGGAAAGGTTATATAGTCCTCCTTTGGGAACAACTTCTTTTTTCGGTGCCACCCCATTATTTGTAATACGAATACGATAAAAATCATCATTTTCCTGCATTGTGATAGAAAGTTCTGTCGCACCGGCGTGACAGACGCCATTCGTCAGACACTCTCTCATAGCAAGTATATATATATTGGCGTACTCTTCGTTCTTTGGCAGGGAACCAAGGCACTCTATCTTTACGCCAAGCGTTTTCGCATCCTGCAGAAATCTTTCAAATTCTCCTTCATCTAACGGGTACTGATTATCGTTCCAGATTGCATTTACCGCCTGGCGGAGTAATCTGACCGCATCGCTGTAATCTGCACTCTCCTGCATTAAGCTCTGCCGGATAGCTGTCAGTCCCGCTCCCATCTGATCATGCAGCTTTGTCTTCGCGGCAAGCACTTCTCTTTCCCTTGTCAAGATCAATACATTGTCCGAAAGATATCTAAGTTCTCTTGAGATTTCTTTTAACTTTTCCGTCTGCTTTGTCAAATTTATTTTTTCATGATATTGCTTTGTAATATCCATAAAAACAGCTTCTGTATACACATTTCCATCGCTGTCTTTTACTTCATTTTCCTGGTAATCCCACGCCTTTCCATCAGGAAAAAGGTACATCTCTTTTTTATCTGTGAGTCTAGTCACACCATTTTGCGTACTCGTATGAAGGGCATCCCGCAATTCGCTGAGTTTCTGCAGATCTTTATGCGCAAGAACCCGGAAAAGCCGATACATCTGTGTATTGGCAAGCTTCACTGCACCATTGGAATTAAAATAGCAAATGCCTATCGGAAGGAGGTTCATCGCTTCTTGGATCGAATTCCGTCCCACTTGCTCCTTTGTTATCCTTCTCAGCCGGATACCTTCCCAGATAAGTAAAAAATCAATAATGCCGACAATGCACCAGATTACCCAGATTGGAACAGGCAGCACTTCATAATAGTTTTCTCCCTTATCTATCTGCCCAAATGAATACGCCAGATGATTCAACAGAAAAAACAAGAATAAAAAGGCAAGAATATTCCAATGCCACTTCTTTTTATCTATCCGCATATCATGAAACATAAGAAGCAAAAATAAGGTAACGATCAAGCTGAGCAGCACCGCTGTCATTAACAGCGTCTGCATTACCTTATATGAAAGATAGAATGTCTGCATTACTTTTCACCTGCCTTTTTCACAGTAAATGTAAATTTCCATACACCGTCTTCGTACTCGCCTTTCTCTGCCTTGTCAAAAAATGAGCTCAGATTCGCTTCACTTTCTACTTCCATACAAACAATCAGTTCTTCTCCACAAGGACGAATCTTCACCCACATAAACTGAATAGAATCCACGCAGGCTTCTACTATTGATTCAAAAAAGCTATAAATACGAACTGCATCCTGCACATAAATGCGCTCACCCGCAGGAGCAGTCAGGGCACATTCTATCCCCATTAACTTCAAACTGCTAAAAGACTCTTCCAGACAGGCTCCAAGTTCCGCAACATCGGATATCTCTGCTCTTTCTCCAATAAAAATCAAATTTCCATATCTTTTTATGTATGTTCCGATCACACTGATCTTCGCAAGCAGCCTGCGGCTCTTTACCAGATCTTCCTCCACTTCGTATCGGCTAAGCAGTTCATTTAACAGCCCGATCTGTCCGGCAGTCTGTGTCTGTAACTTATCGTATAAACGATTCTTTTCCCGCAGCATATTAATCTTTGCCTTTGTCTGATAATTCTCCTGTTCCAGACAATTACTCTCCTCTATTGTTTTCCTGTTCTCTTCCATTCTTTCAAGCAGCATAATAATATATTCAATATCTTCCTGCCATAAAATATGTCCACCCTGAATCGGTCTGTTTTGGATCAGCGTCTTCTTATCAACAACAACGTCTCCCTTCTCCGCTTCCCTCATCACCGCTTCCGAAAGCTCCATTGCATTAGCAGAAGTATACCGGACACGATAATTTCGATCCGTAATCTGCGCTCCCATCGTACATACTTCAAATAGTTCTTCATACCCTGTATTCGTCTGAATCAGCCCACAGTAAATACAGCTCTCAAATATACATACAAACATCAGGCATAACGCCGCTGTAATATCTCCACCAATAACCTGCATCCACTCTGCACCGCTTGCATAAATAATCGCATAAAGAATAGAAATACCGATTCCGATCACCGGCAAATACTTCTTTCTCTGAGACAGCCGGCACTTATAAACCATTAAAGCAAACGCAGCCACCGCGCAGACAACTTCCCACAACAGCACAGTATAATATCCCCACGCATAGCTGTAGCCTTTATCCGTCCATACCTCTCCTGCCGCAAAAGAAAACACACACTGATGAAAATCATTTGACAATACCAATAAAAAACAGAGCGTTGTAGGAACATATAAAAGCTTTAACCACTTCGGTAAAATGTACTCCTCCGGCTGCCCAAGCAGAACTGCTGTCTGTACCGCCGCCTGCGGAATAAACAGCATCGGCAGGTAATAGCTGTACCATAAATAACGCTCTACATTTACATCCATCGCAAAAAAATACTTTATACTACGCACAACAAACCAGAAAATCATTAACCCCGATATAAAGATCAGTGTATTTTTCGCCGCTTTTTGAACGACCCGCTTATGAATACTGATTCCCCACCCAATATATAATCCAATATATATCAAGGTTCGTAAAATCCCCCAAAAAAGATATCGCGGACTTACCTTCCCTACAATACGGCATAGCAGCGCAGCGATAACCAGCCCTACAAAAATAACTTGATTCCAATTCCTTTGTTTTTTCTGTTGTTTTTGTTCCTGTTGTGTTTGTTTTAGTTGTATTTGTTTCCGTTGTTTTTGTTGTTTCTGTCGTACTTTTTGCATCACAGCGCTCATGCCACTCCCTTTACTGAATCGTATCGTCCATCTCTTAAGATTCATTGTACTATATTTATATTTTTCTGCACAGCAAAAAAGAGAGCACCTCGACTACTATTCTAGATGCTCTCTCTAGTAATTTGAATTTTCAATTATGTCCAACGGACTATACCTCCTGTTTCCCTTTTAACTTTAAGCTAACCATCCACAGTTTGTATTGTAATCAGTCATTCCTTCTATCTTCTACAAAAAGATTATGATTCTTAATACACTTACTTCTGATTCCTTAAAATCTCCGGTCATATGATTCATCTCAACTTTGGGCGATTATTCCTTTGAATTCTAAGCTGATTCCTGGATTCTTCAATTCTTCTTCCTACTACTACCTAAAGTGCTATCTATCTGATATTATCACTCACAATCTTTGAATCTTTAAATCTGCAATCTCACTTAAATTCTAAAACTTATGTTTTTGTTGGTCTATACCTCCCGCTATGGTATCGTTTCTTAAATCTTAACTTAACTGTTTGGTGGTCTGTACCTCCTGCTATAATATCGTTTCGAGCCTTAGCTTAAGTTTTTGTTGGTCCGTACCTCCTGGTTTAGTATCGGTTCTTAAATCTTAAATTAACTTTATGGTGGTCTGTACCTCCTGCTATAGTATCGTTTCGAATCCTAGCTTAAGTTTTTGTTGGTCCGTACCTCCTGATTAGTATCGGTTCTTGAATCTTAACTTAACTTTCTGGTGGTCTGTACCTCCTGTTATAATATCGTTTCCTAAATAAAAATTATGTTTTTGGTGGTCTGTACCTCCTTCTGGCTTATTTAAATTCTGAAATTAATTTTAATCTGTTTGCACTCTCACCTCTTTTTCATGATAAAAGCAAAACCTCTAATTTCAAAATCTATATGATGGACTGTGCCGTCCGTTCTTTGTTTATGTCTGTATTATAATGCAGAGTTCTTATTTTGTCAACACTATTTTTATATTTTTTATTGATTTTCTAATTTTATTCTTTGAATCTGATTCTTTTTAGTTTTTATTATGTTTTATTTATAATTTTCAGAATATTCACTCTTTTTACGAGCCCAAATTATAATATCAAATACCTTTCAAAACCAGCTTAATCCCCACATCACAGATAACTGTTCCTTTTTCGTCAGATTTTCTTCATTTTTTTCTCACAGACTGTTCACAAATTTCCGGTATCATAAAACCATCAAAAACAACAACAACTTATTTTTGATAGATTTTTTTCATACTTTCCTCTCTTTTAAAAAACCAGCCTTCATTGGCTGGCTTTTTTATTTTATCTTTATTGGATGAGAAAACCCAGTCGTAACTATGCTAAGGCTAGGATGAATTATCCAATAAAGATAAACAAACAGACAAAAGAATTTCCTACTATACTCATTGTAATGTGAGAGCAAGAGAAGGATGCTTCCTGGCATTCTTCTCGCTGTGATATCTTTACAATGAGTATAATAGGAAATTCTTTTGTCGTATGTTTCTCAATCATTCTTTTATATGGAACTTTTTCTGTATCTCCTTTCTTCCCCACAATTCCACTTCATTCCGGTGGGCAAGATTTCTGGCACTTTTCGTAAAATTACTATTTGTAACTACCATGGCATTATCTGCCTTATAGTACGCAATAGAACCGACAACTTCCTGTACGGCAGCAATCCCAACATTCCTTTCATAACGCTTTGCCTGAACAACCGTCTTTTTTCCCCATTTACGAAGAACAAGATCTGCCCCGTAATCATGACTGTAACTTGTGAGTTTCACACGATATCCAAGATGCCGGAACTGAATAGTTAAATACCGCTCAAATGCCCGTCCACTCAGCTTATCTATTCTTTTCATTGTCATATGAAGATAATACAAGGTACATAAACGTCTAATAAACTGATAAATACAAATAGCACAGAGTAAAGCACAGCCGACTGCCGCCTCTCCCTCTCTCCTTGTATAAAATGTATATCCTTGCAGAAACGTATATAGAATACCCGCTAACCATAGCCACTTTTTAATATCGAAATATCGCATCTTATCTTTTGCCTTTCTAACGCCTTTAAAATGATATCTCAAAGTATACACTATTTTACTATTTAATTCATTAGGGAACAGACGAAAATAAAAAGAATAGACCATTGCAAATGTAAAGATATCACTGCGTAGAAAATGCCTGTTCGGCATTTTTACTTGTTCTCACATTACATTTGCAATGGTCTATTCTTTTTATTTTCTGTGTTTTGACTCCAGAAGGAATGAATTCAATAGTCTTTGGGAGCGATTAAGGGGGAGGCGGCAGATGTCTACTGCTACTCAGAAAGTATTCCTGCCCGGCATTTTTACTTGCTCTTACATTACATTTGCAATGGTCTATTCTTTTTATTTTCTGTTTGTTGGCTCCACGTGAATGAATTCAATAGTCTTTGGGCGCGATTAAGGGGGAGGCGGCAGAAGGCTACTGCTTTTACATTCATTCCTTCCGGAGCCAAAACACAGAAAAAAGAAATAATGCCATATCCCAGATGCGGCTTCGGAGCGGATTTAAGATGCGGATAAGCATCTTAAATCCAGCGACTACAGAGCAGATGGGATATGGCATTATTTCTTTTTTCGTCTGTTTTCTCTTCAATAAATCTAATGAGCTACATCATTATCAAGGGCTGCGATTCCTGTTTCATTTGTTCGAATTCTTACTACATTTTCTACATCATAAAGGAAGATCTTACCATCACCGTACTCGCCGGTGTAAAGTGCTTTCTTTGCGGCTTCTACAACTAATTCCGGTGGTACTGTAGATACGACAATGTCTACCTGAAGCTGTGGCAGAAGGTTCATATCAATCTTAACACCACGATACTGTCCAGTTTTTCCTTTCTGTGTTCCACAACCCATTACATGGGATACTGTCATACCTGTTACACCAATCTGGCTCATGGCATCTTTTAAAATGGCAAAACGGTCTTCTTTACACATAATTGTAAGTTTTGTATAACGTCCACCTGCTTCTTTTGCACCGCCGATGATTGGAGCGAGTTTCTTGTCTCTTAAGTCTGTTACATCGATTGTTTCTGTTGTTACACCGCCCATTGTTGTTGCGGAAATTGGAAGGAAATCTGCGTATGCAGATGCAAGATCATGTTCTGCGATATCAAGACCCATGATTTCTTCTTCTGCACTGACACGAAGTCCTATTGTATGTTTAAGAATTGTAAATACAATTGTCATTGCGACTGCTGTGTATGCTGCGATACATACAACACCAAGTACCTGTACTCCAAGCTGGTGGAATCCGCCGCCATAGAATACACCATTGTTATAATCGAAAAGTCCGACTGCTACTGTACCCCAAAGACCATTACATCCATGAACGGCTACGGCACCTACCGGGTCATCAATTTTTAATTTCTGGTCAATAAATTCTACAGCTATTACTACAAGGATACCATCAACAAGTCCGATAATCGTTGCACCAAGGGCATCTACATTCGCACAGCCGGCTGTGATACCTACAAGACCTGCTAAAGAAGCATTCAGACACATGGAAACATCAGGTGCTCCATTTCTGATCCATGTAAACAGCATACAGGCAAAAGTTGCTACTGCCGGTGCGATAGTTGTTGTTCCAAGAATCTGTGCTAACTGTGTAGGATCCGATGCTGCTGCACCGTTGAATCCATACCATGCAAACCATAAGATAAAGCATCCAAGTGCGCCAAGTGTAAGGGAATGTCCCGGAAATGCATTTACAACAACTTTTCCATCTTTTCCTTTTGTATATTTACCAATACGAGGTCCAAGCATTGCGGCACCGATAACAGAAGCAATACCACCAACCATATGAATTACAGAAGAACCTGCAAAATCAACATAGCCTAATTTTGCGAGCCATCCTGCACTGTTCCATACCCATCCAGCTTCAATCGGGTATACGATTGCACTGATAACTGCGGAATAAATACAATATGTAGAGAACTTTGTTCTTTCTGCCATTGCTCCGGAAACGATTGTTGCTGCCGTTGCACAAAATACTAACTGGAAGAAGAAATTAGACCAGTCAAAGTTTGCGAAGTCTGTGAACATCTGATATTCCGGTCTTCCGATCAGTCCAAAGAAATAATTTTCACTGTTCATAATACCGTAACCAAGAACGAAGAATACGACCGTTCCAATACAGAAGTCCATCAGATTCTTCATAATGATATTTCCGGCATTTTTCGCTCTGGTGAATCCTGTTTCCACCATCGCAAAACCACACTGCATAAAAAATACTAATACTGCACCTAAAAGGTACCAAACACTCATATCCATACTTTTCACTCCTAACTTTTTTGCAGGTCTTTCCTGCTTTTTCAAGAAAATGCTTTCTCACTCGCGAAGTGTTTTTATTTTATAAATTTCTATAAAATAAAAAATGGACGCCAAAACGATTATGTTTCAGCGCCCTTGCTTTTCATGCATTTATTTTTGCACTTTTTAATCAGTAAGTCAATGTCACTTTTGACTTAACTTTTTTAGCTGTCCGGGTGAAATTTTATTATATTGTGACAGACAGATTGTATGGAAAAAAATAATGCTTAATTATCTTAAATTCTATGTCGTTTTGGCTTAATTTTCTTAACAGAATTTAATTTATTAGGGGAAACAGACGAAAATAAAAATAGCAGCCCATAGCCAATGTAAAGATATCACTGCGCAGAAAATGCCTGTTCGGCATTTTTACTTGCTCTCACATTACATTGGCTATGGGTTGCTATTTTTATTTTCTGCTTGTTGGCTCCAGAAGAAATATGTTCAATAGTCTTTGGGAGGGAGATGGGGAAGGGGACAGAAGGTCGTAGCTTATTCTGATACTGTCTCCGCGATGCTGTCAATGATAATAAGTTAAAGAAAGCTCCTAATCTTCTGGACGGTATACCTTTCGAGCAAGCAGGAGTCTTCTGATTTCTCCCCTCTCTCCACCAAAGACTATTACATTCCTTCCTTCTGGAACCAAAACACAGAAAAAAGAAACCATACCATATCCCAGATGCGGCTTCGGAGCGGGTTTAAGATGCGGATGAGCATCTTAAGCACAGCGACTACAGAGCAGATGGGATATGGTATGGTTTCTTTTTTCGTCTGTCTTCTCTAAACGAATGAAATAGTTAATTATTCTTTCTCCATCCCGCGGGATATTTATTTTTAAGATTATTGTTTACGAGTTTTCCAAATCCTAATGGATGTCCTGCCACCATGACTAGCTGCCAGCCTTTTCGTTTCTTTTCGCCGGCGATCAAGTCGCTTACATCGAGGGTTTCTCCGCGAAGATAACGTGACAGGCGTTCATCGTCTGCCGGGAAGTCAAGTACCTGATCAAAGTCCTGTGCGTGGAGTGCCAGGGCAAATGGCTGAGATGGTTCAAATCTTTTCTTTTTAAATTCGCCCATGAAGAGTCCATTTCTAAGGAAATGTAATCCTCGTCCATCGTATTTTGGTGCTGGAAGATAGTACAGATTATCTCCTCGCACATCGATTCGCTTC
>SKEF01000317.1_pt1 | contig 50509 bp, 42 predicted proteins | sample 4826691 | NCBI WGS metagenome assembly SKEF01 (sample SAMN11008816, study PRJNA524170) | human gut metagenome | biome: Human fecal sample; material: Feces; isolation source: fecal sample from pouch patient p23, p27 | host: Homo sapiens | place: Israel: Tel-Aviv | collected 2016-08-24
AAGCGTGTCATCACATATCGTAGTGCTGCCGGGAAGCAAGCAGGCATATTCGCTAACACCTTGCGTTCTTCTTCAGCCTTCTCATTCTCAGACAGCCTTCCCTCCGGGTCTATAATATGATAGTAGTTTTTGATCTCTGTTTGATTTTTTTCAGCATGCGAGGGCATTCAAATGTTCTGCCCTTCAGCATTATACCCACGATGAAACCCATAGTATCCACCGGAGCACTGTACCTGCTGCCCGTTCAAATCGTAGTAGAAATCGTCATAAGCCCTGCCGTCAACCTGCGTTCTAACAATAATAGAATATCCGTCACTGCGTATTATTGGATTACCTTTGGCATCAAGATATGTGATTACCGTGCTCGTTTCATCGTATTCATACGATAATCCATAATAATTCCCATACCTTGCCACAGGGTTTCCGCTTGCATCAAGATAACGTTCCTCCACAACTCGACCGTTATCATCCCGCATTCTGCACACGGTTGCATAGCCCATATCAATGGCATCTGTAATCAATCCAGCAAGATTCACATAGCTAGTACTGGTCACACTTCCATCTACGATTTCTCGGATACTCAGCTCTGAGGAAGTGTATCCTGCATCGTGGTCAACATCCGCATCAGGCAACAACGCCAAGATAGACAGAAGAACCACAGATGCAGTCAGCAGGATTCCGCATCCTCGTTTCAGCTTCGCATTCAAACTCCGTAGCCTCTGTTCTTGATGCTCTCCACGACCTGAGAAACGTACTTCTGGCAGGTGTCGTGATCGGGAGCTTCGACCATCACACGCACAACAGGCTCCGTACCGGACTCGCGCACCAGAATACGGCCAGTGTCACCCAGTGCCTCAGCCACAGCCTTGACTGCTGCCTGCACTGCCTCGTCATCCTGTGCGGCCTTCTTGTCGGTTACACGAACATTCTCCAACACCTGCGGGTAGATTTTCAGGGGCTCAGCCAACTTGCTCATGGGCAGCTTCTTTGCCAGCATGACCTCCATCATCTTCAGGCTGGTCAGGATGCCGTCACCGGTGCTGGCGTACTTGCTGAAGATAATATGACCACTCTGCTCACCGCCGATACGGCAGCCGTTCTTAGCCATGTACTCATAGACGTACTTGTCACCCACTGCGGTCTTGGCATAACCAATACCCTGCTCATCGAAAGCCTTGTACAGACCAAAGTTGGACATGACCGTGGTAACGACGGTATTGGTCAGCAGCTTGCCGCGCTCCTTCATGTAGCAGCCGTAGATGTACAGGATATGGTCACCAGTGATGACATTACCCTTCTCATCCACACACAGGCAACGGTCAGCATCGCCGTCATAGGCAAAACCGATGTCCAGCCCCTTCTCTACTACGAACTTCTGCAAGCCCTCGATGTGGGTGGAACCTGCATTGTTGTTGATATTCGTACCGTTGGGCTGTGCATTGATGACGTAGGTGTCTGCGCCCAGCGCATCAAACACAGACTTGGCAATATTCCAGGAACTGCCGTTGGCGCAGTCCAGACCAACCTTGACACCCTTGAAGGAATAGATGCCCAGAGAGATCAGATAGCCCATGTAGCGGTTGCGGCCAGACACATAGTCCACCGTGCAGCCGATATGCTCACGGTGAGCGAAAGGCAGCTCCGGCCAGTCCTTATCGAACACATGGAGCTTTCCGTCAATGTAATCCTCGACTAACAGTAAGATCTCCTCTGGCATCTTCTCGCCGTAGCAGTCGATCAGCTTGATACCGTTGTCATAATAGGGGTTGTGGCTGGCAGAGATCATAATGCCGCAATCAAAGTCATCCACACGGGCAATATAGGCCACGGAAGGGGTGGTAGTGACGTGCAGCAAGTAGGCGTCTGCACCGGAAGCGGTCAAACCAGCCACCAGACTATACTCGAACATATAAGAGCTGCGGCGCGTATCCTTGCCAATGACGATGCGGGCAGGCTCGTTGTTGCCGTTGTGCTCACGCAGTGCGTTGTAGTACCAGCCTAAGAAGTGGCCAACCTTGTAGGCATGGTCAGCGGTCAGAGTGATTCCAGCTTCGCCACGGAAACCGTCAGTTCCAAAATACTTTCCCATTATAGTTTTTTCCTCATCCAATGAGTGAATTAACGAATAAAATGTGCCGTTAGCCGGATAATTATCCGTTGCCTGCTGCTCACCACGGAGAGGTAGCACACTTGAGCAGCACAGCCATGCCGACGCATGGCTGCAATAAGTATTAGTCTCTGCGGAACAGATCGCGGGTGTAGACCTTGTCCTGCACATCATCCAAGCAGCTATCATAGCGGTTGGCAATGATGGCTTGGCTGCGGTTTTTGAATTCTTCAAGGTCATTCACAACTTCGCTGCCGAAGAAGGTAGAACCATTCTCCAGAGTCGGCTCGTAAATAATGACTGTCGCGCCTTTAGCCTTGATACGCTTCATAACGCCCTGAATAGAGCTCTGGCGGAAGTTATCAGAGTTAGATTTCATGGTCAGGCGGTATACGCCAACCACCACATTGTGTTCCTTGCTAGGATCATAAGCCTCGTTTGCTTCATATGCGCCAGCGATTTCCAGCACACGGTCAGCAATGTAGTCTTTTCGGGTACGGTTAGACTCCACGATTGCTTCAATCAGGTTCTCCGGCACATCAGCGTAATTGGCCAGAAGCTGCTTGGTGTCCTTGGGCAAGCAGTAACCGCCGTAGCCAAAGCTTGGGTTGTTGTACTGATCACCAATACGAGGATCAAGGCACACACCCTTGATAATTTGCTGCGTATTCAGTCCCTTCATCTCCGCATAGGTATCCAGCTCGTTGAAATAGCTGACACGCAGAGCCAGATAAGTGTTGGCAAACAACTTAACAGCCTCGGCTTCCGTAAAGCCCATAATCAGGGTGTCGATATTCTCCTTGATTGCACCTTCCTGGAGCAGGCCTGCAAAGGTGTTGGCAGCCTTCACCAGGCGAGCGTTATCCACATCAGTACCCACAATGATACGGCTCGGGTACAGATTGTCGTAAAGAGCTTTAGACTCCCGCAGGAACTCCGGGCTGAAAATGATGTTGTCGCAGTGGTACTTTTCACGCACAGAAGCTGTAAAGCCAACCGGAATCGTGGACTTAATAACCATGATTGCGTCCGGATTGTACTGAATGACCAGCTTGATGACGGCCTCTACTGCGGAAGTGTCAAAGAAGTTCTTCTTGCTATCATAGTTGGTAGGCGCTGCGATAACGACGAAATCCGCATCTTTGTATGCGGCCTCAGCATCCAACGTGGCAGTCAGATTTAAGTCCTTTTCTGCCAGATACTTTTCAATGTACTCGTCCTGAATTGGGGACTTCTTATGATTGATGAGGTCAACCTTCTCCGGGATAATGTCCACTGCCATGACCTCATGGTGTTGGGACAACAGCGTGGCAATGGACAAACCGACATAGCCAGTACCTGCAACTGCGATTTTCATAGTCCTTCTCCCTTTCTATACATTCTTCCATCCTTAGCAAGACTTATGCCTTGATTCCCTGATACTCCTGCTGGACCTGCTGGTAGCTTTCCAAGTTACCAATGTCATACCGTTTGCCCGGCATTTCCATAGCATGCACATCCGTTACTGTGCACAACCACGCAATGAAGCTGCCCGGCGCATCGGTGCCACATTTCTTCTGTTCGATTGCATCCTTGACCTTTTGGGCATCCTCTCGGGTGTACACATAGAAGGGCGGGCAGCACCAGTGACTCTTGGGTTGGGCTGGCTTTTCTTCCATAGACAGAATTCTATCATGATCGTCGAGCTCCACCACACCGCATTTGGTGAGTTTCTTTTCGTTAGGCTCGTAATAGCGCATGATGCAGGAGGTCTTCTTCTCGCTGGCGTAGGCCACAAACTTAGAGAGGGAGAAATCCAGAACATTATCTCCGGCAATCACCAGCATATCATCATCCAGCCCCAACTGGTCAATGGCAAACTGCACATCACATACAGCACCCAGCCGGGTCTCGTTGCTGCTTGTTCCATCGTCCACCACCCGGATATTCTGTTTCTTGGTTGCCGCCCAGTCCTCAAAATGGTGGGCAAACTTGTGGTTGCTGATGACCACATAGGTGTCCACCAGACCGGTGGTGTCAATGTCATCCACCAGCCAATCCAAGATGGTCTTATCCCCTACCTTCAGCAGGGGTTTGGGAAAGTTCTCCGTCAAGGGGTACAGGCGAGTTGCATACCCTGCCGCCAAGATCAAGCACTTCATATTATTCCTCCGTTTTCTGCCCTAAGCCATCCGCACTCTCGCACAGATGGAAACTGTACTTGCCGCGCATCTCTGGGAAAGCGGTGAGGTACTTCTGTTCCACTTCCTCCTGAATGTTATCCGCTTTGTCGGGATCAATCAGCGCCATACAGCATCCTTTGAAGCCAGCACCACTGAAACGTCCACCATAGATGCCAGAGGTTTCCCTCATAATCTCGTAAAGTTTGATCTGTTCCGGTGCACCAGATTCCCAGTTATGGATACTGCTCCAGCCTGATTCAAAGGACAGGCGTCCGTACTCCTCCAAATCCCCTCGCCGCCATGCTTCCGCACCAGCTTCCACACGCTTGAACTCGGTATACCAATGTTCACAGCGTTTTGCCCATTGCACCGGCAGCCTATCTTTATAGGTCTGGTAGATCTCATACGAAACATCACGGGCATTAGCCTCATTGAACTTTCCGTACTCTAGACCCGCAAAAGCCTGCAAAGCGTAAACACCGGATCGCAGTTCATCCACCCGCATATTATATTTAGAGCCAGTCAGACTGTGCTCCAACCCACTGAAAAACACCGCAATCTTGTAGGGCTTCATATTGGGATTCGTGGGAATCAGCTCGTAGCTGTTATCCTTACAGTCCAGATACAGCAAGTGGTCTTTTTTACTCAGAACCTCACAACTCTGATCCAGGGTTCCCACATTAACGCCCACGTAGTTTTTCTCTGCATCAAACGCAATGCTGATCAGTTCAGACGACTCCAGTTTAATTCCATTGACTTGGCACAATGCATCCAGGAAGGACAGTATCACCGCTGCAGAGGAAGAAAGCCCTCCGATGGGCAAAGAGCCCTCAATGACGCCACTGAGTCCGACTGTCAATGGGTACCGATTGCTCAGCGCCCAGGTAGCCCCCCGCAGATAGTCTGCCCAATCGCCGGTTTTTTCGCCGATTTCCCGAATATGCCACTGGGCACGCTTGGGAAATTGGAGGCTGCACATCTCAACAACGCCATTCATTTTAGGCTTGTAGGCAATGTGGATGCCCTTGTCAATCGCTAGTCCTGTGATTTTTCCTAAGTTGTGATCACTGTGGGCACCAATGGGGCAAATCCGATAGGGACAAAAGCTGATACCCGTGGGTTCCTTGCCGTATATTTCGTAGAATCTTTCCTCGCAGCGCATGTGCTCCCTCCTTTCTCTCAGGTCATATAAAACTCTTTATACCACTCAGCAAACTTCTGCAAACCTTCACGCAGCGGAGTGTGGGGCTTAAAGCCGAAATCACGCTCCAGCGGCTCGGTGTCTGCAAAAGTCACAGGCACATCGCCGGGCTGCATGGGCACCAGCTCCTTGTGTGCCTCGAAGTCATAGTCCGCAGGCAACACACCGGCTCGCACCAGTTCCTCGGATAGAATCTGCACAAAGTCCAGCAGGTTCTCCGGATTAGAGTTGCCGATGTTGTAAACCGCATAGGGAGGAATGGGCAGCCCATCCTCGCCATTCTTCTTTTCTGGAGCTTTTGCCATCACACGGACAACGCCTTCCACGATGTCATCCACATATGTAAAGTCCCGCTTGCAGTGGCCGTAGTTGAAAATCTTGATAGTCTCACCGTTTACCAGCTTGTTGGTAAAGCCAAAGTATGCCATATCCGGACGCCCGGCAGGACCATAGACCGTGAAGAACCGCAGACCAGTGGAGGGGATATTGTAGAGCTTAGAGTAGGCGTGCGCCATGAGCTCGTTGGACTTCTTGGTAGCCGCATACAGGGAAACAGGGTTATCCACCTTGTCATCGGTGGAGTAAGGCACCTTCTTGTTGCTGCCATATACAGAGCTGGAAGATGCATACACTAAATGCTCCACTGGATGATGGCGACAGGCTTCCAGAATGTTATAAAAACCAATCATGTTGCTTTGGATGTAAGCGTCCGGGTTCGTGATGGAATAACGGACACCCGCCTGTGCGCCGAGGTTGACCACAATATCCGGATGGTACTGCTCAAAAATGCTGTCGATAAGTGCCTTATCCGCAAGATTGCCCTTGATAAAGGTGTAGTTCTCGAACTTCTGAAGCTCAGTAAGACGAGCTTCCTTGATACGAACATCATAATAATCGTTCATGTTATCCAGACCGATGACCTTGGTATCGGTCTCGGTAGTCAGGATACGCTTGGCAAGGTTGGAACCAATAAAACCGGATGAACCGGTGATAAATACTGTCTTCATTGTGCTTCCTTCTTTTTTTCAGATTTTTTATTCAGTAAGACCTTCTTGCCAACAACGACACAAACCGTAAAGATAAAAGCAATTGCACAATATCTCAAAACCGTATTTCCATAGAACAGAATACCTAACAAGGAAATAAGCGTCGTAATTATAGCAAGAACAATCATAAACTTGTCATTGTAAATAGTACCCTTTCTCATTCCATGCTCTTTACATATTTTTCTCGCCCAGATTCCCTGAAAAAGTGCAAATAAAATATAAGAGAAGAGTGTCGTATATGCAGCGGCCATGTACCCATACAGATTTATAAAAATGTAGTTCAAAACCAAATTGGTGAGTGCCGCAATAATCGCTGGATACATTACATACTTTGTTTTTTTATAATAAATGGCAATATCTGAATATAAATTGGCAAATGATGTAAAAAATACACCTGCTGCAATCGGAGGCATAATATAAATTGCTTCATAGTATTCCTCCGTTGCTAGTATTTTCACTATTTCTGGAGCCAAGAATGTCATCAGAACAGCGACAGCTGCATAAAAAGACATCAATTGAACCGAAACACGTTTAATTCCGTTATTATCGCCTTCGATATTCCTGAATATATACGGAACAAAGGAAGAATGAACAGCCTGCCATACCAAAAGTGACAAAGAACTCACTGTATATAATGTACTATAAATTCCAACCGCACTGTTTCCCACCATCTGACTAATCATCATTCGATCTGAAACGGTAAGAATTTGAGAGGCTACCGAATAGCCTACTAAGGGCAAGCTTAATGTAAGAGATAGTTTCCAAAATTCTCTATTATAAAGAGTCTTTCCCCTTACAAAAGTGCATATCCATATGACGGCCGATACGCCATATATAACCAGATAGTTACTGAATAGGCGTCCTTCAGCAACTATTGATTCATTTACTGCACTTAATTTTATAACAGCTGCGATAGAAAGAGCCGATGCAATTAATGCTGACCCCGTCATAACCAAGCCTGACAATTTATACTTATATTCATATCTTTGCCTAGCAAGCCAAAAGTCTCTCGCTGGAGCAAATAGAAATCCTATAAGCATAAGAATAATCAGTTCATTGGGAAGTCCTAATATACTACTCCATAGTTGCGGAGCTAAAGCATAGATACATGCAATTAAAAATGCAATGAGCGAGGTGAGGGAAAGAACCGAAGATTGATATCTATCCCTTTCATTTTCGTATTCTTTAAGTGCCACAACATATCCACCTGAAGTTAACGACAACGTAGCAATGGCACTTATCATCGAATACCATGAATTATACAGATTTACAACACCAATTTGACTTGTTGTCATCAATCGTGTAAATATCGGAACTGTTATTATAGCTAGACCTCTTGAAAACAAGGTTGAAAGTGTATATACAGCTGCCGACTTTGCTTCAATAGGAATTCTTCGTTTTGTCGAGAGCAATTTTCTCATTTCATCACTTTCTCCACACCATCTTATTAACCACACCGGTGTAGCTCTGGATGATTTTAACAACCTTATCAGACACGTTCTCATCCACATAATCCGGCACGGGGATGCCAAGGTCACGGTTCTTGTTCATCTCAACCGCTACATCCACTGCCTGCAACAGATGGCTACCGTCGATACCGGCAAGGATAAAGTCCCCCTTATCCAGTGCCTCCGGGCGCTCAGTTGAGGTGCGAATGCACACAGCCGGGAACGGATGTCCCACGCTGGTAAAGAAGCTACTTTCCTCCGGCAGTGTGCCGCTATCAGAGACAACACAGAAAGCGTTCATCTGCAGGCAGTTATAGTCGTGGAAGCCCAACGGTTCATGCTGAATGACATGCTTATCCAACTGGAACCCACTTTGCTCCAGACGCTTGCGGCTGCGCGGGTGGCAGGAGTACAGGATCGGCATGTCGTACTTCTCCGCCATCTTATTGATTGCTGTGAACAGCGATGTAAAGTTTTTCTCCGTATCGATATTCTCCTCACGGTGAGCAGACAGCAGGATATACTTGCCTTTTTCCAAACCCAGACGGGCGTGAATATCAGATACTTCGATTTTCTCTAAGTTCTGATGCAGCACCTCAGCCATAGGAGAACCGGTGACATAAGTGCGCTCTTTAGGCAGGCCAGTGTCAGCCAGATAACGGCGGGCGTGCTCGGAGTACGCCATATTTACGTCGGAGATAATATCCACGATGCGGCGGTTCGTCTCCTCCGGGAGGCACTCGTCCTTGCAGCGGTTGCCGGCTTCCATGTGGAAAATCGGAATATGCAGGCGTTTTGCGCCGATAACACTCAAGCAGCTATTCGTGTCACCCAAAACCAAAACAGCATCCGGCTGAACAGCGACCATCAGCTTGTAGCTCTCAGAGATGATGTTGCCCATAGTCTCGCCAAGGTCTGCGCCGACAGCGTTCATGTACACCTCAGGGTCTGCCAGCTGTAGGTCATGGAAGAATACGCCGTTCAGATTGTAGTCATAGTTCTGGCCTGTGTGAGCCAGAATCACATCAAAATACTTACGAGTCTTGTTGATGACCGCTGCCAAGCGGATAATTTCTGGGCGAGTGCCCACAATGATTAGCAACTTTAGCTTGCCATTATTCTTAAACGTTACATTGCTATAATCAGCCATCTAATCTGCCCTTTCCTCCATGGAAAAATTCAATTAAGTTTACACAATTAGAAATAAATTCCCTTTGACTCACCGCTATAAGCATAATACTTCATCAGGGCCAAATCTTTTTCTTGTCCCTTTAAATGACCCAAATGCAAAGATTCGCCTTTTATTTTTTCAAAATATTCATCTGCTGTTTTAATCACTCTTGCTGGCACACCAACAGCCACAGAATTATCCGGTATATTATGGGACACAATAGCCCCAGCACCAATCACAACATTGCTTCCGATTGTGACACCTGGCAAAATTATCACATTATTTCCTATATAGACGTCATTCCCAATTGTGATAGGCTTTGTAATCTCCAAATCCGGGATATATTGTCTATAGATCAATGTACCACCATCATGAGTAATAAATTTCACCCCATCTGTTATATGCACATTATTTCCAAGAGTGATTAACCACGGTTCAGCATTCCATGAAACTTTTCCGTAAATATGCCCCCCGTGGAAAATTTATTCCAACTTTCTCCATATACTCATACGGGCGAAAATGTTTTAGAAAGCTCCGATATATCTTTTTCATGTTCATTATAAATCTCCTCTTACACCGGCTCGAAGAAGGTATCCGGGTGGTTCGGGTCAAAGATTTCATTGCAAGTCATGACCGTCACCAGATTCTCCGTCTCAGACAGATTGATGATGTTGTGCGTCCAGCCAGGGATCATGTGGACAGCCTCGATCTTATCACCGGAAACCTCAAACTCCACCGTTTCGCCAGTGTTGATATTGCGTTCCTGAATCAAACCGTGACCAGCCACCACAATGAACAGTTCCCACTTGGAGTTGTGCCAATGCTGGCCCTTGGTGATGCCCGGACGGCTGATGTTGATGGACACCTGCCCACAATCTGCAGTATGAACAAGTTCCGTGAAAGAGCCACGGTTGTCCACATTCATTTTGAGGGCATACTTGAACTTGTCCGTGGGCAGATAAGTCAAATACAGCGAATAGAGTTTCTTGGCAAAGGAGCCATTCGGCATTTTGGGCATCATGAGTGTAGTCGGCTGCTGCTTGAAGTCCTGCAGCAAGTCCACAATCTCACCCAGTGTGACCTTGTGGGTAACAGGTACACAGCAGTAGCGGCCGTCCGCTTTCAGAACAGTCTCTACACCGTCAAATTCACAGTGCTTCTCCTTGCCTTCCAGCAGGTCGAACATCCCTTCTACCAGGTCATCGATGTAGAGCAGCTCCAGTTCCGTGCTACGGTCATTGACCGTGAACGGCTCATCATTGGCGACTGCCCAGCAGAAAGTGCTGACAGCACTGTTGTACTTCGGGCGGCTATGCCCCATCAGATTTACAAAACGATAGACTGCAACTTTCGCCCCAGTTTCCTTAGCATACTCGAAGAACAATTCTTCGCCCGCTTTCTTACTGCGGCCATATTCGCTGTTGCCGAAACGTCCAGCCAATGTTGCCTGAATGGAAGAGGACAGCATAATAGTCGCCTTATTGCTATGCTTTTTCAGGCAGTTCAGCAGGTCGGATGCGAATCCGAAGTTGCCTTTCATGAAGTCTTCCGGGTTTTCCGGACGATTCACACCTGCCAGATTGTACACGAAGTCCGCCTTCTGGCAGTATTCGTCCAGTTCTTCCGGGGTAGAGTTCAAGTCGTACTCGTAAATTTCTTCGACATGCAGATTGGGACGAGTTTTATTCTTACCATCCCGGATATTTTTCAGGTTATTGCAAAGGGCAGTTCCCACCATGCCCTTTGCACCTGTGACTAAAATGTTCATCCTTTCACCTCTTTAATGCACAGCCGTGCAGTCTGGGATGTCTGCATCATCTGACACGGTTGCGTTATTGCAAACGGTGCAGTTGCTGCCGATGCGCACACGTTTGCCGACCTTCGCATATGTGCGCACGACGGAGTTCGTGTAGATCAAAGAGAAGTCATCGACCGAGCAATCATGATGAACCTCAACGCCCGGGTTCAACAGAACGCCATTCCCGACCGTGGAACCATTTTGAACGACAGAGTTGTTCAAAAGAACGCATCCACAGCCCATTTTTGCATACGAACTGACGTACGCACTCGAATGAATCAAATTCGGGAAATCATATCCTATCTTCTCCGCCGTATCATAAATGCGTTCGCGTACGGCATTATTGCCGATCGTGACGACCAGCAACTTGTATGTGTCAAAAAGCTTCGGTAGGTCGGAAACTCGCCCGATAACCTTCACACCACATATTTCTGTGCCGACTTCCACGCCATCATCGATGAAAGCGCAGTTGTATTTCTGTATAGCCAATTCGGACACCACGCGACCAAAGCCACCGGCACCTATTACCAACAACTTTTCTGTCATAAATAAAACCTTCACAATCAGTGGATTATTTTGCAAACCCGTGCTGTCAGTTTTTCTACTGTCATTCTAAATAGAGCTGCCAAAATAAGCGTGAGCGAAACGCAACATAACAATGCCATAAGCATTACCACATCCGATCTCAGCCTATTTGTAAACGCAATTATAAACCAGCATCCTATAGAGTTTATAATAGGCCAATGAAGCGCATAGATTCCAAAAGAAACTGCACCCAACCTCTTGGTTAATTTACACTCAAAGATGGATTTCATTCGTTCTACTTGAGGAACAGCAATCAAGAAGCACGCGAAAGATATACTTGTAAACACAAGGTTTCCAGCGAAAAATGCCACAAGAGGCAGTAACAATCCAGCTAAAACTATAATGTGTTTTTTACTTTGTATCTCCGTCTTCTCTCCAAGTAGTCTTGCGCAAGATCCACAAAGGCACGCCATGATAATACTTCTGCCTGTAATGGCTGCCAATACAGTAAGTACACAAATAGCAATTGTCTCTGTCTTTTTTGACTTGCAAATCCAACTTACCCCGTAAATCAAAAATGAAGAAATCAACATATCTCTTAAACACCAAAATGGTGAGTTGAACTTGCTCGTTCCCAGTATCAAGACAAAAAAAGGTTCTTTCAATATATCCAAAATCGTCAAACGACTTCCATATAGGTGCGTCAGCCATGTGTTTTGTACGATTGCCTGCACACTATGGTTGTAGAAGCCTATGGTGTTCTGGATTACAAAGATAAATATCGCCGTTCCCCAAATAGGAATCGCAAGGCGAAGGATTCGCTTAGTACACTTCACCAAAAAGTCCCTTATTTTTCGGGGGGGGGTGGATATTATCAACAAATATCCACTTATCACAAAAAACAAGTAAAGCCAGAAACTCTCTGCTGTAAAAAATGAAACCAGTCCTTCAGTCAATATTCTGACAAACCAAGAATCAATTTGTGAAGCATTTTCTGCGTACTTGTATATTCCTGTGAAGTGACCCAAGAGAATGAAAAGGCACGCCAAGCCTTTCATTCCGTCAAGATAGCCTTCTCTTTGCGATTGCATATATGCCACCTTATACGTTAGGAATACCCTTCAGTTCATTCTGGACATATTCAGTGGTCAGGATCTTCTTCACAGTCCCCTCCACATCCAGACGAGTAGTATTATGGCTAGTGTAGGACTCATCGGCCATGGTATGTACCTCACCCTTGACCACAAACTTGTCATAGTTCAGGTCACGGTTATCTGCTGCTACACGGAAGTAGTGACCCATATCCTGGCTGCGTAGACGCTCTTCACGAGTCATCAGAGTTTCGAACAGCTTTTCGCCATGACGCGTGCCGATGATGTTAGTGCCAGTGTCACCGAAGAGCTGCTGAACAGCCTTTGCCAGATCACCGATGGTAGAAGCATCAGCCTTCTGAATGAACAGATCGCCGGGGTTTGCATGCTGGAAGGCAAACATGACCAGATCCACAGCCTCATCCAGATTCATCAGGAAACGAGTCATGTTCGGGTCGGTGATGGTGATAGGGTTGCCGGCTTTGATCTGATCAATAAACAGCGGGATAACGCTGCCGCGGCTGCACATGACGTTGCCGTAACGGGTGCAGCAAATGGTCGTACCGCCACGTTCCGCCGCAACACGAGCATTTGCATAAATGACATGTTCCATCATAGCCTTGGAAATGCCCATCGCATTGATAGGGTAAGCTGCTTTGTCGGTGGACAGGCAGACCACACGCTTGACGCCAGCGTCAATGGCAGCGTGCAGCACATTATCAGTACCGATGATGTTAGTCTGAACGGCCTGCATCGGGAAGAACTCACAGGACGGAACCTGCTTCAAAGCAGCGGCATGGAAAATGTAATCAACACCGGGCATTGCATCACGGATGGACTGCGGGTTACGGACATCGCCGATGTAGAACTTCACCTTTTTGGCATTCTCCGGATGCTTAGCCTGAAGCTCATGGCGCATATCATCCTGCTTTTTCTCGTCACGAGAGAAAATGCGGATTTCCTTCAGGCCAGAATCCAGGAAATGCTTCAAAACAGTAGATCCAAAAGAACCAGTACCACCAGTGATCATAAGGGTTGCGTTATCAAATGCAGACATTTTTTATTTCCTCCAAATCTTATAGCTAAAACAGCGGTATTATCTATGCTGTTTCATTCGAAAGTGCGAATTGTGATTCTCTTTCCTTTGAAAAATAGAAAGCTAGAATCCATATAACAGCAATTCTCATATGGGGTTCCTTATTTAAAATACACAAGAATATGGTTATTAAACTTATATTTTCAATAAGTCCTCTTTTTAACCCGATAATACTCTTGACAACGAATACTGTCGGCAGCGCTCCAACAACACCAAATTCAACCATCATGAAGGTTGTTGTTGATGTATCAGAGAAGTTAGAGGCCAATCTGTACGCATTACTTATCCCACTTCCTATAATTGGGTTCTGAACAAATAAGCTCCAGTTCTTAATCAACGCCTGCATTCTTGCTGAACTACCCATATTATCACTCAGAAGTTTTGCGTAAGCGCGCTGTTGTGCAAGCCCCGTCAAAGTTAGAAATGTATCAAGGTTAACAAACAGCAGAAGAAGAAGCATATAGACTATGAAAAAGACACAATATTTCAACACCTTTTTATTTGAAATCGAATCCATAAATCTATTGAGCAACAGAAGATCACAAAATAGTATAAGAACAATGCCCGCTGATGAGGCTGTAGTGAAAATGCAAATGTGATAAATAAGCGCTCTCCAAAATGGCACTTCCTTTTCGAATGTCAAATCCATAACGAAGGATAGGATAATCATTGTCGCAAAAAGTCCTGGTTCCCAATAGATTCCTGAATTTCTTTCCGGATGCGACAATAAGTAATTGAAAATGACGCCTATTCTGTAGCCTTCTCCGTTGCTATTGTAAGCAATCGGTAAAAATGAAAATTGCCCAACTCTTTGAAGTACGAAATAGATTGACGTATCAACCACACACATCGTAGTGATAAATTTTGTAAAAATCTTCCTAAAGTCAGAAAATGTGAACTCTTGAGTGATGTAAAAGGCAAATAGGAAAATCAATGATGTTCGAAAATAGGAACCCATATTATCTTTATTAATTATGCCTATTCCAATTACAAAAGCCGCAAATCCATAGGCAAGAAGGCCTCTACAAAATGCAGGTCCCGAAACATTTCGCCTAATGGTTGACACTATTACAGGACTCATCAGTATAATTCCGGCTGCAGCTATACGTTCTGAGCTTGAAATTAATGTTATATATGTTGAGCCGCTTAATATGTAAAGAATGAGCAGTACAAGTATTCTTCTAATTGTAAGCTTATTATCTAAAACTTTATTCATCATTTCCCCATAATTATCTTCCTTAACGGTTTGTCAGGGAGATTAAACTTGTCACGTAAAAAAGAAGAAACAAAATACTTATATCTTTGCTTGCGCGGAAATAGAAGAATATCTCCAATCTTCTTTTCATACACCTCATCAATTCTAACTTCCTTGGGATGCTTTAATGGAAATTCAAGTGGGTAGGAAGGCATCGTACAAAATCGTCTTGTCATTTCATTCATAGTTGAAGTACCACCATGTTCTGAAATTTCGTCAACGCCAATATTCTTTATTTGATTCTTTGCAGGTGAAATGCCGTACAAATCGTAGTATTTGAGAGCAAAATCCATTTGATAATCCCAAGATTTAGATCTGCCGCTCTCCTTTATTCTTTTTCTCTCCGCTCTCCATCTATACATATATTGATAGTAAAGTTGCGTTGAAACAAACCTATTTCGCATTCCTGCAAAATTCTTTTTTTCGTCGCATAGTTTCAAATCCAAATCATAGTATTTCAAGAATTTTGAAGACCACGATGCCCACCCACAAGGAAGAAGATGTCTAGTAAACATATAAGATTCTCCATTTGGGGCATCATATTTGCCGAGATAGTTCGTTCCGCATATCCAAAGGACTTTATCGTTATCACGGTATCTTAAAAGAAGTTCCTCGCAATATTGAAAGAACGAAACCTCCGGAAGGTTATCATCCTCCAAGAAAATTGCCATCTCTTCACGCTCGAAAACCCACTGCGCTCCTTTGCCAATATTCCCATAAACGCCCCTGTTCTCAACAGCGTAATTTTTGATGACTTCACAGTCCCAATCAATTGCATTTTCGGCTGCCTTTCTGCATTCTTCGGCCTGTTTAATCTCAGCATCGTTTCTTCCATAATCGGCCATTAGATAAATTTTGCTCGCTTGTATCTCTCTTAACCGATCTACTATTTGAGTGATCTTGTCTCTTCTAAAAATCAAAAGCACAATTGGAACATTAAATGCCATTCCGGTTTCCTCCATTTATCACGTCCATCACAAACTGATTCAACTTCGATTCATAGCCCCTGTAGTCAAAACTTTCGATTGCCACCTTCCTTGCAGACATTCTCATCATCTCAAGTTCATCCGTGCTCATCTTCAAAGCACGTCTCAATGTCTTAAGAATATCTTGCTCGCTATCTGAATCCGCAATCAATCCATTAATGTTGTCCTCAACATACACTCCAATATCTCCAGTTTTGTTAGCAAATACCGGGGTTCCTACCGCCATACTTTCTGCTAATTTCGTTGGAAATCCAGCATTAGATGACTCTCTATTCGGTCTAATCACAAGGCTAAAGTCTGCCTGCCTAACAGCATTTGCAACTTGACTCTGTGGAATTCTGCCGAAGAAATTAATCTGATCTTTTAGTGAATCCGTAATTTCTCGGTATTTGCCTAGCTGCTCTTCAACTTGTTCCTTAGACGGCCCATATATATTTAAAATAGGAATACAATTCTCACTATTGCGAACCTCATACATTGCCCTTATGAATTCCACTAATTTATCTTTTCCACCGCCCAAAGTACCCGCAAAAACAAATGTCCTCTGTTCCGTATCATTACACTTTGTTCGGCTTTCTGTCTTTTCAACATCCAAAATTGTTGGAATTCTCAATGTTCTTAAGCCTTGCTCCGAATAGTAATTCTCTAAAAAGCGACTAATTGCAATTACTCCATCAACCTTTGGATAATACCATTTCCAGCAACTGTGAAATTGGTGGTATCTGTAATCCGCCTTACCAAACCTCCAATTTGTCGAGTCATATTTCTCACAACTTTCAAGAATAATTGGAATTCTATACTTCCTTGCAGCATGTAATACGCACGGAAATCTGTCATATGCCGAACTGCTAATAATTAAATCCGGGTGTTCTGACTGAATATAGTTTTCTAAAAAAGATGACAAACGTGGTCTTGTCAAAAAACGATCCAGCTTACTTTTCTTCGGCACTATCTCATAGATTCTAGTATTTTCAAATCTCCCAATATTATCATGAATTCTATACTTATTATCACTCAAGTAGTCACATACAACATCGACATCATATCCTAACTCCGAAAGAGCCCTACTAAAGTTCTGTGCCCGTGAAGAATAGGCAATACCGTATGGAAACGATTGAGGCATTAAAAATACTATTTTCATTTTTTTCCCTTCTATTAAAGACCGTCTATCCCAATACTTTTCCCTAGAATCCCATCAAACTCTTCTGGTTCAAACGGTAAAAAGCCACTGCATGGAAAGAATGTCATTTCGCTGAAATATACTTTTCCTTGAACTTCGTACAAGTCAACTCTCACAAATGGAATATCTTTTGACAATCTTCCTGCTATTGTCTTCATTTCTTCATATCTTTCTGGCTTAGGAGGAACAGTACTCAACGGTCGATAATCGCTCCTTTTAAACTGCGCGAATTCCCAGTTCATATCTAAAAAGCTCATCTGAGCCGTCGTGTGATTCTCTAAGCCGCAAGAAACATATACAAATTCAGGCGTTCCATTGAAGCAAAAGAATTTGTAATCTGTAAGGCCATTACTACCCAGCGCTTTTGCAGCTGTGTCCTCCATATATTTTTCAGCAATAATACGCGGTTTTACATTTTTGTAAGGCCACTCACGTTGCCCCCAGAAGAAATTATGTTTGAGGCATTTTTCAATTTTTGCTCGTACTGAGGATTTGTCTAATTTCGTTTTATCTCTGCAAATAACCAATCCGCCACTATCATGTGTGCATTTCAGAACAAACTGGTTCGGTAGTTTATCGAAATCGATGTCATCAAAGCTATCCCAAACACCGAGAGTAGGTATGACATCCCCCCCGATTTTATCAGCAACCCATTTTTTAGCTTCATACTTATCGACCATAGTCGTATACTCCGGGTTACGATCATGGAGCTTCAACCATTGAAGGTTACTGGGGGATCTAGGTTCAGCTTTTTCCCCATCTTAATCCGATAGGCAATCTTCAGATAAGTCTCATCGTCCATCCAATGAAACCATCCACGATGCCCAAGCGAAATAAAAAGGAGCCCAGGATTATCAAGAAAATTCTTTATACTCTTAGACATTGTCTTTCCCCTTATCCTACGATTTCCTTATAAACAGCCTGATATTTTTTGCTCATCTTTACTGAACTGAAATTCTCATGTGCCGAGGTATAAGCTTCACGTCCAGCCTCGTTCACATTGCTGTGATACATCTGCTCAAGTTTTCTTCCAAAGTCCTCCCCATCATCTTGACGATAAAGGAATCCGATTTTGTCGTCTACTTCAAAAATTTCCTTATGCTGTTCAATATCAGAAAGAACAACCGGTAAGCCTGTAGCCATTGCCTCAAGAACTCCATTCGGAAGTCCCTCTGACTTACTTGTGGAAACATAAACATCGCAAGCTTTCAGGTAATAATTCACATTGGAAACACTTCCACGGAAATCGATGCGCAAATTAGATGCATACTTTTCTGATAACGCCTTTAATTCCGGCCCGCCTCCAAGCATCAGCATATAAGAGCGTTCATCATTTCCGAACTTCTTTACATAGTTTTCCAGCAAGAATGGGATATTCTTACGCTCAATAAATTGCCCAGTATAAACCCAAATAAATGCATTCTCAGGCAATCCAAGCTCTTTCCGGATTGCTAGTTTTTCGCTCTTATCGGGCATGGTATACTGCTCAATATCAACACCATTACGAATGAAATCATAGGACTGGTGCAGCTTTTCTTTGTAAATCTTTGTAAGACTTTCAGAGCAAGCAACCGTTTTGTCACTCTTTTTCATAGCCGATAGCTGCATCTTTGCCAGAATTGTTCCCTTCACCTTTCCAAACTTTGCTGGGTAATCATCGTACACATAGTTTCTCAAAGTATGGATTTGCTTGTATTTAGCAATTTGGCTGACTGCATAGTCCGGGAAAACGCCAACTGTATGGATTAAATCAGGCTGAAGTTCCTCTAATTTCTTCCGTAGAGCACTATCCTGCCCCAGCATAATGCTCTTTTTTCCGGTTTTCACAAGATAATGAGCAGAAACATACGGGAGATAATCCGCCATTCTGCTATCCGCCTCTTCGTCATATAGCGTAATCAGAATCGGCTCAAATTCCTCCGGATCAAGATTTTGGATAATATTCAATGTCTGCTGCGTTGGTCCACATTTTTTGCAAGCGGTCATTAAATACACAATTCTAATTCTCTTCTTATTATTTACACGCTCAACCAATTTTGTGCCGACGGTGTCGCTATACGCAAATTTGATAGTGTCCAGTGGAACCATATACAAACCGCGATGTCCCTCATAGACAGAATCAAAACAAATTTTTCTTCCATCACGGCTCCAGCGTGGATGCAAATCACATCGAGTATCATTGTCATATTTAAACGGAGCGAACACCTTTGCAATCACAATATTAAAGTCTTCATTCAAAACCTTCAGAATCGCCATGCGCTTGCGATTGGGGTATGTATCTGTCACAACCAAACGCCTGTCCGGGGAGTAACTTGGATGACCATCAGAACTGATGTGCGGCCACAGATGGCGGTACTCCTGCGTTTTATCATGCATCAGATAGTATCCCGCCCCTGTTTTCTTTTTGTTCTCGAATGCAATGATCGTCTGATCATCTTTCCAATAGCAGTGGCTGACCATATCGTCATCGCTCAGATTGTACATTTCCGTCCCATCTACATTCACAGTAACAAGACGGCTATATTTTCTGTCTCCATTAAACCATCGATGCAAGACCATAAAACGCTTTCCGTTCGGAGACACCATAATATGGTTTACCTTATGCTCCGCACCTGCCATCTCCCTACGAGGTTCAAAGGAAACAAAATCTGCATACTTCAGAACAGGCTCTACCGTATTATTGATAATATCCAGTTTCCAGATGCATGGGGCATCAGGAATCTTCTCATTTTTTGTTGTTTCCTCCACATTAGAGTATCCATAGCCAGGACGAAGACGATGCAATCTCGCAAAATCTAATGTCAATGCAAAACTACCATCGGAAGCAACACTATAAACCGGTTTTGCCAACACACGTTCTTTTCCGGTAAAAACATTCAGCACAACCGAAACGAACTTACCATCACGGAAGTCATTATAGATAATTTCCTGATCAAACTTGGGCCCCAGCCACTGTGCCATACACCCCTGCTGGACATTCCACGAGTGGGTGGTCGCAATTTTAGTAGCCACGTTATTCTGTTTTGTGTCAATAAGCAGAATATCCGCAGGATCTTTCGGTGCAACATCGGACCATGTGTCTTTCGCTTTTAGGCAAAGCACATACCGCCCAGAGGCATCCCAAGGAGACTTATCGTAGTAGCCAAAAAAATACTCATGATTTGGATCATCCGGTGATAGCCGAATGACAGTTCCTTCATGATCCACTTTAGACGAAATAGCATACATTGTATGCTGATACACACTCTTTACTGTCCTTTTTATAGCTGGATACTTATTTAACTGCTGATTGATTTTTTGTTCCAATCCCATAGCAATACTTCTCCTCAACCTGTTACTTTCTCAATACCTTTTTAAACATGAACTGCCGCAGCCAATTGGGCGCGGAGGCCGAACAAACTCGAATTGCCGAAGACTTTAAGTACTGTGGGTATGTAACGTATCCTGCTTTATACATTTTCTTAAACAGATTAACCTGAATCTCGACATAAATCTTTCCAGAACGCCGCTTAAACAGGTTACTATCAGCTCTCATCCATACCAACGGCTCCTGAATGTTATATCCCTTCATGCCTGCAATCAGCATATCGACCCACAGATAGTAGTCCTGCATATATCGGACATCCGAATAATTTCCTGCTTTCAAGACATCTTTTTTGCGATACATCACAGATGGGTGGTTAAAGGGATTTCTTTTCTTAGAAAAAGTTACAATTTCATCGCTAGTTTCAGGCACAACACGCTTAGCATCTATGACTTCTGGAGTTGTAGAAAACTCCTCAATAACACTGCCAACGATACTAAGCTCCGGGTGGACCGCAAATATTTCAAGTTCTTTTTCACAACGGTAAGGTCGGCTAATATCATCGCTATCCATTCGAGCAATCAAATCATTGCGGCACTCTTTCACGCCAACCTGCAGGGCATGACCTAAACCGCCATTCTTCTCAAACCTAACCGTGCGAATCGTTTCGCCATACTTTTGTTGCAGCTCAGCAATAGTCGCGTCAAGTTCTGGAGTTAAAGGTCCGTCACAAACAAGTACAAAATCATTCGTAGGAATTGTTTGGTTCATCATGCTGTCAATACTCGTCTTCAAGTACTCCGGTTTTTCCTTAAAGTACACTGACATCAAAACCGAGTAGTTTTCATACTTGTTTGCGTCCATCTTCTCTTCCTCTCTCCGCATATCAAAGATTACAGCCCAGACTCATCTCAAAGAGTCTGAGCCGTTTATTCCTTATAAATCTCTACTAATCGTCCTCAGCAGTGTGGTTCTCACTGCCGCTATGTCTTGTACCGCTGCATTGGATCTCCACTACGCTCTAAATTGCACCATTTTTGACGTTACGGTAGCCACTGTCTTTAGCCCTGATGACACTATCACTCGCTACAGTAAGTCATGTGCTTATTCCAGGTTCCACTCATTCACGCTACGGTAGCTCCCTTGCTTATGCCGGATTACCTCACACGAATGAGCATCTCTGCGACCATGTGGTTATCACCATCTTGCTCACATCCGCCTTGTTATCTCCAAGACCGGGATGAAATCGCAGATGATGTTATCATCGCCAAGCCCTGAAACCGCTATGTGAAAGTCACCACAGTATCGTTAGTACCCTCACGGTGCCATCCGGCATAAACCCACGAGCTACAGTCGCATCCATAAAAGTGCTTTTTCGGGGCGTAAAAGCCTCGAATTGACCTCGTTTTGCTCTCTCTCACGCCCATGGTCTCGGCATTTTGCACTATCATGAGTGCTATATCGCTCCCATGCAGGGCAGTCTGCCGACTTTCCAGCTTAACGCCACTGTAAGAGGTGTATTTATACCCGATTCCACTCTGGAATTTCTTCCAATTTTTAGCGGTTCAAAATGTACAAAAACGTCGATTTTTAGTTGTTTTCTCCGCTCATCGCGGTGGTTTGACCCTCAGAAACTCCCTCGGTACTTTCAGGCATAAACAGGATTTTCACTGTTGCAAACATGATTTTCAAATCTTCGACAATGCTCGGATGAGCTATGTACATCAAATCCATCGTCAGTTTGTCGTAAGGAGTAGTATTATACTTGCCATAAACCTGTGCATACCCGGTCAATCCAGCCTTGGCCTGCAAGCGCAGGGAGAATTCCGGCATTTCCTCGCAGTATTGAGCAGCAATCTCTGGACGTTCCGGACGGGGGCCGACGATGCTCAAGTCACCCTTCAAGATATTTATAAGCTGCGGCAATTCATCAACGCGGCAAGCACGAATGATTTTGCCAACGGGCGTGATGCGATCATCGTTTTCGCCGCTGGAAAGACGGGCGACGCCGTCCTTTTCAGCATCGACCCGCATGCTTCTGAATTTGAGAATACCGAATTTTTTTCCATCTTTCGTTAAACGAATTTGCTTGTAAAATACTGGACCGTGATCCGTTGCTTTGATGGCAATAGCCGTCACTAGGAAGATCGGACTCAGAATCACAAGCGCAATAGCAGAAATGACAATATCCAGCAGTCGTTTTACAAACAGATACTCCGGCTGAGGATTATACCGGCCAACACGAAGCATCGGCAGGTGGAACATATGCATGTGATGTGCACCGGACATGATGGTGTCACCGATGCGTGGGACAACAAATACAGTAATGTTGTTTTCTACACAGTATTTCAGAATAATATTCCGATCATGGCTGTGGATGCCGCTTAAAAACACTGTGTTGATGCCGTCCAGCATGGAAAGATTCTCGATGCACTCCCCCGCCGTAGCTGTGGAGACCACTTTGTACTTGGCATCAAGACCGTACTTACCAATCAGCTGCTCCATACCACGTCTGATATCATAAATAACAGCTGTGGCCTGCGGCGGGAAGGTTTTAAAGTAGGCGTGGTGAGCGTTATAAGCCCAAATTGAGGCCATAATAACCTGCCCCACAAGAGCTGCCACGCCAGGAAGAATGTTGGGCAGGTGCTTGGACAGTAGCCAAATCACAATGTACATGATAAAGTCGCTGACCGCAGCCGCCAAAAATTGCTCGTAGATAATTTCGGAGATACGCTGCATCGACATCAGAAAGGCGTCATAAACGCGTCCAAAGATGATGAACAGCACAAAGAACAATGCCACGACCAGGTAATCGCCCTTTGCATAGTACGGCGATGCAACGCGCTTAGCATAGTATAGATACCAGCACATTGCAAATGGTATCGTCACAAGCACAGCATCTAACAGCTTTATCATCCGCAAAATCAAGTCATGCCTAAACCTTGTCATGTTCTTACTCCTCGTTCTTCTTTGCACATATACTATTTTCAATACTGCAATTGAAATCAGGGAAAGCAGTTTTGAGCAGCAAAAGGCATTCCCACAAATACTGATGGAAAATTCTTAACACCATTCAGCAGTCTACCAGCACAATATTTTGCTAATATATGTATTGATATAATAGCACACAATTCGACATTTATCAACAAATCGGATTCACTTTAATTATACAAGTACACAAATTCAGCACATTTTACAAATACACCCTTGTTCATAAGGTGAATGAGGCTAAAATTCGATAGATTGTTATATGTAACAGTCAATTGATACACGATTCATATTTTGCTTAAAACGCTACCGATTCAAATAAAAACAGATTGCTGCGCTTGCAGCAATCTGTTTTCATTTGAATCAATATTAACTACTAACGCTCAGATCATCACCTGCGTCCGAACTTCTTCCGCTTCTTTGATGGGTGGTTTTCCTTGTTCAATTCACGCTGATACGCATCTTCAGTACTGAAACCAAAGATTCCTTCTGAGACCCGTTCAACCAGTGCCGTAAACATCTCGTAATCGCGTAAGTAGTTATTCCTTGCCTTGTCATCCATTACCTTAAAAAACCTCGCCATCAAACTCATGTATGCGTTATAGTCGCCATTCTGCGCAGCCTTGAGCAGGCATTCAAACCGCCTTGCAGATGGAGTCCACAGCTCTTCCCTTTTCATCTCAAACCAGCTTCTTTCTCAATTCTCTTGCAATTTTTCTTCGTGCCTTAGAAATCGTGTTGGGTCTAACCTTAAGCTTCCTCGCCACAACCTCTATAGGATAATCCAAATAAGTACGAATAATCATTAGCTCTCTGGGTGAGAGTCTTTCCAATTCCTGCTTCAATGATACCAGAAGCTCTACTCGAGCGAATTCATCTTTCGCACGAACATCAATGACATCAGCCACATCATCAATATTGATAATAATAGGCTGATTTGCATTACCAGCAAGTCGCCTTTTCCCCTTGTTCCTATATCCAAGGAGACGTTTCTCCGACCTGTATTTAATTTCCTCTTTGTCTAACAAATCAAGGATATGGCTGTTGAACGAATTACTAAGCCAGTTCTTTTCTATCGTCTGGTTAAGCTGATTATAATTGGCCCATTCACGAAGAGTGAGCCAAAGTTCATACATTTCTAATTCAGTCATTTTGACCTCCTATAGCGATTTGAGTTTTTTCGGTCAAATCACATCTAGGAGGTCCCCTGCTCCGAGCGCAACTAAGCAGTATCACCACAAAATCACCTATCCCCTCAGTTACAATGGATTGCGTCGCTTAGGTGATTTGGGAATCGTAAATATAAATTTCACAATTCCCACATGTGGTTTAGTAAAGAAGGCCACCAGAGAAGCCAAAAAAGACTTCTTAGGTGGCCATCATACTGACTGTATTTAATTTACTATCCGCATCCAGTCGAATGATTCGTATCATACTGCATTCGTCTGTATTAGTTATAATACAACCTTCAAATAGACCATTTCAACGTGTTCTCACTCTTTTCCTGTCGAATTTTGTTGAAATTCCAATAGAATTATATTCCAGTATTTATTTCAAGCTTTTATTCCCGCACTCATTTCATCGACGCAATCAATTATACTTGCTGCTGTCGTCCCTCTTCGGACAATATCGGATATAGACTTTTTGGGGCACTTTTGTTATAATATAGAAACTCAACGATTACCGCGCTTCGCGTATGGGCGGTAATCCAGAAAGGAATTTGTGTTTATGGCAAAAAACAATAAACGTCGCGGCTTCACTTTGGTGGAGCTTATTGTCGTGCTGGTCATTCTGGCAATTCTTGCTGCTCTCTTGATTCCGGCATTAACCGGATACATCGATAAGGCTAAGAAGAATCAGGTCATCGCGGAAACGCGTATGTTGACTCAGGCTGCGCAGACGGAATTGTCTTCTTTGTATGCAACCGATGAATTTGCAGCACAAAATGCTTATTCTTCGTTTACCGTTGCTTCTAGAGACGGAAGCGCTTTGCCGTTAATGGTGTCAGACAAACAACTTCTCACCAATCTTGAAGAACGCTATGATGAAATTGTCAATCTGTCAGAAGTTCCAAGCCTAAAAAGTGGCGGCAAAGGATATTTCTTTATCATTGCTGACCATTCTGCAAAAATCCAGTTTACCGTCTATAATGATGGCAAGGGCTACTATGGTATCTACTGCGAAGAAGATGGTTCCTTGACCGCGTATCGTAACGACGAGGTTCCTTATTATGATAACATGCGCTCTTACGATGGTAAGATTGTGTGTACGAATATCTACGACACCGATGGTAGAAAATACTGGTCTAAAGCTATCATGTTTGGCATTCTCGGCATCGCTCAGTAACCATCCATAGAATGTCGTTCATTTTTTGTTCGAATTTTGCCTTAACAAATGAAGATAGCACCCCCGTAGAGAGCCTACCTCTACTGGGGGTGTTTTGCTAAATAATTGATGACTTTGCTTCGGGACCAGATTTCCTTAAGCCCGCACACACAAGCTCCTCACTGCAGGATTTAATTACATCAGCAGTGAGGAGCTTTATCGTAACCGCTCAACCACAGCTATCGAGCAAAAATAGAGCTGGAGCCAAACCCAGCTCCAGCAAACTTCAAATTTTCTTTTTGCAAACGTCAGGCAGCTTGTCCGACCACGGCAGCAGATCATTTAAGAACGCACGGTCATTCGGATCATGCTCCCGGCCATAAAGATGCTCTGCAATCTCGTCCAGTAAAAAACGGAAATACTCATACGGCTTCAAATTGTTGGCCTTGGCTGTTTCTGCAATGCTGTAGAGAATCGCACTGGATTGTGCTCCTCTGGGAGTGTTGAGCATCATCCAATTCTTGCGCCCAACTGTAAAGGGGCGGATAGCTCGCTCACTGGCTTATTCTTATATGCAGACAAGCAACGCTTGCTTGACATTCTCTGCGGTCATACACTTCACTCCTTGCAATTAGCTGTCACGGCGGACACTTTCTAACTACAAGGGCCTCTTTGCTTACTTCGGTAAGCAAAGAGGCCGCACATTCTGAGCTTATTGTCTAGTATTTATAAGAAAAAAATCCCTCTATACCAATTTCTGCGTTGGTGTAGAGGGATTGCCTATTTAACTAAGTGACATTGCCTTTATCGGAATAGCTCTTTCCTTTACAACAACCTCACCTTACAGTTAGGGAGAAACGCTTAGCGCTTCAGTTCCAGCAACGCATCCCCCTGCTTTACGGTGCCACTGGCTTTAGCCTCGACAGCGGCATAGTCATCGGTATTGCAGACAATGACCGGCGTGGTCACGGGATAGCCTTCGGCCTTAATGGCTTCCAGCTCAAAGCGGATCAACGGCTGGCCCTTCTTCACCTTGTCGCCCTCGTTGACGAGGTAGGTAAAGTGCTTGCCGCCCAGCTTGACCGTATCGATGCCGATGTGCATCAGCAGTTCGGCACCGTCAGCCGTGGTCATGCCTACGGCATGGTGGGTCTCAAAGGTGGAGGAGATCTCACCGTCAGCAGGTGCCACCAGTTCACCGTCGGAGGGCTCAATGGCAATGCCATCCCCCAGTACACCGCTGGCAAAGGCTTCATCCTTCACATCGGCCAGCGGCACTACAGTACCGTTCAGGCAGGCAGACAGCACGGTATCCTTTGCTGCGGGTGCTGCTGCCGGCAAGGGAGCGACAACCGGGTTTTTGGGTGTACTTTCCAGATAATCTTCCAGCTTTGCCTTGATGACGGCCACCTTGGGGCCGTACACCACCTGTACGCCGTTGCCCTTGCAGATCACGCCGGAGGCACCGGAGGCTTTGAGCACATCCTGTTTGACCAATGCCGCATCATTGACCGTGCAGCGCAGACGGGTTGCGCAGCAATCCACATCGGCCAGATTAGCGGCACCTCCCAGACCTTCCACGATCATTGCACTGACCGGGTCATTTCCGGCAGGCACACTGCCGGAAGCAGCATTGCGGGCGTTCACGTCCGCACGGGTGTACAGCTTGACTTCCTCGGCATCATCGCGACCCGGGGTCTTGTAGTCAAACTTGGAGATCATAAAGCGGAAAATGATGTAGTACAGTACAAAGTACACCGCACCGACCACGACCACCCACACCCAGTGGGTCTTGGCGTTGCCCTGCATCACACCGAACAGCACCAGGTCGATGAGACCGCCGGAGAAGGTCATGCCCACGCCCACATTCAGGATGTGCATCAGCATGAAGGACAGACCGGCCAGCACGCAGTGCACCGCGTACATGGGTAGTGCCACGAAGATAAAGGTAAATTCCAGTGGCTCGGTGATGCCGGTGAGGAAAGCCGTCAACGCGGCAGACAGCAGCAAGCCACCTGCCGCCTTTTTCTTTTCCGGCTTGGCGCACTGGTACATAGCCAGCGCCGCGCCGGGCAGGCCGAACATCATAAAGGGGAACTTACCGGCCATGAAGCGGGTAGCGCTGACCGAGAACACAGTGGTGGACTTGGAAGCCAGCTCGGCAAAGAAGATGTTCTGTGCGCCGGTCACGGTCACGCCGTCGATGATGGCGGTGCCACCCACAGCGGTCTGCCAGAACGGCATATAGAACACATGATGCAGTCCAAAGGGAATCAGCGCACGCTCCAGCAGGCCGTAAATAAAGGTGCCTGCGTAGCCGGAAGCCAGCACCAGTGCACCCAGCGCGGCAATACCGCTCTGCACCACCGGCCAGATATAGAACATGGCAATGCCGACCACCAGATACACAATAGAACTGACGATGGGCACGAAGCGTGTGCCGCCAAAGAAGGCCAGCACTTGCGGCAGCTCGATCTTATAGAATTTGTTATGCAGCGCAGCCACGCCCAGACCGACCACGATGCCGCCGAACACACCCATTTGCAGCGTTGTGATGCCCAGCATGGTGGTGGTGGAGTTGGCGGGCATAGCTTCTACGCCGCCCGCCGCATTGATCATGGCCTGAATGGCTGTATTCATAATGATATAGGCCACTGCACCGGACAGTGCCGCGACCTCTTTTTCCTTGCGAGCCATGCCGATGGCTACACCCATGGCAAACAGCAGCGCCAGGTTGTTGAACACCGCATTGCCGGTCTGGCTCATCACGTCCAGAATGGTATAAATGAGGGTGCCCGGATGGATGACGCTGTTCAGGCCATAAGCCGCCAGCATCGTTTCGTTGGTGAACGAGCTGCCGATGCCCAGCAGCAGGCCCGCCACAGGCAGCAGTGCAATGGGCAGCATAAAGCTGCGTCCCACGCGTTGCAGCACGCCAAAGATCTTGTCTTTCATCTTCAATTCTCCTTTTTCTTAAGTTCGTAACCAGCATATATCTACACAGGAAATACCTGTGGAGAATCAAAGGCGAAACAAAAAGCTTACTTTCCCATCCAAATCCGTTTCAGATGGATAGTAAGGAACACCAGTTCCTCGTCCGAAAGCTCCTTATGCCAAGTATTGCGCACATACTCCGCAATGCAGCAGGCGCATTTGTAGTGTTCACTGCAATTGCGGGCGATCAGAGCGCGGAACACTTCGTCATGGGTATCGTTTTCCTGCTCCTGTTTTCCTTGAAATACGCGCTGTGCAAAAAAGCGCAAATGCACTGTAAAGCGGCTGAAATCCAGTGTATCCCGGTCAAAATGGAAGTTGTAAAAGCATTCTACTACCTGCACGCAACCATCCACAAAGCGGGTGACATCATTCACCACGCTCATGGTGGTGTTGAGCTCTGCGTTGACGATGTGCAGCGCAATGAAGCCGCCCTCGTCGTCCGAAAGGTCTGCATGGAAGCGCTGGCGGATGGTGGCAAGGCACTCCATACCAAGGTGATACTCTTCCGGGTAGAATTCCCGAATGGAAGTCATCAGCGGGTTAGAAAAGCGAATACCCTCTTCGCTGCGCTGAATGGCAAAGCTGATGTGGTCGGCCAGCGTGATGAGCAGGCTTTCGTTCAGTGGGTATTTCAGCCGCTGCCGGATGGTTTCTACCAACTCATCGGTGAGCAGCAGATGCTCATACGGAATCCGTTCCAGTAGTTCCACCAACTTTTGCTGCACAGCAGGGCTGGTCATGCGGTAGCTGCACTCCACGGTTTCGGCCTCGATTTTATAGCCAGGCTTAACACCAAAGCCCAGACCACGCCCGGTGACGATCAACTCACAGCCCGTGGAATCAACCACGCGCAAAATATTGTTGTTGATTGGCTTTTTGACGGTATATTGCATTGTTTCTCCTCCTCGGGGTTGAAAAAGGCAATAAAAAAAGACCACCCTTGACACAGCAAACATACCGAAGGCTGAAACACGCTTTCGGCTTGTGCTATGCAGAGTTGGTCTAGCCCGCCAAACGGTAACAATCCAACGACGCTGCTCACGTACATTTTTCTTTTTTGTAAGGCACAAACAAATCAGGTACTTGAATAGCGACTTATTCTGTGCATGATTACAATACCATATTCCTTGTGGAGTGTCAAGACAAGAACGGCTCTCTTTTTCACTTTGTTAGCTTTGCACAAATTCAGTCGATAATTTACAGCAGATTGACAAGTAAAAAGATTTCTTTTAATTGTGCTTTTTTGAGTCGTTGTTTTCAAACGAGATTATTGCGGAGAAAGCAGTGCTCCATCTTGTAACCCATCACAAGCAGGGCATACTCTAAAGATTTATTGTGCCGCATCGTGCGATTCATGGTAGCGACAAGCTATTCTAAAAAATCTACCAATCTTCTAGTGTTGAACCCCTTCGGCACAAAAAAATAAAGATTGAATGATTTGCAGCGTTCAAAAACAGAGTGCTGCTTTTCTTTTTGTGCAATGAAAAAGCCGCCATGCATAATGAAGTGCACAGCGGCCTTTTCTGAGGAAAAACGCTAATGAAGAGAATGTCAGAAAATGAATTTTGTCATGGCGGTCTTTTGCTGTCCATGCTTAATCTTTTGCGGCCGGAAACAGCATTTTATTCACGAAGAAGAAGATGACCATAGATACGCCGCCGTTTAGCACGGTCGTGCCAATGTTGTAGATGAAATCAGGAACAACCAGACCTGCAACAGCGACCCACACGCAGTTGATTGAGTTGACAATGCAGGTAATGATGCAGAATGCGACCACATATCCCGCAATCTGCTTTCCCAGATTTCCTTTGCTTCGGAACACGAAATTTCGCTGAATCGGGAAGTTGATGCACTCACCAATGACCATAGCAATCATGTATGCACAGAAATACGGTAAACCACCGTGGGCTGCATCGTAGCCAAGAATATTCCACTGAAAGGTTTCTCCAAACAGCGTAACAGGAATACCCGGCCAGCCGAAATCAACTACCGGCAAACTTGCAAATGCTTTCGGCAAGAACTGCAAGAGCAGATACTTGAAAACAGTAATGAGATTCGATACGATGACAAACAGTCCGCCTTCTCGTACCCATTTTGCGGTTTCAGGGTGTTTGGCTGCAAATCGATTCCAAAACTCCATTCTGCTCCTCCATATTAAGCCTGCACAGAATTCTGCTCTTTCCAACGCTTAACATTCTTGCGGCGGCGGACAAAGTAAAACACGCACAGTGCGATGAGGCCAGCATCGACAACCGCAACCGTGATATACAGCCAGTACGGAACCGGGATAGCGCTGACTTCCTGACCAATGCTATTAGCAGAGGTATAAAGGATATTATGCGTAGCAGTGCGAAGGACCTGATGACCGGCAGGAGAATTGGTGACTGCCTCACTCGGAGCCTGCATATTCATCAAAGACAGAATCAAGTCATTGCCTGCTGCGATTGCACGGTCAATGTTGATATAGGACAGCTGAAGGATGCAGTCGGTAATGACAGTGCCACGGAAGCCCCATTCGTTGCGCAGGACAGTATTGAGCAAATCAGCATTTTCAGCAGCACAGATTTCACCGATACGGTTGAAGGAGGACATGATTCCGCGTGTGCCGCCTTCCTTAACGGCAATCTCAAAGGGCTTGATATAGATTTCACGCATTGCCTGCTCGTTCACCCAAGTCAGTAGACCACCGGAATCGCGGTTGCTCTCCTGGTCATTGACAGCAAAGTGCTTGCAGTAGGTCGTAACACCCTGAGACTGGATACCCTGCGTTTCAGCAGCAGCCATTTTACCGGAGTGCAGACCATCCTCAGAATAATACTCGTAGTTACGGCCGCTGAACGGGCTGCGATGAATGTTCATAGCCGGGGCATACAGAGCAGCGATTTTCATAGCTACCGCTTCTTGCGCGAAGGTTTCGCCCATATCGTATGCCAGCTCAGTATTCCAGCTGCATGCCAGAACGGACTGTGCGCAGAATTGATTGCCGGTAGAGCCTGCCATAATGTTGTTGATACCGTTGGGACCGTCAACTTCAGTATAGCCCAGTTTGCCTACAGACGGAACTTCCTGTGTTGCCCAGCCGCCGTTGGAAACCAGATTAACCATCTCACTGACCGGAATCTGCTCCAGGAAATCATTCCATTTCGGGTCATCATAAGTAAGACCCTTCATATCTTCAATCTTCAGGTCATGATTTACAACGGCAATGTCTTCGGTTGTGTCAACCAGACCGTTGGATTTATTGTTGATTCCGTCCATAGCGGCAGCACCGGCTTCACGGCTCGCAGCGGCTCGCTCTTTGGGGAAAGTTCCCTCCCAATCGGCACGGCTCACATAGCTTGTGCATTCGCCAAAAGAAGCATAGTCAAACTGATTGGTTGCTGCGACATCGTCAGTAGAGCGGGCACCATCGTTAGAGTCGTTGTAGATTCTATCCTTGTCGATGGTAAGAGTCCGAGAATCAATGACCGTGTGACTGTCGCTGCGCAGGCTGATAGTATATTCGCCCGCTTCGAGAACATAGGCACCGCCCTTTGCTTTCACGCCGGTATAGTCGTAAGACGCCATATCCTCAGCAGTGAAAGTCAAAGTCACAGATTCGTTCTGACCGGGTTCAATCATTCCAGTCTTGCCAAAGACTCCGAGAACGACAGAACTCTTCTCGATTCCGCCCTCAGTATACGGTGCAGAGTAGTAGACCTCTACTACATCTTTACCGGCAACAGAGCCGTTATTCTTCACATTGACCGTCATGGTCACATTGTTGCCGTCAAACGAGAAATCAGAGATGCTTTCTTCAAAGTCCGTATAAGAAAGACCGTAGCCGAAAGGATACTGAACCGTGGCGTCGTAGTCAATGAATCCATCCTCAGCGGCTGTTTCATAGTATCGATAGCCTACATAGATACCCTCGATATAATCGACATAATGGTAGGAGTCCGGAGCAGCACTGGCGCCGATGGGGTTGGTGTTTACCCACTCACAGTTTGTATAGTTATAAGCGCCAATGCTATAATAGCTGGGAGCGCTCTCAACCGCATAGGCGAATGTATCGGTAGTGCGACCGGAAGGATTCACTGCGCCGCTTAATACTTCACCGACAGCATTTGCACCGGTAGAACCCAGGCATCCAATCCAGAGTGCCGCATCCACGCCCTCGTCCTCGAGGAAACCGAGTTCCATGGCATTTGTGGAGTTGACCAGAACAACTACCGTGCCGAAGTTCTCCTTCAGCATATCCAGAACCTGCTGCTCAACACTCTGCAGTTCCAGGTAGTGCTGATGGTTTGATCTCTACGATCAAGGCCACCAGCGACCGTGTTCAGATAGAGTGGAAAATCTGACATTTCCGCTCTATCGCCCCTCATTTCTATTTTATCTCGTTTGTACCCCTTGTACACCGATGTTTGCAATTGACTTTGCACGTGATAATATTCGTTGCAATGCGATTTGCCCTGGATTTGTCAACACGCCGCTGAACAATGGCTTTGAAGGGGAAGCTCGTCAGAGATTCCTGAACACCTATCAGCCTGCACCATTTGAGATTCAAGCAAAGGATATTGCCGAAACAGCGTTGTTCCTGGCAAGCGATGAAGCTCGTGCCATAACCGGACAGGCAATTGTTGTAGATGGTGGCACGGAAGCTTCTCTTTATCTGAACTACAAGAGACCTTCTGCCGACAAATAAACACATCAATCTGCAAAAGCGGCAGAAGAACATACGATGGAGTATGTCATCTTCTGCCGCATTCTGTTTTTTAGTTAAGGAGTTCTTTATGAAATCGATTTTTATTCCCCGCTATTTTTGGAATGGGACAAACGATGAAGTATGCACAAACACAGCCGTCTTAGTACGTGACAATCGGATTGAACAGATCGATGAGCCTGAGAAACTGCGACTTGGCTATCCGGAAGCACAGGTTTTGGAAAGCAATGATTGGTTGATGATGCCTGCTTTTGTAGACGCTCATGATCACGGCAGAGGTATGTCTCCCATATCCTTCCGTACCCCCGATCGGGCGCTGGAAATGTGGTTACAGGATTTAAATAAGCTTCCTGCTATCCCCCACTATCAAGCGTGTTACTATGATGGGATGCGTCTTGTATCGTCTGGTGTTGGTATGGTATTGCATAGCCACAACCCTAACAGCTTTGCTCAAATTCGTGAAGAAATGGTGGCAGCCGAAAAGGGATATAAGGACGCAGGTATACGAAGCATTCTCTGTCCTTTGTATTTGGATCAGAATAAGCGCATTTATTATGACCGTGATAAATTTATTTCCGATTTGCCTGAGCCACTGCGCACAAACTTTGCGGCCGGCATTCACGACAAGATTATGAACATGGATGAGTATTTCCAACTTGTCGAGGGTATCTGCGAAGATCTTGCAGATGATATCAAAGCAGGATGGACTGAGGTACAGCTTCACCCGAACGGTGGTCAGTGGTGCAGTGATGAAGCCCTGCTTCAGATGAAGGAATATGCGCTTGAACATGGTATGTACATTCATCTGCATCTACTGGAGACTCAGTACCAAGCAGAGTATGCAAAGCGTACATGGGGCAAGAGCTTTATTAAGCATTATAAAGAAATTGGGTTTCTGGGCCCATGGGTATCCTTTGCACATGCCGTATGGCTGGATGAAGAGGATCTGCAGCTGATTGCTGAGAGCGGAGCGCATTTAATTACGAATCCATCTTCCAATTTGCGTTTGCGTAGCGGAATTTTCAACATGCAGAGGGCGAATGAACTTGGTATTGACTGCGGAATTGGGTTAGATGGATGTGCATTTGATGACGATCAGGACTACCTAAGAGAGATACGTGTTGCATGGCTCAATAATCTGCACAATGGTGTGGATGGCGAAGTGGATTACAAGGACGTTTTGAAAATGGCTACTTCGCGTGGAGCAAAGATTTCTGCTTGCGGTCTGTCCAGCGGCTTCCTAGAACCAGGCGGTACGGCAGATTTTACAATGATTAGTGTTGATAGCATAGAAAAACCTTACGCGGATTCTGGTATTGATCCGCTGGCACTGCTTGTACAGCGTGGTACTAGGCAGAGTGTAATCATGACCTGTGTTAACGGTAAAATCGCATGGCAGCAGAACGATGAGAGTAGAAAGAAAGAAAAAGATGCTGAAATCCAGATTTGCACCGCAATCAAAGAACTGCGCGCCAAGGATGATGGGAAGCGAGACAACAGCATAGTTTTGCAGCATGTCCATGACTTTTATACGAAACGAAAGTGAGGAGACCCATGAAAGGAAAGGCAATCCGCAAAGGAGTGTTTATCCCAGCCTTTTCATGTGTATTGATAGCAGGGGCTGTAGGGCTGATCAACAATCAGCTTTTGATTTCGTTCTTTAAGGGAGCGTTTGAACTTGCTTATCAGAATTTGAGCTGGTTGTATCAGTGGATCGTATTGACAATCGTAATCCTTTGCGTGATTCTTACATTTAGCAAGGTTGGTAATATTCGCATAGGAGGACCTGATGCGAAGCCGAAATATGGCTTCTGGTCTTGGTTTGCAATGTCACTAACGGGAGGAATTGGAGCGAGCATTGTCTCGTCAAGCATTTCCCAACCCATTACTTTTTTACAAAGTATTTGGGGAGAACTTGATGGTTATGGCATTGAACCTGGCTCATCTGAAGCCGTACTGTTTGCATTGGGGCGATCTTTCCACGAATGGTCAGTCTTTCCTTATGCGTTCTATGGAATATGCAGCATTTCTATTGCGTATTTGTGCTTTAACAAAAAACAGCCTGTTTCGCTCTCTACATTACTTGTGCCATTGTTTGGAGACAAGGTTAAGAAACGCGGAATTTCTTCTCTAATCGATGCAGTCAATATTTTGGCTCTGGCATTGGCTCTTGTAGGTACACTGGGCACATTTATCGGTCTTACCAGTGCTTGCGCAAAGTATGTGTACAATATTCAGCCGACGCACATATTGATGTTAACTGTTATGGGTGTGACCACAATTTTATATCTTTTGTCTTCTCTGAGCGGCGTTGAAAAAGGCATTAAGTTTTTTGCAAATCTAAATTTCCGTTTTTATATGGTGCTGACGGCTATTGTATTGGTTCTGGGTGGTTCTGCTGCTTTTATTTTTAATACTTCTACTTCTGCGATTGGTTATTGGTTGCAGAATCTCCCACTGTGGAGTCTTGACACAGGAACATCTGGTGGTAGTGCTCTGTTGAAATGGTGGACAATCTACAACTGGACATTTTGGATGGCATTTGCCCCAGTGACAGGAGTTTTTCTTGCTCAACTAACTTATGGACATACCATTCGAGAATCGTTGATAGTAAACTGGTTGATGCCAAGTGTTTTCGCTATCATTTGGTTCTCGGTATTTGGTGGATGTGCGATTAACTGGCAGGTAAGCGGATTTTTGGATATAGCTTCTGTAATCAACGAAAATGGCACATATGCTGGCATATGGGCATTCATTGGAAAGTTACCTTTTGCGCAAATACTGATTCCAATCACGCTTTTTATCATGCTGATCTCTTTCTCTACCAGTGCGGACAATAGTGTGTCTGCGATTTCCGCTCTTTGCACTCAAAACAGCATAATTGGAGATGAGGCCCCCTCGATTCTAAAGATTCTGTGGGGTGTAGCAATCGGCGTATTAGCATATCTCTTGATGGCTTATGCTGCAGGCACCAAAGGGAATGATGGCGTACGCTATATGGTAGTAGCAATTGGCTCTGTGCTGTCAATCTTCATCATTCTAATGATTGCATCTACTGTAAAAATGTTTTTCGTTGATAAAAAGACATCCCAGAAGCAGGAATAACAAATTATATACGTTATATCGTACGACGCTTGCGATGAACCAAAAGGCCACCACCCGTAATTGGGCAGTGGCCTTTTGGCTTTATTCCATACTTTTACGATTCCGATTTTCCCCGCAGAAACTCAATTTGTCCTTTGAAAAAGCGAGTTTGTCCAGCAAATCACTGCCCTGGCTATTTGTGTTTCTTATTGCATAAATCGGAGTCAGAACCCCACTTGCACGGACTTTTAGCCCCACTTTCACGCGCTAAAGCCCCAACATATGTTTTGGAAACAAACGGATAATAGGTCACTCTGCCTGAATGTTTAAGCCACCCACACCGGTGACCATTGTGAAGTAGCTCAAATATTGGCTGTCACATGGCTCAAACATTCATTGACCTCTGAATTGCGACACTCAACAATGCGCTGCTTCCACTGTGCTTGACTTACTGCCCCTTTCATCTGACTCACTTGCATGGCTACAACTCCTCCTTGAGACTTTTCAGGAATTCCTGATAATTACCAGGAATTCTCGGTAATTCTTGATACCCTTATGCGGTTGTCAAGTAAGGAACAAAATTTTTGCAAAAAAATAAGCCTTTCTGAATCTGAAGCTATCATTGCTTCAGATTCAGAAAGGCTTTTGCCTATTGTCTACTTTCTACGGACCAATTCAGAATACAACTACATCCCACTCATTCTTCCGTTTCAGAAGGCTCGGATTCGCATCAGAAACATTTGACGAAAGATCTTTTGCGGTACTGTGCGTTTTGCATATTCTCTTTTGCCGTAGCACTGCATCATCTTTCTGCCAGCAAACTTTCCAAGTCGTTCACACGGACGATCCTATTTCTGAAATGTTCTATTATCGAGTCATCCACGATTGGATCCCCGTAAACAGCTACACAATCTTTTTCAATTGCCACTGCAACAGTTGATGCAAACTCGTGATATTGTGCCACATTCCGAACCTCCAGTTGCGATTTGAACCCAGCAGTATAGATGTGAATGTTATCCGACAGTTGTATATACTCCAAAATAATTCTGATTTTCAGATTATTTGTTTTCGATAATTCTTCAAGCAAACGGGTAACGGTTATATGGCTCACATAAACATAGTCGAGCGATTGTATATCATCGAGCGCATCCATTTCAGCAAGCTGGTAAAGGCTCCATGCATCCATCGCTATGCTCTTTTTTACTCTAAATTGGTTTTTAAACTGCCTGTCCATCACAGAGTGCCAAGTTTCTGTTTTATATTTTTCTCTCACCTCCCCTGCTTTCTCTTCCCCCATACTATCCAGCGACGGACGGCAGTCTGGCTTAAGCACACCCATCCAGTTCAGAAAGTATATTTCTTCTTTCTTCGCAACTACCATACCTGTTCCTGAATCTTGCCAATGCGGATATTGCCGGATATAGTTATAGTGTTCCAACGCTTTCGCATTGTTCAAGTTTGTCAGATACGCAATAAAGGCTGTCCTATGATACGCTTCTTCCGTCACAAGACCCTTCTCAACAAAGTGCTTTCTTTCCGTTTCAAAGCGTTCCGGATCATTGAAAGAATTGACATAAAACATCAATTCTAATTCCCAGAATCCCTCAATGTCTGTATCCTTAAAAGATTCCTTGGCATCAAGATAACATTGCAGTGCATATTTTAAATCTCGCCTATAAAGCATCACATAATCAATAAAAGCTCTGTAGGCATACTCCGGCCCTTCTGCTATCAGCTCCTTATGTTCCGAAAAAAGCTCCCTATACATCGCATCTGCTTTGTCAAACATGCCATGCCGGATATACAAATGATTCAATTCCTGCCATGTGATAATATTCTTATGGCTTTCATACATTTTCTTGAAGCGATTGATTGCTTCTTCTATCGGCGCATCCATTTCAAAAATGAAATTTCTCATATATTCCAACAGATTTGTATCATCGCAGTCAGAAATACAATTATAGATGCTTTCCATTTTATGCTTTTTATTCCATCCGAACATCAATATTCCGCGTCCATACAGATTTATCATCTGTACATATACGGGAACTCGCTCGCTTTTTTCAATCTTCTCAACTGCAATTTCAAGGAAGTTGAGTGTATCTGTGATTTCGTTAGCGATTTCCAAAAGCCCCCTAATTTGCTTTGTCGGAACATTGGCAGTAACATCCTCTATCAAGCTCATGCATTTGCTCGACCTAGCGATTGCCTCAAGCAGGCTCTTATCTTTTTCTGTAATATGCGGGAACTCTTCTGCATCGATTTCACCCTTCTGTGCACTGACCTTGGCATATTTCATCTCCACATCCCGCCATGCATCGGCAGGAAGTTTGGTCAGATACTTTTTCACATCCGGGTAGATTGTGAGAATACGGTAGTTGTCGTGTAGAAAAACAAAAGTATTATAAACACAAAGTCCAATTCTACGCATCGTACCTGCCCAGAACAGTGCATCTGCTTTTTCCTTGATGATCAAAAAGCATTCTCTAGCCTTATACAGTGCTTTCTGGTCAATTTTCCGGAAATCCGGAATCTTGCCATCCTCATCTGTTGCATCATAAACCGCCAAATTATAATAAGCCGCTCCAAGTGATTCCAATACGATATTATCATACCCTATCTGATAGGATCGATTAAGAAAGCGTACCGCATTCACATTATCGTGATAATGTTCTCCGTACACATATCCTATCATTTGATATACAAGTGCTTCATCTTCCACTTCATCCGTCGGGTATATGAATTTTTCCTGTTCATTCAGAAGCACACCAATCGTTTCCTCAATAGGGAGCTGCTCCGTATATGCTTTTGCTAGTAAAAGGAACGCTTTTGCAAATGACAATAACGTCTTTGATTTAGTGGAATCTTCTGTATCGATGTAATGCTGTGCTGCCACCACTGTTTCTTGGAATTTCTTTTGCATAAAAGAACGTGTAAGCTGCCGGAGCACATCATGTTCCTTAATGAGGCCACTTTCCCTCATATCTGATTCCAGTGCATCGAATTCCGCATCCATATCTGCGATTTCATAGCAATACAAAAGATACTGTTTTCCTTTTTTCTGTGATTCCTTGCTAAGGCTTGCAAATTTGGAATCCGCAATCAATTCTTTTGCCCGGTCGATTGCATCTTGCAACTTCAGGTCTTCAATGATACAGCGCAAACCAACCAACTGATTCTCAATCCATTTTTCATTTTCGGATTTTTCTTCCGTTTGAATTTTTCCATTAAACACGATTGGGTCACCGCTGCCACCTGCTACATCTTGCTCCGGGATACCTTCCAACTTTCGTTTCATTACGATTCCAAATCGTTCCTTCATAATGGAACGGAGTTGTTGTGCTTTTGTCACAAATGTTTTGGACAATAAAGCCGTTGCCCCATATGCGCTGGTAAACACGCCCAGCAACCCATTGACTTCTTCGCTATCTTCCCATACTGGTGCACCCGATAACCCTTCCAATTCGTATACTCTTGAACCTGCATCTATAAATGTATTGTCCATACGAATCGTAAAACGATTGCTATCCGCTGGATTTACAACCACACAACCGTGAAGGCAATCGAGATACTCGATAGGGCTTCTCCCATCAGGTACACCATTTGGATAGCCCTGCACATAAACAGGTCGATTTCTATAGGTTTCAGTTATCAAGAAATTTGTTACAGGAATCTCCAGACTTTCAGGTTTGCCAAGCTGGATAATCGCAATATCTTCCGTGTGAGTTTTCGTTCCTGCGTCATCTGTCCTGACCTCATCCAGTGGGGAATATACAACCTGAGATGAAGAGATCTCTGTGCAGAATACATCGTAGCGATCACACGCTGCATTGATTTCCTTCAAAATAAATAGTCTGATTTTTTCGAGGCCGTCAACCACATGCGCGCACGTAAAAACGAAAGCCGACTTTCCGCCAGCATAGAACAGAACACCACTCCCCTGAACGGAGTTATTTTCATCCGAGATATATACGCTGTAAGCTCTTGTACTATCATTTACCATGTGATCACAAGTCCTTCTTTCTGGCAATAGCTGATCTCGTGCTGTTTATCATTCCCTATAAAATATCCATTTTTCCACCATGCCGACGGGCTATAGATGTTGATTTTTCCGTACCAACGCTCCAATTTCGCAATCGTTTGTTTGTCTGGATGATTCACACCATCTGTGCACATCAGAAAATTCGTGCATTGAATGCTTTCCGGATATGCCTTCGAGATATTCTTTGCAGATCCATGATGTGGAATCTTTACCAAATCATATGTTCCTTGGGCTTTGACCACATCCTCTGCCCATGCATCGCCTGTGAAGAGAAGTCTATGATTCTCAAATTCAAACGTAAATACAAGGCTATTTTTATTGCTTGGGCTGGTATCATGTTTGAGCAGTGGCATTTCTGCCAGTTCTGACAGAGAAATATGATAATCGCTATGACGCGCCAGTTGCACTTCCCGATAACGAAGACATTTCGCATCCGATGGGTCTGTTTCCGGCCAAATCACTTCTATTTTTGCTCCTGCACAATATCGGCAATCTCCTTTATGGGCCGTACAGATCCGAACCCCCTGGTTCTTCAGCCGACCATACACCTCATCATTCTGCCGCACGGAAAGTTGACGGTCTTCAAAAAAAGAATTGCCAGAATGATTCATCCACACTTCGCGAAACGGACATTGGTATACCTTTTTTCTCAGGCACGCAAGAATACCCCCGATATGATCATCATCCATGTGAGTCAAAATCAGCGCATCCAGTGTTTCACCCGATTGCTTTATTTGATTGCATAAGTGCTCGAACACAGGTGCAAACCTGCTTACGCCTGTATCGATGAAAATATTATGCGTATCTGCAAAGTGCAGCCGAATACAGTCGCCTTTCCCCGCATTGTAAGCATAAACTTGAAGCATTTTCGTATTTCCTTTTGAATTCGAACCAATCTTCCGTGCTTATATTGTAAGTACGTAATTCGTCAATGTCAAGCAAATTCAACAACCTTTCGTATTTTATTTCTCAGCAGCATTGATATTGCTTATAGTTTTCTTTACCGTGTTCATCATTAAATTCTATGCGCTTGTCAAGTAAGAAACAAAAATTTACAAAAAAAAATAAGCCTTTTCCGAATCTGAAACATTATAATTTCAAATTCAGAAAGGCTTATATAGTGATTCACATCACAATTTCGGAAACATCCCGTACAAAACACTTTATTCCAAAAGCCAGTCCATCACATTTACAACTTCTATACCATCATAGTTGCCGAGTGAGAAGCGATCCAGTGTCAAAACAACCTTCTCATAATTGTCCTGAATCCCTCTCAGCGGTCGCATTTCCCGTTCAAATGTTTCCTCGGCGGTCATATCCGCTGTAACCTGATAGTAGGTGAGAATTCCCTGCTTTTGTGCAACAAAATCAACTTCTGTAGATCCATGCTTTCCAATGTTAACTTGATATCCTCTTCGCAGCAACTCAAAGAAAACAATGTTTTCAACAGAGAACCCTAAATCGTACCGTTTTCTTGGAAGAATATGGTTTCTCAGTCCCAAATCGACCATATACATTTTTTGTTTACTTTTAACAGCTGTTTTCCAACGATATCAAATCTCTCCGCCGGATAAAAAATGAACGACTCCATCAACGCCTCTACGTAGTCACTGACTGTATTGGGTGAGACTTTTCTGCCAGAGGATACTCTAAACGAAATCGGACTTTATCGCCTATATGGGTATAACTTTCATCTCTATGATGCTCAAATTGACTGCACATCAAAAAGCGCAATAGGTCATAAAAGGTCATTTTGCTTTAATCTTTTTGCGCCCATTTCATTTTTACACCAAAAATAAGTTGCTTTAAGTTTTGCAGAACTCTTTTTCATTGTCCACTTGACTGAATGCGCCTCATTTTCCGGACTAAGGCCGATTTTTTCGCCATTTCATCTAATAATAGATACTACAAAGATTCAAAATATCTTGAAGCAATTCATACTCTCTCATTGCTTTTTCACTCATTTGATAATTTTCAAATACAGCTTGTAAGCACATTTCATCAGGCTGCTGTGTTTCCGGCAAGGCCTTCATCAAGAAATCTGGCGTAATTTTTAAGGAGTCAAGAATTTTATACAAGTGTTCATCAAATACACTCTTGTTATCTATCTCACCATTCAAAAGTTCCTCTAATATGGGACGAGATATTTTTGCCTTTTTGCAGATGTTCACTTTTGTGACCCTTTTACTCCGAATACAGGCTTTCAATTTTTCACCAACTAATTTTCTCGTTTCAAAAAGGGCATCCTGACACACTACCTCTTTATTTATAAAGATACTTGATGTAGGCATTTTACCTCCCTGTTCGTTTACTCTTTGAACCAGTTCATCTGCCGAATCCATGATTGCCTGTTTTACCTTTTTCTTCTGTCCCTGCGAAAGCGTTGTTCGATAGTTATATCAATCTCTTCCGAAAATTGCTTAATGACTTTGTGGCATTTGCTAAGCGATGTACCGCCCTTGAAAACGATATACGGAATCTTCTCTGACAAAGGCTTCAAGAGCATCGTCACACAGTACCGTCCCCAACGTTCATGGCAAATGTTTCCAGTGCTCAGTTCAAACCACTCATTTTCCGAGAGATCGTATTCAATTTCGTATAGTATTCTGGAGCAATACTGTAAAATACTTTCCATAAGACCACACCACTGGCCGATTTCGTTCAATTTTAAATTGTTGACTCATGAGTTAGTATCTTACGAGTAAAATAACAGCAATACAAAGTCAAGCAGCGAATCACATACTCATGCCAAGCGATTTGCCAAATCGCCGGGGACGGGTAATCAGGGTCACTTTTGTTCCCGTTGCACCGAGGAGTTCTCCAATCAACCCCGATTTATCAATATAATAATAACCATTTCTGCGGATTTCAGCAAAATCAGAAACCCCCACTGGGATACTTAAATTTCTCATCTCTGCCGCTCCTTTCGCATAGCGTTACACAGACTTTTCATTGTCTTTATGATACCATGAAATCAACACCGATACAAGAAAAATCTCCCTTACGGTGCAATAGTTCCGCTCTCAGTTTGGCCTTGCAACACATCCTCAAAGGTAAAGTAAATCGCAACCCGCTCATCGTTGAAAACCTCGATCTGCTCAATAAAGGTTTCCACCACTGTTTGGGACAGCTGCATTACATCACCCGCATCGTGGACGGCATCAACGACCTCCTGCAATTGGCCTGCTTCTTTCTGCATAGGCTGGAACAGCTGTTCTTTCTCTGCTCGCAGGCATTGGATCTGCTGCATCAAATTTTCTTCCTGTTCTCGGTAAGCATCCCGCCTGTGGACAAACTCCGCCTTGCTCATCTCGCCGTCCGCATACTGCTCATAGAGGTTTATCCGCCGCTTTACGATTTCATTCTTTTCTGTGCTCAGCTTCTCTCCCTGCCGTTCCAGTACGGAAAAGCGTGCCATTGCCTTGCGCCCATTTTCCTGCAATTCGTGCAAAGCCTGCTCGGCCAGCCCGATTTGCACCTCCAGCGCCTTTCGTACCATATGTTGGCTGCTCTTTTCGTTCTTCTTGATTCGTTTTTCCATAGGCCAGATAATAAAAGTACTCTTATGCGGGCATTCGAAAGGAAGATTTACTTATGCCCGTCAATTATGTTGCTTTTGGAAAACATATTGGTTATTTCAGAATGCCGTTTGGTAATATCACCCAGGAAGCCTTAGCCTCTAAAATCAATCGCAGTCGTGAATTTCTGGCCAAAATTGAAAAAGGCACAGAACACCCCAGCGTTGCCACTCTGGTCGATATTGCCGACGCCCTCTGCATTTCCGTTCGGGAAGGAAACCACCCCGAGGGAAATGAAAGACCAGATCATCAAGCTGCTGGACGACTGGAAGGGCCAGCAGAAGGAAGTTACCAAGCCGGAAAAGAAGTCTCCCGAGGCGGAGAAGTAAAGCCCACTTCGGGACAAGTTGGCCCGAGGGTGTATGCGGGGCTCTGCCCCGCATCCCAAAGCTCAAAGGATATTTAATATTCCCCGTCGCCAGGTTTTCAGGTAGCATATCCGGGAAAATCAGTCAAGGGCCACAGCCGCCGCAGGCGGTGCCAAAGGCACCCTTGACGGATTTCTCCCGGCTATGCTTTCAGGGGGCAAGCGACGGGGATATATATTCCTTTGAGCCGTCCCCCTTCCCACAGGAAGGGGCGGAGGGGTTGGGCTTATCCAGCGCAACTCTATTAAAATATGTAGAAACGGAGGGACAAAACCTTGAAACGACCTTTAGCATACATTACCGCCGCATGGTGCGGCGAACCTGACACGGATATGGAGCTGGCCGCCCGCTATTGCCGTATGGCATACGAAGCGGGCTTTTCTCCTATCTGCCCCATTCTCTACCTGCCGCTGTTCATCAACGACGCTATCCCGGAGGAACACAAGAACGGGATTGATATGCGCCGGGATATGCTGCGCCGCTCTCATGTGCTTGTGGTCTGCGGCGGCGAGGTGGACGAGGATGTGAAGAATGATATTGCTGTTGCCAAGCGGCTCAATATCACAGCCACCACCCTTGACGGTATCCTGACCGTCAACCAGCAGGGCCGCCATGATGTTTGAAGCCTATAGAACTTCTACTCCGCACCAAGTCGCAAATTGTCCGTTCCAAATCGTACATAGGAATCTCATTTCCCTGATTACTTTTTACCGTGCGCTTGCCAACATCAAGAAGTTCTTTTTTTACTGTATAAACCTTATAGCCATCCTCTTTCAAGCGGTGAACATTATATCCACTATAAATCGTGAGTGTATGAACAAGCGGTTCCCGATCTGTCAGCCCATAATAATAGAACGCTTCATCATGAGAAAACACTCCCATCGGGCAGCGGCGGTGCAGCATTTCTAATTCGTCAATCCAAGTATCTTTTGCTGCGTATACGCCATGTCCGACTTGCTCGTATTCATTGGCCTTTACATATTTATAAAACTCAAATTTCGTTAAACCTACTTTTGTTGCAAGCTGCGGTGTTAAAATCTCATGTGTTTGAGCCAAATTGTTCATGTTCATCATAAGCGTCACCTCACCTTCGTGTTTATATTGTATTCCAAATAAGCACGAAAGTCAATGCAGACTTTCTTTTGTGCTTATTTCATTTGCAATATTAGCACATTCGTCCACTCAGCCTTACTTGATGCTCCCTATTCAACGTGCTATACTTAAACGATGAAAATCAATCAAAGGAAGTGCATACTGCGCAGTAGGACTTTATTCACCACCATATCGCTCACATTCATGCGCGGATCGGCAAGCCGAGCATTATAGTCGTTATCTTCGCTATAAGAAAAGACTTCACTTTCCCGTGAACTCGTATTGTGTGCCAGACGATCTTCTCCCTCTATGACAAGACGGATATGCCATTCCATATCCTCAAAGTGGTCGTGCGGTATACCTCTTCCAACAAACTTATTCATAACATCCTTACCCAAATACTCCTTGCTCCTTGCATCCCGCATCTGCTGATTGGCAATCAGTTCCCCAGTATTAAGATCATACTTTCTTACGCGATTATTATATACAAAGATAATATCATCTTCATTAAGAAATATGTGTCTAAGTCTTCGGTTTATAAGGCTCTGATGCAAAAAACTTTCTAATACGCTGACAAACGTCCACCCCTTTGCTTGTCGCTTGAAGAAGATTATGTTTCTATCTAAATCATCCATTACAACAAAAATACAATGCTCATAAATTACTATACTCTTTGCATAATTCGAAAGGATAATTTCATACGAATCACCAATCATCAAATCATACATTTGTCTTATCGTAACAGTGATCTCATCCTCTTGAAAAATTCTCGGTTTCAATGCCCTTTGAGATGCCTTTCCGTTGCCAACTTTTTTGGGTTTCGTCCAAATGCTGTCTGTCCGAAAGATATCGTAATTCTTTATGTTCAAACTTTTTACCAACTCAGCCATATTTCGGAGATCATTTAGGCCATAAATTCCAAAATACCAATGTGCATTCGATGCTTTTTTATTCACTTCAATAAAATAATCCCAATCAACTAGTGAGATTGAATGTCCAATCACAACAATCTGTTCAGTGCACGCCAATCCATTAAAAAAAGCCTGATTGTTTTTAATAATTTCTTGACTGTCCTTGGTTAAACCCTTATCATACTGTCCGATCAAGTCAAACACATTGTCCTGTGCTATATCAATCATAGCCTGACGATAATTTTGCGGCTTCCTATTTTTCTGATGAAAATTTCCTGCCGCTCCTGGCTTATGTCCAAGAATCAATTTTTTCTTCTTTTTTCTGCTCCCATGGATGTAACAGACTTCTTTTACACCATACAGCGTTTCAATAAATTCTGTATAGTTAAAATCAAGGACCTTTCCCTGTGGATGAATAAGTCCATTCAGTGGTCGATCATCAGTTCCAATCTCAAGGCACTCAATCCATCTACGAAAGGTCGGCTGAAGGTTATTTACTAAATTGGCCATTGGTGCCGCTGCAGCTTCCACAGCCATATAGAACTCCGCAGCGCCACTATCCTCATCACCATAAACCCCAAAATCGTCAAGCCACATATCGATGATATTCCTGCTCCCCATCAAATTGAGATTCAAAGTACCAAGTGCGTTTTCAAAGTCCGCCCATATGTCTTCGGCTGTTAATGCTGTTTCAAGACTATATCGAAGACTATTATTCTTGCCAAGACTATCACGAAAGTTATAGTAGCTTGAGGGTACTCTATGCATCAAATCAAAGCCATTCCCTATAATATAAAGTGTATGTGCGGAAGGATTTACACTTTCCATCAAGATTGGTTTATATGTTTGCACTTTTGCCTCAAATAATTTTCGCTCCTGTTCTTTCTGTTCTTTCCATTTTAAGTTTTCAGCTCGTTCCCGAATTTTTTCCTGCTTCTCATACCACTTTTTGTTGCAAATACGGCAGTATGAATTATCAGCTTCACTCAGAAATTGTTTTCCACAAGTTTTACAAATCTTTACTTCCATAGTTTAGACTGGCGTAATTCGCCCTAACTCCCAATGTTTTCGTTCGTATTCATCAATAATCTTCAATTCTTCGCCAAGTTAATAGGCTCTCCATTATTTTTATGATACCATGAATTTAACGTTCTTACAAGGCAATTTCATTCTGCCTTCCCCATGTTGCTTATGTCTTGCTTTTCTTTTACACTAACCATAACAAAAGAGTTAAAGGCCACTCTTGTCAGCCTTGGAATTTAACATTCATCTGTATTAAAATCACAAATTAAAAAGCTCGCATACGCTACAAACGTACCCTCGAACAAGCTTGAGTATTGTCTGTAGTTTATGCGAGCTTCACTTTATAACTCTTTAAGATTAAGGACAACTTATTTTTTCTTTACCATGCAGCGTTTCTTAAAGAACGAAATACCGTAGCAAAGAATTTGATCGTAGTCGTCCTCATATTCCTTCGCGTACATCCGATTATCAATTTGCCGCAGAGCCATATCGCATTCGCTCTCCAGATTTTCCAGTACTTTCGTGTACTTTGCTTCAAAGATTGCAACGCGGGCATTAACGGAATCGTAAACGACTACATCGCTTCGGCCTTCTCCATGCTCCTTGTTGGAGTCCACCATATATCCAGCACCTGTAAAAATGCCTGCAAGGAAAGCGTGGTAGAAGTCTTCCCTATAATCATGATAGCTGATAGTACGCCGGAGCAGTGCATTCATCTCTCTTGTAATGCCATCGCCATCACCTTTCCAGACCGCATCAAATAAAACGTTTCGATTCCACTTCTTCGTACTGTCATCAAACCATTTGATAACTGTCGTTTCAAAAATCTCTTTGATTTCTGCATTCGGGATCATCAGAGCAACCATCCCGTCCGGCAGTTCACCCTTATAATCCTCTTCACGTGCCTTGGTCAAATACCCTGTCAGATACAGCATACTCCAGAGGTTATCTTCCGAGGAGTGTAGATAATTATAGGTCAGGTTTTCATCCACACGCTGAACGATGCAGCCACCAGCCATCAGGGTTTCAAGTTTATTTGTGATTGTACTCCCCGCATAGTCAATAAAGGAACGGATGATTGCATTGTCGCTGGTGTTCTTCCAGTAGCTGATAGGCTTAGCTTTCGGATTGCGCTGCAGTTCCAGCATGTAATTCATTACGTCCCACGGGCAGTAAACATCAAAGTCACCGAAATGGTATCCATCATACCATTTCTTGATATTTTCAGCCTGCTCTGTCAGGTCGGAATCCTTTAGCAGCTGATCAACCTCGTTCTGTACAAAGCCGAAATATTCATTCAGACGAGAATTTGTAATCGTGTCCGATACAAAATTGTTAGTTCCCGTAAAGATGCTCTCTTTCGCAATCTTCAAGCAGCCCGTAACAACTGCGAATTGAAGTGCTTGATTGTCTTTTAGGGTCTGCATCAAGCCTTTCATAACATCCAGCATTTCAGCATAGTAACCGTTATTGTTTGCTTTTGCTACAGGGACATCATACTCGTCTATAAGAAGAATTACAGGCTTTCCATAATGTTGCTGCATCATCCTTGTGAGCAGCAACAAACTTCCTTTTGTATCTTTCAAGGAAGCGTTTCCCCGCACCAGCTGCTTAGCAATGTCCTTATCCGTGTTATCTATCTTGTCGCTATCCAACAGATACAGATGCTTTTTATACAGTTCTGAGATAACCCATGTGAGCATATCATATGCCCCGGTAAAATCCAGACCATCTACCTGTCGGAATGAAACAAAGACTGTAGGATACTGGTTCATCCACTCATCACATAATGCTTGATGCTCTGCAATTTCCAGTCCATCAAACACTTCTTTGCTGTCTTTACGGATGTCGAAGAAGCTTTCCAGCATACTCATGCCAAGTGTCTTGCCGAAACGCCGTGGGCGAGTGATTAGCGTCACTTCTGCTTTTTCCTTCAAAATTTCCGTAATCAAGCTGGATTTGTCAATATAATAAAATCCACCATTCCGAACTTTCTCAAAATCCGAAATGCCAACCGGTATATTTAGTTTCTTCATCTCTGCTGCTCCTTTCACGTAGCCATGCACAGACTTTTCCTTACTCTTATGATACCATGAATCTCATGTTCTTACAAGAAAAACTCTGCTTATCGCCCTGATTTAATTCTGGCTACAACTCATTCGGCATAGCCTGCCAGCACATCTTCAAATGTAAAATGAATTTTCACGCTTTCATCGTTGAAAACCTCAACGCGGTCAATAAAGGTTTCCACCACATTCTGCGACAGGTGCATCACATCGCCAGCTTCTCCCACAGTATTCATCACGGCTTGCAAATTATCCGTATCCTTCTTCACAGGCTGGAAAATTTGATTTTTCTCGGTGCGAAGCCGTTGGATCTGCTCCATCCGTTCATCTTCCTGCACTCTGTAGGCATCTCTCTGTCGGATGAACTCTTCCTTACTCATGTTTCCATCAGCATACTGCTCATACAGCGCGACGCGCTGTTTTACGATCTCTGCCTTTTCTTCACTCAGCTTTTCTTCCTGCCGTTCCAGTGCGGAGAAGCAGATCAACGCTTTGCGTTCCCGTTCGTGCAGGATTTCCAGTACATACTCTGCCTGCTTTATCTGCGCTGTCAGCGCATTTCGGACGATATGTTCCAGCCGTTCCTCGGAGATCGGGATTCGCTTGCAAGGGCTGTCCACCGCTGTGGCCGAAAATCTGCAGTTAAACGAGGGGCCAAGCTTCTTGAGTACACGATATTTCATCAGCTTCTGGCAGTAGCCGCAATAGACCTTGCCTTTCAAGGGATACTGGCGTTTTGTGTAGTTCCCGGCCTGATGATTCCCGTGCTGCAGCATAATAACCTTTTGTGCCTGCTCAAATTCTTCCGTGGTCACAATGGCGGCATGGCTGTCCTCAATTCGTACCTGCTGTTCCAAGGGAGCGCGCAGCACCCGATGTTTACAGGGAACCGGCATAATGAATTTCGCGCCCACATAGGTTCCCTTATACTTCTCATTTTTCAGAACATGGTAAACC
>SKEF01000350.1_pt1 | contig 48002 bp, 39 predicted proteins | sample 4826691 | NCBI WGS metagenome assembly SKEF01 (sample SAMN11008816, study PRJNA524170) | human gut metagenome | biome: Human fecal sample; material: Feces; isolation source: fecal sample from pouch patient p23, p27 | host: Homo sapiens | place: Israel: Tel-Aviv | collected 2016-08-24
CCGCCCAGGTCCTCGGCCTTACCCCAGCGCTCGGCAGGGGTCTTGGCAACGATGAACTGGTCAAACGGATGACGGCTGCCGTCGGGCTGGATCTCGCGCAGAGGTGCGGTCTGCGGGGTGGCGATGTAGCCGGGTCCGATGCCGTTGCACTGGATGTTGTACTTGCCGTACTCGGAGGCGATGTTCTTGGTCAGCATCTTCAGGCCGCCCTTGGCAGCAGCGTAGGCGGAGACAGTCTCGCGGCCCAGCTCGCTCATCATGGAGCAGATGTTGATGATCTTGCCGCCGCCCTGCTCGATCATATCGGGAATGACAGCCTTGGCGACGATGAAGGGGGCGTTCAGGTCAACGTCGATGACCTGACGGAACTGGGCAGCGGTCATCTCGATCATCGGGATGCGCTTGATGATACCGGCGTTGTTGACCAGCACATTGATGTGGCCGACCTCGGCGGTGATCTTCTTGACCATCTCATTGACGGCGTCCTCGTTGGTGACGTCGCAGACATAGCCGTGGGCTTCGATGCCGGCTTCCTTGTAGGCGGCCAGGCCCTTGTCGACCAGCTCCTGCTTGATGTCGTTAAAGACGATCTTGGCGCCGCAATTGGCCATAGCGGTGGCAATAGCAAAGCCGATGCCATAGGAAGCGCCGGTGACGAGGGCGACCTTACCGGTCAGGTCGAAGGATTTCGGGGTGCAAACAGACATGATGCAAAACCTCCTAAGTTTGTAACAGTCATATATTCCGGCGCCCATCACTGGGGCGCGAGAATTAAAGTAAATGGTTGCGCATATCTTGCGCAAGCCGGCGCAAAATATGTGCGTTTCTTGCGGTCAGCGCAAATCAGTTGTGGCGATATTATCCATATCATCGAACTCCATGTTCTCGCCGCCCATGGCCCAGATAAAGGTGTAATTCGATGTACCTACGCCGCTGTGGATGCTCCAGGACGGGCTGATGACAGCGTCATAGTTATGCATGACAATATGGCGGGTCTCGGTGGGCTCACCGCACATGTGGAAAACGACCTGGCCCTCGGGGACCTCAAAGTAGGTGTAGATCTCCATGCGGCGCTCGTGGGTGTGGCTGGGCATGGTGTTCCAGTTGCTGCCGGGCTCCAGAGCGGTCATACCCATGGACAGCTGGCAGGTCTTGAGCACGCTGGGATGGATGAACTGGTTGATCGTGCGCTTGTTGCAGGTCTCGACGCTGCCCAGTGGGCGCTTGGCGGCCTGCTCGATGGTGATGAGCTTGTTCTCATAGCTGCAATGGGCCGGGGCAGAGACCATGTAGAACTTGGCCGGATGCGCTGGGTCGTCGCTCTTGAAGGTGACCTTCTGGTTGCCCTTGGTCAGGTACAGGCAGTCCTTGTAGTTCAGGTGATACTCCTTGCCATCCGCCATGACCGTGCCGGCACCGTCACCGATGTTGAAGATGCCGATCTCGCGGCGCTCCAGGAAGTAGTGGGTGCCGAAGTTGGCCCATACATCAATGCCCTTGTCGATGGAGACCTCCTCGTGCACAGGCATGCAGCCCAGCGTGACCATGCGATCCACGTGGCTGTAGACGGCGACCATCTCATCTGCCTTGTACAGGCCGGTGATGAGCATTTCGTTGCGGGTCTCCTCGGTGGTATAGCGCTTGAAATCACGCTGGTTGCAGGAATAACGGATATCCATACGGGAAATTGCCTCCTCATAAAGGTGATTGTTAAAAAGCAAACATATTTTGCTATCTTTACATCTATTATACAGCATTCTGCGCCCACAACATAGTGGTAGAATTGTACAATTCTTGCTTATTATTCTTGTACAATCTAACGATGAATATTTTTCACTTTACAAATTAGCAAATTTCAACTATACTCATGTCAGTGTCTTGGCCGCAACGGCGCGGCCCGGCCCGATCCGGCAAGCCCGGGTCGGGCCCGACTATTGTCAAACAGAGAGGGAACAGCCCATGCTTACACTGGATAAAATCTACCATGCCAAGTTCGTCTTGAAGCAGGTTGCCCGCAAGACCGACCTGATCGCCGCCACACGCCTGTGCCCCGGCACCGATCTGTACCTGAAAACCGAAAACTTGCAGGTTACAGGCAGCTTCAAGGTCCGCGGCGCGTACTACAAAATCAGCCAGCTGTCCGCGGAGGAGCGCGCGAAGGGCGTCATTGCCTGCTCGGCGGGCAACCATGCGCAGGGCGTGGCACTGGCCGCGACCCGTATGGGCATCAAAAGCGTTGTCTGTATGCCGGACGGTGCCCCTATTATGAAGGTAGAGAGCACAAAGCGCCTCGGTGCCGAGGTCGAGCTGGTCAAGGGCACCTACGACGACGCGCATGACCGCGCCGTGGAGCTGCAGGAGCAGACCGGCATGACCTTCATTCATCCTTATGATGACGAGCTGGTCATCGCAGGGCAGGGAACGATTGGTCTCGAAATCCTCGACCAACTGCCCGATGTGGACGCGGTCATCGTGCCTATCGGCGGCGGCGGTCTGATCTCCGGCGTGGCGTTCGCCATCAAGAGCCTGCGCCCTGAGGTAAAGATCTACGGCGTGCAGGCCGCGGGTGCGCCCAGCATGGAGCACGCCTTCCACGACCACAAATATGAAACGCTGGACAGCGCCGTGACCTTTGCCGACGGCATTGCGGTCAAGACGCCCGGCGAGACGACGTTCGACATGGTCAGCCAGTACGTGGACGAGATCGTTACGGTCAGCGAGGACGAGATCGCCGCGGCCATTCTGGCGCTGATGGAGAACCAGAAGCTCGTCGCCGAGGGCGCAGGTGCCACGCCGGTGGCCGCCGCACTGTTCGGCAAGCTGCCACTGGCGGGCAAGAAAACGGTCTGCCTGATCTCCGGCGGCAACATCGACGTGAACATTCTGTCCCGCGTCATCACCCGCGGCCTTGTTATGAGCGGGCGCAAGACGAACCTGATGATCGCGCTGGAGGACAAGCCCGGCCAGCTGAGCCTGGTCAGCGACATTGTCTCCGCCTGCGGTGCGAACGTCGTCAGCGTCCACCATGATCGCAGCGATGCAAACATGGCCATCACAAGCTGCTTCCTGAAGCTCGGACTCGAAACGCGAGATGCCGCGCAGATCGAGACCATTAAGCAAAAGCTGACGGAGGCAGGGTTTAAGCTGGTGACGGAGCGCGCCTGATTCTCATGCTATGTAGGGGCGAACAATGTTCGCCCCTACAGGGTGGAAAAATTTTATACCTTGACGCCCGCCGCCAGCAGCTCCACAAACTGCTTGGCTACGCGCGGGCTGCGGCCACCGGCGCGCAGGGCAAAGGCGGCACCCTTGATAAAGAGCTGGTCGCTGGGCATCTGGACATTGTACTGCTTCGCCAGCTCCAGCAGGATGCGGTCATAGCGGTCCTTATCAGGCTGCTGGAACGTCACCGTCAGGCCGAACCGGGCCGACAGGCTCATAAGCTCCTGCCGGGTGTCCATCGCGTGCAGGTCGTCGCCGCTGCGGTCCGCCATCGTCTCCTTGACGAGGTGGCGGCGGTTGCTTGTGGCGTAGACCGCCACATTATGGCTGCGCCCGCCGACGCCGCCCTCCAGGATTGCCTTCAGCGCCGCAAAGTCGTCATCGTTGGAGGCAAAGCTCAAGTCATCAATAAAGAGGATGAATTTCAGCGGGTTCTTAGCCAGCTCGTCCATCAGGGCGGGGATCTGGTAGAGCTGGTTCTTCTTCACCTCGATCAGGCGCAGGCCGTCGGGCGCAAACTCGTTGGCAATCGCCTTGACCGTGCTGGACTTGCCCGTGCCCGCATCGCCGTAGAGCAGCACGTTATTGGCCGGGCGGCCCTCCAGCAGGGCGCGGGTGTTGGCAATGACCTTCTCGCGCGCCTGCTCGTAGCCGGGCAGCTCGCTCAGACGCTGCGGGTCGGGGTAGCGCACCGGCACCAGATGCCCGTCCTCCAGCGCAAAGACATGGTGGCGGGCAAACATGCCGTAGCCCTTCTGGCCCATGGCCGCACGGCGCGCCTCATAGGCCGCGTGGTAGTCGGCGTCGGGCGTTGTCTCCCACCGCGGCAGGAACACTGCCGCGCCGGGGAACACCTCGTCCAGCGGCGCACGGCCAAGCGTCTGCAAAAAGTCCAGCTCGCTGTTCAGCGCAGTCTCCAGCACGGGGCCGGCATCCTGCCCGGCTGCCACACGCAGGCAGAGGTTTTCCTCCTCGAGCACGGCATCCAGCAGGGCCTCGGTCCAGTTGGTGCCGCGGGCAAACAGCGCCGCCTCAAACGCGGCGACAGCGCCCGTCAGGGCGTCCTCATCCGCCGCCAGCGCCGCGTGCAGAGAGCGCAGCGGCTCCGCCGCCAGCAAGCCGCGGAACACCACAAGCCCATCCAGATGGGCCAGCCATTCATTACGAAGCATATTCATATTCCTTTCCCAAGAGATACACTCTTTACCACCAGTATAAACGCCGTGGCAAAAAGTTGCAAGATTTGTTGCGGAATTTTCAAACAAGTCTTGACAAATCTGCAAAAGTACGGTATAGTTTATCACACATTCAGACAATGCGTGGATGGGAAGTTAGTAACGGTCCCGCACCCTGCAGAGAGCTGCCGGTCGGTGCAAGGCAGCAGGGCAGCAGACCGCGAACTGATCCCGGAGCAGATCACCCGAAATCACAGTAGGGCGGTACGGGCGCACCCGTTACAGTGCCGGGCCTTGTTGGAGGCCCATGAGGTGGGGGCACTGCCCCAATAAGAGTGGTACCGCAGAGCTATACACAGGCTTTGTCTCTTGGAATACAAGGGGCAAAGCCTGTTTTGTTTTATCCTTTGCCCCTCTTACGGGAGGCCGCCGCGGCGGGGTGAGATCACCCCGCCCTACAGACCCCCGGCAGGCCGTGCTAAAACCAGGAAGGAGCAGAAACATGAAATTGACCGGTTCACAGATCTTCGTCGAAGTGCTGGTCGAGCAGGGCGTTGACACCCTGTTCGGCTATCCCGGCGGCGCAGTGCTGAATCTGTACGATGAACTTTATAAAAACTCGGACCGCATCCGCCATGTGCTGACCGCCCATGAGCAGGGCGCGTCCCACGCGGCGGACGGCTACGCCCGCGCCACGGGCCGCACCGGCGTCGTGCTGGCCACCAGCGGTCCCGGTGCCACGAACCTCGTCACCGGCATTGCCACAGCCTACATGGACAGCGTGCCGATGGTCGCTTTCACCGGCAACGTCGCCACAACGCTGCTGGGCAAGGACTCCTTCCAGGAGGCCTACATTGAGGGCATCACGATGCCCATCACGAAGCACAACTACACGGTGCGCCGGGTCGAGGACCTGGCCGACACGATGCGCGCAGCCTTCCGCATTGCGCAGTCGGGCCGCAAGGGTCCCGTCCTCGTCGATATTCCCAAGGACATCACGGCTGCCTCCTGTGAGTTCACCCCCAAGGCTCCCGAGCTCATCCGCACCGTGACCCGGTATAATGAGGAGGACGTCAAAAAGGCCGCTCAGATGATCAACGAGTCGGAGCGCCCGATCGTCTACTTCGGCGGCGGCGTCCGCAGCGCGGCGGGCTGCCAGCCCCTGCGCGATTTGCTGGAAAAGACCGGCATGCCCGCCACCTACACCCTGATGGCCGCCGGTGTCCTCAGCTACGGCGAGCCGCACAACTTAGGACTGCTAGGTATGCACGGCTGCTACGCCGCCAACAAAGCCATTGACGATGCCGATTTGGTCATTGCCGTGGGCACACGGTTCAGTGACCGCGTGGCGCTGAACCCCGACAGCTTTGCCAAGCGCGCGAAAATCATCCAGATCGACATTGACCCCAGCGAGCTGGGCAAGAATGTGGACGTCGATTTAAGCCTGACCGGCGACGCCAGCTACATTTTGCAGGCCATTCTGCCCTACGTCGAAAAGACCGAGCACAAGCTCTGGATGGAGCAGATCCGCGGCTGGCAGAAGGACGACTACAAGCCTGTGGACAGCGACACCGAGCTGAAGCCGCACCAGATCATTGATGAGATCTGCAATCAGGCAGGCCCCGAGGCCGTTTACGTTACCGACGTCGGCCAGCACCAGATGTGGGCGGCGCAGTATCTGCACCACACGAAATCCCGCGGTTTCCTGACCAGCGGCGGCCTGGGCACAATGGGCTTCGGCTACGGCGCGGCCATCGGCGCACAGATGGCGCTGGGCCGTGACGCCCGCGTCGTCATGCTGACGGGCGACGGCTCGTTCCACATGAACCTGAACGAGGCCTGCACTGCCGTCAGCTACGACCTGCCCATCATCACGGTAATTTTCAACAATCAGGTGCTCGGCATGGTGCGCCAGTGGCAGACGACCTTCTACGAGAAGCGCTACTCCGACACAGACCCGCACCGCAAGACCGACTTTGTCAAGCTGGCCGAGGGCTTCGGGGCCAAAGGCTACCGCGCTGCGACGCCCGCCGAGTTCAAGGCGGCGTTCGCCGACGCGATGAAGCAGAAAGGCCCGAGTTGGATCGACTGCCGCATCGGCAAGGACGAAAAGGTCCTGCCGATGATCCCCGGCGGCGGCACCGTCAACGATATCATCATGGAATGAGGTGACACGCATGGAACAGAACAACAACACCCGGCGGGTCATCAGCCTGCTGGTTGACAACAGCAACGGCGTTCTGGCGCGCATTTCCAGCCTGTTCTGCCGTCGCGGCTTCAACATCGACAGCCTGACGGTATCCGCCACGAATGACCCCTCGGTCAGCCGCATCACGGTCACACTGCGCGGCACCGAACAGGCGCTGAACCAGCTGATTTTACAGACTGAGCGCCTTGAGGTCACCCGACAGATCTTTGAGCTGGACCCCGACAAGAGTCTGCAGCGCGAGCTGCTGCTTTTAAAGGTAGAGTGCGACAGCCAGAACCGCGCCGAGCTGCGGGAAATTTCCAGCATTTACAAGGCAAAGATCATCGACCTGTCGCCCGACAGCATGATTTTTGAACTGACCGGCAAGCCGGATAAGATCGACGCCTTTTTGACCATGTTCAAGGGCTACAACATTCTGGAGCTCTGCCGCACCGGCGTCACCGCGCTGGAGCGCGGCGGCAAGCACGAACACATGCAGAAGCTCGCGCAGGAGGTCGGGGAGGCGCAGCTGCCCCTGCCGGGGACACATTGCCATTGAGCCGCTCGTAAATTTTCAATGCCTGCAGGGGCGGATTCCATATCCGCCCGCCGTAGGCTGCACTGCACGGGCGCATATAGAATGCGCCCCTACGGATTTTTATTTTCGTTTCCCAATTAAAATTACAAATATAAAAAGTATCAACAACAAAAGGAGACACCACCATGGCTATCAACAAGTACTATGATTCCGACTGCAACCTCGGCGTGCTCGACGGCAAAACCGTTGCCGTTATCGGCTTCGGCTCCCAGGGCCACGCCCATTCCGAGAACCTGGCCGAGAGCGGCGTCAATGTCGTTGTCGGTCTGCGCAAGGGCTCTGCCCACTGGGAGAAGGCCTCCGAGTTCGCTGCCACCCATGAGAACTTCAAGGTCATGGAGGTCGAGGAGGCTGCCAAGGCTGGCGACGTTGTCATGATGCTGGTTCCCGACGAGCTGTGTGCCGACATCTACAACACGCAGGTTGCCCCCTACATGACCGAGGGCAAGGCACTGGCCTTTGCCCACGGCTTCAACATCCACTTCAAGACCATCACCCCGCCGAAGAACGTTGACGTCATCATGATCGCTCCCAAGGGTCCCGGCCACATCGTCCGCCGCCTGTACACCGAGGGCGAGGGCTGCCCGTCCCTGATCTGCGTGGAGCAGGACTACACCGGCAAGGCCAAGGAGATTGCCCTGGCCTACGCCTCCGGCATCGGTGCCGGCCGCGCCGGCATCCTCGAGACGACCTTCAAGGAGGAGACCGAGACCGACCTGTTCGGTGAGCAGGCAGTGCTCTGCGGCGGCGTCTGCGAGCTGATCCAGGCTGGCTTCGACACGCTGGTCGAGGCCGGCTACGCCCCCGAGATGGCCTACTTTGAGACCTGCCACGAGATGAAACTGATCGTTGACCTGATCAACGAGGGCGGCTTCTCCAAGATGCGTTACTCCATCTCCAACACCGCCGAGTACGGCGACTACCGCACCGGCAAGCGCCTCATCACCGAGGACACCCGCAAGGAGATGAAGCAGGTCCTGAAGGAAATCCAGGACGGCACCTTCGCCTCCGAGTTCCTGACCGAGATGAGCCCGAAGGGCGGCCGCAAGACCCACTTCCTCGCACAGCGCCGCATCGCCGCCAACCATCCCATCGAGAAGGTCGGTGCCGAGCTCCGCAAGATGATGAGCTGGCTGAAGAAGTAATTGTAAGATAACCCCAAGCTCTGTAGGGGTCGATGCGAGCATCCGCACCTACAATATTCGCATTACCGGCATCTCTGTAGGGGCCGGGCATGCCCGGCCCGCAACCTGACGGCGGCCACCCGTTATCGGATTTCTGCCGCAAGGTTGAGGGCGAGGCATGCCTCGCCCCTACTGGTGCCATGAGTTGAAAACGGAGAAAACCTATGAACAGCGATAACGTCAAAAAAGGCCCGGAGCGGGCACCAAACCGCAGCCTGTTTTATGCGCTGGGCTACACGCCGGAGGAGCTGGACCGTCCGCTGATCGGCGTCGTTTCCGCCTACAGCGAGATCGTCCCCGGCCACGCCCATCTGGATAAGATCGCCGATGCCGTCAAGGCTGGCGTGCGCATGGCAGGCGGCACCCCCATCCTCATCCCCGCCATCGGTGTCTGCGACGGCATCGCTATGGGCCATGTGGGCATGAAATACTCCCTCGCCAGCCGTGAACTGATCTGCGACAGCGTTGAGACGATGTTCATGGCCCACCAGCTGGACGGTCTGGTGCTGGTCCCCAACTGCGACAAGATCGTGCCCGGCATGGTCATGGCCGCCGTCCGCATGGACGTGCCCGCCGTGGTCTGCTCCGGCGGCCCGATGCTGGCAGGCCGTTACGGCGGCGAGGAGGTCAGCCTTTCCAAAATGTTCGAGGCTGTCGGCGCGTACAAGGCCGGTATGATCGACGACGCTCAGCTTGAGGACTGCACCTGCAACTGCTGCCCCGGCTGCGGCTCCTGCTCCGGCATGTACACGGCCAACAGCATGAACTGCCTGTGCGAGGCCATCGGCATCGCGCTGCCCGGCAACGGCACGATTCCCGCCGTCTACGCCAAGCGCCTGCAGCTGGCCAAGCACGCCGGTATGGCCATCATGGACCTGGTCAGCCGCGGCGTGACCGCGCGCCAGATCATCAACGAGCGCTCCATCCGCAACGCCCTGACCTGCGACATGGCGCTGGGCTGCTCCACCAACACGGTGCTGCACCTGCTGGCGATTGCGCAGGAGGCAGGCTGCCCGATTGACCTGAAGCTCTTTAACGAGATTTCCGCCAGAACGCCGAATCTCTGCCATCTGGCCCCCGCCGGCCCCACCCACATGCCCGACCTGTATGAGGCGGGCGGCATCCCGGCGGTGCAGGCTGAGCTGGCGAAGAAGAACCTGCTCGACCTCGATGTTCCCACCGTCACCGGCAAAACGCTGGGAGAGAACATCCGCGGTGCGAAGATTCTCAACGACAAGGCGATCCGCTCCATCGACAACCCGTACAGTCAGACCGGCGGTCTGCAGATTCTGTGGGGCAACATTGCGCCGGACGGCTGTGTCGTCAAGCGCAGCGCCGTTGCGCCCGAAATGCAGGTCCACAGCGGCCCCGCGCGCGTCTTTGACAGCGAGGACACCGCCATTGCGGCTATCTACGCAGGTGACATCCACCCCGGCGACGTAGTGGTCATCCGCTACGAGGGCCCCAAGGGCGGCCCCGGTATGCGCGAGATGCTCAACCCCACCAGCGCACTGGCGGGCATGAAGCTGGATACCACCGTGGCACTCATCACGGATGGCCGCTTCTCCGGTGCGTCCCGCGGCGCGGCCATCGGCCACGTCAGCCCCGAGGCGGCCTCCGGCGGCCCTATCGGTCTGGTCAGGGAAGGGGACACCATCGAGATCGACATTCCGAATGCGTCCATCCACCTGGCCGTCAGCGGCGACGAGCTTGCCGCCCGCAAGGCCGCCTACGTCCAGCCCGAGCCGAACATCAAGACCGGCTGGCTGGCACGGTACGCAAGGTTGGTCACCAGCGCCAATCTGGGCGCAGTGCTGAAGTAAATTCCAAAATAAAAAAGTGCTGCTTTCCGCAATGGATTGCAGCACTTTTTTGTTGCCCTGTAGGGGCGGCATATATGCCGCCCGCGGCCTTGCCTTAACCGCCCTGCTTACACGCCCCTTTAACGGTTCACACTGTAGGGAGGGGTCTTGACCCCTCCGCGGCGGCCAGAGGGCACCCCGCCCTACGTCTCCGGCAAAAGCGCATACCGCGGTTATTTTGCCTCTGCGTGCGCCCTCGCCAATCCCAGATATTCTTCTTCGTTGGCCTTGATGGCGGCAGCCTGTGCCGCGCTGACGGGCCGCACGACCTTGCCGGGCACGCCGATGACAAGGCTCCCCGCGGGCACCTGCATATTCTCCGGCACAAGCGCCCCCGCGGCGATCAGGCAGCCGTCCCCGATGACCGCGCCGTTCAAAATCGTCGCGTGCATCCCAATCAGGCAGCCGTCGCCCACCGTGCAGCCGTGCACAACGGCCCCGTGTCCGACGGACGTTCCGCGCCCCACCGTCACATCCAGCCCAGGGCCGGTGTGCAGCACGGCGTTGTCCTGCACGTTGGAGTTTTCCCCAATGGCAATGTGCCCGGTGTCCGCCCGCAGCACCGCGCCGTACCAGACGCTGCTGTTTTTCTCAAGCCGCACGCTGCCCGCCAGTGTGGCGTTTTCGGCCACAAACACCGCGCCGTTGTCGGCAGGGGCATGGTGGTTTATTGTGATGAAAGCCATACTATTGCATCTCCGTTCTTTTCGCGCATTCCCGCACGTTGTAGGGGTCGGCGTCCTCGACGACCCGGGCCGTTCACGGCCACCGTCAGGTTCCGCGGGCGAGCACTGCTCGCCCCTACAAATTTATTATAACGCGCCCAAACAAAATTGCAAACACCCTGCCAAATGTGCTACAATATTCCCGTAACCACAAAGGAGTTGTATTATGGCAATCAAAATGATCTGCAGCGACATTGACGGTACGCTGCTGCAATATGGCCGCAAAAAGCTGGAGGGCGAAATTTTCGACCAGATCCGCGCCCTGCATGACCGCGGCATCCTGTTCTGCCCGGCATCCGGGCGGCAGTACACCAGCCTGCGCCTGCTGTTTGCGCCGGTGGCCGACTGCTGTGTTTTCCTGTGCGAAAACGGCGGCGTGCTGTTCAAGGACGAGCACTGCATCGCCGAGAACCCGATGCCCCGCGCACTGGCGGAGGAAATCGCCCACGACCTGTGGGACCGCAGCGACGGCCAGGGCGAGGTCATGCTCTCGGGCCAGAACTGCGCCTATCTGATGGAGCGCGGCCTCGGTATGCTGGACCGCATCCAATTTATCGGCAACCGTTACAAGGTCATCTCCGACCCGTCCGAGATCCCCGAGGAGATCGTCAAGGTGTCGGTCTACCTGCATGAGGGCGTGGAAAAGTACGCGGACCGCTTTGTGCCGCGCTGGCAGCAGGCCAACTGCGCCGTGGCGGGCCCGTACTGGATCGACACGACCACCGCCAACAAGGGTGTCGGCGTCGAGTCGCTCTGCCGCGTGCTGGGCTTCGCCCATGACGAGGTCATGGCCTTCGGCGACAACTACAACGATGTGGCGATGCTCGACCTTGTCGGCACACCTTACATCATGGACGGTGCCGCCGCGCCGCTGCGCGCACGCTACCCGCTGCACACGCCCCGCCCGGAGGATGTGCTGCGGGAATTTCTCCGGAAATGATGATTCAACCCATTTATGGACGAATCGTACACATTCCGCACAATTTTTTATTCAAAATAACCAAAGATTCAGCTTGTTTTTGGAGCTTTTTCCGTTGACGTTGGCGGCAGAGTATGTTATTATAATAACAGCTTAATTATTTGCGCTGCGCCCTACCGCACCGCATCTATGGGAGGAAAAAGCTATGAAAGAATTCACCTATACAATCAAAGAGCCCGTTGGCATTCACGCACGTCCCGCCGGCATGCTGGCCAAGGAGGCCAAGACCTGCCAGAGCACCGTCACCATTGTTGACAAGAACGGCAAGTCCGTTGACGCCACCCGTCTCATGGCTCTGATGGGCATGGGCATCAAGTGCGGCGACACCGTCACCGTCAAGATCGAGGGTGCCGACGAGGACACCGCCGCCCCCGCTCTGGAGAAGTTCTTCAACGAGCATCTGTAATTCCGGCATCATGTACGGCCGCGGCCGCCGCAGCAAGACGGCAGCCGCGGTTTTGATTTGAAGGAGGCTCCCCATGATCACAATTCAAGGCAAGGGCGTTTCCGCCGGTGTCGGCGTTGGCCCGCTTTACTTTTACCGCCGTGCCACGGCGGAGATCAAGCGCTACACGGTGGAGGATACCGACGCCGAGTGGCACCGCTTCAAGGGTGCGCAGACCGGCGCAATCGAGCAGCTGGGCGTGCTGGCCGAGCAGGCCCGCAAGGAGGCCGGCGACGAGGCCGCCATGCTGTTTGAGACCCACCAGATGATGGCCGAGGACCTCGACTACGAGGAGGCCATTGAGGATCGCATCGTCAACCAGAAAATGAACGCCGAGGCCGCCGTCTCCGACACGTCAGAGCAGTTTGCCGAGATGTTTGCCTCGATGGACGACGCCTATATGCAGGCCCGCGCCGCCGACGTCAAGGATGTCAGCCAGCGCATTCTGGGCATCCTGTGCGGCATCGTGCAGGGCGGCATTGCGTCCGATGTGCCGGTGCTGCTCTGCGCTGATGACCTGGCCCCGTCCGAGACGATCCAGCTGGACAAGTCCAAGGTCCTGGGCTTCATCACGGCGGGCGGCTCCGGTTCGAGCCACACGGCCATTCTGGCCCGCACGCTGGGCATTCCCGCCATCGTCGGCATGGGCGACGCGCTCAAGCCCGAGCTGGAGGGCCGTGCCGCCATCGCGGACGGCAGCACCGGTGCGCTGGTCATCGACCCCGACGACGACACCCGTGACCGCCTGCTGAAAAAGCGCGACGAGCAGCTGCGCCTGCAGCGCCTGCTGGAAACGCTCAAGGGCCAGGCCAACGTAACGAAGGACGGCAAGACCATCCGCATCTACTGCAACATCGGCTCGCCGGAGGATGTGCATGCCGTGCAGGTCAACGACGGCGGCGGCATCGGCCTGTTCCGCTCCGAGTTCCTCTACCTGAACACGACGGACTATCCCACCGAGGATCAGCAGTTTGAAGCCTACAAGCAGGTGCTGTCTGACATGGACGGCAAAGAGGTCATCATCCGCACGCTGGACATCGGCGCGGACAAGCAGATCGGCTACTTTGACCTGCCCAAGGAGGATAACCCCGCCATGGGCATGCGCGCGCTGCGCATCTGCCTGACCCGGCCCGAGATCTTCAAGACCCAGCTGCGCGCCCTGTTCCGCGCGTCCGCATTCGGCAAGCTGGGCATTATGTTCCCGATGGTCACCTCCGTCTGGGAGGTCCGTGAGGCCAAGCGCATGTGCGAGGAGGTCCGCCGCGAGCTGAAAAACGAGGGCGTACCCTACAGCGAGGATGTGCAGATCGGCATTATGATCGAGACGCCCGCCGCGGCCATCAACAGTGACCGTCTGGCAAAGGAGGTCGACTTCTTCAGCATCGGCACGAACGATCTGACCCAGTACACGCTGGCCTGTGACCGTCAGAACAACGACCTGGGCCGCTTCTACGACCCGCATCACCCCGCGGTGCTGCGCCTGATCCGCCTTGTGACCGAGAACGCCCACAAGAACGGCATCTGGGTCGGCATCTGCGGTGAGCTGGGCGCAGACCTGACCCTGACCGAGACCTTCCTCGCCATCGGCGTGGACGAGCTCTCCGTCACGCCGCGCTCCGTTCTGCCCCTGCGCAACGCCGTCCGCATGACGGACACCCGCGAGAGCAGCGAGCGGATTCTGTCTGACCTTGATTCGGATTATACGGCACGATAAAACGACAAAAGCTATAAATAGCGCGGACACCCGATGGAAATTGGGTGTCCGCGTTTTTATGTTATGTTTATGGTAAACGGGCAAAGCCCCTCAGGCCTCGCAGGCTCGGCCAGCTCCCCGCATAGCGGGGAGCCTTTTTGCGCGGGCCTTACCCGCGAGAAAGCCGCCCCACACAGTGGGGAGGTGGTCGAGCGCCAGCGATGACCAGAGGGGCTCTGGCCGTGTGCCTTTAGTATCGGTCAACCTTTACTCCAGCTCAAAATCCCCAACTACCAGCAGTTCCAGGCTTGCGTCCGGGTCGGCAACAAGCCGCTTGGACTGGTTCAGAATGGCCTTTTCCAGCGTGTTGCGGGCCATGCGTCCGTTGCCGTTCGTGGCGGCGTCCTCGGCCTGCTTGCGGTCAAAGTAGGTGACCAGCGGCAGCTCACAGGCAGCGTCCAGCGTGTAGCCCTTGGATCTTGCAATCGAGCACAGAATCTTATACAGCTCCGCGCCCGTGTAGTCCGGGAACTCGATCTGATTCGGGAAACGGCTGGCCAGGCCGGAGTTCGCGCTCAAAAACAGCTGCATCTCCTTCGTGTAGCCCGCCAGAATCACGACGAGGTCGTCGCGGTGGTCCTCGATCCCCTTGACAAGCGTGTCAATTGCCTCAAGGCCGAAGCTGTCCTCACCGCCGCGGTAGAGGGCATAGGCCTCGTCAATGAACAGCACGCCGCCCAGCGCGCTCTGGATGACCGAGTTCGTCAGCGGGGCGGTGTGGCCGACATAGCGGCCCACCAGATCGGCGCGGGTGACCTCCACGAGCTGGCCGCCGCGCAGTGCGCCGATGGCCTTCAGGTACTTGGCCAGTATGCGGGCAATCGTCGTCTTGCCGGTGCCGGGGTTGCCGGTAAAGATCATGTGCATGTTGACCTCGGCGACCTTCAGGCCCTGGGCCTTGCGGCGCTGCTGGGCCTGCACGTTTTTGGCGATGTCACGCACATAACTCTTGATTTCATCCAGACCGATGATGCCGTCCAGCTCAGCCTCCACCGCGTCCACATCGCCGCGGTACTGCTGGGGCAGCAGCGCCAGCAGGTCAAAGGAGTCGCCGCCGTTCACGGCCATGCACAGTCTGCCGTTCTCCGCCGTCAGCGCGGCGGGCGTACCGTCGGCGGGCGTCTCGTCGGCATCCAGCACGTACTCGGCAATCGCGCGGTAGACTGTCTCGCAGTAGTCGCGCATAGCCTGCATACCGCTGGTCTTACCGTACTGCGACGCCAGCAGGTCGCGCACATCTGCGCCCATGGTCAGCGCCAGCCCGCACTGCCTGCGGGTGCGCTGGGCCAGATAATTCAGCTCCCTCGCGGCCACGGCGGCCAGCGCCTCGGGGGTAAACACCTCGGTGCGGCAGATGTCGCCCGCAACGGCGTCCACAAACTTTGCCCCAAAGTGGTCGGCCAGTGCGGTCTCGCCCTTGTTGGAGTAGAACACAAAATACTTGCCGCCGGCCTGCAGCTCGCCGATGGCACCGGGGGCCAGCGCCGTGCCGACATCCACGAGGATGCCGCGCTGCAAAACGTACCGGCTCGACAATGCCAGCGTACCGTCCATCGCCAGCGTCGCCAGCATATTCAGGTAGTTGGCGGCACAGCTCTCGTAATGCTCAAAGGTCAGCACCTCGGCGTCGGACTGCAGCGCCGCGTAAAGGTCCTGCAAAAACAGCTTCTCCTGCGCGGGGCCGGGGTAGAGCGCCAGATCCAGCGTCTCCACGGCGGCGCTGTGCAGCACGCCACGGGCGGCCAGCTCGTCCACCACGCATTGCAGCGCATAGTGGCGGCCCGTACCGTTAGGGCCGCAGAGCAGCATCACGCTGCGGGCGTGGGCGGTGTCGTCCGCCGTGCCCAGCACAAACGGGCGGCGGAACGCCTTGACCAGCGCCGAGACAAAGGCATCCTGCCCCAGCACCTGGGCCTTGATCTTTTCGGTCACTCCGGCAAAATCCGCCTTGGCGGGCACAGCCGGGGCAGGGGAGGGCGCAGCCACGGTGCCGCCCAGCAGACCGTCCTGCTTGAGCGACTTCGTCAGCTCGCTGCTCATCCTGCGCACGCTCTCCGCCGTGGCGGCCCCTGCCTTCTGCACGGCGTTCAGTGCGCTGCCCGCGGCAGTCTGGCGCTTCTGGGCCTCGGTCAGGGCGTCCAGCTGGGCCTGCATCTGCTGCACGGCGTCGTTGGCGTCCTCAGCCTGCTTCGGGGTCGCGGCGTACTTGCCGCCGCCCATCAGGCCGCGGACCCAGGCATCGTATTGGTCTTCCAGGCTCATCGTTTATCCTCGGTTTCCGGGCCGATGCAAGCATCGGCCCCTACAGATTTTTTAGGGAGCTTCACGGTGTAAAAATCCTTGACGCTGCACCCGGCGCGCCCGCCGCCTGCACAGGCGCAGGCACACGCGCAGCTGGACGCACACGCGCAGGCACAGCTGCTGGCACAGCCGGAATGGTTGCTGTGGTGGCGGCTCACACCGCCGCCGCGGGTCTTGCCGCCGCCCGCCCGGAACTCCGGCGGCGGGTCCGTGCGGTGGTAGCCGCTGGGCGGGGGTGCGGAGCGGGCGCAGCGGATCGTGTGAACGCCGTTCGTGTACCAGAACCAGTCGTCAGGGTCGATCCCGCTGCCGAAGCCGCCGCCCCACTCCGGGGACTGGGAGGCTATCGCAATGATGATGACGGCAATTGCCAGCAGGATGACGATCACCGTTGCCAGCACCCCGATGATCTCATCCGTGGTCATGCCGCTGTCATAGTCGTCGGTGGTCATGGCTGCGCCGGGGTCAAACGCCGCGGCGTTCGTGACAGGCACCGTCACATGCACCATGGCCTGCTGGCCGTGGCCCATCGCGCCGAAATCCCAGGTCAGGTAATCGCCGTCCACGCCGGTGTTATCGGCGACAAAGCCGTCGTAATTGTGCCAGCGCACCTGCATATTTTCAACGCTCAGGTCGTCGAACCAGCCGGGTGTAAACGCAAAGTTTGCCGTACCGTCATCGTTTTTTGTGAACAGATGGCTCTGGTGCACGCTGAATGCAAAATGTACGCTGCTCTCCCCGCCGTTGGCGGCGGCCACATCGGGCGCGTAGTAACGGTGACGGAACACGACCTTGGCGTAGCTGCCGCCGTCGCTCGTGTACTGTAAATCAGAGATCGTATCGGTTAGCGGGGTCAGCTCGTCCACGCTGGAATTGGCCAGGCCGATCTTGACCCAGCTCAAATAATCGGTCTTATCGCCGTCGATGACCTGCCAGTCGATGTCGTAGGTGATGTCTACGGAGCCGTCCTCCCGCGGGTCAACGGTCACAACATAGCTGCGGATGTAGTCCATGTCGCCGTCCTCGGCGTAGGGGGCATCAGCCTCCGCGGCAGCGGCAGGCAGGGCCAGCAGCATACCGCAGGTCAGCACCGCGCACAAAAGCGCCAACCGGCGCAGAAAGTTCATCTTCATCAGCAGCCCTCCTGCATCGGGGTAGCCCCCAGCTGGCAGCGGCGCTCCATTTTGGCGCTCTCGCCGCGGATGGCGCGGCAGGCACCGCTGTGCCAGATGCGCGGCCAGGGGGTGCGCAGCATATTGCCCAGTCCCTTGCCGGTCAGCCAGCTCTGGCAGGGCAGCACCGTGCCGTCCGGTGCCACGGCCATGTTGGACAGACAGGCGCCGCAGCTGGGAATTTGGGTAAAGCCCAGCGTGCGCAGCGTCTCCTCCGGCAGCCAGCCGGGGCTTGTAAAGTTGATTTCCATGCCGTGCGCGGCGGCGTACTCCATGGCGGGGCGCAGTACATCCTCCAGCTCGGCGGGAGTCAGGCGCACGGCGCGGCTGGCGTCGCTCTCGGCATTGCCCGCAGGGATCAGCCCGCTGCAGGTCAGGTAGCGGACACCCAGCTCATGCGCGAATCTGACCACCGACAGGTAGTCCCTGTTCAGGCTGCAAAGCGGTGTGTTCAGGCTGACGTTCAGGTCCGCAGCCAGCGCATTTTTGATGCCGTTCACCGTGTCGGTGTAGCCGTCCACGCCGACCAGCGCGTTGTGGATGTCGGCATCGGCGGAGTAGAACGTGATCTGCACCGCGTCCAGGCTGGCGGCGTGCAGGTCCTTGCACATCATGCTGGTCAGCATCCGGCCATTGGTGTTCAGGCGGGTGACAAACCACTGTGCCGCCTGTACGAGCTTGACCAGATCGTGGCGCAGCGTCGGTTCGCCGCCCGTAAAGGTCAGCTGCGGAATGCCGGCGTTGCGGCATTTTTCAATGACGGCCAGCCACTGGTCGGTGTCCAGCTCCGGCACGGCGGAAAGCGGCTGGTTGGCGGCGTAGCAGTGCAGACATTTCTGGTTGCAGTGCCACGCGCCATCCTTGACCATCGAGCTGACCATTAGGTCCATACGGTGGGGCGCGGCCATCCGCGGTGCATAATCGGCCAGACTGACCGGTTCAATCGAGAGCGGCGGCTCCCCGCCGCGGGCAATCGTACACAGGCAGTCCACAAGCGTTTTCAGGTCGCTCTCGATCTGCGCGTACTCGGTCTTGCGGTAAATTTTGCGGGTCGCAGCCACGGCCTGCGCGTTGATGGCGCTCCACTCCTCCGGGCGTATCTCCTTGCCGGTGTAGGGCTTTAAAGCCTCGATGAAGTTGGTCAGCAGAATGGCCCAGCTGACGTTGAGCGGCAGGATGTCCTGCCCGTTCAGAATGGCCGTGAACGGCGTCTCGCGGTCCGGCTTATGGCAGGGCACAAGATGGATGCGCACAACGCCCGGCCCATCCGGGTCGAGCGTGATATGCCGCACCCGGTTCAGCCGCGCCCGTAGGAACATACGTTCCGTGTAGGTAAGGTGTTTTGAATATCTCATAAAGAGGTTCCCCTCGTAAATTTTGTTTGTAAGCAGCATGGTGATACTTATAGAAAGTATACCATATTTACGGAGTGATTACAACTGTATGCACAGAAAAAGCACCCGCCCAAAAGAGGACGGGTGCGATGCAAAGGCTTCCCCCGCGCAGGGGGAAGCTGTCCGCAAAGCGGACTGATGAGGGTCGGGTTTGCCGCAATTGCCCGATAGCGGGGTTGCCGCTTCGTAGGGGCCGGGCATGCCCGGCCCGCGGCCTTCTCGCAGGTGCGAGCCTGCCTTTCCGCGGAGGGCCGGACATGTCCGGCCCCTACAGGGCGGCACAGCTTTAACTGGCCGCCATGGGGGACTCCGCCCTCATCCGGCCCTGCGGGGCCACCTTCCCCCTCGGGGGAAGGCTCTGGTTTTTCAAATCGCCCGGAAGCCCTTGCCCACGATCTCGCTGCTGTTCACAATCGTGATAAAGGCGTGGTCGTCCAGACCGCGGACGTGCAGGCGGAGCTTCTGGGCCTGACCGCGGGTCAGGACTGTGGTCAGCACCCATTTTTCATCGTGGGTGTAGGCACCCTCGGCCTGTTCCATCGTGGCGGAACGGTGCAGGTCGTTCACGATAAAATCGCGCACCGGCTGCGGGTTGGAGGTGACCACCGTGCAGACCTTGCGCAGATTGATGCTTTCAATCGCGCTGTCCGCGACGGTGCTTTTCAAGATCATGCCCAGGATGCAGTACAGCCCTGTGGCAGGCCCGTAGAGATACGCGCCCACCAGCACAATACCAAGGTCACTGACCATCAGCGCGCGGCCAACGGGCATGCTTGTGTACTTGTTCAGGATCATCGCCACAATATCTGTTCCGCCCGTGGACGCGCCGATGTTGAACACGATGGCCGCGCCGACGGCGGACAGGATTACCGCGAAGCAGAGCTCCAGAAACGCATCGCTCGTCAGCGGCGCGGAAAGGGGGCAGACCCGCTCACACAGGCTGACGTAGAACGACAGCGCGAACGACGAGTAGATCGTCCACCCCATGGACCTGATGCCCAGAAAGACGAACCCCAGCACGACGAGCGCCGCGTTGATGAACCACATGAACGCGCCGACATTCCACCGCGGGAACAGCGTCGCCAGCACAATAGAGAGACCCGATGTGCCGCCGAACGCAAAGTGATTGGGCGTTTTGAAAACGGCGATGCCCACCGCCGTGGCGACCAGCCCCAGGTTCAGCAGGAAGAAGAATTTCGCATCCTCCCACAGTTCGTGCAGGGTCAGGTGCTTTTTCAGCTGCGCCAGCATTGGAAATACCTCCCCTTAGAACGTCAGGTTGCCGAACTCGGAGAGCTTGAGCGCTTCATTGTGCTGCTCGGCCCAGTTGATGCTCCACGGGCTGCCAAAGAGCAGCAGCGGGTTGCCCTTCATATCCTCGATGGCGCGGGTGTCGCTGGTCACGTCCAGATGCTTGATGTCCAGTTCTTCCGGGTCGTTCAGCACCCAGCGCAGATGTTCGTATGGCAGGGTCTGCATACGGATGTCTACATTGTACTCGTTTTTCAGGCGGTACTCCAAAACCTCCAACTGCAAAACGCCGACGACGCCGACGATGACCTCCTCCATACCGGCGCCGAGGTCGCGGAAGATCTGGATCGCGCCCTCCTGGGCGATCTGCTCCATGCCCTTGACGAACTGCTTGCGCTTCATCGTATCGACCTGGGTCACCCGGGCGAAGTGCTCGGGGGCGAACGTCGGGATGCCCGCAAACTGCACATGCTTTTTGCCGGTGCAGAGTGTGTCGCCGATGGAGAAGATGCCCGGGTCGAACAGGCCGATAATATCGCCCGCGTAGGCCTCGCTGACGATGGCACGGTCATCGGCCATCAGGCTCGTGCCGGTGGCCAGCTTGATGTTCTTGCCCTCCTGCACGTGGAACGCCTCCATGCCGCGCTCAAACTTGCCGGAGCAGATGCGCAGGAACGCAATGCGGTCACGGTGGTTCTTGTTCATGTTGGCCTGGATCTTGAAGATAAAGCCGCTGAACTGCTCGCTGCACGGCTCGACCAGCTCACCGCTCTGCGCGTCCTTGCGGGGCAGCGGGGTGGGGGTCAGGCGCAGGAACTCCTTCAGGAACGGCTCTACGCCGAAGTTCGTCAAGGCGGAGCCGAAGAACACGGGGGACAGCTCGCCGTGCTGCACGGCGTCGAGGTCAAACTCCTCGGCAGCGCCGTCCAGCAGCTCGATGTCCTCAGCCAGCTTTTCATGGTTGGCAGCGCCGATCAGGTCGTCCAGGCGGGCGTCGCCCAGCTCGGCCTCGACCTCCTCGACCATCTTGACGCCGTTGGCGCGGCCATCGCTCTCAAAGGCCAGCACGCGCTTAGCATTGCGGTCATAGACGCCCTTGAAGTCCTTGCCGCAGCTGATGGGCCAGTTCATCGGGTAGGTCTTGATGCCGAGGATTTCTTCAATGTTCTCCATCAGCTCAAACGGGTCGCGGGCCTCGCGGTCCATCTTGTTGATGAAGGTGAAGATCGGGATGTGGCGCAGCGTGCAGACCTTGAACAGCTTGATGGTCTGGGCCTCAACGCCCTTGGCGGCGTCAATGACCATGACGGCGGAGTCCGCCGCCATCAGGGTGCGGTAGGTGTCCTCACTGAAGTCCTGGTGGCCGGGCGTGTCCAGAATGTTGATACACTTGTCCTGATAGTTGAACTGCAGAACAGACGAGGTAACGGAAATACCGCGCTGCTTTTCAATGTCCATCCAGTCGGACACCGCATGCTTGGCGCTCTGCTTGCCCTTGACCGAACCTGCGGTCTGGATGGCCCCACCGTAGAGCAGGAGCTTTTCGGTGAGTGTGGTTTTACCGGCGTCGGGGTGCGAGATGATCGCAAATGTGCGCCGGGATTCGATTTCTTCGCGCAATGATGCCATGATTACTCCCTTGGTGTTAAATGGTAAAAATCAGCTTGGCCAAAAGGCAGAGAATGTAGGGGCGAGCATTGCTCGCCCGCCAGCTTGACGGACACAGCGCCTTTGCGGGAAAGTCCCTGGTCTGATAAGCGGCCAGCGGGCGAGCAATGCTCGCCCCTACAAAAATCGCATGGCCGTTTGGGGTTATACAGTTATGAGGTCGTCACATCGGGGCACACTCCTCTATAATAATCCAATAGTATATAATACACGGTTTTGCGCAGAAATGCAACGGAAATTTTGCAGAGAAGCATCGTCGTTTTGTATTATGCGTCATTATTATACAAAACGTATTGTATTTGCCATGTATAAAGCCGCGCGGGACGTCCACACTAACGGCATACACAACACCTACACAAGTAAAGGACGGGGGAAGATGAACCACATCAAACAGTTTTTCAGGGAAAAAGGGCTGTATCTGTTCTGTCTGGCCATGGTGTTTGCAGCCACCGCGGCGGGCATTCTGGCGCTGCGCACGGTTGTCAGCAACGTGGCCGACCTGACGCGCACCCGCAAGGAAGCGCTGCAGAATGATTCCGCCTGGACACAGCCCGACACCGCCATCGACAAGCCCGCGCAGGACGTGCCCAAGCCGACGACCACACCCGCCGCGACGGAAAAGCCCGCGGCCACCCCTGCGCCTGCTGCAGCGCAGGCCCCGAAGGCCACTGCTGCGCCGCCCGCACAGACCGTCACCAAGCCCGGTATCTGGGACGCGAAGCCGCTGGCGGCGTTCAGCGGCAATGAACTGGTCTACAGTGCGACCTTAGGCGACTGGCGCACCCACAACGGCGCGGACTACGCCGCCCCGGCAGGGGAGAGTGTGACCGCCGCCAAGGCGGGCAAGGTCGTCTCGGTGAGTGAGGACGCGCTGTGGGGCGGTGTGGTCGAGGTCGAGGACGCAAACGGCGTGACGTGGCGGTACTGCGGCGTCGCTGCCCCCGCCGTGAAGGCAGGGGACAGCGTGACAGCCGCCGCCGCGCTGGGCACCGCCGGCAGCATTCCCGCGGAGACCAGCGGTGACGCGCACATTCATTTGGAGTGCGTGAAGGACGGCGCGTATCTTGACCCGGAGAGCCTGATGTAAAGTGCCTTCCCCCGTGGGGGAAGGTGCCCGAGGCCCCGCCCGAGGGCGGATGAGGGGTGGCCTTCCGGTTGCGGCCCATGCACGGGTCGTGATGGTAAACTCTGCCCTCATCAGTCAGTGGTCTGGGCCACTGACAGCTTCCCCCGCGGGGGAAGCCATTTCAAAAAAGGCGTGTACCCACACCGGGCACACGCCTTTTCTATTGCAATTTTACTGATACTCTTTCACATTCAGCATCCGAGTCGCGTTCAGCACGGCCAGGATCATGACGCCGACATCCGCAAAGACGCCCCACCACATGTTGGTGATGCCCAGCGCGGTCAGGATCAGGCAGAGCGCCTTGACCGCCAGCGCAAAGACGATGTTCTGGTAGACAATGCGCATGCACTTGCGGGAGATGCGCATGGCCAGGCTGATCTTGGCAGGGTCGTCGTCCATCAGCACGATGTCGGCGGCCTCGATGGCGGCGTCACTGCCAAGCGCGCCCATCGCAATACCGATGTCGGCACGCATCAGGACCGGCGCGTCGTTGATGCCGTCGCCCACAAAGGCAAGCTCCTTCTTCTCGGGCTTCTGGGCCAGCAGCTTTTCGACCCACGCGACCTTGTCGGCGGGCAGCAGCCCCGCGTGCACCTCGTCGATGCCCAGATCCTTTGCGACCAGCTCGGCCACAGCGGGGGCGTCGCCGGTCAGCATGACGGTGCGCACGCCCTGTGCCTGCAGGCCCTGCATGGCGGTCCCGGCGGTAGGCTTTTCCTCATCGGAAATCAGGATGGAGCCAAGGAACTGCCCGTCGCGGGCGACGTAGACAATCGTGCCTGCGCCCTCGGCGGCGGTGTAGTCAATATGCTCGCTCTCCATCAGGCGGGCGTTGCCGGCCAGCACGGTGCGGCCATCCACCTGCGTTTTCACGCCGTGACCCGCGATCTCCTGCGCGTCGGACGCACGCTTGGCGTCCAGACCCGGGCAGGCCTCGCGCAGGCTCTTGCTGATGGGATGGTTCGAGAAGCTCTCGGCCAGCGCCGCACTCTCGAGCAGGTCAGCCTCGGTCACGCCGTCGGCGGGGGTGGTGTGCGTGACCTTGAAAACGCCCTTCGTCAGGGTGCCGGTCTTGTCAAACACGGCCACGCCGGTCTTGGACAGGGCCTCGAGATAGTTGCCGCCCTTGACGAGGATACCGCACTTGGACGCGCCGCCGATACCGCCGAAGAAGGTCAGCGGGATCGAGATGACCAGTGCGCAGGGGCAGCTGATGACCAGGAAGGTCAGTGCGCGCATGAGCCAGTCAAGCCAGTTGCCCAGCAACAGCGGCGGCACAACCGCCAGCACCAGTGCGCCGATGCAGACAGCGGGGGTGTAGTAGCGGGCGAACTTCGTGATGAAGTTTTCAACCGGCGCCTTCTTCAGGCTGGAATTTTCCACCAGGTCAAGGATCTTTGCAACGGTGGACTCCCCATAAATCTTCGTGGTCCGGATGCGCAGCACACCGTCGGCGTTCACACAGCCGCTGATGACCTCATCCCCGGGGCGCACGGTGCGCGGGCGGCTCTCGCCGGTCAGGGCTGCGGTATTCAGTGTGGACTCACCGGTCAGGACCACGCCGTCCAGCGGGATCTTCTCACCGGGCTTGACGACGATGGTCGCGCCAATGGGCACATCATCGGGGTCAACGACGGAGACGCTGCCGTCCCCGGCCTCCAAATTCGCGCTGTCGGGGCGGATGTCCATCAGCGCGGTGATGCTCGAACGGCTCTTGCCGACGGCGTAGGACTGGAACAGCTCGCCGATCTGGTAGAACAGCATAACGGCCACGCCCTCGGCATACTCGCCGCAGCCGATGGCACCGACCGTGGCGACGGCCATCAGGAAGTTTTCGTCAAAAACCTCGCCGTTCTTGATGCCCATGAACGCCTTGCGCAGGACATCATGGCCAATGACTAAGTAGGGCACAAGCCACAGCACAAGCTGAACGAACCAGGGCAGCTCCACAAAATGGAACAGCAGTGCCAGCAGCACCGTGAGCACCGCCGCAGCGATAATGCGCTTCAGCGTCTTTTTCTGTTTCTTTGTCATGAGGGTAGCCTCCGTTTGGGGTATAAAAAGCGCCCATCGGCAGGATGGGCTGCTTTATGGCAGAACTTACAGCTCGATCTCAAAATCGGGTTCGACCTTCTTGGCGGTCTTGACGGCATCCTTCAGCACGGCGTCGAACTTGTCGTCGTCGGCCTCCAGCAGCAGCTTCTGGGCCATGAAGCTGACGCTGGCATTCTTGACGCCGGGCAGTGCCTTGATGGCGGTCTCAATTTTGGCGGCGCAGTTCGCGCAGTCGACTTCGATCTTGAATTTCTTCTGCATGGTGGCAGTCTCCTTTATATAGTAATTTTTAATATGGGGTAACGTAGTTTGAAGGCTTCTCCCCCGGGGGAGAAGCTGTCGCCCGCAGGCGACTGATGAGGGGAGAGTTTGCGTTATTGCCCATTGCCGGAACGCCGCCCCTCATCCGCCCTCGGGCACCTTCCCCCGGGGGGGAGGCTTTCAACAATTTTATTCCTCCGTATGCTCCATGCCCAGGGCGATCATGCTGCGGACGTGGTCATCGTCGAGGGAGTAGTACATGGCCTTGCCCTCGCGGCGGAACTTGACGAGCTTGCTGGTTTTCAGCAGCCGCAGTTGGTGGCTGACGGCACTCTGGGAGATGCCCACGACCTGGGCAATATCGTTGACGCAGAGTTCGCTCTCAAACAGCGCATACAAAATTTTGATGCGGGTGGAATCGCCAAAGACGCGGAACAGCTCGGCCAAATCATAAAGCACCTCGTCGTCGGGCAGGTCGTCCTGCAAACGGCGGATAGCGGCCTCGTCCATCTGGGCGGACTCGGGGAAGCGTTCGGGCGTTTTTTCGCTCTCTGCCAATGTCATCATCCCTTCATATGTTTATTTGTTCATATGATACATCCTGAAATGGGTTTTGTCAAGCAAAAAACGCAAAAAAATCCCCCGAATGCGAAAATTCTCGCATCCGGGGGGGGATTGCTTAGTCGGTAATGGGGGTAAAGCCCGGCTCACCGGGCAAAATAACGGCGTTATCCGCCAGCATTTTGCGGAATTCTTCTTCCGGGAAGTCGAACACGACTTCTTTGATCATGCTCGGTTCATGGACGAGGATCTTCCACGGTGCGCCGTCCGGCTGCTGCAAAAACAGGATACCGGACACGCCGTCCAGGCTTTGGACGCCCTCGTCCGCCCAGAAGGCAGGGGAGGGGGTGACAAAATAGTGGTCGACCATTCGTCCGCCGGGGAAATCATGCTCAATGACCGCCGGGACCTCGCCCTTGGCCTGTTCGGCCTTGTATTGAAGATGCAGGTTGGAAAAGTCAGCAGCAGTCATAAGCAGTTACCTCATGGATGGTTGTAGGGTTCGATGCAAGCATCCGCCCCTACAGGGGTTACGGCAATAGGTTACACACGCAGGCTGGCGCTCTCCGGCTCGTTGCTGCCCTCGTCGAACTCGTAGTCGTTGCCGGGCAGGATAGCGTTCAGCAGGATACCGGCGATGGCGGCGATGGCCAGACCGGACAGGTTGATGTTAACGCCCGCAATCGCAAACGTGACGCCGCCCACCGAGTTGAAGCCCAGGGCGCAGACCAGAATGACCGCGGCAATGATCAGGTTACGGGAGTTGGTGAAGTCGACCTTGTTCTCGACAACATTGCGCACGCCGATGGCGGAGATCATGCCGTACAGCACAAAGCTGATGCCGCCGACGATGCCGGAGGGGATCGTGTTGATGATGGCCTCAAACTTCGGGCAGAAGCTCAGGATCATCGCAAACACAGCGGCAATGCGGATGACGAGGGGATCGTAAATCTTCGTCAGGGCCAGAACGCCGGTGTTCTCGCCGTAGGTGGTGTTGGCGGGGCCGCCCAGCAGACCGGCCATGGCGGTAGCCAGACCGTCGCCCAGCAGGGTCTTGTTCAGGCCCGGGTCACGGATGTAGTTCTTGCCGGTGGTGGCGGAGATAGCGGCGATGTCGCCGATATGCTCCATCATGGTTGCCAGCGCGATGGGCACGATGGTGAACACAGCGCTGATGAAGGTCTCGCTGCCGTCAATAGCGAACAGACCCATGGAATCCTTATGCAGGGGGATGCCGAACCAGGCCGCCGCACCGATGGTCTGGAAGTCAACAGCGCCGGTCACGAGCGCAACCGCGTAGGAGACCAGCACACCGATCAGGATGGGCAGGATCTTGACCATGCCCTTGCCCCAGATGTTGCAGACGATGACGGTAGCCAGCGCCACAAAGGCCAGCAGCCAGTTGCTCTGGCAGTTGTTGATGGCGCTGGGGGCAAGGATCAGGCCAATGGCGATGATGATGGGGCCGGTGACGACCGGCGGGAAGAACTTCATCATCTTGCGGATGCCGAACGCGGTGATCAGGCCGCTGAACAGCACGTAGACCAGGCCGGACAGCGCCACAGCCGCGCAGGCGTAGGGCAGGTTCTCGGGGTTGGCACCGCCGTTCGTCACGATGGTGAAGCCGCCCAGATACGCAAAGCTGGAGCCCAGGAACGCGGGCACCTTGCCCTTGCACAGGAAGTGGAACAGCAGCGTGCCCAGACCTGCGCAGAGCAGTGTGGTGCTGACGCTCAGGCCGGTCAGCAGGGGCACCAGCACGGTTGCGCCGAACATTGCAAACATGTGCTGTGCGCCGAGGATCAACAGCTTGGGCGTGCCCAGCTGTTTGGCATCATAGATGCCTTTCGAGTAATCGATTTTTTCTGCCATGAATGAAATCCTCCTCATAATGGCCGCAAAAAAGGGGAGACCGCCGGTTCATCTTCAAACGCTACAGCCTCCCTTGCTTATCCTTAATAGTATAGCGGACTTGAGGGGAAAGTGCAAGATGCTGGGAAAAATTTGTCGCTCTGTTCGTGGGGACCGCCATGTAGGGGCCGCACGTGTGCGGCCTCTACTTTCTTTTTACCTGAAAGTATGCTATATTATAAATAAAAACCAATTTAGGAGAATGTTATATGCTGACCCCCGGCATCAAAGGACACGCGGCGCTGCGTGTCACCACCGAAAACACCGCGCTGGCCATGGGCAGCGGTGAGCTGCCCGTGCTGGCCACACCCGCCGTGGCGGCCCTGATTGAAAGGGCCTGCTGGCAGTCCGTTGCGGCAGAGCTGGAGCTTGACCAGGGCACCGTCGGCACAGCGCTGACGCTGGCCCACACAGCCCCCACGCCCGTGGGCATGGTCGTACACTGCGACTGCGAGCTGACCGCCGTCGAGGATCGCCGCCTGCACTTCACCGCCCGCGTCTACGACGACGTGACCGAAATCGCCGCCGCGACCCATGAGCGGTATATTGTGGATAACGAGCGCTTCACCCGCAAGGCCAACAGCAAGCTGACGGCACAGTCCTAAAGCCTTCCCCCGAGGGGCTGCGCCCGCAGGCGCGTGTCGGAGCGCAACCGCCGTAGACGGCTCTTGGCGCGTAGACTGAAGGTGGCCCCGCAGGGCCGGATGAGGGGTAAGCTCACCATAGCCGCCTTTTATAAGGAATGCCGCCACGTAGGGGCCGGACATGTCCGGCCCTCAGCAAAAAGGCAAAATCGCGTCTGTGGGAAGGCCGCGGGCCGGGCATGCCCGGCCCCTACCGTGCGGCCATTCGGCAAACGGGCTATACTGGCGCACCTGCCCCTCATCAGTCAGTGGTCGGGGCCACTGACAGCTTCCCCCAAGGGGGAAGCCTCCCTCAATAAATCGCCTCCTCCCGCCACTTTACCAGCTCTTTCACCGTCTCCTCACTCTCCACCCAGCCCTGTTCCGGGTCGGCGTGGGCGTCTGGGGCGTAGCGCTGCATCGTGCCGGGGCTGCGGCCCTGCAGATATTCCTGTGCCTGCTTCTGGCGGCTGGGTGCGGTGCGGCGCAGCAGCGTTTCTTTTTCGGCCTTGTTCATACAAATCACCTCTTTCGTCACTATTTTGCCCGGGGCTACCGCTGGTCAAACCCGGAAAATCGTGGTATAGTATTTTATATTGCCATTTTTAAGGAGCTATCATTCTATGGAAGTCAAAATCAATCAGGTCGTTCTGCATCTGCTGGACCCCGGCGCATCAGAGCCGGTTCTGTCGGACCGCGCCATGGACATGGACGCTGACCTGTACGAGTATTACACCGCCACGCTTGAACGCGCGTTCGCCAGCGACGAGGTAAAGAACTGCCGGTTCCTGCCGGACTCCGCTTTTGCCGCGGAGATGGCGCAGAATCAGGATTTCATCGACCTGTCCCGCCGCATTGCGGGCGTCATCTTTGAGCAGATGCTGCAATATCAGGCCATCCCGGCGGGCGATCTGGCCGTCGTGGACTTTACCGCCGACGGCGTGCCGTTCTACGGCGTGCTCAAGCTCAACTACCGTCCCGGCTACACCCACCACACCGAGCTGATGGGCAATGGCCGGTTCAGCAGCATGGTGCCGCAGCGCACGCTGCTGCCCGGCACGCCCAAGGCCGACGAAGCCGCGCTCATTGACCGCGCCAACGGCACGGTGCGCTTGATCGAGAAGAAGTTCACGCTGGACGACAGGAAGGACTTTTACCTGTCCACCCGCGTGTTCGGCTGCACGGAGGCTTTGCAGGAGAAAGCCAAGCTCAAGGCCGTCTGCGAGACCGCCGTGGCCGCCGTGAAGGAGGCCTACCCCGAGCCGGAGGCGCTGGACGATGTGCCCCCGTTTGACGGCGGCACCGAGACTGCCGTCGAGCTGCTGGTGCGCAACCAGGCTGTGGACAACCAGATCTCCGTCGAGGACGTCCGCGAGCGCATCCGGGAGAATTTTCCTCTGGCCGCCCCCAGGTTTGAGGAGGCGCTGGCCGAGACCGGCGTGCAGGAGAATGACCGCGTGACCGTGACCCCCGCGCGCATCAAAAAACTGGAAAGCCGCAGCTTCAAGACCGATGCCGGCATTGAAATCAGGATTCCCGCCGAGCTGTGCAGCTCGGACGACGCCGTGGAGTTTATCCATTCGGCAACCGGCGGGCTGAGCTTATTGATTAAGGACGTATTGGTGTAAACATACGGCACTTTGCGGGCGGATATGGAATCCGCCCCTACGAATCACACCCGTAGGGGCGCATTCTATAGGCGCCCGCACTCTGCCGCTCAGGATATGGGTATAGAGAAAGCAAACTATGGAAACAAAACAAAAAACGACCCTGACCCAGGGCAGTGTTGCCAGGGGAATGCTGCTGTTTGCGCTGCCGATTTTTATCAGCAACCTGTTCCAGCAGCTGTATAATGCCGCCGACTCGCTGATCGTCGGCAACTTTCTGGGCGGCGAGGCGCTCGCCGCTGTCGGCTCGTCAGGCAGCCTGATTTTTCTGCTGACCGGCTTTGTCAACGGTGTATCGTTGGGCGCGGGCGTCGTGGTCGCGCGGTATTTCGGCGCCAAGGACTGGGACAGAATGCGCCGCACGATCCACACCACCGTGGCGCTGGGCCTGGTGGCCGGTGTCGGGCTGACGGTGATCGGCGTGATCTTAACGCCGCAGATCCTGCGCTGGATGGGCACGCCGGACGACGTGCTCGTCAACTCCATCGCCTACTTCCGCATGTACTTCATCGGCTCAATTGCCGTTGTCATGTATAACGTAGGTGCAAGCATTCTGCAATCCGTCGGCGACAGCAAAAGCCCGATGCGGTATTTAATTGCTGCCTCTCTCATCAACATCGTGCTCGATCTGATCCTCGTCGGCTGGCTGCGCATGGGCGTGGCCGCGGCGGCGTTCGCAACGATTGCCTCCCAGACGGTCAGCGCCGTTCTGGCATTTGCCAAGCTGACGCGCTCCCAAGAGACGTGGGCCGTGCATTGGAGTGAGGTAAAATTTGACGGTCCGTCGCTAAAGGCTGTCATCGTGCAGGGCCTGCCGTCCGGCATCCAGAACTCGGTCATCTCGATTGCCAACGTCATTGTGCAGTCCAACATCAACTCGTTCGGCGCACAGGCCATGGCCGGGTGCGGCGCGTACAGCAAGGTGGAGGGCTTCGCCTTCCTGCCCGTGACCTGCTTTGCCATGGCGCTGGCGACGTTCGTCAGCCAGAACGTCGGCGCGGGCCGGCCGGACCGCGTGAAGAAGGGCATGAAGTTCGGGTGTCTGTGCTCAGTGCTCATGGCCGAGGTCGTCGGTGCCACCATCTACGCTGCGTCGCCGTGGCTCATCGGTGCTTTCAGCCGCGAGGCCGACGTCATCGCGTTCGGCGTGCGGCAGGCCCACACCATCACGCTGTTCTACTGCCTGCTGGCGTTCAGCCATTGCTGCGCGGGCATCCTGCGCGGTCTGGGCCGCCCCGTCGTGCCGATGATGGTCATGCTGGCGGTCTGGTGCCTGCTGCGCATCACCTACATCACAGTCACGCTGCACTTCATCCGCGACATCGGCGTTGTGTTCTGGGCCTATCCGCTGACCTGGAGCATCTCGTCCGTGCTGTTTGCATGGTATATCCTCCATTGCCCCATCCCCAAGCTGGGCGGCGGCGCACCGGAGGTCAAGGCGTAAATTCTGTTTATAAAATAAAGATACCCCCGTCAGGTATATGTGCCTGACGGGGGTATGTTTGTTATTGCGGCAAACGGGCAAAGCCCCTCCGGTCATCGCTGCGCTTGACCACCTCCCCTGTGAGGGGAGGCTTTCCCGCGGGCGGAGCCCGCGCAAAAAGGCGCCCCTTACAGGGGAGCTGGCCGAGCCTGCGAGGCCTGAGGGGCTCTGCCAGCTTGCCTTACCGTACAGCCTTTACTTTTTGATCACAAAGCACGGCAGCGGCGCTGTCTGCGCCCAGTTTGCAAACTCGCAGACCAGCACGGTATAGCGCGTCAGCGGCAGGGCCTTAAAAAAAGCCAGCGCGGCCTGCTTCTCGGCGTCACCGATGACCTTTCCGCTGTAGAGCACCGCGGCCAACACGCCGCCGGGGCGCAGAGCCTCCAGCGCCGCACGCAGGGCGGGCACACTGCCGTCCGCCGTGGAATGCACATCATGCTCCGCACCCGGCAGCCAGCCGAAGTTGAACAGCACGCAGTCCGCCGTGCCGGGCTGCACCAGCTCAGCCAGGCGGGCGTGGTCGTGCAGCACCGCACGCCCCACTGCGCCATAGCCTGCCGCTGCCAGCCGCGCGTTTGTGTTATCAACGGCCTGCTGTTGAATATCCAGCCCCAGCACGTGCCCTGCCGGGCCAGCCAGCGTACACAGGAACTGCGTGTCGTGGCCGTTGCCGCAGGTGGCATCCACGTACAGCCCGCCGGGGGCAAGCCGTGCGGTCAAAAACGCATGGCAGAGCTGCACGGCGGACAGGTCTGGCACGCGGCGGCGCACCAGCTGGCTGCCGTCCGGGGCAAAGCCATATTTTTGCGCCAGCGCCCTGCCCGCGGCATCCCGGGGCAGGGGAGCGGTGAACCGCGTGGCCTGCTTTGGGTCCAGTCCGCCGTTTTGGCGCAGAAGCTCTTTCAACAGATAACTGCCGTAGCCGCGCCCGCGCCACCGGGGCACGACCTCCAGCCTCAGGATGGTCGTGCCGTCCACGGCGGCTGTGCCGATGGCCTCGTTTTCCTTATATAGAGTGTAGCAGCCTTTTTCCTGCCTGATCTGCATAGCATTACCCGTCGATTTCATTGGTGTTCAGGTCGTAGTGTATCACGTCGCCCCATTTGCGGCGGATGACGATCTGCGCGGTCAGGTCGGTGTCGTCATAGACCAGCGACCACTGGGTGTTGCTGGTCACGTCGTTGGGGCTGGGGTCCTGGGCGGCTGCCTGCAACGCCTTCCATGCGATATCCGCAGGAATATTCCCGTCGGGATCGCGCATTGCCAACACTTCCATAATAGCGTCATAGCGCTCTTTTCCGTGGCCGTAGATGCCATTTTTCTGGTTTGGCTGCACCCTGTAGGCATAGCAGCCGTAAAAATTCGTGATGGCCTGCATGGATGTCCAGCGCAGCGGGCGGCCCTCCTGCTCCGGGTCATATTCCAGCACGCGGGCATCGCCGCTTGCATCAACGACAAAGAAGTGGTAGTCCCGCCCGGAGGTCGCAAACATATCATAGCTGTCCAGCAGGTCAACGGCCTCCTGCGTAGTGGCGGCGCGGTCGAGCACCAGACGGATAGCCAGCGTCGTGAAGATCTTCTGCTTGCCGGTGCTCTGGTTGACCGGCTCGCTGTCCAGCGTCAGCACCGCGATGGAAACACCCTTTTCATTCATGCCGTCCAGACAGATGAACGGAGCGGTCAGGCAGGCGAGCTTTTTCGCCATGGATATGTCCGGCTGGTTGGCCGAGATATTATCCAGCGCGGCCAGCGCCACGGATTTGTAGCCGTCCTTCGGCGTACAATAAACCAGCATGGCCGAGGTGTCGCGCTTGAAATCATAGTTGCGGCCCATCAGGATATTCCTATCGGACACTGTCGCAAAGGCGCTGCATCCATAGTTCGGGGCTTTCATGTGGACCGGCAGCAGGGGAAGCGTTTCCTTTAAAATTGCGTCGATCATCGACTGGTTGTCGGTGATGCCGTAGTTGATGACATCGTCGATGGAATAATCATACGTGACATCCATGCGGTAAAGGTTATAGTCGTCATACGCGGTGATCTGCTCTATGCTGTTTACCGTGCGCAGCCGCCCGGCGTACAGCACGCCGAAGCCCGCCACTGCCAGCAGGATCAACACCAGAAGCACAACCAAAATACGCTTTAACATCCTTTTCACAGAAAACGCCTCCTTTATATGTGTTTTATGATTTGATTATATCATATTTTATTGTGCGGCGCAACGCTGCAAATTGTCATAATCTTCACCGTTTTTCACATACTTTTCACTCTCTGACGAAACCTATTTCACAATTAGCCTGTATACTGTAGGCATAGAAAGCGAAAGGAGACGACCACTATGAGCAACGAATACGATTACTCCGGTCTCTATAACAATACATCCGGCAGCGGTCAGCCGAACGGCCAGAACCCGCAGCCCGAGCAGAGCGCCCCCGCGCAGAACCAGCAGCCCCAACAGAGCAGCTACCCCAACGTAGGCTCCAGCGGTGCCAACACTGCCAACACGGCGCGCACAGATTATTCTTCCTACAATTCCGGCAGCACGTCCGGCCAGAATCCCCAGCAGGATTCCAACGGCTACACCAGCAGCTTCAGCGGCGGCAATGGCAATAACGGCGGCTACAACGGCTACAGCTATTCCAGCGCCCCGCAGCAGCCCCCCGTGCCCCAGAAGAAAAAGGGCAGCAAGGTCCTGCTCCGCGTGCTGGCCTGCGTCGGCGTGGCTGCGCTGGGCTTCGGCGGCGGTCTGGGCGGCGCTGTGGTCGCCAGCCGTGCGGGCCTGACAGGCAACCAGGTGGTTGTCCAGCAGGTAGAGCGCAGCACGGACGCCACCGCCGCAGGCAGCACCGATGGCACAAGCATGAGCGTGCAGCAGATCGCGTCTGTCGCCTCGCCCAGCGTTGTCGCCATCACCACCGAGCAGATGAGCAGCAGCCAGACCTGGTTCGGCGGCTACTACGTCCAGAGCGGTGCCGGTTCCGGCGTCATCATCAGCCAGGACGGCTACATCCTGACCTGCGCCCACGTCGTCAGCGGCGCGACCAGCGTAAAGGTGCAGCTGAACGGCAGCGACGAGAGCTACGACGCCACCGTCGTCGGTCAGGATTCCACCTCCGACATCGCGGTGCTGAAAATTGATGCTACGGGTCTGACCCCGGCGGTCATCGGCGACAGTGACGCCCTGGCCGTGGGCGAGGTCGCCGTTGCCGTCGGCAACCCGCTGGGCACGCTGTCCAACACTGTCACCGATGGCATCGTCAGTGCGCTGAACCGTCAGGTCACCGTGCAAAACAACGATATGACGCTGATCCAAACCGATGCGTCCATCAGCCCGGGCAACTCCGGCGGCGGCCTGTTCAATGCGAACGGCGAGCTGATCGGCATTGTCAATGCCAAGTCCAGCTACAGTGAGGCCGAGGGCATCGGCTTTGCGATCCCCATCAACACAGCCATGGAGATCGGCCGGCAGCTGATCGAGAACGGCAGCGTGGCTCGTCCCGCGCTGGGCGTCAAGATCGTGGATGTGACCGACGCCCAGACCGCCCAGCAGCTGGGTGTCTCTACGATGGGCGTCTACGTTGTCGAAGTTACAAAGGGCAGCGGTGCCGACGCCGCCGGTGTACAGGCGGGTGACCGCGTGCTGGCCGTCGATGACACCGCCGTCAGTGATTCCTCCGCCTTGAAGAATTACCTGAAGGACAAGGGCATCGGCGACACCGTCAACCTTCAGGTCGAGCGCGACGGCAAGGTGCTGACGCTGGCTGTTACGCTTGGGTCCAGCGCACAGTAAAAACCATATAGAAACAGGGATGCAGACCGAAATCTGCATCCCTGTTTTTTGTTTGAATGGTTTCCCCCTCGGGGGAAGCTGTCAGCGGCCCCGCCCGCTGACGGATGAGGGGAAACCGTGCCATTATGGCCCGGCAGCGGGTTGCCGTCGGAAGTCTGCCCCTCTCAGGGGGTCGGCGTCCACCCCTGACTCCTCACTCAGTTCTGATCCTTACTTTTTCCCACCAGCGCAGCCAGCACGCCAAAAATCAGGCTGGCCGCTATGCCGCCGGACGCCGCCGTCAGGCCGCCGGTAAACGCACCAGGCAGGCCGCACTCGTCCACGGCATTCTGCACGCCCTGTGCCAATAAATGCCCGAACCCCAGCAGCGGCACGCTGGCCCCCGCCCCGGCGAAATCCGCCAGCGGCTTGTACAGCCCGACAGCGCTTAAGATTACGCCCGCCACGACATACCCGGTCAGGATCCGGGCAGGGGAGAGCTTCGTGTAATCAATAAAAAGCTGCCCTACGACGCAGATCGCGCCGCCGACCACAAACGCCCAGACATAGCTCATACCGCACCTCCCAGCTCGACACAGTGGGCGATGCCCGGGATGCTCTCCCCCTGCAAAAACGTGGTCTGGCTCATCAGCGCACCCGTTGCCAGAAACAGCACGCGGCGCAGCTGCCCCGCGGCCAGCATCGGCAGGATCTTCCCGCACAGCACCGCCGCACTGCATCCTGCCCCGCTGCCGCCCGCCTGTACATTCTGACTGTTTGTGTCATATAATAAGCAGCCGCAGTCCTTATGGTTGTCCAGCGGCAGCCCCTCTTTGGCCATCTGCTCATGCAGAAGTGCCGTGCCGACCTCGCCCAAATCGCCCGTAAAAATTGCGTCAAAATCCTGCGGGCTTGTCCCCGTGGCCGAAAAATAGCGCAGCAGCGTCGAGACTGCCGCAGGCATCATCGCAGCACCCATGTTGTTGATGTCATGCACCGCAAAATCCTGCACGCGGCCAAACGTCACCGACAGCACCGGCACGCCCGCGCTGCCGTGCGCCCGCACCAGGCAGGCCCCCGCGGCGGTGGCCGTCCACTGGGCCGTGGGGGTGCGCTTGGCGCCGTACTCCAGCGGCGTGCGGAATTGCCGCTCTGCCGCGCAAAAATGGCTGCTTGTCAGCGCCAGGACCCGCTCGGCCATGCCGCCCGCCGCAAACACCGCGGCAAGGCCCAGCGTCTCCGCCATGGTCGAGCACGCGCCGTAGATGCCCGCAAACGGGATGCCCAGTTCCCGCATCGTGTAGTTGCTGGCCGTACACTGGGCCTGCAGGTCGCCCGCAAACGCAATATCGACTTTGGAACGCGGAATATCCGCCTTGCGCAGGCAGAGCTCCACGGCCTTGCGCTGCAAGAGGCTTTCGGCCTGCTCCCAGTTTTCACAGCCCTGCTCGCCAAAAGCCGCGTCCTGCGTCACAAAGTCAAAGGCCGACGCCAGCGGGCCTTCGCTCTCCTTTTTACCGCCTGCCGCGGCCCAGGCCGCCACGGTGGGCGGCGCGTCAAACAGCAGGGTATCGCCTCTGCGCGTCATCAGTCATCCCACCTTTCCCAGCAGCCAGTAGAGCACGCCCCACACAAAGCTGGCCAGCGTCCCAAACGCGATGACCGGCCCTGCGATGCCGAAAATCCTCGCGCCTACACCGGTCACCCAGCCCTCGGCCTTGAATTCAATCGCCGGGCTGACGACGGAGTTTGCAAACCCTGTAATGGGCACCAGCGTCCCCGCACCCGCCTTGGCGGCCAGCTTTTGGTACCAGCCCGGCAGTGTAAAAATGGCGGACAGAAAAATCAGCGCAATGCTCGTCAGCGTGCCCGCCAGCGTTTTGTCGTACCAAATCAGGAAAAATTGCCGCAGTGCCTCGCCGAGGGTGCAGATGGCCCCGCCGACCAAAAACGCCCACGCGCAGTCCCGCACCACGGGCGACGGCGGCGACGCGCGGCTGACCATCTCATCATATTGCCTGGGATCCAGTTTCACATTTCATTCCTCCCCTTTTTGGGGGTAGTATGTGCCTAGCTGCCGTAAAATATGACCTGCCCGCGATAATACGGGTGCGGCACCATGACCTTGTACAGCGTGCGCAGCTCTTTACAAAGCGCCGCGTCGGGGACTGTACCGCCGCAGGGCAGGGTCAGCACGGCGTACCGCGTGCCGAACACCCGGCTTTCCAGCGCCGTGGCCCGCGCGCCTGCCCGCAGGTAAAACCCAATGCGCCGCCGCGCGATGGACGGGTCGGGAGCCTCGGCGGGGTGCTCACATTCCAGCACCAGGTCGTGTACCCGCATGGCATCGTAGTCCCGGACCAGCCCCAGCGCCGCCGTGCCCACACCGCTGCCGCGCAGGTCGTACCGCACGGCAAAGTAGTCCAGCAGCGCCGTACGCTGGCCCGGCAGCACGACCTGCCACGCATAAGCCAGCCGTGCGCCCGCGTCATCGGTCAGAAGGAGCGGCTCGTAGACGCCGGACTCCAGCAGACGTTGGATCTCGGCAAACGGCTTCAGCTCGGCGGCAGGGAAATCCCGCGGCAGGGCAGAGCGGTAGAGGTCCTCACATTCAGCAGCAGACAAGCGCGTGATTTGCATAGGGATTTCTCCTTTCTGTGATTGAATTATGGGGGAAAATACGGTATAATAGGTAAAAATGGGGTTATGGCGCAGTTCTCGGGCGGATATGGAATCCGCCCCTACGGGCATGTAGGGGCGGGCATTGCCCGCCCGCAGCCACATTGCGGCAGCCACCGCGTTCCGCGGGCGGCCAATGGCCGCCCCTGCAACGCACCCGTTATTCGTAGGGGCGCATTTCGTATGCACCCGCAAGCAATTTATAAAGGAGCCACCCACATGGAATGGACTGACATCAGCATCACCGTCGCCAAGCGCGACGCCGACACTGCCGAAGCCATCGCAACGATGGTTGCCAACGGCGGCATCTATATTGAGGACTACAGCGACCTGGAGCAGCAGGCGTGGGAGATCGCCCACGTTGATTTAATTGAACAGGACCTGCTGGACAAACCGCGTGACATCGTGATCGTACACATGTACCTTGCCCCTGACGAGAACCCCGCCGAGGTGCTGCCCCTGTTTGAGGAGCGGCTGAAAAACAGCGGCATCGACTACCAGCTCAACACCACCGGCGTCGAGCAGGAGGACTGGCAGAACGCCTGGAAGAAGTACTACCACGCCATGGATATCGGCGAGCGCCTCGCCATCGTGCCCGGCTGGGAGGATTACCGGACGGACCGCATCAGGATCGTCATGGACCCCGGCATGGCCTTTGGCACCGGCACGCATGAGACGACCTCGCTCTGCCTCGAAACGCTGGACAGCCTTGTCAAGGGCGGGGAGCGCGTGCTCGACATCGGCACCGGCTCCGGCATTCTGGCCATTGCCGCGCTGAAATTAGGCGCAGACTCCGCCGAGGGCGTGGACATCGACCCCATGTGCGTGCGCACCGCGGGCGAGAACGCCGCGCGCAACGGCGTGGCGGACCGCTTTAAAGTCCTCGTCGGCGACCTGTCCGACAAGGCCAGCGGCCAGTACAACATCATCACGGCCAACATCGTGGCGGCGGCCATCCTGTCGCTGGCCCCGCATGTGCCGGTGCTCATGGCCCCGGGCGCACGGTTCATCGCCAGCGGCATCATCGACGAGCGCAAGGACGAGGTGCTGGCCGGGCTGAAGGCCGCAGGTCTCGAGCCTGTCGAGGTCAAGGAGAAGCGCGGCTGGGTCTGCATCATCTGCGAAAAGAAAGAGGCTTGATCTATGCCGCATCGTTATTTTACGCGGGAACTGGCCGATGGCCGCGCTGCGTTGACCGGCAGCGACGCCCACCATCTGGCCGACGTCATGCGCGCCAGAATCGGTGAGGAGGTCGTGCTCTGCGGGCCGGACGGGCTGGAATACCTCGGCACGGTCACGGCCATCGAGCCGGGGCGGGTGGAGTTTTCCGTCGCCGACGGCACGACGAGCAAGGCCGAGCCGGACTGCGCCGTGACGCTGTTTGCAGGCTACCCCAAGGCGGGCAAGCTGGAGGAGGTCATCCGCCACAGCGTCGAGCTGGGCGTGACCGAAGTCGTGCCGTTTTTCAGCCGGTATTGCGTAGCAACGCCAAAAAAAGAGGATGTCAAGAACGAGCGCTACAACCGCATTGCCGCCGAGGCCGCCAAGCAGGCGGGCCGCGCCATGCTGCCCCACGTGGCCCTGCCGCTGAATGATTTTGCCGCGGTTTGCAAAGCATTTGCGGATTTTGACGTTGTGCTGTTCTTTTACGAGGGCGGTGGCGCACCCCTGCGGGAGGTGCTGCACCCCGGGCAGTACAAGCGCGTTGCCATCGTGACCGGCAGCGAGGGTGGCTTCTCCGTCGAGGAGACCGAGGCCGCGAAGGCCGCCGGGGCTGTGACCGTAGGGTTAGGCCCCCGAATTTTGCGCTGCGAGACCGCGCCGTTAGCCGCGTTGACGTCCGTCATGCTGCTGACCGGGAATTTGGAGTGACCGCAGCAAGCCATACTATGTAAAAAAGAACAGGAGCGTCACCGTGCGTGGTGATGCTCCTGTTTTTGTTGGTTGTATTGTAGGGGCCGGGCATGCCCGGCCCGGGACGTATAAGGCAGGCGGGCGTTTGCGGGATGGCTTGTTGGGGCGGCATATATGCCGCCCGCGGCTTTCCTGGAACGGGTGCTGACGGGCAGGCTGCGGGCCGCACATGTGCGGCCCCTACGGCTCTATTGCCTTTTTACGGGCGCTAACCGCACACGGGCGCGGAGGGGTCAAGACCCCTCCCTACGGAATGTCGTTCACGGCCGGTTTGTAGGGAGCGGTCTTGACCGCTCCGGGGAGGTGTGTGGCTGGCGCACAGCCCACGGGAGGTTATACATAGCGGCAAACGAGCCGAGGCCGCGAGGCCTGAGGGGCTCTGGCCGTTCATGGCCATGAGAAACTCACCCTCACTTCGCCTTCACATACGCCCCGAACGCATTCGGCACGGGGTAGACCTCTGCCAAATCCTCCGGCGCGGCCCAGACATACCCGTCGGGCAGAGCACAGGCGGGGGCGGTGCCCTTCCAGCCGCCAAGCTCCCAAATCTTGTGCGTAAATACGTGCTTTGCGGGGGGTAGGGGCTCGCCAAGCGCGGCCTGTACACCGATGCCCGCCAGCGCGGCGGTCAGCTCGTCCCGCGTCAGCGCTTTTTCCCACGCTGCGGGCTGCCACAATCCGGCCAACAGTCCCCGTGCGGGGCGGCGCTGCAAAAGCAAGCCCTGCTCACTTTCAATCAACGCCACCGTCACGGGCACCTTGCCCTTGGCCTTGGGCGCGGGCTTCACAGGCAGCTGGTCCGCCCGGCCAGCCGCATAGCCCCGGCACAAATCGGCCAGCGGGCATTCCTCACAGTGGGGCGTGCCGGGGATGCAGACCAGTGCCCCCAGCTCCATCAGGGCCTCGTTGTAGGGGCCGGGCGTGGCCTTGGGCATCTGGTCCAGCACCCGCACGGTAAAGGCTTTCTTCGTTGCCGGGGCCATGACGTCGGCGTCGTCGTTGTACAGCCGCGCAAAAACGCGCAGGACGTTGCCGTCCACCGCGGGGACGGGGATGCCAAACGCAATGCTGGCCACCGCGCCCGCCGTGTAGTCACCGATGCCCGGCAGACTGCGCAAGGCGTCGTAGTCGGCGGGCAGGTCGCCGCCGTACTGCTCGCAGACGATGCGGGCAGCCTTCTGCATATTGTTGACGCGGTTGTAGTAGCCCAGCCCCTGCCACAGCTTGCGCAGGGCGTCCGGCTCACAGGCCGCCAGCGCGGCGGGGTCCGGCAAAGCCGCGATAAAGCGTTCATAATAGGGGATAGCCGCTGCCACGCGGGTCTGTTGGAGCATGATCTCGCTGACCCAGATATGGTACGCAGAAGGCTCCTGCCGGAAAGGCAGGAGCCTCTTGTTTGCGTCAAACCATTGCAGCAGCGGTGCGGCAATGGGCTGCATCAAAAACCACCGCAGGTACGGGGGAAGGGGATGACGTCGCGGATGTTGGGGATGCCGGTGACGTACATCAGCAGGCGCTCAAAGCCCAGACCGTAGCCCGCATGCTTGACGCTGCCGTAGCGGCGCAGGTCGAGATACCAGTCGTAGTCGGCGGTGTTCAGGCCCAGCTCCTTCATGCGGGCCTCCAGCACGTCGAGGCGCTCCTCACGCTGAGAGCCGCCGATCAGCTCACCGATGCCGGGAACCAGCATATCGGCGGCGGCCACGGTCTTGCCGTCCTCGTTCTGGCGCATGTAGAATGCCTTGATTTCCTTCGGGTAGTCGGTGACGAACACGGGCTTCTTGAAGATCTGCTCGGTCAGATAGCGCTCGTGCTCGGTCTGCAGGTCGGTGCCCCACTCAACTTTATACTGGAAGTTGTCGTTGTTCTTCTTCAGCAGCTCGATGGCGTCGGTGTAGGTCACGCGGGCAAAGTCGCTGGATGCGACCAGCTCGAGGCGCTCGATCAGGCCCTTGTCAAAGAACTGGTTGAAGAAGGCCAGCTCGTCGGGGCAGTTGTCCAGCAGGTAGCGGATGACGTAGCGGGTCATAGCCTCGGCGGTCTCGAGATAGGTGTTCAGGTCGGCGAAGGCCATCTCGGGCTCGATCATCCAGAACTCGGCGGCGTGGCGGGTGTCGTAGCTCTTCTCGGCGCGGAAGGTGGGGCCGAACGTGTAGACGTTGCCCAGCGCCATGGCCATGGCCTCGGCCTCCAGCTGGCCGGAAACGGTCAGGTTGACAGGACGCTTGAAGAAGTCCTTCGTGTAGTCAACGCCGCCCTCGTCGTTGCGGGGGATATCGTTGAGGTCAAGGGTGGTTACCTGGAACATCTCACCGGCGCCCTCGCAGTCAGAGCCGGTGAAAATCGGCGTATGCACGTAGGTAAAGCCGTGCTCATGGAAGAACTGGTGCAGGGCGAACGCCGCCTGGCCGCGCACGCGGAACGCAGCGTTGAAGGTGTTGGTGCGGGGGCGCAGGTGGGTCATGGTGCGCAGGTAGTCCATGCCCATCTTCTTTTTCTGCAGCGGATAGTCGCCGCCGCAGGGGCCGAGCACGGTGATTTCATCCGCATTGATCTCAAAGGGCTGCTTGGCGCCCGGGGTCACAACAACGCTGCCGGTGACCTCAAAGCTCGTGTACAGACCGCACTTGGCGATCTCGGCATAGTTGGTGAGCTTGTCGGCCTGAAAAACGATCTGGACGGGCTTATAGCAGCTGCCGTCGGACAGCGAGATAAAGCCGATATTTTTAGAATCGCGCACAGTCTTGGCCCAGCCGCAGACGGTGACCTTGGTGCCGTCTGCAGGGGTGGCCTTGTACAGCGATGCAAGTTCCGTTCTCTGCATGGATAGTCCACTCCTCTTTATATATATGAATGTTCCTATTGTAACAGGTATTTTATAAAAAGTAAAGAGCCGATATTTGCAGAGTTGCAGGGTTGTAGGGGCCGGGCATGCCCGGCCCAGAGGTATCCAGCGGGCAGGCGTTTATGGGAAGGTGCAGGGCCGGACATGTCCGGCCCCTACCGCGCGGCGATGATGTTACGTTTGCGATGCCATGAAGGTCTGCGGGGCGTCGGGGACGCCGATTCCTACCGTAGGGGCGGATTCCATATCCGCCCGTGGGAGTGTGCGGCGGCGCAAGCTGCCCGGGAGGGATGAATCCCGACCTTGATTAAAATTGTAATAAGAGATTTTGAGATTTACCCTCCCAGCACCGCCGCTAACGCCTTGGCGGCGTACTCTCCGGCGCGGAGGGCCTCGTCCAGCGTGTTCGCGTGGCCGCCGATCTCTATTAAAAGACTGCCTGTCGTTAAATCCTGATTGTAAAACCGATACCCGCACAGCACGGGGCGGGTCAGGCCCGGATAGGCACTTTCCATAGCGGTCTCCCATTCGGCAGCAAAACGCAGATTGAGCCGCCAGTTAGGCAGGGCAATGCTGCTGCCGTTGCCGCATCCGGCAATGACCATGACCTGCGCCGTGCTCTCGCCGTCGATCTCGCACACGGGCTTGACCCGCGTGCCGTCGCTGTCCTCGATGGCATCGCGGTGGACGTCCAGCACGACCTTTATAGAAGGGTAGCGCTCCAGATACGTCTGCACGCCCGCGCGGCTGCGCTTATAGCTGTCGGTGTAGCCGGGCGCATCATAAAGCGTTTCGTCGTGCAGCGTGCGGATGCCCGCCGCGTTGAGCACCTGCGCCATTTTCTCTCCGACGGCACACATATTCAGCGCCGTGCTTTTGCTGCGGGCCGTGTAGCCGGGGTCAAACACGGGGTCCGGCCAGGTCTGGTAGCTCTCGGTGGCATGGGTGTGCATGATGAGCACCTGCGGCAGGGCACTGTTCTTTTCAACGGCAAACGGTAAATTTTGCGTCGTCACAGCGGCGCGCAGGTCAGCGTCGGTGTGCTCGGTGCTGTTTCGGATGCTGCCTGCGGCCAGTGCCACATAGCCGTCGCCGCTGCCCTGCCTGAGCGTCACGCTGCGGATGCGGCCCGCGTCGTCCAGCTCCGGCGCGGCACTGGGCAGCGGCGTGGAAGCGGGGGACGGCTCCGGCGTGGGCGTTGCCGCAGCTGTCGGGGCCGGGGAGGGCGTCGCCGTGGGCACGGGCGTGGGGCGGCGGTCCGGCTTCTGGGGCTTGTAGGCGGCCCGGGCGGCATCCGCTGGCCAGGCGATGGCCGCAGCCGCCGCGGGGTCCTGCAAAAACAGCGCCCCGCGCACGATCCACGCCCGCCCGGGGCAGACCGCACACGCGGCCAGAGCCGCCGCCGCACTGCCCGCAAATGCGGCCCCGCACAGCGCAGCCGCCGCCCACCGGCGCAGCTTTTGCATGGCACACACCCCCTTGTACCAGAATTTTATGCGATTTTTTTGGTTTCTATGAAGTTTTTTTCAAAAAGCCCTTGCAACTTTGCAAAAAGTGTGGTAGGATAACTTGTACTGTTATGGGGAACCAAGGAGGTGGAACGAATGCCTAATATTAAATCTCAGAAGGATCGTGTTGTTCAGGCCAAGAAAGAGGCTCTGCACAACAAGGTCGTCAAGTCCAACCTGAAAACAGTGGTCAAGAAGGCAAACGCTGCCATCGACAGCAATGCTGCTGACAAGGAGACCGTCGTTAAGGTTGCTGTCTCTGCCATCGACTCTGCTAAGAGCAAGGGTGTTATCCATAAGAACACCGCTGCCCGCAAGATCAGCCGCATGGCTAAGCGCGCCAACAAGGCTGCTGCTCAGTAATTGATCGCATGAACAATGCCCGCCGTGGAAACACGGCGGGAATTTTCATTTTTTAAGTAGTAGGGGAGGGATTCATCCCTCCCGGGGCGTTTGGTGCTGCCGGTAGGTACACGGGAGGCATGAATGCCTCCCCTGCAAGCTGCCGGTAGGGGCCGCACATGTGCGGCCCTGCACCTCGCGAAATCGCCCTGCTTATGGGAAGCCGGCGGGCCGGGCATGCCCGGCCCCTACAGCGCTACTGCGTCAGCTCCTGCTCCATCAGCAGCTTTTTCAGCGGCAGCAGCGCCGCGGGCTCGGCGCTGAAGGTGCGGATGCCGAGCTTTAAATAGGCCGGCATGGCATCCACGGCGGCCACGGTGATACCGCAGAGGTAGACCTGTGCGCCGTGCTCCTGCGCCTGCTCCAGAATGCCGCTGACAAGGCGCAGCACGGCGGGGTTCGTCAGCTGGTTCACGGCGGCGGTGGGGTTCTGCACAAGGCCCAGCGTGTAGCGGGTCAGGTCCTCAATATCCACAGCCATCAGCTGCGCGCCGTGCTCCATCATATCCCCGGCCATGACCGCGGCGGACGGCATGTCCACAACGCAGCCCAGCATCATCGGGCCGGTCTCGCGGCCCTCGGCCAGCAACTCGTCGCGGCAGGTGTTGACCTCCTTCACGCAGCGATCCCAGTCGGCCACATCTTTTATCATCGGGAACACGACCCGCAGGTCGCCGTCCGTGGCGGCGCGCAGCAGCGCCCGGATCTGCGGCTTGAACAGCCGATTGCCGCGCAGGCGGTCCTGCGTCTCCCCGGCCCAGGGGGCGTCGTCGTCGGCGCGGGTATCGCAGGTGCGCAGCAGCACGGGCACGCCCTCGGCGCTTTTCAGCAGCTCGCGCAGACGGGTGGTCTGCACCTCGTCGCTCTGATCGTACAGAATCGCGGTCTCGGTGCGCACAAGGCCGATGCCCGCCGCGCCGCGCGTATGGGGCACGTCGCTGTCGCTGATGTTGCAGGTCGGCATCAGGCGGAAGGCCGTGCCGTCCTTCGTCAGGCAGGGCAGGGCGGCCACGGGGTCGGGCTTCTGGCCGTGCAGGCGGCTCAATGCAATTTTACAGTCCGCCTGGGCGATCTGCGCACCGTCCGGCTCCACAATAAGCGTGCCGTTGTCGGCGTCAAGGATCGCACGGTGGCCCACGGCCATGGCCGCAGTGCCGCCGCCCAGCTGTACCACCGCCGGGATGCCCATGCTGCGGGCCATGATGGCGGCATGGCTGACCGTGCTGTCCTGGTCGCTGGCCAGGCCCAGCACCATGCGGCGGTCCAGACTGAACAGGTCACTGGGAAAGAAGCGGTCCGCCACCAGGATGCTGGGGCGCTTCAGATGCAGGCGGCGGCGCGGGCGTCCGTCCAGAATATCCACCACGCGGCGGCAGACGTCGCAGACATCGACGCTGCGCTCCCGGATGTACTCATCATCGACGTTTTTCAGGCGGCCCGCAAAAATCTGCTCGGCGCGCTCGACGGCGGCAGCCCCGCCCGCACCGGCGGCGATATAGTCACCGATCTCGTTCGTGAAGGACTCGTCCTCCAGCAGGGCGATCTGGAACAGCAGAATATCCGCATCCGGCCCCTTGGCGCGCTGGCTCAAACGGCGCAGCTCATCCTTGGCCAGCACGACGGCGACGTCGTAGAGGGCACGCTCCCGGAACGGGTCGCAGACGATGCGGTGCAGGCCGGTGGTGCCGTGGTCGATCTGCTCAACCGGGCCGACCACAATGCCGGTGGACGCCGGTACGCCGGTATAGGTGTGCATAGGATGCCTCCTTTTTTCTTCTTGGCCCCGTCCGGGAGGGGCTCCCGCAGGGCCGGATGAGGGGCGGGTTCGCCGCAGACACCCGTTAAAGGCTTACCGCCCGGCCCCTACAGCGCGATACTTTGGCAGACGCGGGCGGAGTCCCAAGGGGGAAGCCTTTTTACAAAATCGGCAGCTCGCCCAGGGTCTTGCTGACCAGGGCGGTCACGAATTCCTCTGGCACGGCGGCGGCGATGGCACGCTCGGTCACAAGGGTGCTGTCCCTGCCGTCCAGCAGGGCGGGGAAGCGGTCTGCCGGGTCCTTGTCAAAGCTGCCCATGAAGGTCGCGGCCAGCAGCTTCGGCGTGTATGGCATGTCCTCGGGCACGCCGACGTGCTCGGCGGCCAGCTCCAGCGGGGCCAGTGCGCCGCGGGTGGGCGCACTCGGGTTCGGTGCGTAGGGTGCCGGGTAGTTTGCGCGCTGCCGCGCGTTTTTCTCCACAAGGTCAATTTCCGGTGCGCGGGCGCAGACCTCGGCCAGCAGCTTTTGGTATTGCTCGGCAAAGCGAGCCAGAAATTCCTCATTGTCGGGCAGCATGGCGTAGGCCGTGCCGCCGCAGCGGCCAAACAGCCGCAGCGTGTCAAAGTAGCCCAGCGCGATGTTGCGCGCGGCACGGGCGGGGTCAAAGTCCAGCGTCGGGCCCAAATTCCAGTGGCTGCGCACGATGCGCGTCGGCAGGCCGGTGGTGTTGGGGCGTACAATGCCGATGCCGTCCACATCGACGCCGAGCAGCTCCGCTGCGCCCATTTTTGCGGCCAGATCCAGCGGCATATTGTCGCGCCAGCCGCCGTCAATGTACTTTACACCGTCAATTTCCCGCGGGCGCAGGGCCGGGAAGCAGGCACTGGACGCCAGCATATAGTCCTTTAACTGCCCTTCGGGGATGTCCTCGATGGGGCACTGCACGCTGCGCAGGCTGCCCAGCTCGGTCATGACAAGGCCGAAGTGGATAGGCGATGTGCGCACGGCCTCCTCGTCGATCAGACGGTCGATCATCTCGGCCAGCGGTTCAACGTTCAGTCCGCCGCTGCGGATGATGTCGAGGAAGAACGTGCGCAGCTCCTCGGGCTTGAGCGTTGCGGGGACTTCGAGAACATCGTGAATTTCCAGGCTGCGCCACAGGTCCTCGGCCTCCTGGATCTTGCCCATCGTGAACAGGCAGCCGTTCAGCGTGCCGACGCTTGCGCCCGTGATGATGTCAGGCGTCCAGTCCAACTCCTGCAGAGCGCGCCAGACGCCGATCTGATAGCTGCCCTTGGCCCCGCCGCCAGCCAGCACCAGCGCACGTTTTCCGGTATGTTCCATCGGAAAAAAGCCCTCCTGTTTTGTAGTTTTATTCATTATAACATTTTCTGTTGTAAGTTGCCATAGCAAACCGGGTCACAATCTGCGGAAATTGCGCAGTTTTTTCGAATTTTATAAGGTGCTTGCAATAGCAGGAGAAATGGAGTAAACTTAAAATACGCCCGTAGGGGAGGGATTCAT